>WPCJ01035337.1_pt1 | contig 91982 bp, 82 predicted proteins | sample 5399831 | NCBI WGS metagenome assembly WPCJ01 (sample SAMN12869470, study PRJNA574797) | sludge metagenome | isolation source: wastewater treatment of pH10 | place: China:Beijing | collected 2019-05-20
TCATTTCGCCTTTTTCAACTCGGGATATTACAGCTAATTTAAAAGCCATGTTATAATCCTTTTGGCTACGTTTAATAGCCTTGCTTTCGTTGTCTTTCATAATAAAGTCGATTTGGTGTCAACTTATTTCAGGACGGGACAATTTCTTAAAAAAAGCCTGCCGCAACAGCAGGCTTTTTTGTGTCGGTAACATTGAAGAAACGAAAACGTAACACCGGCCGACACCAACATAACATTTTGATAAATCAAACAACGGCTTCAGTTAATCTGTCATTCCTAGATTGCGCCGGTTTTAAACTGACTCAAATGAAATTACAAAAGCTCAAACATTTCCTTATTATTGCTGTTCTGGCTCTTTTCTCTTATCAAGACACTTTCTCCCAATGTTTCCAAATCGAAAGTATACTGGTTGACGCTTGTGGCGTACAGGAAGGATTGAATGAAATGGTACGATTTAAAGTAGGCAATACTGCTATAAATACAAGTAATATGAGCGTGTCATGGCCAAACAATCCATGGCAGGGACTTATACGAAACTCTGTCACCGCTTCAAAAGTAGCTACTCTTAATGCTGATATTCTGGATGCCGGCGGATGTGGCCAGTTAATCGAGCCTACAGGAGGTGTTCTTCCTGCCAATGCCAGTGTAATTTTAGTCACGAGCCACAATTTTGATACCGACCTGAATTCATTTGGAGCTTTAACTGATAATGTTTATATCATTTTTCAAAATAACCCGACTACAGTGTCAGGGCATTTTGCCAACTCAGGAACCGGAATCAGAACATTGACTATTTCTTTTGGTTCCTGCTCTGATACCGTTTCCTATGACCGTGCCCTGCTAATTGACACCAATGGTGCTACTGTTCCTGCTGATGGCGCAATAGTGCAATATACTCCGGCAGGAGCTGCAACCTATATCAACAATGGCTGTTCTGCTCCTGTTCCTCCATTTACGGTTGATGCCGGACCTGCTACTATGTCGGCTTGTGCCGGAACTACAATTTCTTTGAACGGAATTGCGCAGGGATATCAATCAGTAAGATGGTCGGCCGCAAGCGGTACGTTTTCAACGGCAACCAATCTGTCAACTACCTACACTTCAAGCGCTTCACAGGCAGGAACCGTTGTTGCTATTATCCTAACTGCTATCAACAGTTGTGGCCTGGAGATAAGAGACACTATTAATCTTACCTTAACTAACAGTACTACACCTAACTTCCCTACTGTACTTTCATTATGCACCGGTAGCACCGCTCCCGTATTAAACACTACTTCACCAAACGGAATTTCCGGAACATGGAACCCGGCTATTGTTAGCAATACGGCAAGCGGAAATTATGTGTTTACCCCAAATGCGGGACAATGTGCCTCGAGCATAACCTTGAGCGTAACGGTAACCAACAGCATCACACCTAACTTCCCTACTGCACTTTCATTATGCACCGGAAGTACGGCTCCGGTATTGAACACTACTTCACCAAACGGAATTTCCGGAACATGGAATCCGGCTGTTGTGAGCAATACGGCAAGCGGAAATTATGTATTTACACCCAATGCCGGGCAATGTGCCACAAATATGACTTTAAATGTAACGGTTTCTAATAGTATCACGCCAAACTTCCCTACCACACTTTCAATCTGTACCGGAAGCACAGCACCGGTTTTAAATGCTACTTCACCCAACGGAATCACAGGAATCTGGAATCCGGCGGTTGTGAGCAATACGGCAAGCGGAAGCTATGTCTTTACACCCAATGCCGGGCAATGTGGAACAAGTATGACTTTAAATGTAACCGTTACGAATAGCATTATCCCGGATTTTGCAACAGAATTGGCATTATGCAACGGAGATGGAGCGCCAGCATTGGCTACTACCTCACCAAATGGAATCACAGGAACCTGGAATCCGGCCATTATAAACAATACCACAAGCGGAAGTTATGTATTTACTCCAAATGCCGGACAATGTGCTTCAAACGTGACATTAAACGTAACAGTAGGACAACTTGATTTTAAAGTAGATAACGGATGCGAAGGCGGAAACTATAGGCTGACCGTTGTTCCAATTTCTGATTTTGATAGTAATGATGTTGATTACGAATGGAAAAACAATCAGGGCATCAGAGTAGGAACCGATTCCAGCCTGAACGTAACCGAACTGCTGAACTCTACTCCTGTTGAAGAAGAATTCCCTATAACTTATACGATACAGGTGACCACGGCACAAGGATGTACCTTAACACGGGAAGAAACTGTTTATGGTATTTTCTGCAGCATTCCAAAAGGAATATCTCCTAACAACGATGGTAAAAATGACGAATTTGACCTTAGCGGATTAGGTGTAAAAGAATTGACCATTTTCAACCGATATGGGGTTAAAGTATACGCATACAAAAATTATACAAACCAATGGAAAGGACAATCTGATGACGGAAAAGAACTTCCGGATGCGACCTACTATTATGCCATTTCCAAAAGCGACGGACAAACAGTAACCGGATGGGTTTACCTCAACAGACAACGATAAAAACCATTTAAGTAACTGTTTATTAAACATTTAATAAAGAAAAACCAATCCTTCCAAAGTAGAATAAACATTACTTTTCGTAGGTTTTGAAATAATGCTAATCTCCCATACTATGTCAAGAAACCTTAGCAATCCTGTCAAAAAAAATACGTTTTTATTTGTGGTCTTATTTTTTTTGGTAACCCTATCCGATGCTACGGCACAGATTTATTATCATAATTTTGGTACAACGACTATTTCGGCACACCCTTATACGGTAGCACCAACGACTTTAAATACAAATCTGTCTGGTTCATCATGGAGCAACAGCCTTAACACCTGGACAAGTACAGCCGGAGCTACAGGAGAAGCCCTCCGTCTTACCACATCAACAAATGCTACTATAACCCTGACATTTAACGTAGCAACCAATTATCAGGTAAACGTTACTTCTTTCAGTTTTTGGAGGCAAAGGAGCAATTTCGGACCTCAAAACTGGTCAATGACAATCAACGGTATCAATGTTGGAAATGGAACAATTGATGCTACCGGTGCTGCTATTGGAGCCACCAACGTTGCCAATCCGGTTTCCGGATTAACAGGAACTGTTACCGTAGTGATTTCGCTTAGCGGTTCTACCGGAAACGGTACATTCCGTCTGGATGATTTTACATTAAACGGAAGCGTAACGTCCAATTGCGTTGCACCAGCAATTACTTCGTTTACACCTGCTTCAGGACCACAAAACACATTGGTTACTATAAATGGTAGCGGTTTTACGAATGGTAGCGGAACTTCTGCCGTAAAATTCAACGGTATTCCGGCAACCAGTTTTACTGTAGTTTCCAATACCATTATCAAAGCCTATGTACCGGCCGGAAACGCTTCGGGTCTTATCAGCATTACTACTAACGGATGTGAAGGTTTTTCTACGGCTAATTTTACCAAAATTTCAACAACCAGTGTCGGAAATTATTCGAGCGACATTTATATTTCTGAACTTTATGATGCTCAGGCCGGTGATGGCGGTGTTATAGAATTATATAACGGAACCAATGCTACTGTTGACCTGACAGGATATACGATACGAAGATATGGCGATATTGGCGGTTCTACTTTTTATACCATTGTACTTAGTGGTTCCATCCCGCCGGGAGGCATTTTTTTAATCGGGATTGGAACAGGCACTATTCCCTGCGGCATTACTTCAAGCCAAACCTACCCGACCGGATTTAATGCTAACGATGAGTTCCAACTGCTTAAAAACGGAACCATTATCGACAATGTACATGCACCAAACAACGTAGGATATTCCGTTATCCGAAATCCCAACGCAGTGGCTCCAAAGGTTGTTTTTAACAGTAGTGACTGGAACACCCAAACTTCAGAAAGTTGTGCCAATATCGGAATCCATAATGTAACCAATACTGTTCCGCCAACCTTATCCAATCCAACAAGCAGGGTTGTTTGTGAGAACAATACGGTTACATATACCGCATCTCTTGCCAACAGCACAGGTTTTACTTTTCAATGGAAAAGGCTTGATGCAAGCGGAAACTGGGTCAATATAACCAACGGAGCGCCTTTTTCCGGCGCGAACACCAATACGCTTACTATTAATCCGGCGCCTTTGACGCTTGATGACAGCCAATATTATTGTCAGGTCACTTCTACACAGCATACTTTGGTGAGCAACGCTGCTCAATTGGAAGTAAACCCGGCAACAATTCCTGATTTTCCAACATCGCTTAACTACTGTGCAGGTGCCAGTATACCTACATTGAATAATACTTCCCCTAACGGAGTTACCGGAACCTGGAATCCTCCAACCATCAGCAATACTGCAAACGGAAGTTATGTGTTTACACCAACTGCAGGACTATGTTCTCCTACCGTTACCCTAAATGTTGTTATTTCCAGCAGCATTACTCCTGATTTTGCAACTACATTAAGCTTATGTTCGGGGGATACCGCTCCTGCCCTGAATGCCACATCGCCTAACGGGGTTACGGGTACGTGGAATCCGGCAACAATCAGCAATACAACCAACGGAAGCTATGTATTTACGCCAGATGCCGGACAATGTGCCACGACAACTACATTAAACGTAACCATCAATAACAACATCACACCGGATTTCCCTACAACATTGAACTTCTGTAACGGGGCTACAGTTCCTACGTTAAATATGACTTCGCCAAACGGAATTACCGGAACATGGAGTCCTGCAACCATAAGCAATACCACAAGCGGAAGCTATCTCTTTACACCAAATACCGGACAATGTGCCACAACAACTACATTAAACGTAACCATCAATAACAACATCACACCGGATTTCCCTACCACACTGGCTTTCTGTAACGGAGCTACTATTCCTGCCTTACAGGCAACATCGCCTAACGGAATCACGGGTACGTGGAGTCCTGCAACAATCAGCAATACCGCAAGTGGAAGCTATGTGTTTACACCGGATGCCGGACAATGTGCCACGACATCTACATTGAATGTAACCATCAATAACAATATTACGCCAGATTTCCCTACAACCTTAAATTTCTGTAACGGCGCTACAGTTCCTGCCTTACAGGCAACATCGCCTAATGGAATCACGGGTACGTGGAGTCCTGCAACAATCAGCAATACCACAAGCGGAAGCTATGTGTTTACGCCTAATGCCGGACAATGTGCCACGACAACTACATTGAACGTAACCATCAATAACAATATCACGCCGGATTTCCCTACTTCATTAGCATTCTGTAACGGCGATACAGTTCCTGCACTTCAGGCAACTTCTCCCAACGGGATCACCGGAACATGGAATCCTGCAGCAATCAGCAATACGGCTAACGGAAGCTATTTGTTTACGCCAGATGCCGGGCAATGTGCCACGACAACCACATTAAATGTAACTATCAATAACAACATTACACCGGATTTTGCTTCTTCTTTGATTATTTGTACAGGAAGTACTGCTCCTTTACTGAATACAACTTCACCTAATGGAATCACCGGAACATGGAGTCCGGCAACCATAAGCAATACGTCTAACGGAAGCTATGTATTTACGCCTAATGCCGGACAATGTGCCACGACAACTACATTGAACGTAACCATCAATAACAATATTACGCCGGATTTCCCTACAACCTTAAATTTCTGTAACGGGGCTACGGTTCCTGCATTAAATGCAACTTCTCCAAACGGAATTACCGGAACGTGGAGTCCTGCAACAATCAGCAATACGGCTAACGGAAGTTATGTGTTTACACCTAATGCCGGACAATGTGCCATGACAGTTACGTTAAATGTAACTGTCAATAACAATATCACACCCGATTTCCCTACTTCATTGGCATTCTGTAACGGGGATACGGTTCCTGCCTTACAGGCAACTTCGCCTAACGGGATTACCGGAACATGGAGCCCTGCAACGATAAGCAATACGTCTAACGGAAACTATGTGTTTACGCCAAATGCAGGACAATGTGCTACCAACATGACATTAAGTGTTACTATTACCAACAGTATTACGCCAGACTTCCCTACTACGTTGAACTTTTGTAACGGAGCTGCCATTCCTGCCTTGCAGACAACTTCGCCTAACGGAATTACCGGAACGTGGAATCCTGCAACTATAAGCAATACCGCAAGCGGAAGTTATCTGTTTACACCTAATTCAGGACAATGTGCCACGACAGCTACCCTGAATGTAACTATCAATAACAATATCGTACCCGATTTCCCTACTTCATTGGCATTCTGTAACGGGGATACGGTTCCTGCCTTACAGGCAACTTCGCCAAATGGAATCACAGGAACATGGAGTCCTGCTTCAATAAACAATACCGCAAGCGGAAACTATATTTTTACGCCAAATGCAGGACAATGTGCTACTAATATAACTTTGAGAGTGACTATCACGCCTCAAACAGTACCAAACTTCCAGACAATAATAACAATCTGTAACGGAAGTACAGCTCCTGTCCTGAATACGACTTCTCCAAACGGAATCACCGGAACCTGGAATCCTCCAACTATCAGCAATACTGCAAGCGGAAGCTATGTATTTACGCCAAATGCGGGACAATGTGCAACAACAGCTACTTTAGCCGTAACAGTAAGCAATAGTATTTTACCGGATTTCCCAACGGCATTGACATTCTGTAACGGCGATTCGGTACCTGTGCTACAAACAACATCGCCTAACGGAATATCAGGCACATGGAATCCTCCGGCAATCAGCAATACTGCCAGTGGAAATTATGTGTTTACACCAAATGCCGGGCAATGTGCAACGGGCACGACGCTAGCGGTTACTATTAACAGCTTTGTGCTTCCTGCCATTAGCGGTCCTAATGCAGTTTGCCTGTCAAACACGATACAGCTAACCCATCCTACTCCTGGCGGAATCTGGACGAGTGGGAACACGAATATAGCAACGGTTGATGCAGCCGGAAATGTTACCGGAGTTAACGCAGGCGCAGTAATAATTACCTATACAGTAAACAATGGCAGCTGTACGGCATCGGTCAGAACAACTGTAACGGTAGCCGCACCACCGAAACCAATACTTAGGGAAGGCTATATCTGTCTTGACAATGAAACGGGCAATTATATTTCTACGGTTAATCTGAATTGCCAGATTCCCAATGCTAACCACAGTTTTGTCTGGACCCGAAACAACACCGTCCTTCCTACTACTACCAATATGCATATTGCCACCGAGCCCGGAACCTATGAAGTAACAGTAACTAATCTGACCACAGGTTGTACGGCAACGGCAACAACAACTGTAGGCACATCATCTATTGCCATTGCAGAAGCTACAGTAGGAAGAGATTTTAATAAAAACCAGACCATTACGGTTAACGTTACGGGCGGTTCAGGACAATATGAGTTCCAGCTTAATGGTGGTGCACCGCAAACCAGCAACCAGTTTACGAATATTTATGAAGGTGAATATGAAATTACGGTAAGAGACACGCAGGGATGCGGTTTGATTACGCTTACCGTATACGCTTTGAATTATCCTTATTACTTTACGCCGAATGCGGATGGCTACAATGATACGTGGAACATTGACGGACTGGCCAACCAGCCGGAAGCTCAAATTTTTATTTTTGACCGTTACGGAAAACTAATCAAACAGATTTTTCCTTCGTCTGCCGGATGGGACGGTACCTATAACGGACATCCGCTGCCGGCAACAGATTACTGGTTTAAATTGCTTTATAAGAGCCGTGATGGAGTGAACAAAGAATTTAAGGCTCATTTTGCCCTGAAAAGATAATTTCCAATATTTCGTTACTTAAATACCACAGCATGAATTTCATCAAACCAAAAAGATACGAAGATGTCGTATACAATATGGACCAGGTGTACAAAATCGAGAAGCTAATTGACGAATATGAATTTCATTTTAACAATGGAAGAGTGATTAATGTAAAAGCGTCACTTGTAAGCAACAAGATTAAAAAGCTGTTCGACACCAAGTATAAAAAGAAAAATCTTACAGAATCTAAAAATACTTCCAAATAATTCATCAAAATTGATGAAATCAGTCTAAATAAGGCTTTTTTGTGACCGATTTTAAGTCCTTTAATTTGAAAAAGAGTAAATTTTAAAGTAAGTTTGTAGAACCCTAATCTATTACTTAAAATTACAAAAAATCCCTTATACCACGAGGGTGAACGTTATGGAATACAACAAGACTCATGCTCTGGACAATGGCGTTTCAGTAGTACAAAGCATTATGCGCAAATTTAAGGTATACGCCGACCGATATTATAAGTACTCTTTTCCGGAAGAACCTTTTTTTAAAGAGATTGCTGAGAAATGCATCAGCGATGCTTTCGGAGCCAATCATAAAGAATCTTTCACCAAAGCAAAAATCAGGGAACTTTGGGGCTATGTCAAAAAGCAGGCCCTTAACTATATCCTCAACGTTGAAGCTGAGCTCGATAAGGAGTTTCCTAATCACGGACAACTTAGTTTTTATGCATTTAAGCTGAATTGCAAGACAGAGAATCTCAAAGAGAAAGTAACGGCTTTCAAATCACAGTTTACAGATGCTGAAGATTTTATATCCAGATAATACACCTGGATTTATTGATACAAAGCTCCCATTGGGAGCTTTTTTATTTTATGTTTATGTTATTCTCTTTTTACTTTACTAACTTTAGGCTTTGCGACTCTGCGCCTTTGCGTGAAAAATAATGCTCGCAAAGACGCGATTTACATAAATCCTTTGACCGCATTAATAAAATAAGGCGAATCATTCCATTGAATTTTACGGTAATTGAAATCCTTCCTAAGCGTCTCCGGCAGACAATCCCAGATGGCACGGCTCATTTTTTCCAATAACAGTTTTTTGGAAAATGTATCTGAAACCACCAGACTGATTTCCCGAATGGGTTTGGGTTCCTTAAACGGCTTAAATAAATGCTTTTCATTTTCATTGAGTATGGAAAGTTCCGGAAGGATTGCAAAACCGAGTTGGGCCCGTACCAGATTTTTCAACGTTTCTATAGAGCTGATGTCATAAGAGAACTGCTCACTTATTTTGCGGTCTTCCTTAATGTCACATATATCAAGAAGCTGTGCATTGTAACAGTATTCATTTTGCAACAGCAAAAGTTCCGGTTTGTCACTGGCCTGGAGTTCATAAAAGTCTTTAGCCGCAAACGGATGGCTCTCGTTAAGATAGGCCACAAAAGGCTCGTTAAAAACATGGTGTTCTTTCAGGTTCGGGTTTTCGGTTGGAGTAGCCATAAGCGCCACATCTAAAGCTCCTGTTTCAATATCGTGCATTAGCTGACCCGTGGAAGCTTCACGAATAACAAAATGCATTTTAGGCGCCGCTTCTTTCATTGCCTTTATGAATAAGGGAATCAGATAAGGTGACAAGGTAGAAATAACACCCAGCTTTAGTTCTCCTTCCAGGTCATTTTTCTCATTAATAACAAAATCTCGAATTTCATTGACTTCGCGGAGTATCTTTTTTGCTCTTGCAATAATCTGTGTTCCGAGTTTTGTGGGTGTCAAGGGTACTTTTGTACGGTCGAATATTTTTATTCCTATTTCTTCTTCCAGATTTTTCAGCTGAATTGTAAGTCCGGGCTGGGTAACATTACAAACTTCTGCAGCCCTTGCAAAATGGCGTTCTTCGTCTAATGCTACGATGTATTTTAATTGCTGTATAGTCATACATTATAATTTTATTTTATAAAGGTAAAAAATTATCAATTTGATTTATAATTAAGCCCGCTATAAATTTGTCCCATCAAATCAAAACAATTATAACTTAATAATTTACATCATGAAAAAATTAGCAATAGCAGCCGTTGCGGTATTAAATGCAACACTGGCAGTAAGTCAAATCGACCCATCGTTAGCAGGTAGCTACAGTATCGAAAAAAACACTCGTGAATTCCTAAAAGCCGTTCACGGAAATTCAGGCCCGCAGCTTTATGAACTTTCAATCGAAGATGCCCGAAAAGTATTAATCAATGCACAGACAGGAGATTACAAAAAATTACCTGCCGTTATTGAAAACAAAACCATTACACAGGATGGGAAAACCGTTTCCATTCAAATTGTAAAACCAAAAGGCTCTAAAGAAAAACTTCCGGTACTGATGTATTTCCACGGTGGCGGATGGGTTTTAGGAAATGCTTTTACGCATGACCGCCTTGTAAGAGAATTGGCCGTTGGTGCAAACATTGCAGTGGTTTTTGTAAACTATACTCCTGCTCCTGAAGCCCGATTCCCGGTTGCAAATGAAGAAGCCTATGCTGCCACCAAATGGATTAAAGAAAACGGAGCTTCTATCGGACTAAATCCAACAAAACTGGCTGTGGGCGGTGATAGTGTTGGTGGTAATATGGCAATTGCCGTAACGTTGATGGCCAAAGAAAGAAAAGGCCCTAAAATTGATTTCCAATTGCTTTTTTATCCGGTAACCGATGCCGATTTCAGCACGGCTTCCTATCAGCAATTTGCCAACGGACATTTTTTAACACTTAATGCAATGGTATGGTTCTGGAACATTTATGCCCCGGAAAAAGCGACAAGAAACCAGATTAAGGCTTCTCCTTTGCGAGCCGATATTGAAGAATTAAAAGATTTGCCTGAAGCTTTGATCATTACTGCTGAAAATGACGTACTGCGCGATGAAGGCGAAGCTTATGCCAAAAAACTAAATGCGGCAGGTGTGAAAGTTACAGCTACACGATATATCGGGACAATTCACGACTTCGTTATGCTCAATCCAATTACAGAAACTCCGGCTCCAAGAGCAGCCATCAAACAGGCTGTAGATGCCTTAAAAGAAAAACTAAGCAAATAATTACAAAAACAAATAACAATTAAAATTTAGAAATCATGAAATTTACAAGAAAAGCAAACGCAAACTGGCAAGGTACTGGAATGGAAGGAAAAGGAACCATCAGTACTCAAAGCACTACTCTAAACAACACCCAATTATCTTTTAAGACACGCTTTGCAGAAGGCGTAGGAACAAACCCGGAAGAATTAATAGCTGCGGCTCATTCAGGATGTTTTACGATGCAGTTGAGCTTTTTGTTAAGCGAATTGAATTATGTACCTACCGACCTGAATACTGAAGCTGTATTAACTTTTGAAGACGGAACGATTACTAAAATCCATTTGGAATTGAATGGTGTTGTTCCCGGAATTTCGGAAGAAGAGTTTCAAAATATAGCTTTAAAAGCGAAACAGATTTGTCCGGTTTCTAAAGTTTTAAATGCTGAAATTACTTTGGGAGTTTCTTTAAGTCGCTAAGGTACTGAGGTACTAAGGCTCTGAGGTACTGAGGGGCTTGGGAATAATTCTGAATAAAAAAACCGTGCTTTTGCAAGCACGGTTTTTAACCTTAAAACTATCTAAACATTACATGGCTGTGATGATAAATTCGCTTCTTCTGTTCTGCTGGTGTTCCTGTTCTGTACATTCAACACCATCAGCACATTTATTAACTAACTGGGTTTCGCCATAACCTCTGCCCGTAATTCTTTCTTTAGCAATTCCATCCTGAACCATCCAGTCAACGGTAGATTTTGCCCTGCGGTCAGAAAGCTTCTGGTTGTATTTATGCGTCTGGCGGCTGTCCGTATGCGAACGGACATCAACTTTCATATTCGGATACTGTTTCATCACGTCAACAATTTTAGCCAAATCAATAGCTGCATCCGGACGGATATTCCACTTATCAAGGTCAAAGTAAATAATCTTGATGCCGAATGTTTTGGCCAAATCGGTTCCAACCGTAATCTGCTTCACCGGTTTATCCAATTCGATAGAAAGGTCTGTTTCTCCGGATTCTTTCGGGATAATGGCTTTTAGTTCGTTTGGCGTATAATCTTTGCTTTCTGCTTTTACATAATATACATTCCCGCATTCTACATCAAAGCTGTATTTTCCTTCGTGGTCGGCATAGATGGTTTTGATAACCTTAAATGAAGCATCAGACAACGTTACCCTTGCATTGGCAATAGGAAGTCCGGTTTCTTTATCCGTAATCGTTCCTGCCAGTAATTGCTCGCATTTCATTTGTCTTGTTTCCTGGAATTTGTAGATGTCATCATATCCTTTACCTCCATCCCTGTTCGAAGAGAAAAATCCGAATCGGGTTTTGGTATCAATCATGAAAGCAAAATCATCTTTTGGCCCGTTAACCGGAGCTCCAACGTTTTTGATTTCACCATAACTTCCGTCTTTGTTAATCTGGGTTACAAAAACATCCAAACCTCCTAATCCAAGTTGTCCGTCTGAAGCGAAATACAATTCGTTTTCATCTGTAATATATGGAAAAGTTTCACGGCCTTCTGTATTGACTTGTTTCCCTAAGTTTTCCGGAGTTCCAAAACTACCATCAGCGTTAATTGCCACTTTAAACAAATCCGACTGACCTAAAGTTCCCGGCATGTCTGATGCAAAGTATAAGGTCTTTTCGTCCGGACTCAAAGCAGGGTGTGCCGTACTGTAATTGTCGCTTGTAAAAGGCAATTCCGTTATGTTTACCCATTTGCCATTTTCAAGAGTACCTTTGTAGATTTTCAATAACGTCGCTTTGTCGCTGTTCTTTCCTCTTTTCCCTTTGTTATAGTTATTTCTGGTGAAGTAGACTGTTTTTCCATCTTTGGTAAAAACAGGCGTGGCTTCATTGAATTTGCTGTTCAGGGAAGTGTTGAATTGTTCCGGCTCCAACATAGAACCATCCGAACTGATTTCAGAGGCATACAATTTCGTAAACGATTGGTTGGTCCACTGGTGCTTTCTGTTGAAAAGACCTCCGGTATCTCTGGCAGAAGTAAAAACAAGTTTATTGCCAAAAAAAGCGGTTCCGTAATCAGAATATTCCGAGTTGATATTGATATTTTCAACCTTGTATCGCCCAGAATTGGCTTTTATTTCCTCCAGATAATCTTTATGTTTGGTGTACAGCTGCGCTCTTAAATCGGCCGCATTCTTTTGGTTAAACTGCGCCAGCATTTGATTCGCCTTTTCATAATCGCCAACCGATTTCAGGGTTTGCGAATAACGGTAATAGTATTCCGCATCAACCGGCTGGTTCATTGCAAAAAGTTCCTCATACCATTTGTTGGCTTTGTCTAATTCTGCATTGAAATAGTAAGCATTTCCCAGCTTTTGGAAGAGGTCAACAGATTTGTATCCTTTCTCTGCTACCCTTTCATACGTCTTGATTGCATCGACATAGGCATATTTCTCATACTGCTTGTCGGCAGCTGCAAGTTTGGCTTCCTGTGCCTGGGCAGTCAGTAAAGAAAAGACTGCCAGGGCTGTATATAATTGTTTTTTCATAGTTGCTGCTTTTAGAAGAATCTTGGAGAGGTTACTTTGTTGAATCTGTTGAATAATTCGAAACGAAGGAAAACCTCATGCGAACCTGAATTGTAGTTGGCAAGCTTTGTCGTTTCTAAATCATATCCGTAGCCTACAAATAGTCCTTCTGTGATTTGGAATCCTGCCATAGCACTCACGGCTGCATCCCATCTCCAGGCTACTCCAAGCGTCAGCTTATCATTGAAAAGAAAGTTTCCTGAAACGTCAGCCTGAAGCGGCGCTCCATTTACGGCTTTCATCAAAAAGGCCGGCTTGAATTTAATGCTTGGACTCAAATCGAAAACATAACCTCCAATCAGATAAAAATTCATCTTTTCCTGATTTACAGATACTGAATTGTCATCGTATCTGTGGGTTTCAAAAAAGTTTGGTACCGAAAGTCCCAAATACATCTTATCGGAATGAAAATAAGCTCCTGCCCCAATGTTTGGCGTGAAGTTATTATTCAGGTTCATTAATCGCGGATCTCCCTGATCTGCCGGATTCAGCTTATTAACATCCAAATTGAACATATTTGCTGTAGCCTTAATTCCAAAAGACAGCTTAAATGTTTCTGAAGTCTTAACAGTATAGGAAATATCTGCAGAGATTGCATTTTCATCTGTAGGTCCTATCCTGTCGTTTACAAATGATAATCCCATTCCTATATTAGTGCCGTTAATTGGCGTGTTGATAGAAACGGTATTGGTTACCGGAGCTCCGTCCAAACCAACCCATTGCGTTCTGTGAAGTCCGAAAACGCTTAGTACGCCTCGCGAACCTGCATAAGCAGGGTTGATATTGATGGTATTGTACATATACTGCGTGTATTGCGCATCTTGTTGTGCAAATGCGCTTGCACCTACAAGAATCCAGACGAAAAATATGATTATTTTTTTCATTGTTTAATTTGTTTATCCTGGGAACCCATTCCGATTCCCAGGAATTTAACTTTATCTGCTTAAGTATAAATAGCCGCTCTTTTCTCTTACAGTACCATCTTGTTTTTTGTATTTCAAGATGTAGAAATAAGTACCATCAGGTAATCCTTCTGATTTGTTTACTGTAACCCTTCCTTCAGAATATCCTCTAAAGGCTTTGTCATTGTTGTTATAGCCACTTGTTTCGTAAACTACAACACCCCAGCGGTTGAAAATTTCTACTTTGTTGTCTGGATAGCATCCTAATCCTCCTATGTATAAAAATTCGTTGCTGCCATCATTATTTGGAGTAACTACATTGAATACATTGATGGTACATCCGTCAATTTCAACAATCGTTGGATTGTTTCCTGCATTATCTGTATGGTCAGAAGCATCTGTAACTTCTACATCCAGCGGGCTGTTTCCTGTAACGAATGCCTGGTTCGACACACTTCCTGCATTGATATCGGCTTGTGTAATGGTATAGATAGCCGTAAATGTAGTGCTGTCACTTTCTCCAACAGCAAGAGTTATAGGACCTCCACTTACAACAACTCCCGGTAGCGGATCTGTAACCGTTACATCGCTCAGGCTTACGTTTCCTGTATTGGTTACCGTAAAGTTATAAGTGATGGTTTCTCCTACTTCTGCGATTCCATTGTTATTGCTATCGTTGAAAGTTGCTGTCTTAATCAGCGCAATCGCCGGATTTTGCTCAATAATCGTAACTGTACAATCCGGACAGGTTGGTTCGTATAACGGATCGTTCGGGTCTAACGGAGATGGGTCCTGCGACTCCACATCAATTGGGTTTCCAGACGGATCTGTACCTTCTGCCAACGCCAGGTTGTAAACTGCTCCTAATTCAATATCAGCTTGTGATATGGTGTAAGTTGCCGTGAACGTTGTTGAATCAGTAGCCTGTGGTGCTAAAGAAGCAATAGGTCCGCCTGAAACTGCAACTATAGGGTCGGTTACAGAAATATTCGTAATAGTTACGTTTCCTGTATTTCTAACCGTAAAGCTGTATTGGATAACATCTCCGGCATTTACGATTCCGTCATTGTTCGCATCCTGATAAACTCCTTCTTTGAATAATTCAAACTTAGGATTTTGAGGTAGCACAGTTACAGTTGGATCGTCATTTCCTGGCAATGTAGGGTCATTACTATCTGAGTCATCTGTAATTGGTGTTCCTACTACCGGAGTAGCAGTTACCAATGCCTGGTTGTTTACAACTCCTGCGTCAATATCAGCTTGTGTAAACGTATAGACTGCAGTAAATGTAGTCGAATCAGTAGCACCTGCAGCTAAAGTTGCAAGAGGTCCGCCATTTACAGTCACCAAAGGATCGGATACCGTAATGTTTGTCAATTCCATTGTTCCGGTATTGATTACCGTGAAATTATAAGTAATGGTTTCCCCTACCTGTGCAAATCCGTCACCGTTTGCATCATTGAAGGTTCCTTGCTTGATAATTTCAACACCTGGCACCTGAACCAAAATTGTTACTATAGCCGTATCACAGTTGGTTGGGTTCAATATTTCACAAATGCTGTATTCTAACGTATATGTTCCGGCTGGTGTTCCAGGCGCAACAGTTATTGTTCCGTCAGGATTTAATGTCAGCGGAGCATCTGCATTTACAGTTGTTAGAGTTACTTCTGATGGAATAACCGCTACACCATTCAGCGTATCGTTAGTAAATACGTTTCCGGCATTTACCATTCCTTCAGTTCCGTTTACAATCGTACCACTGAAATCATCATTTACGGCATCAATCGGAGCCGGATTAACAATTATTGTTACAGTAGCTGATTCACAATTTGTAGGATTTAAAATCTCACATAATTGGTATATGATAGTATACGTTCCCGCAGGTGTCTGTGGGTCTACGCTTACCGTTCCTGTTGCAGGATCCAATTCCACGCCCGGGTTGGTCGATGGGGTCGTTACCGTGATGGTTACCTGTGATGGGATAACAGGAACACCGTTTAAAGTATCATTATCCAATACGTTCACTACATCAGGATTGCCCTCATATCCGTTAACCGGAGCCGGAGTATCATCTACTGCATCGATTGGTGCCTCTTCCACTACTATAGTTACAGTTGCAGAATCGCAGTTGGTCGGGTTCAAAATCTCGCATAATTGGTATACGATAGTATAGGTTCCCGCAGGTGTCTGTGGGTCTACGCTCACCGTTCCCGTTGCAGGATCCAGTTCCACGCCCGGGTTGGCCGACGGGGTTGTTACCGTGATGGTTACCTGTGATGGGATAACCGGAACACCGTTTAATGTGTCGTTATCCAATACGTTCACCACATCCGTATTTCCTTCGTATCCGTTAACCGGAGTCGGGTTATCGTTAACAGCATCGATTGGTGCCTCTTCCACTACTATTGTTACGGTTGCAGAATCGCAGTTCGTCGGGTTCAAAATCTCGCACAATTGATATACGATGGTGTAGGGTCCCGCAGGTGTCTGTGGGTCTACGCTTACCGTTCCTGTTGCAGGATCCAATTCCACGCCTGGGTTGGCCGACGGAGTCGTTACCGTAATGGTTACCTGTGACGGGATAACAGGAACACCGTTTAGGGTATCGTTATCCTGTACGTTTACTACATCCGTATTTCCTTCGTATCCGTTAACCGGAGCCGGGTTATCGTTAACCGCATCGATTGGTGCCTCTTCTACTACTATAGTTACAGTTGCAGAATCGCAGTTGGTCGGGTTCAAAATCTCGCATAATTGGTATACGATGGTGTAGGTTCCAGCAGGTGTCTGTGGGTCTACGCTTACCGTTCCTGTTGCAGGATCCAATTCAACGCCCGGGTTGGCCGATGGGGTTGTTACCGTAATCGTCACTTGTGACGGAATAACAGGAACACCGTTTAGGGTATCGTTATCCAGTACGTTTACTACATCTGGATTTCCTTCGTATCCGTTAACCGGAGCCGGGTTATCGTTAACCGCATCGATTGGTGCCTCTTCTACTACTATTGTTACGGTTGCAGAATCGCAGTTGGTCGGGTTCAAAATCTCGCATAATTGGTATACGATGGTGTAGGTTCCAGCAGGTGTCTGTGGGTCTACGCTCACCGTTCCCGTTGCAGGATCCAGTTCCACGCCTGGGTTGGCCGACGGGGTTGTTACCGTGATGGTTACCTGAGATGGGATTACCGGAACACCGTTTAATGTGTCGTTATCCAATACGTTTACTACGTCCGTATTTCCTTCATATCCGTTAACCGGAGCCGGGTTATCGTTAACCGCATCGATTGGTGCCTCCTCCACTACTACGGTTACCGTTGCAGAATCGCAGTTGGTCGGGTTTAAAATCTCGCACAGTTGGTATACGATGGTGTAGGTTCCAGCAGGTGTCTGTGGGTCTACGCTTACCGTTCCAGTTGCAGGATCCAATTCAACGCCAGGGTTGGTCGACGGAGTCGTTACCGTGATGGTTACCTGTGACGGGATTACCGGAACACCGTTTAGGGTATCGTTATCCAATACGTTTACTACGTCTGTGTTTCCTTCATACCCGTTAACCGGAGCCGGGTTATCGTTAACCGCATCAATTGGCGCCTCTTCCACTACTACCGTTACGGTTGCAGAATCGCAGTTCGTCGGGTTTAGTATCTCGCACAGTTGGTAAACGATGGTATAGGTTCCCGCAGGAGTCTGTGGGTCTATGCTTACCGTTCCTGTTGCCGGATCCAGTTCCACGCCTGGGTTGGTCGATGGGGTTGTTACCGTAATTACAACTTCTGATGGTACTACCGGAACACCGTTTAGGGTATCGTTATCCAGTACGTTAACAACATCCGGATTGCCTTCGTATCCGTTAACCGGTGTTGGAGTATCGTTATTGGCTACGATAGGTGCTGCGGCTACTACAACTGTTACGGTTGCAGTATCGCAGTTGGTTGGGTTTAATATTTCGCAAATTGTATAATCAAAAGTATAGTTTCCTGCCGGTGTGTCCGCTAAAACATCAACTGCTCCTGTAGTGGTATTGAATGTTATTCCTGCCGGTACACTTCCCGGTACAACACTAACTGTTACTTCACCTGGAATTACTGCTACTCCATTCAAAGTATCATTTGCTAAAACGTTTGGAATTGCATTTCCTCCTACATAACCATTTACCGGAGTGGCATTTGTATCATTAACCGCTACAATTGGCGCAGCAGTTACGACAATAGTTACTGTAGCTGAATCGCAATTTGTTGGGTTTAATATTTCACATAGTTGGTACACTATCGTGTAGGTTCCCGCAGGTGTTTCCGGATCTACGCTTACCGTTCCTGTTGCCGGGTCAAGCTCTACGCCTGGGTTTGTTGACGGAGTAGTTACCGTAATTACAACTTCTGACGGTACTACCGGAACACCATTTAAAGTATCATTAGTCAAAACATTTACTACATCAGTATCTCCTTCATATCCGTTAACCGGAGTTGGGTTATCATTATTCGCTACGATTGGTGCCGCCGCTACGTTTACTGTGACTTGTGCAGTGTCGCAGTTCGTAGGGTTTAGCACCTCACAGATGGTATAGTCGAAAGTATACGTTCCTGCAGGAGTTCCCGCATTTACGCTTACAGATCCCGTAGATGTGTTGAACGACAATCCTGCCGGAACAGCTCCAGGAGCAACCGAAACGGTTACCGAGCCTGCCGTGATGGCTGCACCATTCAGGGTATCGTTTGTCAATACGTTTGGTATAGCCGTACCTCCTGCCATACCGTTAACCGGAGTCGCAGTAGTATCGTTATTCGCTACGATTGGAGCAGCCGCCACGTTTACTGTGACTTGTGCAGTGTCACAGTTCGTAGGGTTTAATACCTCGCAGATGGTATAGTCGAAAGTATACGTTCCTGCAGGAGTTCCCGCATTTACGCTTACCGCTCCGGTTGAAGTATTGAACGACAGTCCTGCCGGAACAGCTCCCGGTGCGGTTGTAATCGTTACCGTACCTGCCGTAATTGGCGAACCATTCAGGGTATCGTTTGCCAATACGTTTGGAATAGCCGTACCGCCCGCGATACCATTAACCGGAGTCGCAGTAGTGTCGTTATTCGCTACGATTGGCGCTGCCGTCACGTTTACTGTAACTTGTGCAGTGTCACAGTTCGTAGGGTTTAGCACCTCACAGATCGTATAGTCGAAAGTATACGTTCCTGCAGGAGTTCCCGCATTTACGCTTACCGCTCCGGTAGATGTGTTGAACGTCAATCCTGCCGGAACAGCTCCAGGAGCAACCGAAACGGTTACCGATCCTGCCGTGATGGCTGCACCATTCAGGGTGTCGTTCGATACTACGTTGGCAATAGCAGGCCCGCCTGTAATACCGTTAACCGGAGTCACAGTAGCATCATTATTAGCTACGATAACATTAACAGGAGTTGTTGTTGTCGAATCTGTGTTATCTGTTGTATCAGGGTCATTTTCATCGCCATCAACAGTAGCAGTATTCGTATGGTTTCCGGTAGCATTGACAGTAGCGGTAATTACTAAAGTCTGGATTGCTCCATTAGCTAAGTTCCCTACTGTCCATAGTCCTGTTGCGGAAGCATAGGATTGTCCTGCTGTATGCGAAACATACGTATATCCAGAAGGAAGCTGGTCTGTTACCAATACATTGGTTGCATTACCCGGTCCGTTATTGGTTACGACCAAAGTAAATTCTACTTGTGAGCCAACATTTGGCGTTGCATTATTTACAGTCTTGACAATTTCCAAATTCGCATCTGCATCCGGAGCAACCGTTACGTCATCTGTATTATCAGCCGGAACCGGATCATTTTCTGTACCTGTTACGGTAGCTACGTTCGTATAGTTTCCTGTAGCATTTACCGTTGCAGTAACAGTCATTGTTCGTGTAACTCCGTTAGCTATGTTTCCTATTGTCCAGATTCCCGTACCACTGTTGTAAGTACCGGCAGTAACAGTTGAAGAAACATAAGTAAAACCTGTTGGCAACTGGTCTGTAACTACTACTCCTGTAGCAGCATTTGGCCCGTTGTTCGTCACGGCAATTGTAAAAGTTACCGATTGCCCGATTGTAGGCACTGTAACATTTGCCGTTTTCACAATTGTAAGGTCGGCTATAGCGGCAACATTCAGGTTGTTGTATTTAATATTATTACAGTTTTCAACTGCTGTTCCGTTTCTACATTCCAAATGCGGGTCGGTTGGTGGTGTTGTGCCAGGATGAGTGGCATCAATATCTGTTACGTCAGCCGGGCGTATAATTGAAGCTTCCACATTTAAAGGTTGTCCTGCTAAAGATGAACCTACAGTTCCTGTAATCGTAAATACGATTTCTGAACCGTTTGTCATATTCAGGTCAGCTATATAGTTGCCCGAAACCGGGTCTACAGCTCCGCTCACTACTACAACAGTTCCCTGGCTATTTACATAAGTAACTCCCGTTATTGTAAATCCGGCCGGAACAACAAAGGCAAAGCCTGAACCTGTCACATCGCTTGGCCCATTATTTTTTACTACTACATTATAGTTGACTTGTTGTCCAACAGCTACAGAAGTAGTTGAAGGCGTAACGCTTACTACTTCCAAATCAGCAGCTGCAACAATAATATCGAGTGTTTTTATAATTACTTCTCCGGGAACAAAACTCCAGGTATCTAATGATTTTTCGTTTCCAAAACTCGAACCTCCATCTCCATTGTTTCCGGAGCCGGAACTTCCCGTAGTATATCTTCCCCATTTGTGTCCGTTGCTGTTACTTGAAATACCAGCTATTCCGGAAGCAGTAGGGTTTGATTGTGTATTTGCGTTTCCGCCCTGAACATTTGAATCATCCCAATATACCAAATCTCTATTTGGTGTATAAAGGTTATAACTGCTGTTCAGTTGCTCAATAATAATCCCTCCCGGATTAATTTCCATATCTATAAAAGGGAAATGGACTTCGGCACCAAACAGCTGTACTCTGATTTCTCCAATATTGGTATTGGCAGGCAGCGTATTCCCTGCTCCGTCACGTCCGTCCCAAAAAACAGTATTGGTCCCCATATTACAGTTTCCTGTTATAGTTCTGGTTGGGAAAGCTCCCAGTATTTCAATTCTGTATGTTCCTGAAAGGTTAGAATCGAAACCAATATAAGCTCCCTTATTACCGGAACGGTTTGGAGTTCCCTCTGCACCTGTATAAGTGATGTTTGTAGCCGTAGGCGTAATCACACTGTTTTTTAACCAGGTTGTTACGCTCAAAGAAGTACTTACTGCCTGAGTTGCACTTGAAGGCAAATCGGCAGCAGGCGTTGTATAAAATATTTTATGCGTAACGTTATTAGCATCGTCCTGACTTCTAGGGTCATGAACTCTAAAATCAGCACTTGAAGGGCTTGAAAGGTTCAAACTCTTATAGGAAGGATTTCCTGTAGCATCTAAAAAACCTTTATTATTTACAAAAAAAGTAAACCCAACTCCATTCGAGCCGTTATTGGTTACTCTATAGGCAATTCCGTCACGTGTTAAAACAGTAAATTTACCATAAAAGGCTTTAGTTTCTAAAAATGAAGTTCCCTGTATGTGCAGGTTAAACACATTTGAATATACACGTCCGGAAATCCAATTGGAATTAGCTGCATTTCTTACGGAAATATCCCAGGCAGCTATCAATTCTGTATTGTTTCCCTGCGTCCAGTTAGCATCAGCAGCAACATCCGTAACAGATGGTGTCGAACTGCTGGTTTCAGAACCTGAAGGTAAAAATTCTACTTTCCAAATACCTGCCTGTCCAGCAGCAACTACTACTGAATAAGGCACATAGCGGTTTCCTCCGGCTCCTTGTCCTGGATATTGCGGTCCGGCTAATTCACCGGCACGGTTAGGAATTTGACCTGTTGTATTCGCAGCAGATAAGAATTGAGTCCCGTCTGGTGCTATCAACCTGATACGTCCATTACCAATGTTTTGGGCGCTAGATCCTGTCGCAATAGTTTCTCCCACCTGGGCATAGACATAATGCGTTCCTAAAGTTTTAAAAGGCCAGGAATTGATGGTGGTTCCTCCGGCCGTATAGCTATTACTATACAGGAAAGCACGGTTACCCACTACTCCGGATGGATAAAGGTCCTTACTTCCATCTGCATAAGCTGCATTCCAGAAGCTGGCCATCGTCAGAAGGAAAACAAGCATTAAGATATTTTTTACTCTTAATGCAGCATTCCCAAACATGACATTTACCTGTCGATAGGGCAAGAATCTGCCTTGACAACTGTAGTTTTTGTTCATCTTTATGGTTTTAATTGTTTTAATTGAAAATCGGGGAAAACAGTTTTTTGGTGGTGGCAAACGGTTTATTAAGAGCGATTTAAAGAATAAAGTTTTTACACATACGCAGATTGGTTTGATTAATAAATGGTTAGACACAACTATCTGGCTGACGGACAACCCGATTGTGCAAATTTCTTTACTATACTGCGTAGGCCGTGTAGACAATGCATACAGCATTTGTAGAATAAATTCTACAAATTTGGCTTATGATTTCAGATTGCGGATTTAGTTAATTGGCCTGATAAAAGTGATGTAGTAGATAATTCCTGCCAGACCGGCTCCGGCAAAAGGTGACAACCATAAAGACAATGCTTCTATTGCCTCATGATTTCCATAGATTAGCAATTCTGCAGCAGTAATGGCCGGATTTAGCGGATAATTGGTAATAGACATATTGACAAAATTGGCCATAAAAACAGTCATTGCCATAATAGAAGCCACATATAACTTACTCTTTTTCAAATAGGTCAAACCCAAAAAAAGCAATAAAATAATAAACATCAGTACGCTTTGGCATACTGTCGATAACATTAATCCTTCCTCGTATCCCAACACTGTCGGCTTAATGAACATCCCGGAAATTATTCCGCCTTTTTGCGAAAACAGATAAAACCCCAGCAAGGTTGCCAGAATCCCTCCTGCTACATGCATACAGGTATAAGCAATAAGTCGGTTAAAACCTATTCTGTTGGCAATAAAAAAACCAACCGAAATAGCAGGATTATAGTGGGACCCTGATATAGGATAGAAAAAGAAAGTAGCCAAAAAAGTAAGGGTACCTATTGAGAGGCATAGTAGCAGCTGATTGAAAAAATTATCTTGAAAAAATGGGATAAGCATTGCCGCTACAACAAAAAAAGTCAATAAAAATGTTCCTGCAAATTCTGCAAGAATGCTCGCTAATTGCACTTTAGCGAACATCTTTTTATGCCCGGAGGCAAATGTTGGTAAACTCATAAAAATTTAGTGGAATAATAGCAAGGGAAAGAAATCTTTCCCTTGCATCAAGTAATCAAAACCTATAAAAATTAATCGGGTTAAATCATTTACTAAATTCCATATTGAAATTGGAAAAAATTGTGGCTCATATAAATACTTATTGTAGAATTAATTCTACAACACCATTCGGCATTTTTCATGCTGAACTTTGTAATATTGAGCAATGGATTTCCCTTATCGGATAGCGCTGATTAAGCCACTGATTTCCATCTGCTAAAAATGCCATTTTCTAAACCACTATACCTGTTCTTTGCTGTATTTTTCAGCATCTCTACCCTTTTTTCACAACAAGAAAACCGGGAGTATGACATCATATGGCATTCTGCAGATGATAACAGTCTTCCACAAAACAGTGTCAAGTCAATCATTCAGGACAAATATGGTTTTTTATGGCTTTCAACAGAAAACGGATTGGTGCGCTATGATGGCAGTAAGTTCAAAGTTTTCAATATTGAAAATCTAAAAGGACTTGGAACAAACAGGATAAGCTATTTCAGAGGGACAGTTTCTACCGACAGTATTTATGCGTTGAGCGACTTTACAGATCTGATACTCATAAAAAACAACAGACCTTCTGTTATTCCAAAACATAAAATCCCGGAATCTTTCCGCCTGACCAACCACCTCCACAAAGGCAAAAGAGTTTACGTTCATAAGATTTACAAAACAGACAATAGCTATTTCAGCCTGGAAAACGGGACACTGGCTGCCTACACCAAAAACAATAAGAAACTTTGGGAAATAGAATATGAGTATGACCCGGACAATACGGAGTTCTTCTTACTCAACAATACTCTTTATTCTCATAAAAATGGAAAGTTTGTGCGGTTCGAAAACGGGAAAGTCTACCTCACCGCTATTGAAGGATTGCCAGCTACAGGATTTACCGTATTTCCAAATACGGTGGCACAACAAACCTTCATTACTTTTAACAATACGGTATATCTGCTGGAAAAGAACCAGGATAAATTAATCCTGAAAGTCCTGCTAAAGGATTTTGACATTTCTAAAAACAATATTATTTCGTATTACTATGATGTCCCAAATGACATCTTGTATTTGGGAAGCAGTACCGACGGACTGCTGATTGTCAAGAAAAAGAAATTCAACAGCATTATTGGCAATAATAAAAACGGAGTATATTATGCCCAGATTCCTCATGGAAATGATAGTTTTCTCTCTACAACCGGAGAAATATTCAGCTCTTCGGGCGTGCAGAAACAACGTTTCTTCACCAAGGAGAATGACAATTACATCCTCCTCAAAGACCGCAACGGCGACCTCTGGACCAAACAGGACAACAGAATTTACCGACTTAATAAAAGCACCAACTTTACGACTTTCGACACCTGGTTTTTTGAAGACCGGGTCATTCTGCTTTTTGAAACACTAAAAGGAGAAATTCTGGCCGGAACAGCTACGAATGGTGCTCCCGCCGGAAAGCTTTTCAGACTGGAAGATACCGGACTATCAAAACCGAGTTTTAAACTTTATATGGTGGTTCCTTTTCACCCTACCTACATGCTTCAAATTGAAGATAATATCTTGTGGACAGGTTCGCATTTGGGCTTCCATAAAATTTATTTCCGGGAAAAAAAGGTTGAAAATATCAAGAAAATCTCCAATACTTATGTAAGGAGCATCTATATTGAAAACCCAAACGAAATATGGGTGACTACCTATGAAAAAGGGTTTTTCCTTTACAATCCGTACACCAAAAAGACAACCCATTTTCCTATTGACAAAAACAGGTATCTGCTTTCATCTCATTGCATTATTGAAGACCAGAATGGTTATTTATGGATTTCTACAAACAAAGGGCTTTTTCAGGCTTCAAAGAAAAACCTGTTGAATTATTCCAAGGGAAAAACAGATAATGTTTACTATCAGTATTATGACAAATCAGACGGATTTTACACCAACGAATTCAACGGAGGCTGCCAGCCCTGCGGTCTGAAATTAGGAAATAATGCCCTCACATTTCCATCAATGCGAGGCAACGTATTATTCTTCCCTGAAAAAATAAAACTGCTTCTCCCTGATAATGAAATCTATTTTCAGGAAGCCGAAGTTGACAACCGGACACAGGAAATCAACAATGATACGTTATTGCTGAAAAATAATTTTGGCAGGGTAAGGCTATTCATCAACAGTCCGTATTACGGAAACCCAAACAACCTGAATATTGAAATCCGCTTACAGGGACCTATTTCTCAAAAATGGACTTCTTTGAAAGGCGATGAGATTTCTTATACCTCACTCCCACACGGAACTTATTATCTTACAGCTCGAAAACTCACCGGTTTTGACTCTAATTATAAGCACAAAACGCTCACCATAATTATCCCTCCGGCTTTCTACCAAACTATCTGGTTCAATATCCTTATGGTTTTATGCGGTTTGACGCTTATTTTTTATACCATTAAAATGAGAATCCGCTACATCAGGAGAAAAAATGTTCTTTTGGAAAAAAAGATTGCGGAACAGACTTTCCAATTACGCAATACCATCAGTACGCTAAGAAACACAAAGGAAAAACTAAGTGAGGAAATTATCAACCATAAAAAATTAATCCGAACGATTACGCACGACATCAAGAGTCCGCTCCGCTTTTTGGCATTAACCGGCAAGCATGCCTATCAGAACAGTAACAATATAAAACTGGTGGAAGAAGATTTGAAATCTATTTATACATCTTCTTTCCAGCTCTATCATTTTGTTGACAATCTTTTGGAATACACCAAAGTGAGTAAACAGGAAAACTCTTCCGAACCTTACAGTCTTTATACTCTTGCGGAAGAAAAAACAACCATCTTTTTAAATATTGCTTCTTCCCAAAAAACAGAGATAATCAATAAAATTGACACTACTCTTGTACTATCAACCAACAAACTGCTGTTATCGATTATTATCCATAACCTGCTCGACAATGCCATTAAAAATACCTTTAACGGCAGGATTTTGCTTACTTCCGGAAAAAGAGATGAAAATATTTTTATCCGGATAAAAGATACGGGAAAAGGAATGTCGCCTGAACTTGTAGATTTTTACAATAATTCTAAAAATAGAAAAACACAGGAAGGTGTCCGAAAAATAGGTATGGGATTGCCCATGGTAGCCGAGCTCTTGATTATCTTAAACGGCAATATGCATATTGAAAGTACGGTCCAACTAGGAACTGAAATAACCATCTGGCTGCAGGAAGAGAAAAGCAGCTAGTTCTCGTAAATCTTAAGGATTTCTACCAGACTGACCACATTGTTAATTCTTAACTTTTCAAAAATCCTGTTTTTGTAAGTACTAACTGTAGTCATTTGAATATTCAACTGGTTGGCTATTTCCAGATTGCCTTCTCCCCTTGCCAAAAGTCCGGCCACTTCAATTTCCCGGTCAGAAAGGCTTTCCAACGGATTGATCGGAGTTTTATGCAATACATTTTCCAGAATTTTCTCTTTAACGGTTGCGCTGATATATTTTCCGGTTTCCATAACCGACTGTACCGCATTGATAATCTCGCTTTCGGAACTGTGTTTGTTCAGGAAACCATTGGCACCGGCATGGATATACCGAAGGGCATATTGCTCTTCATCATAGGCAGAAAACATCAATACTTTCAGGTCTGGGTAGGACAGCCTGATTTTTTCAATCATTTTGGTACTGTTGCCTCCCGGAAGATTGATATCTAAAAATAATAAATCGGGAACACTGGTTTTTAGCAGGTTCAATACAGACGTAAAACTTTCGGCGTGCTCAACCGTAATTCCATTGAATGATTCTTTCAAAATCAATGAAATTCCGTGACGGACTACACTGTGGTCGTCAGCCAGTAGTATTTTTTTCAACTCTGTTGCCATTTAGGGGTATATTTGCAAATCAAAAATACGATTATTTCATTGATTGACAAATCTTACAACATAACTTATCAAAATTTTCCTAAATAAAATGGATTTGTAAAAAAGTGTATTTTTTATAAAAACTCTCGCCAACCTGAAGTATCTTGCAACAAAATAAACAGCACATCCCACCCAATCCCATCCGATGAACACACACACTGAAACGGCAATTAAAACCACCTATTTCAGCATCTTAGGAAATACTGCATTGGCTTTGATAAAAGGAGCAGCAGGATATTTTGGTAATTCGTATGCATTAATTGCCGATGCTATTGAATCTACTACAGACATTTTTTCATCGGCTTTGGTTTTATTCGGATTAAAATATTCCAGCCGTCCGGCCGATGAGAACCATCCTTACGGGCACGGAAGGGCGGAACCGCTGATTACATTTCTTGTTGTGGGTTTCCTTATAACTTCTGCAACCATCATAGCCTATGAAAGCATTCAGAACATCGGGACACCGCATGCACTTCCAAAACCTTACACCCTGATTGTCCTTGGAGCTATTATTATATGGAAAGAAATTTCCTTCCGCCTTGTGATGAAAAAAAGCAAGGAAACCAACAGCTCATCCCTAAAAGCAGATGCCTGGCACCACAGAAGCGATGCCATTACTTCTGTAGCTGCCTTTATCGGTATTTCAATTGCTTTATTTTTTGGAAAGGGTTATGAATCTGCTGACGACTGGGCCGCTCTTCTGGCTTCAGGATTCATACTTTACAACAGCTACCTGATTTTCAGACCGGCTCTTGGCGAAATTATGGATGAACACCTGTATGATGACCTAGTAGAAGAAATCAGAAAAGTTTCTTTGACATCTGCAGGAATTATCGGAACTGAAAAATGCTATGTCCGAAAAGCAGGAATGAAATACCATGTTGACCTTCATGCCATTGTTGATGCTAATATAACGGTTAAGGAAGGCCATGACCTGGCACATCAGTTAATTGATACCTTACACAGAGAAATTCCTCAATTAGGGCACATCCTGATTCATATCGAACCTAACAGTTAAATTAAATCTTCAGTTGATTTCAACCATAAAAAAACTCCCGGGATTGGGTCCGAGAGTTATAGCTTTTTATTGATGGTAAAATTAAATACTGTTTTCCAGTTCTAATTCGTCCATACTAAAAATCAATGCTTTTACCTGTAACAGGAAATCTTCAATTTCGATTTCCCCTGACCTCACCTGGCAAAACAATGCCGCATATTCATCATGCAATTCGTTTCTTCTATCATCGCTCAAGTTTTCATATTGCTCCTGGTTGGCTCCCAAAATAATAAAATCAACAGTAAAAGGCACATCAAAATTATTGTCTGTATCTGTCAGCTTGTGCGTGATACTGGAAAAATGCTCCAGTTTTTGCTGTGCCAGATAATATCTTTCCAACTGCTGGTCACTAAAACGTTTGGAATTCAGAATACAGTCAATAATTTCATAAAAAATTTCGGTTTCGATATGAAGGTCGGATTTTAAGTCTCTGTACATCTTATTAATCCATGTAATGGAATTAACCACATTGAGTACTTCAACTGCGTAGCCAAATTTTTCTATATCACTAAAATATTGAAAATGTTTTGTATCCAAAATCATAAAAGGGCTGTGTTCTTCAAGGCTAAAGTCCTTCCTTTCTTTTAGGTCTTCTTTTTTGATTATCATATTTTTCTTTTTAAACTATTATTCTTCAATTGTAAGTTCCCATGTATTTCCTTGTTCGTCTTTCGCCTTTAACTTTCCGTCACTCATCCATTCCACATCAATCTCAATCTCTCTGCCCGTTTCATCTTCAATAACACCTTCCCCGTATTGTTCTCCTTTTTCAATATCTGCATAACCCGTTAGTTCGTTCCCTTCTTTATCAAAGCCAATAACATCATAATGAGATTCAAAATTTTCAATCTGTGTCTTATGAAAATCCTGATGCTGTGAGATTAAACGGCAGATTACGGAATCCTTAGGAATATATTGGAAATCTTTTATATGAGAGACATCAAGATTACTGTAGGTCACAATCTCTTTATCTTCTTCACAACCAGAAAAAGCAAAAAACAATAACACTATGCATGCAAGAGCAGATTGGGGAATCTTAGCCATAAATAAATAGGTCATTAAATTATTTCCGGGCACGGCAATTATTCTCTTGCTTTACAAACCTCTTCCCTTTGTTAGTGGTAGTGAGAAATAAGGTACGGAGCTTCCGTAAGCTCTATTTAAACAGGTTACTGGAAACATCGCCGGCTCATTTTCAAATATAATGAGTGCAAAAAACGCTTCCTTACGGTTTTCCGTAACGAAGGTTAATTTTTTGTTTTTTTATTTGGGTGTACGATTATTCTTTATTTTTGAAAAACAACCTTAATCTCAAAACCATGCCCTGGATTTATCTTGAAAAACTTTGGAAACGGACAATGGAGTCCAATACCGGCAGAAATACCGATACCGGTTCCTGGGATAAGGAGATTGAAGTATTGTACCGACTGGGAATCAGTATGGAAGACACGCTGCAATTCCTCTATTTTGAAAAGCCCGATTTTGGAAGTTTTAAGTCCTGGATAAAGGCCAACAGAAAAGATTCTGTGATTTCGGTAGAATTTGAAGAAGTGCTCTCTAAACAAGACCTTGAATTCTGGGACAAAAACGGATATGTCATTCTAAAAGAAGTTATTTCAAAAGAAGAGTGTAAAGCGACAGAAAATGCCATCTGGGAATTTCTGGGAATGAATCCCGAAAAAAAGGACACCTGGTATGAGAGGCATGCGGAACAAAAAGGACTGATGGTTAACTACTCAAACCATCAAACCCTAAACAGAAACCGGCTTTCTGAACGGATTTACAAGGCCTATGTACAGCTTTATAAAACTGATAAGATTTATCCCACTATAGACAAAGTCAGTTTTAATCCTCCGGAAACCGAAAACTTTAAATTTATGGGCAGTCCGCTACACTGGGACGTGAGCCTGAAAACACCTATTCCTTATGGATTGCAGGGATTGCTTTACTTAACTGATTGTGGTCCGGATGATGGCGCGTTTCATTGTGTTCCGGGTTTTCATAAAGAAATCAATTCCTGGTTGGAAAAACTGCAGCCTGACGAACATCCAAGAGAAAAGGCGCCCGAAGCCTTAACAGCAATGCCAGTTACAGGCAATGCCGGCGATTTTATTATCTGGCAAAATACATTACCCCATTGCGCTACTGCCAATCGGGGCAAAACACCAAGAATGGTGCAATATCTTACCTATTTTCCGAATGATTATCAATCTGCTTCGGAATGGATTTAAGGCATTAGGATTTGTTGATAATGCTCCATCTCGGAATCCTGGCATTTTCACCTTCCTTAAGTATGAAGCGATAGCCATGATTGGCATCAACTATTTCGCGTGTGGTCGGGTCAGTAATCGTATATTCGATATGAGCCTTTTGCTTGAAATATTTTTTCCATGCCGGAAATATGTCGAGATATTTTCCTCTGATGGATTGAAATTTGAGGGTTTTTGAAACTTCTTTATTCTCCAGTTTGAAATCGACATACAGGCATTCATCCCACTCGCTTTTGCTTTCAAGGTCTGCATCAGAAAGAGCAGCCGGAGCATAAATAATCGTATAGGTAGAATCAGATGCCTGCTCCATAACCTTGTAAAAACGATACGAAAGTGTAGTCAGCGAAGCAATTTTATCAGAAGCCTGTCGGGCATTTCCTTTATCTGTTTTTGAAATAGAACTGATAAAAGCCACATCCTGCGCCAAGCTGATGGTACACACAAAAAATACGGCAGATGACAGAATTATTTTCATAACGTTGCTGTTGAATAGTACAAAGATATTGCAAAAAGAACATCACTTTTTCACATCCGCAACTTATTTTGAACAAAAATTATTTTTTTTTCACTGGTTTAAAAAACTTTCTTTTTTGTCAGACATGATAGAAAAAATTTTTCCTGTCCATGCCGGACCCAAAGTATTGCCAGTTGATATTGAGAACGTTTTTTATGGTCTTTTTCAATATTGAAAAATCATTGGGCTTTGTGATATAAATATTAGCTCCGTTGACAAACGTTTCTTCAATATCTTTTTCTAAAGAAGACGTTGAATAAATCGCTATCGATATGTCCATAAACCGTGGATTCGACCTTATCTGTTTCAGGCTTTCCGTTCCGGAAATAAGTGGCATATTCAAATCGAGAAATATAATTTGTGGAAGGGAAATATCTTCTCTATTAAGATACTCCATCAATTCCAGGGCATTCTTAAACATTAGCAAATCAATAGAATCATCGATTCCCTTTATTACTTCTTCAAACAATTCACGGTCATCCTGGTCGTCATCAACCAGGAAAACATACATAGATGTACCCATATTAAATAATTAGGTATTAGATTAGACATAATGGCTTAACATGCAGGATGTGGCTAAAATTTTGTTCTCCCCAATGCAATCTTAAAAAAGATGCACCCTAAGAACCGGGCATGCGCATTATTCCGCTTTCTTATTACCTAAGATTAACATGTAAATATCATGTTTTAAAAAGAGTGTAAGGAAGTCTTTTCCTGAATTCCATGTCATGAAAATTTTTGATTTTTCATCCTTAACAGAGCTATGCAATTCTTCATAACTGTGTTCAGAATCCAGGTCGGGATGGAAAGATGACAGATTACTTATTGTTTCTTCAAATTTGAGATTATTTTCTGCAAGTAATCGCCTTACTTCTTTGAAGGCTGTAGTAAATCCATCAATATTTCTTTCGAAATTAATGATATAAATATTTTCTTCTTGGGGATGATTGTACCATTTATAGTACATCATATCCTTTTCGCTTAGTGGAGCCGGATATATGGAAATAGGTGATTTACCAAAAGTCTGTGACAGGCCTTTGGCGCAGATGAGCAACAATAAGAAACAAACTAATTTCACAACTCCCATAGATATGAGACAAAATTATTTATATTATTTCTGAAAATGTTACACAATTATAAGGTGGATTTATCTTATTCCACAGAATTATGATAAAACGCGATATTTTTCAAGTGCGCCATAAAAAGGATTCTCTATAAAATTAAGGAAAGAATCCTTTTTATGGCATATTTATTACTTGACTTTCGCATCGTCAAGAAACTTATTAATCTTTTTGATGCTTTCGTTTATAAATTTGAATCGGTTGGCATTATTTATGTCGTACGACAAGACACCACGCACAACCCATGCTTCTGAAATTTCAGAAACGTTCAATTTAGAACTGGAATAAAAATCATTTTCATTGCTCAATACAAAAATGTTATCATCATAGGTACTTTTTGCCACCCGATTGATAAACAGGCCTTTTTCATGGCTTACAAAAACAATGATAGAATCATTTTCAATCCGGTCAATGTCAATTTTTTCGCAAACCACAAATGAATTCTCATCTATTACAGGAAACATGTTATTGCTAACCACCTGAAATACTCTGGATTCATCTGCACTAATAAAAGGAAAACTGTACTTTGGAAGAATATCAAGTAAACTGGCATTGTCATTTCCTTTGGCATATTGAAACTGAACTTCTCTTGAAATCAACGGAGTGTGGTTGGTATAGGCTCCTGCTTTTTTCTTATTTAAGAATATTTCATTCAAATCAAGCTCATAAAGCTCGCAAATTGTGATTATAGAATCAAAATCTACACTATCTCTTTTTTTCCAAGTAGAAATCGTATTTGGCTTAATGTTCAAAAATTCAGACAATTCAATATCTGTCTTGATTTTCAGCGCTTTCTTCAATCTACTAATAACGCTAATCGCGTTTTGTGATTTATTTTCTTGCATATTCGCAAAATGTGTTGTAACTTTATCCGAGGATAAAATTAAATTCATGAAATCCGTTAAAAAATCCACTTTTAGGAAATTGTCTGCACAACCAATTTCAAAAAGCATTTTTTTAAAAAATATTCACAAGTACGTGGTATTTTTTAAACACCAAGCATAAAGTCATATCACAGAATGAATCTATGAGGGCGGGTTCTGGAAATTTGGGTTTTTTGCGAATTATTACGGATTTAAAAATCAATAACAATTCGAAACAAATATATACTTTTTCTAAAAATACCACTAAAAACATAGTATAAATTATTCATAATTACCCAATTACAATACATATGTAAGAAAAAGGCTTAAAAAACTATTAATTTCCCGTTAAAATAAAGGTTCCCAAATCTATCTATTAACTAAACGCAGTTGCTTATGAAAATTAATTTTACTTTTCAAAGGGCGTATTATTTCCTATACTCCCCAATCTTAATCTTATTGCTTTTTTACCATAATCCTCTCAGTGCGCAATCCACAAGAGTTTATGCTACCGTAATTTCGGGCGAAAGCAATACCGACCTTTCTGCCAATGCCGTCGACGGTAACCTTGCTACTAAAGCAAACGTACGGGCAAGTTCAGGACTAGCTTTAGGTATCGGTGCTTATTCAGGTTATATCGAGCTCGAATATCCAACGCCATTACCGGCCAATACTACTTCGTATATTAAGATTCAGACAGACGAAAATCTCCTTCCTGCTTTATTGGGAGGAAGTCTTGGAGGCTTGCTTTCGAATGTATTAGGAGCCGTGCTGATTGGAAATCAGGAATTTACCGTTCAGGCAAAAGACGGAAATAACGTCCTTTTGCAGGGCGACAGTCAGGACATAGGCGAATTCGCAACAGAAAGGCTTCGAATTGTAACCGATGAAACAGGCGATTATTTTGTTGCCATAACTCCTGCCCAATCCTATAACAGAATCCGTTTGAGAAACAGGATAGGAAGTCTTTTAGGATTATTCAACACAAAACAACTGGGTGTCTTTGATGCTTTTTATATTTCAGACCCGGATGATTGTGGTTATGCTTCCTATACTTCTTATAGTGGCCAGGGCATCAGCCTGGACCTTTTGAATCTTGGCGGTGCCGGAGTAACCAACCCAAAAAATGTATTGGATTCTGACCCTAACAGTTTTTCCCGATTGAGTTTGGGCGTTTTAGGCGTAGCAGCATCAATAGAACAAACCGTTTATTTTGACGGCCTCTCACAAACCACAGACGAGTTCGACATCAGGTTAAAAGTCGACCCGTCTTTATTAGCTTTAGGTGTCGCGAACAATATCCAGATTATTGCGTATAATGGTCCTGCAATTGTAGATTCCAGGTCTCTGAATTCTTTATTAAATCTGGATTTACTGACATTGCTGCAAGGAAATCAAGTCGCTACTATCCCTTTTGCCCCAAATGCACCAGCCGATAGAATTACAGTCCGCTATACTTCCCTGCTCAATTTGCAGCTGACACAGCGCCTTGACCTTTATGATATTGTTCGCGTTCCTAAAATGCCTACCATAACAGACCCGGCCACCTTAAATGCCATGGTATGTTCAGGAAGCACAGCTTCGCTGATTGCGAATACCGCTGCCGGTAATGAAATCAGATGGTACAATACTCCAACTGGCGGTCCTATTTTAGCAACTGTTGCATCCGGTGCGCCATTTCAAACAGCACAATTAAGTGCCGATACTATTTTTTATGTAGCTGCCGCAAAAATAGGCTGTACAGAAGAATCGCGAAGAGTAGCTATTCCTGTAAAGGTTATCAGCCTGCCAACTGCTGCCGATATCAACATACAGAGTACACTCACTGCCTGTCAGGGAAATATTGTCCTTACTCCGACAACCACAATTGGAGGCGCACTGATCCGATATTATACTGACCAGAACAAAACACAGGAAATCACTACCGGATTTGCCGGACATGCCGTAGCAACCTATGTCAAAAATCCGGCTACAGGAGCGCTTACTATCACAGGATTAAGTGAAGCCAACTCACCCTACTCCTATTTTATATCTCTTACTTCTGAAGGTATTTGCGAAAATGCCGTTAATAATCTGAAGGAAGTTACGGTAAACGTTTCCAGTATTCTTAACCTGCAAATACAATCTGCAATATCAGGATGCGGCTCTGTTAACCTTGCCGATGCCATCCTAAACCTCAACCCTACCACTACCTATGTTTTCTTTGATGCTTCCAACAATCCTATTACGGCAGAAGCAGCATCAAATATTACCACAAGCGGAACCTATTACATACAGGCACAGGGAGCCAATAACACCTGCTCGTCAGATATACTTCCTGTAGCAGTAACTGTAAATCCGCAACCCAACCTGTCTATTACCAATACGGCTTTGGTTACTCAAATAGGCAACACCGTTACTTTAGATGCTGTTTCTACAGGAACCATTACCTGGTATGCTCCTAACGGAACGGCCCTACCGTCAAACGTTGCCGGTCCTTTCGCAGCAGCAGGTACTTATACTTTTACTGCTATTGCAACTAACGGAACCTGCTCTGTAAGTGGTTCAGTTACCATAACGGTATTAGACCCTAACGAATGTCCTCCGCTGTCAGAAAGAAAGTACGCCAACTCACAACGTTGGAATACGATATTAACAGGAGGCGTAGTTAATGCAGGAAGCGCTGTTGACGGTAATATCCAGACTTTCTCGACTATTACCACTGGAATTGGACTGTTGGGCATAGGAACAACTTCTCAGATTTTGGAATGGAGTGAAACTATTGCTGCGGGAACTCCTGTCACCTTAAAATTGGGGTCTGAATACAGCGGAGTTACTTTAGCAGGCGGCTTTTCGGTTGTTGGAACAAAAAGAAACGGTTCTGGAACACCTGTAGATGTAGGAACGCTTCAACCGGTTTCAGGGTCATTATTAAACCTGCTGTCCGGACAAAACAACTTTGAATATACTTTCGTTCCGGCAAACAATGCTGGTCCGCAAGCCTATGACGGTGTCCGTATTGAAATCACCTCACTGCTTAGTGTGGCACAAAGCGCAAAAGTTTATGAAGCTTATTATAAAACCCCGGCAACTCAAATTGCCTGCCAATCCGGCGATGCTGAAGACGTATTATACGGAGCAATTGACCTGGGAGTTGGAGCCGCTACTTCTTTAGTAGGTGTAACTACCCCACGCAATGCCATTGACAATAGCGAAACTTCCTTTGCCACTATGATTAGCAGCGTAGGGGTTTTGGCTGCTGCAGAACTCACCACCGTTTTCCGCACTCCTTCTGTAGTGGGTGATACTTTAAAAATAAGAATTTCAAGACCGGGTTCATTATTAAACCTGAACCTTCTTGCCGGTATTACCATCCAGCCAATGCTAAACGAAGCTATGGCAGGTCCGGCTATTGGCAATACCAGCGTACTGCTTAATCTGCAATTGCTTCCGGATGACCAGGGAGCCATCCTTACAGTTGTTCCTCAACATTCATTCGACAGAATCAGAATCCGTTTTGGAGGAGTTGCCAACGTACTGGACCAATTGCGAATCCATACTATCGAAAGGGTTGCCAACACAAAAATCGAAGGCGGAGATGAAAACAATGCCGTCGAAGCCTGTCAGGGAGAAACAATCAGACTGGAAGAAGATTCTGTAGCCTGTACTTCCTTTATATGGTATGATGCAAAAGTTGGAGGAAATGTAGTTTCTACCGGAAATTCCTTCACGCTTCCCAACAACCTGTCAGCCGGAATACATGTTTATTATGTACAACCGGTTCGATTTGGATGTGAGTTCTTAGCCCGCGGAAGAGTTAGTGTTACGGTAACACAAACAGCTCCGGCAGATGCTATCGCTTCTGTTCAGATTAACGGAGGAAATTCGGCTTCGTTTTGTACCACAACCGGGAATGTAGTCCTGAGCGCTGTTCTGAACTCGACTATGACACTTTCTAATCCTGTTTATTACTGGTATAAGTTAGACGGTACCACACAAACTTTAATTCCGTCAGAAACCAATTCCAGTCTTGCCTTGACAGGACTTACACCAGGAACTTACACCTATTTTGTTGGAGTTAGCTCTGATGAATATTGCCAGACTGCTCAGGCAGACAGAAAGCAGGTTACTTTCACCATCCTGCCTCCTTCAACAGCGGGAGATGTGGTAATAGACAACAAAACGGTCTGTCTAAACAGCACTGTAACACTAAATCCTACAAGTACTTTGGCAAATCCGCAGTTCACTTATTACCTTACGAACGATACGACACAGCCAATTACTAATGGTACTATTGGCGGTATTACTTATGCGCTTGGAGCCAACGGAACGCTTTCTATAACCGGTCTTGTTACTGCCGGAAGTCCTTACACCTATTATATTGCGATTACCAGCGACACTACCTGTCTGAATACGGCCGGCAATCTTAAAGCGGTTACGGTGACAGTGGGCAATCCTCCTGCACCAACAACAAATAATGCTACACAAAACTTCTGTAGCACTAACAATCCAACAGTTGCCGATTTACAGGTGAACGAAGCTAATGTTGTGTTTTACAGTCTTCCATTAGGAGGTGTTCCGCTTCTTGCAACAACTCCGCTTACAGCCGGAATTTATTATGCTGCACAAATTGACGGAAGTTGCGAAAGCGATACCAGACTAGCCATTACAGTTACGATAGGGAATCCGCCAACACCAACAACGGCTAATCCTACACAAAATTTTTGCGAGCTCGACAACCCTACGATAGCATCAATACAGGTCAACGAAACTAATGTTGTTTTTTATGATGCCGCAGTAAACGGAAACCTGTTGCCTTCTACTACACCTTTAACGCCGGGAATATATTTCGCCGCTATTTTAGACGGAACCTGCGAAAGCGAAAACAGATTGGCAATTACAGTAACCATTACTGACCCGGGAACACCAACAACAGCTGCAACAACACAAAACTTCTGCCAGGGCGACAGTCCTACTGTCGCTGATTTGGATGTAAACGAAACCAATGTAGTTTTCTACAGCTCTCCTAATGGCGGTACGCCTTTAGCACCAACAGAAGCTTTGGTAAATGGAACCTATTATGCCAGCCTGGTGGACCCGACAGGTTGTGAAAGTGTAACACGTCTTGCTATTACAGTAAATATTACTGTTGTGGGTACGCCAACAACAAATGACAATACACAGGAATTCTGTCTGGAAGACCGGCCAACAATTATGAGCATACAGGTTAACGAAACCAATGTGGTTTTCTATAACGCTCCTACAGGAGGAAGCCAATATGCTCCAACGGCTCCGCTAACCAGTGGAATTTATTATGCTTCGCTGGTGAATGGCGTTTGCCAAAGTGAAACACGTTTGGCTATTACAGTAACGGTTTCCAACCCGAATACTCCTATAACCAAATTCCCAACCCAGAATTTCTGCCAGGCAAACAATCCAACTGTTGCAGACATTGATGTTAATGAAACCAATGTCGTATTTTATGATGCGCCAACAGGAGGCAACCTTCTTGCTCCAACAACACCGCTGGTTGCAGGAATTTATTATGCAGCACTCCAGGTAGGCGATTGTGAAAGTGCTACCAGACTTGCAATTACAGTTACTATTAGCAACCCTGCTACTCCAACTACTAATGATGACACACAGGAATTTTGTAGTGCGCAAAACCCGACAGTCGCTAATCTTCAGGTAAATGAGCCAAACGTAGTATTCTATACTTTGCCTACAGGTGGTACGCCACTTGCACCTACTGAAGCTTTGACAAACGGAACCTATTATGCGAGCCTGAGAGATGCAACAGGTTGTGAAAGCGTTACGCGTTTGCAAATTACGGTAAGTATAACAGTAGTAGGAATACCTACAACAAACAGTACAACGCAAAACTTCTGTCTGTCAAACAATCCTACCGTTGCCAATATACAGGTGAACGAGGCAGGAGTTGTATTTTATGATGCTCCAACCGGAGGCAATGTTATTGCAACAACCAGTGTATTAACTGCCGGCGTTTATTATGCTTCCCTGTTCAACGGAATTTGTGAAAGTGAAGCGAGACTGGCTATTACCATAACAATAGGCAATCCTTCTACTCCAACAACCAATAATGGGACTCAAAGTTTCTGTTTGTCAAACAACCCGACAGTCAGCAACATTCAGGTCAACGGGGCAAATGTCATTTTCTACAGTGCACCAAACGGAGGCACAGCATTAGCACCAACAGCAGCATTAACAAATGGTATTTATTATGCTTCAGCTACTGACGGAGTTTGTGAAAGCATCAACAGATTAGCCATTACGGTTACTATAAACAACCCGAATACGCCTACAACGGCTAATACTACCCAAAGATTCTGCCAGGCAGATGGCCCAACAATTGCAGACCTTCAGGTGAATGAAACCAACGTAGTGTTTTACAATACGCCTGAAGGAGGAACAGCATTAGCTACAACAACACCTTTAGTGGCAGGAATCTACTATGTTGCTCTAAGTGACGGTACCTGTCAAAGTGCGACAAGACTGGCTATTACAGTACAATTCCTGACAGACGGCCAGGCAGTGATTACCGGAGGTGGCAACCAGGCCTGCTCTTCTGAAACCATAACCTACACTACTGCAGCCGGAATGACAGACTATGTTTGGGATGTAACTGGCGGTACAATTACAGGTGGCGGCCAGACATCAGACAATTTTGCAACCGTAACCTGGAACACCGTAGGCACCGGAAACATTAGCGTTACTTTTACAAACACTACCGGCTGTTCCAGCGATAATTTTGCTACCAGAGATATTGCTGTCAATGTCTGCTCCGATATAACAATCAGCAAGACTGCCAGCAATCTCAAGCCTAGTATTGATGAGAATATCATATTCACGATAACCGTAAGCAATAACGGACAAAGCCAGTTCACAGACCTTATAATCAACGAGCCATTACAAAGCGGCTTCCAGTATGTGAGCTCCAATGCTTCAACCGGAACCTATTCCAATACATCCGGTGTCTGGACTATTCCAACTTTGGCTTCCGGACAAACGGCTACCTTACAGATTACTGTTAAGATACTATCGACCGGAAGTTATGTAAATACGGTAACAATAACCTCATCTACTCCTATAGATTCGAATACAGAAAATAACATAGCATCTATTTCTATCGAACCTATTTGTCTGATTGTATACAATGAGTTCAGTCCGAATAATGACGGTGACAACGATTTATTCCGAATTGACTGTATTGAGAATTATCCTAACAACACGTTGCAGATTCACAACCGCTACGGTGTTGAAGTCTATAAAACCAGAGGCTACCATAATACCTGGGACGGAACTGCGAATGTCAACTCTCCTATCAACGAAGACAAAAAACTTCCAACAGGAACCTATTACTACATTCTTGATTTAGGTGATGGAACTGGAACAAAAAGCGGATGGATTTATCTGATTCGCTAATTCCACAGGATAATTTCAATTTAAAACAGCAAGAGTATGAAAATCACTATATACAAAATCAGCTTAGTATTTCTTTTTATCCTGATTTCGATAAAAGCAAATGCACAACAAGACCCTGGATATACGCAGTATATGTATAATCCTCTGACAATAAACCCTGGTTATGCGGGTTCAACAGGAACGCTTGAAGCGGTCCTGTTGCATCGCTCGCAATGGGTAGGAATAGACGGTGCACCTTCTACACAGGCGTTCACACTCCACAGTCCGCTGACAAATGACAAAATTGGTTTGGGTTTTACGGCAGTTAATGACAACCTTGGCCCTTCCAATGAAATCTATCTTGATGGAAACTTCTCCTACACCCTAATGTTTAGCTATAATACCCGATTGGCTTTGGGAATAAAAGCCGGAGCAAGGGTTCTGAATGTAGACTGGTCAAAAGGAAGATTCTATGATGGTTCTGATGTGTTATTAAACAGCAATATCAATAATAAGATAACGCCATCAATTGGTGCTGGTGCCTATCTCTATTCAGACAACTGGTATATTGGCGCTTCGGTTCCAAGTTTTATCAAAGGCGATTATTATGATGACATACAGGAATCCATACAAATCGAAAGACTTCATTACTATTTGATAGGAGGTTATGTGTTTAATTTTTCAGACAATTTCAAATTCAAGCCGGCAGTTTTGGCAAAAGGAGTCAGCGGAGCACCACTCTCGGTAGACGTTTCGGCTAATTTCCTGATTCAGGAAAAATTCACCCTGGGTGCCGGATACCGCTGGGATGATTCTGTAAGCGCATTGCTTGGTTTCCAGATTTCAAAAGACTTTTTCGTGGGGTACTCTTATGATTACACCACAACCGACCTTAACAAGTATAACGACGGTTCCCATGAAATCATCCTGCGCTATCAATTGTCCAGAAAAACAAGTCAAATCAAATCACAACGATTCTTCTAAAAAAATAAGCTCATGAAAAACATATTCCTACTACTCCTGTGCCTTAGCATTGCTTCGGTAAACGGACAAAGCAAATTAAAAAAGGCCAACAAGCTTTTCAAGGAATTTTCTTATGTAGATGCTTCAAAAGCTTATGAAGAATATCTTGAAAAAGAAAAGTCGCCGTCAACACAGGCACTCAAAAATGCCGGAGACTCATTTTATTATATTGATGACAAACGAAATGCCTTAAAATGGTATCAAAAGCTATACGACATACAAGGCACGAGCATGCCGGACGAATATCTGCTTCGGTATGTGGAATCTCTAAAAGGTATTTTAGATTATGAGAAAGCCGATAAAGTGACCAAAGAATATCTGGCCGGAAAAGGCGACCAGAAAAGGATTGCAAGCTATAACCGTTTAAAAAAGCAGATGGATAGCCTGACTAAAGAAAAGCCTTTGTATACCATCCGAAACCTGGAAATCAATACGGATAAATCCGATTTCGGAACTGCATTTTTCGGAGATAAAATTGTGTACTCCTCAAGCAAGGATACAACAAAATTCAAGGAAAAACTGTATAATTGGAACAAGCAACCTTTCCTGAACCTGTATGTGGCAGAAAGAAATACGGCTAATGGCAGTTTATTCAACGAAACGCTGTTTCTTCCCAACGCCATGACAAAATACCATGAGGCTACGGTGGCTTTTGCACCCGACCTTAAAACGGTATACTACTCTACAAATATTGTTCGGAAAAAGAAACTTGTCAATGACGAGGAAGGCACCAACAATTTCAAGATTGTAAAAGGTACAATTAGTGATGGTAAATTGAACGCTCCGCAGGATATTTTCTTCAACAGTAAAAAATATTCTGTTGGACATCCTGCCATAAGTGAAGACGGAAAATGGCTTTTCTTTGCTTCCGATATGCCGGGTGGTTATGGTGGTTCAGACCTGTATGTTTGCCAAATTGCCGATGACGGAACTATTGGCCCACCAAAAAATCTGGGACCGGAAATCAACACCGTTGGTAATGATATGTTTCCTTCCTTTACAAATGGCATGCTGTACTTTGCTTCCGATGGCCATTTTGGCTGGGGTGGACTTGACATTTACGAAAGCCGTTTTAAAGAAGACCGTACTTTTTCAGAACCCCGAAATTTAGGAGCTCCCATCAACAGTAACAACGATGACTTTGCTTATATCGTAGACCCGAAAGACACCTATGGCTATTTTTCTTCAAATCGTGCGCAGGGAAAAGGCGATGACGACATTTACTATTTCACAAAAGAAAAAGCGCCTTGCAACCAAATGATTACAGGAAAAGTAATCAATTCAAAAAGCAAGTCTGTTATTGGTGATGCCAGTGTAAAAGTTTCAGACCTGTTTGGCGATAAGATTGCCGAAACGACTACTGCTGCAGACGGAACTTACAAATTAACCGTGCCGTGCAACATGAAAGTCAAGGTTTCAGCCTCAAAAACGGGACATAGTACCGAAGAAAAAGAAATCGAAAGCAAAAAAGTCAATGGTGCCGAAATTAAGGATGTGAATTTTGAACTGACCAAATATGATGACATTGTTATAGTTGATGGCAACAAGGAAAAAATAGACATCAACCCTATTTTCTTTGACTACGACAAATCCGATATCACGCCACAGGCTGCTGCTGAACTGGATAAAGTGGTCTTTGCCATGTCTAAATTTCCGAAAATTAAAATCAAGATTGAATCGCATACGGACTCCAGAGGAAAAGATGCCTACAACATGAAACTCTCTGATGCCAGAGCAAAATCAACACAAACCTATATATTGTCAAAAGGAATTGACCCGTCCAGAATCGAAAGTGCGATTGGATATGGTGAAAGCCGATTGACAAATAAATGCAAAAACGGTGTGAAATGCACCGAGGCCGAGCACCTGGCCAACAGACGCTCCGACTTTATCGTTATTGAAAAGTAGATTTTTTTGGGGAATCTTGATTGCGTTAGGACTGCCGTAAAAAAGCAGTCCTTTCTCATTTTAAACACATCATATAACTTTTTCTGTTAATTCTATAATACATTTTCCTGATAAAAGGAAGAAATTTGAGATATAGAAACCTTAAAAAACGGATTATGAAAAGTTTAGCGAGCAAATTATTTTTAGGAACATCAGTCATCCTGTTAGGCTTCATTACTTCCTGCAAAGAAAAAACGACAGAAAATAATGTAGATGTTGACATGGTAGATACTACTACCGTTGAGGAACCAACAGCACCAGCCATGCCAGATACAACCACAGTTCCTGCTGATACAACAAAAACACCTATGCCTTAATAATCAAAGAAATCATGGAAGATAATCAAAACAAAGACAGCCACCATTTAAATCTTGGGTCTGACAATGGTACCATTAACTTGAAATCCAAATTGCCGGATTGGCTTTTAGGATTTTTCAAGCCACCAATGGTTTGCCTGACAGACAGCAATGAAGGTTTGCCTGAAGGCTATCCGGATGATGATGACTTCTAATATTGCAAACCTTACAGGTAATTGATTAAACAATCAATTATTTAATTTTGGGGATTATTTATTTCTGAAATCCCTGCTATATAAAAATATAAGCAGGGATTTTATTTTTTCTACTTACAACCAATTTCAATTTCTTACATCATGAAAAAGCCAGATTCTTTTCCAGCTCAACAACAATCACCGCCCGGTAAGGAATATAAAATGTTTCCCGAACCCGAAATTATACAGAAAAACTATACCGGAAGCAACAAGCTAAAAGGCAAAACTGCTTTAATAACAGGTGGCGACAGCGGTATAGGAAGAAGCGTGGCCGTACATTTCGCAAGAGAGGGAGCCAATATTGCCATCGCTTATTACAGTGAAACAAAAGATGCGGAAGACACTAAAAAAATGATATTGAAAGAAGGTAGGGAATGCCTTCTCTTAAAAGGTGATTTGAAAAAGGAATCCTTTTGTAAAAGTATCGTTCAGAAAACCATCAGCAAGTTCGGTTCATTAAACATACTGGTAAACAATGCCGCAGTACAATTTCCGAAAGAAGAAATAGAGGAAATTGACAGCAAGCAAATGTTAGAAACTTTCGAAACCAACATCTACCCTTTTTTCTATACCACGTTTGAAGCCATAAAACACTTAAAAAAAGGCGATTGTATTATCAATACGACCTCAGTAACTGCCTACAGGGGTAGTCCGCATCTTCTGGACTATTCCAGCACAAAAGGTTCAATTGTTTCATTTACAAGATCTGCCTCCGGCATGCTTGCCGATAAAGGCATACGCGTAAACGGAGTGGCACCGGGACCAATCTGGACACCATTAATCCCATCTACATTTGATGAAAAAGAAGTTAAAAAATTCGGAAAAGACACCCCAATGAAAAGGGCCGGACAACCCAGCGAGGTAGCTCCAGCCTATGTCTTTTTAGCCAGCCAGGATGCCAGCTATATCACCGGACAGATCATACACATCAATGGAGGTGAAATTGTTGGAGGTTAACATTTCTTCTTTTTTTACAAATTTTATAAAATCATTAGTACATAACCATTTTTAAAGTTTGTAAATTTAATTGTGACAAATCACAAAACGATGCCTCATTAAAGGCTTTGATATAACTATTAAATTAACCTATAAACTTCACACCATGAAAACCAAAAATGTATTACTAGGAATTGCAGCCGGTGTAGCCGCAGTGGCTGTTGCCAGATTAATCCTCAAAAGAACCGGCGCCTGGGATTCCATGTGCGAAAAAGCATCAGACATGGAAGACAGAATGTTTCATAAAGGATATCGAAAAAGAGAACGGGAATCGTTAAGCACCTTGCCAAAAGGAGAAGAAAAAACCGTAAGCAAAAAACATTACGAAGCTTCAAAACTTAAAAATGCCGTTTTATAATTAAACGGTTCTTCTATATAAAAATAAAAACGGCTTATGCTATGGGTATAAGCCGTTTTCAATTTAGCTAGCTTCAGTAAAGCTAAAAAGTATCCTGGTAGTTGGGTTCCTTTTTAAAATAATTATGCTTTTTCAATCGGATGCGTCTTGAATTAGCCGCATACTTTTTAGAAAAGCTATGATAAAGAAAAACATTCATTTTACGTTTTTCGCGAATCAGCAAAGGTATGTTTATCATTACTCCTAGTACACAGATAGACATCAGTATCAATAGCAGCAACATATAAATAATATAATTCAGCTCGAAAGAATTTCTAAAATCAGTGACAAAAAAATAAGCCGCGATTCCAAAAACAAAAATCGATAATAACAAGGAAACTATTTTCATGATTTTGCTTTTTTAGTGGACTTTTTCCTTCGTTGGAGAAAACCTTTTGTCAAATTTAAAAACTTTGTTAACAAAAATTTTTACATAATTTTAAGAAAGTCTTACAACATAAAAATATTTGAACAACTCTACATAAAGTCCAATATTTCAACACAATGATTTTATAATAATATAAATAAAAATAAAAATGATGTAATTATTTCCCTGTTAAAATAAATACATTTGAAAAGATGGTAACAACTGAGAATTAATCATCGAAGGGGGAAAAATTGCTATACTGATTCAGCCAAATGAAATGGAGTATTTTGAAAAAAATGCTCCTTTTTTATTTATGCAAGTTGTTGAAATATAGCTTAAAACTAAAAACAATTAAACATTCTGATGATTAGTCGGCAAAAAGCTATAGGATTTAGAACATTTTTTAATAAATTTATTGTCCTAACCACAGCTACTACATGAAACTATATATCAAATACGACATCAATCAGGCCTGCAGGATAATCATGCAGGAACAGCTTGAAAAATTTGGCATCCAGTACCAGCTTCTCGATCTGGGCGAAATAGAATTCAAAGAATCTATCCCCGAAGAAACGTATAACGAATTAAGAGAAGCCTTAAAAAAATACGGCATTGAGTTGCTGGACAACCAAAAAAGCCAGCTCATTCAAAAGATAAAAGATACTATTATAGAAATGGTATATGAAAAGGACAAATTGCCAACTTCAACCATTTCTTCTTATCTCTCCGACAAGCTCAACCTGAGCTACGGCTACATTTCCAATATATTTTCGGAACATACCTATACTTCCATTGAGAACTATATTATTATGCAGAAAATAGAGAGGGCAAAAAAACTGATAATTGAAGACGGACTCACCCTAACAGAGGTATCCTATAAACTCAACTACAGCAGTGTAGCACACCTTTCAGGACAATTCAAAAAAACCACCGGTCTGACACCATCCATGTTTAAAAGGATTGTAGATAAAAGACGAAGCATGACCAAAGAATAATAAATTAAAACTTATATTTGAGCTATCAAAATCCCCCTAAATATGATTAAAGACCAGTCTATAAACATTATGCTTGCAGATGATGATGAAGACGACCGCAACTTTTTTAACGACGCCATAAAAGAACTAAAAATCAATAACAACCTGACGGTCTTTAAGAACGGAAGTGAATTAATGGATTATCTCGAACAACCAGATACGCTATTACCACACATATTATTTCTGGATTTGAACATGCCCAGCAAAAGCGGCAATGAATGCCTTAGGGAAATTCGCCAGAATCCTAAGTTTAAAGACATGTCAATTGCTATTTATTCAACCTCATCTTCAGATAAGGATATAGAAGAGACTTTTGTTGGAGGCGCGAACATTTATATCAAAAAGCCCAACGATTTTGGAAATCTGAAAAAAGTACTTAAAGAAGTTGTCAATATCAACTGGCAATTCCACACGTCCGGATTAAACAAAGACACTTTCTTTTTCAGTATCTAAAGGCCAAAACCAACAGACATGAAACTAAAAGAATTATTAACCCCTACTCTGATTTACAGAACCGCCCAGGGGGTATCATTTATTTTGGTTATCAGTGTTGCCATAGTGTTTCATGTCCAGATGAAAAGTCTCAATCAGTCTGTAGACCTTATCTCTACTTCCAACAAAAAGCAGTTTGAGCTGGAAAAAATTATCTCTGAAGTCATCCAGAGAGAAAATGAAATGCGAAGCTATATCATTACAAAAGATTCAGCATTTTATAACAATAATCTTACTACCAAAAGAAAAATATTCAAAAGCCTGTCATTATTGAAAGACAACTTTTCAAGCAAACAGGATTTGAAAAACATCGAGAATATTGATGACATCCTACAAAAAAGGCTGGCTCTTTTTGATGAAACTTTGGCAATTTCGAGTGCCCAGCCTATTGATTCGGCATTGCTGAATGCCAAATTATTAGAAGGAAACAGGCAAACAAAAGAACTTCAGGAAAAAATATACGAACTCATTGAACAGGAAGTTACCAAACTAAAAATACACAATATCAATCACCGTTATGATATTGAAACATCAACAATTACGGCCTTTTCACTTACCATCCTGACTCTGGTCATCCTCCTTTTTTCACTAAACAAAATCAATATTGACTTCCAAAAAGTACGTAAACTGAACGAAGAACTCAAATTTGTGAATCAGGTATCAGACAATGCCGAAAAAGTAGCCGGAATAAGCCACTGGAAAATCAATATGCACACCGGCAAATTCTTTTATTCCGACAATTTTTACAGAATATTAGGTGAGGAACCCAATGCTTTTGACTCCAAAGTCGAAAACGTAACGCCGTATATCCATCCGGATGATTACGAAGAAACTATGAAGCAGCATGAGGAATCCATGAAAAACCATACGCCAACTTCAATGATTTACAGAATCATACGCAAGGACGGCCAAATACGGTATATCAGTTCAACAGGCGATTTCACATACAACACTAAAGGAGAGCTTGTCAAGATTGGCGTAAGCAATGACATCACAGAAGAATATACCATCAAGCTGGCTTTGGAAGAAAAAAACAAGACACTCATTGCCATAAATGCCGAACTGGAATCGTTTAACCAGATTGTCAGCCATGACCTTCAGGAACCTTTGCGAAAAATACAAATGTTTATTTCCAGAATTGAAGAATCAGAAACAGAAACCATATCAGAAAAGGGCAAAGACTATTTTTTAAAAATCAAAAATTCTGCAAACAGGATGCAGAACCTGATGATGGACCTTGTTGATTATTCCAAGACCATGAAAGACGACAAGGTTTTTGTCAAAACCAGCCTTAACAAGCTTCTTGCGGATGTATTGCTGGAACTCAACGTCAATATTGAAGAAAAAAACGCTACTGTGGAAATAGGCAATCTGCCAAAAATAAACGCCATACCTTTCCAGATACATCAGCTTTTTGTCAACCTCATCTCAAATTCACTGAAATACAGCAAAAAAGATGTTCCTCCGGTTATCAAAATCAGAACTGAAAAAATTAAAGCCGGTGAGAAAATAAACGACATCGAACTCTTTGGCAAAAAATACCATAAAATAACCATAACTGATAATGGCATTGGTTTCAGACAGGAATTTTCAGAAAAAATCTTTATGCTGTTCAAACGCCTGGAAACCGACATTAATTATAATGGTACGGGAATAGGGCTTGCCATCTGCAAAAAAATTATAGAAAACCATAAAGGATACATCAAAGCGGAAGGAAATCCTGAAATTGGCTCTACTTTCACCATCTACCTCCCTTAAATAACATAATTATTTCTTAAAGTTAAATAATGTAACAATCCGATTTATTTGTCGTCCTACTGTTGTAAAACGTTAAAATCTATTTTTGTAAAATAATTCTTAAAAATAGACGTTTTCAGGAAAGTGAATTTTCTCACAAGAACATTAACAAATAAATCATGAATCAAAAAAATCAAAAAACACACGTTCCTTTACTAATTCTGCTCTTCCTCATCGGAAGTTGGGCAAAAGCCCAGGACAAAGTCACCATAAGCGGTACTATTGTCAATTCGCAAAACAATGAAACTCTTATTGGAGTTAGCATTTACATCCCTGAACTTCAATCAGGCACTACCACAAACGAATACGGTTTCTTTTCGTTATCCATCCCAAAAGGAGACTATACGCTACAGGTTAGCTATATGGGTTTCCAGACTTCGGAAGAAAAAATTTCATTGCAACAGAATCTTCGAAAAAACATCAGCTTGGAAAGTTCTACGCAAAATCTTGAAGAAATCGTAATTACCGAAAGAAAAAACATTGCCAACATCAAAAAACCTGAAATGAGTGTCAACAAGCTTACCATTCAGGAAATCAAAAAAATGCCGGCAGTTATGGGTGAAACGGATATTTTAAAATCCATTCTCCAGCTTCCGGGTGTTACCAATGCTGGTGAAGGAGCTTCCGGCTTTAATGTGCGTGGAGGTGCCGCAGACCAGAACCTTATTCTTCTGGATGAAGCACTCCTTTACAACTCCTCTCACCTGTTTGGCTTCTTTTCTGTTTTCAATTCAGATGCTATCAAAGACCTTAAACTTTACAAAGGAGGTATTCCTTCGCGTTTTGGAGGTCGTGTTTCTTCTGTTTTAGACATCTACCAAAAAGAAGGAAACAGCAACGAATTTCACATGAATGGCGGTATTGGTGTGATTTCAAGCCGACTTTTGGCTGAGGGCCCTCTCGAAAAGGGAAAAGGCTCTTTCCTTGTAGCCGGAAGAAGTTCGTATGCACACCTGTTCTTAAAATTGACAGACAACAAGAACAGCGCCTATTTTTATGACCTGAACACAAAACTAAGCTACAAGCTTAATGAGAACAATAGCCTGTTTTTGTCCGGTTATTTTGGGAGAGACGTTTTTGACATTGGCGACCAGTTCAATAATGTTTATGGAAACGCGGTCCTCAACCTGAGATGGAACCATTTGTACTCAGAAAAACTTTTCTCCAACCTGTCTATGATTTACAGTGATTACTATTATGGACTTAAGTTAGATGTTGCCGGACTGAACTGGGATTCAGGCATTAAAAACTACAATATCAAATACGATTTCAAGCATTATATTAGCGACCGATACAAAATGACGTATGGTCTGAACGCGGTTTACTATGATTTTAACCCGGGAACCGTATCGCCAACAGGTGCTTCATCCGGAATTAACCGCGAGCAATTAGACAAAAAATATGCCCTGGAACCGGCCTTATATGTAGATGCTGAACACGAAATAACCGATAAACTTAGCATAAACTACGGTTTCCGTTACAGCATGTTCTACAGAATGGGACAGCAGGACATGAATATTTATGCCAATAACGAAGCTGTCACCTTTAACCCGGAACTTCAAATTTATGAAAAAGGCAAACCTATTGGGACAGAACATTTTGGAAGCGGCAAAACAATTGCCTCATTCGACAATCTTGAGCCGCGATTGGCCGTATCCTACCAACTGGATGACAACCAATCCATAAAAGCGAGCTACAACCGTATGAGCCAGTACATTCATCTGGTTTCCAACACGGCATCACCTACTCCGTTAGACGTATGGGCGCCAAGCGATAATTTTATCAAGCCGCAGCTTTTAGACCAGGTAGCCTTAGGTTATTTCAGAAATTTCCATAACGATGACTATACATTGGAAACCGAAATCTATTATAAAAAAGTCAAAAACAGAATCGACTATATTGATGGCGCAGACCTTATTGCCAACAAGGCTATCGAACAGGTAATCTTAAACGGCAGGTCGAGGTCATACGGATTGGAGGTATTATTACGTAAAAACTCCGGCAAGCTAAACGGATGGATTTCCTATACACTATCCCGCTCAGAACAGCAGACACCGGGAAGAACCGCTCTTGAAACCGGAATCAATAACGGAAAATGGTATAGTACAGGTTATGATAAAACGCATAACCTGGCAGTTACCGCATCCTATAAATTAACCGAAAAATGGTCTTTCGGAAGTACTTTTGCTTTGCAATCCGGACAGCCTGTTACTTATCCTAACGGACAATATGAATATGGCGGAGTAATTGTTCCGAGCTATGGCGCCAGAAACGAAGACAGGCTTCCTGCCTACCATCACCTGGACGTTTCTGCAACGTATATCCCAAAACCAGATAAGAAAAAAGGATGGCAGGGAGAATGGGTTTTCAGTATCTACAACCTTTACAACCGTATGAACTCTGCCTCTATGACATTCAGGCAAAATGAAGATACCGGAAGAAATGAGGCTGTAAGACTTTCTATCTTCGGTTTTATTCCAAGCGTTACCTATAATTTCAAATTCTAATACGATACCATCATGAAAAATATAAAATATATAGCCCTGCTTTTCCTGTCAGTTCTTTGCTTTAGCTGTGAAGAAGTAGTAGATGTAGACCTTAAAACGGCACCTCCCCGACTTGTGATCGACGCTTCAATAGACTGGGTCAAAGGAACAGACGGCACAACCCAAAAAATAAAACTGACCACCACCACCGGCTATTTCCAAAATGTAATTCCGGTGGTGTCCAATGCTACCGTCTTTGTTACAAACAGCAGCAACACGGTCTTCACTTTTACAGAAACTCCGGGCACAGGAGAATATATCTGTTCTGATTTCCAGGCCGTAATCGGTGAAACCTATGTCCTGACCGTTGTTCACAATGGCCAGACCTATACGGCAACCGAAAAAATGACTGCGGTGCCCGATATTACCAGAACAGAACAGAATAACGAAGGTGGATTTTCAAACGATGAAATCGAAGTCAAATTTTTCTATAACGACAATGGTCAGGAAGACAACTTCTATCTAAGCAAGTTTGAAACCAGCCGTCTTCCCTATCCTGATTATGACGTACTTGACGATAAGTTCTTCCAGGGTAATGAAATGTTCGGGCTTTTCACACACGAAGATTTCAAACCCGGAGACCAGCTTAAAATTTCTCTTTTGGGAATTTCAGAACGCTACTATAACTATATGTACATCCTGATAGGCATTGCAGAAGGAGCCGGAGGCGGTCCTTTCCAGACAACTCCGGCCAACGTAAGAGGAAATATTGTCAACCAAACCGACAAAAACAATTATGCATTAGGCTACTTCAGAGTATCTGAAAGAACCGAACTGATTTATACCATACAATAATTATTGCTCCAGAGGTAGGCCGGTTTCTGTCCAGGAATCGGTTCCTCCTTTGAGCTCAATGATATTCTTAAACCCTTGTGCCTGCATAATTTCAACTGCTTCTGCACTTCTTCCGCCAGCCTTGCAGTACACGTAAACAGGTTTTGTTTTATCTAATTTGTTGATTCGGTCTGTAAAATCCTGGTCGTAAAGGTGAACATTTTCAGCACCTTTCAAATGGCCCTGCTTGTACTCTTTTGGAGTTCTGACATCTACCAATTGCACATTTCCTTTTTCAATTCTTTTGGAAAAAGCCTCAGGAGCAATCAATTCAGGAGATTTATTCTGCGATTGACAGGAAACAAAACTAATCAGGACAAATAAGAAAGAATATAAAGTTTTCATGTTTTAAATTTTTAGGACATAAAAGTAATTTATTTTTTATAAAAGAGCTATTAAGATTCTGAGGTTCTAAGATGCTAAGGCTCTGAGGTACTAAGGCACTAAGGTACAAAGGTTATGAGATGCTAAGTTTAATAGGCTTCTAAATCTGCATAATTATTCTAATCTGTGGCTAAAAAAGAGGTGCTAAGGCGCTAAGGTTCTGAGGTGCTAAGATTAATAGACTTCTTAAATCCGCGTAATTATTTTAATCCGTATAATCAGCGTGCTAAAATAAAAGAGGCACTAAACTGCTAAGTTTAGGAGGTACTCCGTTTAATAGACTTAAAATCTCTGTAATCATTCTAATCTGCGGCTAAAAAAGAGGTGCTAACAGGCTAAGGTGCTAAGTTTAAGGATTCATCAGATCTGTGGCTAAAATCAGAAATCTCAAATCTCAAATCCAAAATCAGAGATCATAAATCAAAAAATCTCAAATCCGAAAGGTCATAAAAAAAGGAGCAATTGCTCCTTTTTTTATTCCGGTAAAACAACGGGGCCATCCCATTCTGACATGCCGCCTACAAGATTGTAAGTAGTGGCAAAACCTAACTGTTCCATCACACTGCAGGCTTTGGCACTTCGCATTCCGGCCTGACAATAGACATAATAATTTTTAGTTTTATCCAACTCCTCCACTTCATAAATAAATCCCTGACCTTTATAGATATCTATATTTTTGGCTCCGGGAATCATTCCTCTGTTGCATTCGTCTTCAGTTCGTACGTCAAGAATCACAGCATTTTCATCTTCCTGTGCCTGTGACCACCATTGTTCTTGTGTTATATTCATCATTGTATTTAAGTTATGCTTTAATAGAACATCCGATAGCCTTGGTTTCTTTTACTGCAACTTCCTTGTTCTTTAAAAGAGCGTCTACCGCATTTTCTACATATTTTTGTTTTACTGCCTTTTCATCTCCATAATTGTCATCAATGGCACCAATATATTTCACCTGGTTTCCTTTTGATGTTTTTTGAAGGATATAAACATGAGGTGTTTTTGTAGCACCATATTGAGGATAAATTTTTTGTCCTTCATCTAACAGATACGGAAATGTAAAGCCTTTTTCTTTAGCACGCACTTTCATCAGGTCAAAACTATCGTCTTTTTGTTTTTCCGGATTGTTCGGATTGATTGCAATTACCGGATAACCCTGTTTCTTATATTTTTTGTCCAAAGCAATAATTCTGTCCTCATAAGCCTGAGCATACGGACAGTGATTACAGGTAAAAATCACGATATATCCCTTGGCATCTTTGAAATCTTTAAGAGACACTTTCTTGTTATCGATATTCTTTAGGCTAAAATCAGTCGCAATATCGCCAACCTTATAGCCCGTTGCGGCATCCATATTTTTATAAGTAAAAGCACTTACCAGTCCGGCAAGCAATACAAAAGCAAAAATTTTAATTGTTTTCATAGTAGGATTGTTTATAGTTTTATTTTAAAATTGTTTCACTTCATTTTCAAGTTCATCAAATGAAAAACTCTTTTCATAAAAACGGCGTTTGTCACCTTTATAAATTAGCGTAGCCGGAATCGCACCACTCCAGGTAGAATCTACCTTATTAATCCAGTTGTTTGCATCCGGGTCATTCAGCAACAAAACTTCCGATTTAAGATTATGTGTTTTTATAAAAGGCAGTAGTTTGGTTTCCGCCATTTTAGGAAAATCAATACTCACCAAAAGCACTTTTACTTTTTTGTCTTTATAATCGGCATTCAACTTTTCAAAATGTGGCAATTCTTCCACGCAAGGAACACACCACGTAGCCCAAAAATTAACCACATAAGTCGTATCATTATTCCTTTTTAAGTAAGGTTCCAATCCTAAAAAATTATATGAATCGACAGAAATACCATCCTGTGTATATGTTTTTAGCGGTTTTAGCACGGCAACAGCCTCTTTTTTCTCATCATTTTTACAGGAAAGAAGCAAAAAAACGATGCCCAGAGAGATAATTTTCTTCATTTATAAAAAAGTATTTATTCTTTAAACCCAATAAAAATAAGCATTCTACCTATTGCATAATTATTTTAACAAAAATTTAATCGACATTTGTATATACAATTAAAAATAATACTACATTTGTACATACAAATTTTGTAATTACAATAATGAAAATAGAAGAAATCATAAAAACAACCTCTCCTATGGCAATCGGCAAAAGAACGGTGCTGAACATTATGTATACGCAAAACGTCCTGTCAGAACGATTCAATGAGATTTTAAAAGCTTACGATTTATCGCCGGAGCAATTTAATGTCTTGCGTATCCTGAAAGGACAGAATGGAAAGCCGACCAACATGTGCGTAATTCAGGAACGAATGATTGCCAAAACCAGCAACACGACACGACTGGTCGACAAATTACTTTTAAAAGAGCTGGTTACCCGTGAAATCTGTCCGGACAACAGGAGAAAGATGGAAATAGCCATAACCGAAAAAGGCCTGGAACTACTGGCAGAACTCAATCCAAAAGTAGAATGTCACGAATCTGCCCTATCCCAAAACCTTACGACAGAAGAATTGGAACAGCTCAACTACCTACTCGAAAAATTCAGAACAATTAATCAATAAATAATAAAAATGAGTACTATCATAAATAACCTTAACTGGAGATATGCAACTAAAAAATTCGATGCCTCCAAAAAAATCTCAAACGAAGACCTTGAAAAATTAAAAGAAGCGATACGATTAAGCGCCTCTTCCTACGGACTTCAGCCATACAAAGTCCTGATTGTTGAAAATCCCGAATTAAGAGCAAAAATACAACCGGCTGCATGGGGTCAGTCACAAATAGTAGACGCTTCACACCTGATTATTTTTGCAAATGAAACTAACTTTGGCGATGCCGGAATTGATTCTTTTGCTGACAATATTGTTGCAACAAGAGGAATTCCTGCAGAAAGCATCCAGGGTTATGTGGATTTCATGAAATCAAAAATCTCGACACTTCCAGTAGAAACAAGAAACCACTGGACTTCAAAGCAGACCTATATCGCCCTGGCAAATCTTTTGAGCGCTGCTGCCGAATTAAAAATCGATGCAACTCCAATGGAAGGTTTTGAAGCTGAAAAAGTGAACGAAATCCTGGGACTTGACAAATTGGGATTAAACACTTCACTCATAGCAACTTTAGGCTATCGTCATGAAGAAGATGCAACTCAGCACTTTAAAAAAGTAAGAAAATCTAACGAAGAACTATTTATCAATTTATAATAATAACCTAAATTCAAATTTAAAAACAATGAAAAATTTCAAAACTATTGCAATCGCTCTTTTAGTAGCAGTCGGATCATTCTCAGCAACAGCTCAGGAGAAAAAAGTTGATGTTAAAGCCAGCAAAATCAACTGGGTTGGTAAAAAAGTAACAGGACAGCACGAAGGTACAATTGACCTAAGCAGTGGTGTTCTTATCTTCAAAAGCAACAAATTGGTTGGTGGAAACTTTACAGTAGACATGAACTCTATCTCAACTACTGACCTAAAGGCAGGGCAAGGTAAAGAAAAACTGGACGGACACTTAAAAGCTGACGATTTCTTTGGTACAGAAAAATACCCAACAGCTAAATTGGTTTTCAAATCAATCGGTAAAAAATCAGCTAATGTTTACACTGTAACAGCAGATTTGACTATCAAAGACGTTACAAATCCTGTGAAATTTGAGATTACAGTTAACAAAAACAACGCAACAGCTGCTCTTAAAGTAGACAGAACAAAATACGGTATTAAATACGGTTCTGGAAGCTTCTTTGACGGCTTAGGAGACAAAGCAATCTACGACGAATTCGAATTGAATGTAGATTTGAAATTCTAATTCCAAAACAATTATTTTTCCCAAATCCCTGTCAGAACTAACCTGACAGGGATTTTTCTTTTGGGCGAATCCCTCCGGGTCAGGCTATCCGCTCTATCTTTTGTTCCATTACATTCCACAAAAGGATGCCGCTGCTATCCTTTTCGCAGTACATTTACAGCCAAAAACTTCCGTAACTTTGCCCTGTCATAACAATAAAACATCCCATGAAAAACATACTTGTAGTAGACAATTACGATAGCTTCACTTACAATCTGGTTCATTATTTAGAGGCGTTAGACTGTCAAGTTACGGTGCTCAGAAACGACGAAATTGAGCTTGAAGAAGTCAAAAACTACGACAAAATTCTGCTTTCTCCGGGTCCGGGATTGCCTTCTGAAGCAGGTTTATTAAACAAAATCGTCAAAGAATATGCTTCCTCAAAAAGCATTTTAGGCATCTGTTTAGGGCAACAGGCCATTGGAGAAGTCTTCGGTTCGACCCTAAAAAATCTTGAAAAAGTATATCACGGAACCGCTACCAAAGCAAAAATTTTGGTAGACGACGAATCGCTTTTTAGAAATATTCCGACTGAATTTTGGGTAGGGAGATACCATTCCTGGGTGGTAGAAAAGTCAGATTTGAGTCCTGATCTGGAAGTAACTTCAGTCGATGAAAACGGAGAAATCATGTCACTCAGACACAAATTTTTTGATGTAAGAGGCGTACAATTTCATCCGGAATCCATCCTGACACCACACGGGAAACAAATTTTAGAAAATTGGATTTCTAATTAACCAATACTAATCTTATTGTTTATATAAATTACTTCAAACAATTGGAATAAAATAAATTAAATAATCATAATAGAAATTATCTATTGCCATTTTCGCAAACGTTTTTTGTTAAAAAACAGTTAAAAACAAATTAAACAATCGTTTAATTTAAACATCTGTTTAATTTTGTACCCGTTTTTAAATGACAAAAAAATGACGGCAGATTTCAATGAAAAACAATTAGAAATCCTTCAGGTTGCCGAAGAGCTTTTTGCAGAAAAAGGATTCGACGGAACTTCGATTCGCGACATCGCAAAAAAAGCCAATATCAATATCGCAATGATATCTTACTATTTTGGCTCCAAAGAAAAATTACTCGAATCTCTCATTATCTTTCGTACCTCCGATTTGAGATTGAAACTGGAAAGTCTTTTTAGTGAAGACCTCACTCCTATCGAAAAAATTGAAAAGCTCATCGAACTTTATATTAATCGCCTAAACAAAAACAGATGCCTCTACCAAATTCTCCATTTTGAATTTTCTTCAAAAAAGAGAATCATGGATTTTAAGGTTTTTACTGATGTAAAAAAACAGAACCTGCTCTCCCTTCAAAAAATAATTTCCGAAGGACAGGAAAAAGGAGTATTCCGCAAAAACATCAATTCGGCTCTTTTGCCTCCAACCATAATGGGCACTTTTTTTCACTTCCACACCAACAGGCCTTTTTATGAAGAACTCTTCGACCTGAAAACAGATGAAGCTTACGACCATTTCATCAAAACAGAAATAATTAATCACATTAAGCAAACAATTAAAGCCTTTTTAGTTTATGAAAACTAATCCACTGTTGATGGGAATGCTTTTGATTTTGGGATTTGCAGAAGTTGCTGCCCAGGAAAAAAAGCCCCTGACACTCAATGACGCCATTAGCCTGGCCGTCACGCAAAGCAATGAAGCTGGATTGGCAGACACCAAAGCCCAAACTTCGAAGTATGAATTAGAAACCGTTAAAAACAACCGCTACCCTAGCCTGAAAATTTCCGGCCAGTACCAACGATTGACAGAGGCCAACATCAACTCAAAGATTTCAATGGGAGGTTCAGAACCTGCAGAAGGCGGAGCTACTTCATCGCCAAAAGTAAATCAGCTGATTTTAGGGCAGGCCAGCCTATCCATGCCCCTGTTTTCCGGATTCAAATTAAAAAACAGCGTAAAAGCCTCAGAGAACAGATACCAGGCAGAGCTGCTCAATGCCAAAAACACCAAAGAACAATTGGCAATGAACACCATCATCCTGTATGTGAACCTCTACAAAGCACAGCAATCTGTAAAACTGATTCAGGAAAATCTGAAAAGCTCACAACAACGCGTGAAAGATTTCACCGCCATGGAAGAAAACGGGCTGATTGCCAGAAACGATTTACTGAAATCACAATTGCAATCTTCCAACGTAGAATTATCATTGGAAGATGCCAAAAAGAATGTCACTACGATAAATTATCAGCTGGTCAACCTGCTAAAGCTTCCGGAAGGAACACAGATTTTGCCAGACGAAGCCGTTTTTTCTAAATTAGGCTTCTCAGAGGCGACTTTGAACGAAAGTGACGCATTATCCAGCAGAAGCGATTTGGGAGCCTTACAATGGATGCAGAAAGCTTCAGAGGCCAATATAAAAGCTGCCGAAGGAAATTATTATCCATCCGTATCGCTACTGGGCGGTTATGTGGCTTTTGACCTGAAAAATGTTTTGGAGGTAAACAACGCCATCAATTTTGGAGTTGGCGTTTCCTATGACCTCTCTTCCATCTTTAAAAATGGTAAAGATGTAAAATTGGCCAAAAGCCAGGCTTCTGAAACCAAACAATCTGCCGATATCCTGACAGACCGCATTAAAGTAGAAGTACACGATGCACAGGAAAATTATGCCCTTTCTTTAAAACAATACAAAGTGTATCAGGAAGCCGTAGTACAGGCATCAGAAAATTTCAGAATTGTAAAAGACAAATACGATAATGGACTTTCAGACACCAATGACCTTTTAGAAGCCGACGTACAGGAACTTCAGGCAAAATTAAACGAAGCATTTTCAAAGGCAGATATTGCACAGAGCTATTACGAACTGCTAAATGTTTCCGGCAAACTAACCGATTCATTCAACATCACTAAAAACTAAATTCTTTCACGATGGAAAAGAAAAAAACCAATAAAAAGTTTACCTACATACTAATTGCGCTTGTGGCAATTGGCGCAACCTACGGAATCTACAAATACGTTCACTCTCTTTCACACGAAACGACAGATGATGCACAGATTGAGAAAAACATGAACCCGATTATTCCAAGAGTTTCAGGCTATGTGACAAAAGTATATGTCAAAGACAATGACTTCGTTAAAAAAGGCGATACCCTTTTTGTAATCGACAACAAAGACTATCTGGTAAAGGTGGAAGAAGCTAATGCCGCTTTGATAGCAGCACAGGGCAATCTGGAAGCTTCAAAAGCAGACATAGGCGGAGCTTTGGCTAGTATTTCAATATCAGAAGCCAACATTTCTTCTGCGGGCGGCAATATCGAAACTGCCAAAATCAGGTTGACAAGAGCCACTAACGATTTCATCCGTTATCAGAATCTTTATAAAAACAGGTCTATCACAAAGCAGCAATTCGAACAGGCAGAAGCAGCAAAACTGGAAGCAGAAAGCGAATTGAAAATTTTGCAACAACAGCAAAGAGCCAGCACCTATCAAAAATCGGTTGCAGCTTCACGTTCTAACGTAAGCAGCAAACAGGCAGAAATTGCTGCGGCTAATATTAAAAAGGCACAGGCCGTACTCGATGCCGCTAAACTGAATCTGAATTATACCGTAGTTACAGCTTCTATAGACGGACAGGTTTCTAAAATAAACATACAGCCGGGACAATTTGTACAACCGGGACAATCCCTGTTCTACATTATCAACAATACCGAAGCCTGGGTTATTGCCAACTTTAAAGAAACCCAATTGAGTAAAATGGTAGCAGGACAAAAAGTAAGCATTCATGTTGACGCTTATCCTGATTATGAATTCAAAGGTACAATCACTTCATTTTCACCTGCAACCGGAGCGCGTTTCTCCCTATTGCCGCCGGACAATGCTACCGGAAACTTCGTAAAAACCGTACAAAGGCTTCCTGTTAAAATCACTCTTGATGCGGAAAATGCACCCGACAAAGTAAAAAATCTGCGTCCGGGTATGAACGTTGACGTTGATGTGCACTTAAAATAAACCTCTTACCTATTGATGATTTCAGGATATGGGTTTCACTTTCTGAAATCATCAATATAAAATCTAAATAACAATGGAAGCAACTTCAGGAGAAGACAGCTTAGTTGAATACGGCTTCAGAAGGGTTATCATTACGATTACCGCAGTGCTTTGTGCCTTGCTGGAAATTGTAGATACAACCATCGTGAACGTGGCCCTGACAGACATGCGGGGAAGTCTTGGTGCTACGCTGACAGACGTTGCCTGGGTCATTACAGCCTATGCTATCGCCAACGTAATCGTAATCCCGATGACCAGCTGGCTGTCGCAACAATTCGGCAGAAGGAATTATTTTGCCGTGTCCATCATCATATTCACCGTTTCATCATTTCTCTGCGGAAACGCTACCAACATTTGGGAACTTGTCGTTTTCCGTTTTGTTCAGGGTCTTGGCGGAGGAGCGTTATTGGTAACCGCACAGACAATCATCACAGAAAGTTATCCTGTTGCAAAACGAGGAATGGCACAGGCTATTTATGGTTTGGGTGTAATTGTTGGGCCAACACTTGGACCGCCATTGGGAGGTTATATTGTAGAAAATTATTCCTGGCCTTATATATTCTATATCAATATTCCTTTGGGTGTTATTGCTACCATATTGACTTTATCTTATATCAAAAGTCCTAAATATGGCGAAAAGCTAAAAGCAAGCCAGGTTGACTGGTGGGGAATTTTATTACTTGCCATGTTTATCGGGTCGTTGCAATTTGTTCTGGAGCATGGACAACAGGATGATTGGTTTGACGATAAAATGATTACCACTTTAAGTATTGTGAGCGTTGTAGGATTGATACTGTTTATTTGGAGGGAACTCACCTATAAACACCCGATTGTAAACCTCAGCGTACTAAAAGACGGTAATCTTAGGATTGGAACCGTAATGTGTTTTATCCTCGGATTTGGTTTGTACGGTTCTACATTAATTCTGCCCATCTATACGCAATCCGTTTTAGGTTGGACTGCCTTAGATGCCGGATTATTATTAATCCCGGGGTCTATCACCACGGCATTCATGATGCCTATTGTGGGTAATCTCATCCAAAAAGGTGTACCGCAGGGCTATATGGTTGGTGTAGGATTCCTTATATTCTTTTTCTTTACGTTCTGGATGCATAATGTAATTACGCCGGATACCGGAGTAGAACACATGTTCTGGCCGTTGATATTGAGAGGAATCGGATTAGGATTATTATTTGTTCCTATTACCACATTGGCACTATCAACATTAAAAGGCAAACAGATTGGTGAAGGCGCTGCTTTTACAGGAATGATGAGACAATTGGGTGGTTCTTTTGGTATCGCCATTATTACAACATTCATTACACGATTCAGCCAGAACCATCGTGTGGATTTGGTTTCTCACCTCAGCGCAGACAAATTGGAAGTCCAAAACAGGGTTCAACAGCTCCAACAAGGATTCATGTCCAAAGGTTTTAGCGCCAGTGAAGCACTCAACAAGGCCTATCAGGTATTGGATGTTTCGGTCATGAAACAGGCAACGGTCTTATCCTATATGGATATTTTTCTATATCTCGGTATTATGTTCCTATGCTGTATCCCAATTATCCTGCTCATCAAAAAAGGCAAAAACAAGATTAATCCGGCAGATGCCATGCATTAATATTTTTCAAGGTTATTATTTAAGAAAGCTTCGGAAATTCCGGGGCTTTCTGCTTTTTAATTAGCGTTTATTTAATATCGGCTTAATTTGCTTCCATGATTTTCCGCCTACTTTAGTTCCGGCATCAAAATAAATGCTTTAAGAAAAGCAACCAATCTTTTTATTTTATATATTTGATTGAATTTAAGATAGTTGCATTAATTTTAAAATGATTACCATGGGACTATTCGGAAAAAAAGAAAAGAAAATATTCAAGGAATTCAGCAAAAAAAGTGTAGAATACCTGACAGACATCAATAAGGACACCGATGAGCTTTTAGAAGAACTTCAGGAAAGCTATTCGGAAAACCGGTTTGCAATTCCGGAATTCATGAACCTTATCGAATCCATAAAGGCTAAAATTTCGTTCGAGGAATCAGAAAAGCTTGAGGAACTTTCCAAAAAAATTGTCCAGATAAAAAAATGTGCCAAGAAAAGTGTCAGCGCTGTAGCTGAACTTTCAAGAAACCAGCGCAAGACAACCCGCGAAGCCATTCGTGAATTTAACGAGTTTGTGGAATCTTAATAATTTTAGATTTCAGATTTTAGATTTCAGATTATAGCCACAGATTCGAGGAGCTTATTAAGCTTAGAGCCTTAGTATCTTGGATTTGAGATTTCTGATTTCTGATTTTAGCTACAGATTAGAATAATTGCACTGATTCCAGGAGGCTTTAAACTCAGTACCTCAGAACCTTAGTATCTTAGCACCTCTTTTTTTAGCCACAGATTAGAATAATTACACAGATTCGAGGAGCTTATTAAACTTAGAACCTTAGTATCTTGGATTTGAGATTTCTGATTTCTGATTTTAGCTACAAATTGGAATAATTGCACTGATTCCAGAAGGCTTAGTACCTCAGAACCTTATTATCTTAGCACCTTAGCATCTTAGTACCTCAGAACCTCAGTACCTTTACAAAACTTTATCGTGTAAAAACCAACTTATTCCCTTTAGACAAATTGGCATCAAACTGATAGCCTTCGTAATTAAAGCCTTTTAAATCGTCTATGGTTTCGGCATTGGTATCAATAATATAACGCACCATCATACCTCTTGCCTTTTTAGCAAAAAAGCTGATCATTTTGAGCTTGCCGTCTTTGTAGTCTTTAAATTCCGGAGTAATTACAGGAACCTTTAGTGTTTTCACATCTACCGAATCGAAATATTCGTTGCTGGCAAGATTCACAAACAATTCCCCTTTTTTCAATTCATCATTCAGTGATTTGGTAATTTTCTTTTTCCAGAATTCATATAGATTTTTATTTCTTCCAACCGGCAGCTTTGTTCCCATTTCCAAACGATAAGGCTGAATTAAATCCAAAGGTTTTAGCAAACCGTATAAACCGGACAAAATTCGGAGTTTGTCCTGCAAATCATCTAATTTCTCCAATGGTAAGGAATAAGCATCCAAACCAATATACACATCACCATTAAAAGCATAAACCGCCTGACGTGAATTTTCCAACGTAAACGGAGTTGCCCATTCCTGATTTCTGTGCCAGTTCAAATCGGCCAGTTTTTCTGAAATATCCATCAACTCTGAAAGTTTTTTGGGTTTCAGCTTCTTCAATACTTTGTGAACAGTATTGGATTCTTTCAGGAAAACCGATTCTGTATGTCGGTCTGTTGGCACTGCGGTTTCAAAATCTAATGATTTGGCTGGAGAAATAACAATTTTCATTTTCTGATATTTGACTTCAAAAATACAAAATCAGGAACAGCAATTTTAGAGCAATTGTCATTTTTTATACCCAAATCCTGATTTTCCAAATCCCAAATCAATTGGTCTCTTTTTAGTATATTTGTGTAAAACCTCAAAACTCCTTTGCCTTGTACACACAAATCAATGCTAACATAAGCCGTTATGTTTCTTTTTCGGAAGAAGAATTTGCTACATTCAACTCTTTTCTGGAATACAAAAAAGTGCCTAAAAAAACCATTATGCTCCATGAAGGAGAAATGTGCTATTTTGAAGCGTTTGTAGTCAAAGGCTGTGTCAGGAAATATTACATTGATGCCAACGGTTTTGAAGTCATACTCCAGTTTGCCATTGAAAATGCCTGGGTCAGTGACATTTCCTTTAGTATTTATGAAACAAAACCCAGTCAGGTATATATTGAAACGCTGGAAGACTGTGAATTTTTAATGTTTACTCCGGAATCCAAAGAAGAACTTTTTGCAAAAGCACCCCGATTTGAAAGAGCCTTCCGTATATTGATGCAAAGAAATCTTGCCGTAACCCAAAACAGGCTGTTTCATACAATTTCCCAAACTGCAACAGAAAAATACCTTGAATTTCTGGAACTATACCCTACCATCCCGCAACGCGTTCCACAACATTATATTGCTTCCTATTTAGGAATCTCACCTGAGTTTCTGAGTAAAATCAGGGCGAGAATAGCTAAACAATAGTTGATAGTTGTTAGTGGAAAGTTTATAGTTGGTAGGCTTCGGGTAGATCATTTTTGATTTGAAATTTCTGATTTTGGATTTAAGATTTTTGACAGCTGAAAGAAGAATAGTTTGTTTACTATAAAACATATATTACAATTCGGCTATGTTCCTATTCGGACACAACATAATCAGAAATTCAAAATATTATACTTATGCATCATCCAACTATCCATTAACAACTATCCCTTATAAACTATTCTCTATCCACTATCAACTTTCCACTATCAACTATTTTTCTTGTCCTAGTTCAATGCCCACAAAAATTTTCTGTCGGAAATTTGTCATGTAATTAAAAAGCACTGATTATGGACCGTAAAGATTTTATAAAAAAAGGATTAATGGGCACCGGAATGTTTATCACTTCTGCTGCCGTAGGCGATGTAATTAAAAATGACATTGACGAAATCAAGGAATTGGAACCACTAGGATTTAACCATTTACCAAATCCGGAGTCTTTGATTGTGGAAAATACAGTATTGCACAAAGCAGCTACCCGCGGACACGCCAATCATGGCTGGCTTGATTCACATCATACTTTCAGTTTTGCGAATTACCACAATCCGGACAGAATGCATTTTGGTGTATTGAGAGTCTTAAATGACGACCGCGTAGATGCCGGAATGGGTTTTGGAAAACATCCGCATGACAATATGGAAATTATTTCAATTCCACTGGAAGGCGATTTGGAACACCAGGACAGCATGGGCAATACTGCCGTAATTAAAAAGGGCGATATTCAGGTCATGAGTGCCGGAACCGGAATTTATCACAGCGAATTCAATAAAAACAAAGACAGGCTGACTAAATTCCTTCAGATTTGGGTGTATCCAAACAAAAGAAATGTAACTCCAAGATACGACCAGATTTCTTTAGACGAGAAAGACCGTCATAACAAATTACAGCAGATACTTTCTCCAAATCCGGATGATGCCGGAGTATGGATTCATCAGGACGCCTGGTTCCATTTGGGTAAATTTGATAAAGGCATCACGACCGAATACAAACTGAAAAAAGAAGGCAATGGTATTTATGCCTTTGTCATTAAAGGCGATTTCAATATTGGAAATATCAGCCTGAACGAAAGAGATGGATTGGGAATCTGGAGTACTTCGGCAATAGCCATAGAATCACTCTCTCAAGATGCGGAAATCTTATTGATGGAAGTTCCAATGGTTTTATAATTCATTATATTTAAAATAAAAACAACTATTTAAAAAACAAGATTATGGCAACAACAAAATGGTCAATTGACACAGCACACTCAGAAATCGGATTCAAAGTAAAACACATGATGTTTACCAACGTATCCGGAAATTTTGAAAAATTTGACGCTTCCATCGAAACAGATGGCGACAATTTCGAAACCGCTCAATTTGAATTTACAGGCGATATCGATTCTATTTCTACGGGAAATAAAGACCGTGATTCGCATTTGCTAAGCGCCGACTTTTTTGACGCTTCCCAATTTCCAAAAATCAATTTCAAATCTAATTCATTTAAAAAACTGAATGAAGGAGAATACAAATTAACAGGTGACCTGACATTACATGGCATAACAAAACCTGTAACATTAGACGTTGAATTTGGAGGATTGGCAAAAGACCCTTGGGGAAATACCAAAACGGGATTGTCCGTTTCCGGAAAAATCAACCGAAAAGATTGGGGACTAAACTGGAACTCTGCTTTGGAAACAGGAGGTGTTTTGGTTGGTGAAGAAGTAAAACTTCAAATCGAACTTCAATTTATCAAACAATAATTATCTGCAAGCCTCTCTTTATTGAAAGGCTTGCTTCTTTTTCGAAAGCCATGAAAAATATTTTATACATAGGACGGCACCCGGAGATATTAGGAACTGTTGTAAGACTCATCAATAACAATGAAGATTGGTTTGGCGCCGGGGCAGAAACAGATGAGGATGCGATGGAATTGTTTGAACGCATTCATTTCCACATTGTCTTATTAGGCTGTGGTATTGAACCTGAAAGCGAAGAAAAATTACGTACTTTCTTCAGAAACACCAATCCGAATTGCGTAATTGTACAACATTATGGAGGCGGAAGCGGATTGCTTACAAATGAAATTCTCATGGCTTTAGAAAATCATAACATAGCCTAAAGTTTTTGGAGCACTATTTTTCTCTAACTTTATGCTTATTAACCAACCTAAAATAACACACATGAAATTTACCCGAAATGCCAGTGCCAATTGGCAAGGAACAGGAATGGAAGGAAAAGGAACCATTTCCACGCAAAGCACTACCCTGGATAAAGCACAATTATCATTCAAAACCCGTTTTGCTGATGGAGTTGGCACCAATCCTGAAGAACTGATTGGAGCAGCTCATGCGGGCTGTTTCACCATGAAACTTAGTTTTGTATTATCGGAACTAGGATTTACACCTGAAAATTTAGACACAGTTGCCAAAGTGACGTTTGAAGACGGAAAGATAACCACCATAACTTTAGACCTTACAGCAACGGTAAGCAATATTTCGGAAGAACAGTTTCAGGAGGCAGCCAAAAATGCAAAAGAAAACTGTCCGGTATCGCAACTACTCAATGCAGAAATCATTCTAAATGCGAAATTGACATAAACAATAAAGACAACTATTAACTTTGAACCGCTTCCAAAAAAGAAGCGGTTTTTATTTTTTCATTCCCTGACATAGAAATTATGAAAGTCTTTTTAAGGATACATTTTTTATCTTTGGGTATAAAAATCATCCATGCAGAAATTTTTACAGAAATATAAATCCACAATGCTATATGGCATCTCCCTTGCCCTATTGCTGTTTTTGATGAAATGGCTGGAATTCCGGTTTATGGTTATAAACCATACTCTGGAAATTTACATTGGTTTGATTGCTATTATATTTACTGCTCTTGGAATATGGCTGGCCTTAAAACTAACGAAACCCAAAAAGGAAACCATAATAATCGAAAAAGAAATCTATGTTAGCGATGCTGAATTTATACAGGACAGAAATCAGCTTGAAAAATTAAACCTGAGCAAACGCGAAATGGAAGTTTTGAAACTGATTGCTCAAGGTTGCAGCAATCAGGAAATTGCATCACAGCTTTTTGTTTCATTACCCACCATCAAATCACACTCCTCAAAGCTTTTTGAGAAACTTGACGTCAATCGCAGAACACAGGCCGTCGAAAAAGCAAAACGCCTGAAATTGATTCCTTAAACAGTCATACTTTAGTTGCAAACAGGCTGCTCCGGAGCAAAATCATCCTTAAGTATGACTTTTACCCCTCCAAAAAAATTCAATTTTGCATCATTGAAAATCAACTAAAAATTAAAAAAGATGAAAAAAACGATTTTGATTAACGGACTAATTGCCGGATTTATCGTCACGGCAATGATGGTAATTTCTTCGGCATTGTGCTACAACGAACCAAATTTCAAAGGAAGTATGGTTCTTGGTTATCTGGGAATGCTACTGGCTTTTTCTTTTGTATTTGTGGGTATCAAAAGCTATCGTGACAAACATAATTCAGGAGTCATTACTTTTGGTAAGGCTTTTAAAATTGGATTGCTTATTACACTGATAGCCTCAACAGCATATGTAGCCGTATGGCTCGTTGAATATTATTTCTTTATTCCGGATTTTATGGAAAAATATACGGCCCATATTCTCAAACAGGCAGCTGAAAGCGGTGCAACCGTAGCTGAAATCCAGGCCCAGACCAACGAAATGGAAATGTATAAGGAATGGTATAAAAATCCAATTCTGGTCGTAATTCTGACCTATGCAGAAGTGCTTCCCATCGGATTGATTGTTACCCTGATTAGCGCATTAATCTTAAAGCGGAATCAGAAACCGGAAAATTATACCACTGCATAAAAAAGAATCCCTGCCAAAGCAGGGATTCTTTTTTCTCATCTCATCTAAGGGTTTTCTTTTCGTCATATATATAGCTAAAACAGCATCATATTGATGTCGTTGCTTTTCAAAAGCTCAAAATTCGTTTTTAAGAGATTCCTCAATTGCAAATTCTTGTCCTTCATCTTCTTTTTAAGTTCCTCCTTCTTACTGATTAGCTCTTCAGTAAAGCTCGGTTTTTGGAAAAGGTTTCTTTGCTCCGTTCCAAAAGTAATTTTCGTTTCCATTATATAGCAATTTCAAGGTTAGTGGTCTGTGCTTTTCACATCTACAAGATACAACATTTTATCTCCCCCAATGCTAATTTTAACTTAAGTGATGATTAAATAATCTATTTAACAAGAAAAGAACAGCCTTATTGACTGCTCTTTTCTTAAATTTAGTTTATTATTACTTTATTTCTGCATCTTAAAATAGTAATCCAACGAGTGCTTTCCGCTACCGTACATGAGGAAAAATACACAGACAATAAGTGTTATGAGCGATACTATCAGATTCGTCACGACCATTGGCCCGGCAAAATTAATCAATACCGCACCAATTAAAATAGGCAGCTGTGCCCATATAGACCATCGCGTCAGGAGTCCGAATACAATCATAATACCTCCCATAATATGCGCAGCAACTACATAATGATAGATAAACATACCCCCATCAAAATTTCCCAATGGAGCAAGCAAATCAATAAGCCTGTGGCTTTCTTTGATAAATGTTACTCCCTTTAAAAACAGAAATACCCCCAAAGCAATCCTTAAAATGTCAATTGGATAAGAAGTATGGGAATTGGCCCATTTGTTCAGCTTTTTAATTTTTATCGTTTCCATGACGAGATAATTTAGAATTACCTATCTAAATTACTAATATTTAAGCACATAAATCATCTTTTTAAGATTAATTTTATAGATTACCAAAACTATACACAAAAAATAGTTCTTGATAAACCTTCACTTTGCGACTCTGCGTCTTTGCGTGAAAATGTTGCTCGCAAAGACGCAGAGCCGCAAAGTCCGTAAGAGAATGTATTATCAGAAATAAAAAAGCAACGCTAAAACGTTGCTTTCTTTTTAATCTTCTTCTTCGACTGTATGTGAATTAGAATAAACCCGCCATTTTGCAATACATTCTTTCATGTCCTCCGGGAGTTCTGTGTCAAAACTCATAAACTCTTTTGTCGTTGGGTGCATAAAGCCTAATGTTTTTGCATGCAGTGCCTGTCTTGGCAATATTTTAAAACAGTTATCAATAAACTGCTTGTATTTTGTAAATGTAGTTCCTTTTAATATCAGATTACCACCATAACGTTCATCATTGAAAAGTGTATGCCCTATGTGTTTCATATGGACACGAATCTGATGCGTTCTTCCCGTTTCCAGCTTACAGGAAACCAAAGTCACGTATCCAAAACGTTCCAAAACCTTATAATGGGTTACCGCATGTTTTCCTTCTCCATCCGGAACTACAGCCATCTGCATTCTGTCTTTGGCATGTCTGGCGATATCTCCGGTAACCGTACCTTCATCCTCTGCTATATTTCCCCAAACCAGAGCAACATACTCTCTTTCTGAAGTTTTTTCTTCAAACTGTTTGGCCAGAAAAGCCATAGCCTGGTCGGTTTTGGCAACAACTAAAAGTCCAGAAGTATCCTTATCAATCCTATGAACCAATCCCGGACGCTCACTGCTGTTCAATGGTAAATTCTCAAAATGATACGCCAAAGCATTCACTAAAGTCCCGGTATAATTTCCATGACCCGGATGAACAACCAGTCCTGCAGGTTTATTGATTACTATCAGCGCCTCGTCTTCATAAACAATATCAAGCGGGATATTCTCTGGCAGGATAAGATTCTCAAAAGGCGGATGTGATAACAGAACCCTTACAACATCAAAAGCTTTTACTTTGTAATTCGATTTTACCGGAACATCATTAACATAGATATTCCCTGCCGTAGCGGCCTGCTGTATTTTATTTCTTGTTGCATTTTCAACAAGATTCATCAAAAACTTATCTACACGCAAAGGTGATTGCCCTTTGGCTGCCTCAAATCTGTAATGCTCAAACAATTCGTCATCTAACGCCTCGTCTGCAATCGGATTGTCTATCATTCTGCCGTTTCTGTATCTGTATTTTTAATCGTATCCGTTTCAGACTCTTCAAATCCTACTTTTCCATCACCCAAAACCAAATCAATTTTGGATGCTTTTTTCACTTTGTCTCCAACTTTTAATTTCTTGCCGTCAGCATACATTTCCAAAACCATATCTTTTCCCAGATAAGGCTTGTATGTCTTTTTGCCCACTTCAAGACCTAATGCCATAAGAGACGACTCTGTCTGACGCAATGTTTTTTCTATTAAATCCGGCATGGTTACCATTCCAAAATCCGCTGAATTTACTTTGATATAAATTTTTCTGCCATCTTTTACTTTCGAGCCTGGAAGCGGGTCCTGCTGAACGACTGTATATTTTGGAAAATCTTTATTATAATCCACCGTATCCAGCAAAACATACTCTAAATTAAGCTCATCCAGCTTTTCTTCAACTTGCTGCTCTGTCAGTTTTCTCAAATCCGGAACCGTGATTTCGTTGCCATGGTCAGTAGCATAGCTAAGCCATTGCAGTAGTAAAAAAACCAATACTATTACAATCCCAAAAGCCAGTAAAAGCTGCTTGAAAAAAGATTTGCTGGTAAGATATTGTCTTAAAGTCATAAAAATTACATTTCGTGCAAAGATATAAAAATACTAAAGGTTTTTAGTTTCAATAATTAGTGATATTTTTGTGAGAGGTTTCGGCAGTTAGCAGATAGCGGTTTCCAGTCTGCAGACTAAACTTTTGATGTTAAACTGTCTAAAATCTGCAATCTTTAAATCCAAAATCTTATATGAACATAGCCGTTGTAATGGGTGGATATTCTGACGAATCAGTAATATCGCTCCGTAGTGGTCAGCTAATCCTTAATAATCTCGACAAGAATAAATACAAAACGTTTGAAGTTCATATTTTATTGGATGGATGGAACGTAATAATAGGAGAAGAAAAATTTCCGATTGATAAATCTGACTTTACGTTTACCCAAAATGGAATAAAGACAAAATTTGATGCCATCGTCAATACAATTCACGGAACTCCCGGCGAAGACGGGCATATGCAGGCGTATTGGGAACTTTTGGAAATTCCGTATTCCGGATGCAATTTTTACCAGTCAGCACTGACATTCAATAAAAGAGATACCTTATCCGTACTTTCAAAATTTAATATCCCAAAAGCAAAATCTATTTACCTTTCCAAAGGTGATGCGATTAATGCAGAAGAAATAAAAACCGAACTTGGCTTGCCTTTTTTTGTAAAACCAAACCAATCCGGAAGCAGTCTTGGGGTTTCCAAAGTAAACGACTTATCTGAATTTGACAAGGCCCTGGATTTTGCTTTTGCAGAAGACAGCGACATATTAATAGAATCCTATTTAAAAGGTACCGAAGTATCTGTTGGTGTACTCAATTACAAAGGAGAAACAAAAGTTTTAGGTTTAACCGAAATTGTTCCTCATAACGACTTCTTCGATTACGAAGCTAAATATTTAGGCAAATCTGACGAGATTACACCGGCAAGGCTATCCGCAGAAGTAGAACAAAAAGTAAGGGAAACGGCCGCAAAAGTGTATGAGGCTCTTGGTATGTCCGGTTTTTCCAGAACCGATTTTATTGTAATGGACGGAATACCTCATTTTATTGAAATGAACACCAATCCGGGATTATCCGGGCAAAGCATCTTCCCACAACAGGCCGCCTATGCTAAAATTGCCTTTTCGGACCTTTTGGACAATGAAATTGAACTGGCCTTAAAAAGAAAACTATTATGGAGAAAATAGCCGTATTTCCGGGTTCGTTTGACCCTATAACTTTGGGGCACTATGACATCATCAAAAGAAGTATTCCGCTTTTTGACAAGATAATCGTGGCAATTGGTGTCAATGCCGATAAAAAATATATGTTTTCTTTAGACGAAAGAAAACGCTTCATAGAGGAATGTTTCGAAAACCATCCTTCTGTTTCTGTTACGACATATGAAGGTCTGACAATTGATTTTTGTAAAAAAGTAAATGCAAAATTCATTTTAAGAGGCTTAAGAAATCCGGCCGATTTTGAATTTGAAAAAGCTATTGCACATACGAACCGTAAGCTTTCAAAAATCGAAACTGTCTTTTTACTGACTGCCGCCAATACTTCTTATATCAGCTCAAGCATTGTAAGAGATGTTATTCGAAACGGAGGAGAATACGAATTATTAGTTCCGGATTCTGTTAGAGTAAAATAAAAAAATCACTGATTTTTTGCCGCTGATTTCTCAGATTCTCACAGATTTTATTGGGCTCTATAGAGTTCTTAATCATATTCTTGTTAGATTTTAACGCGGATTAAGTGGATTTACTCCGATTTTCACGGATTTTTGATTCATTTTAATCATCATTCAGACTTTAAATAACTCTTTTTCCCGCTGATTATGCAGATTCTCACAGATTTATTGGACTCTGAATCTCTTTAATCATCTTAATCTGCGGCAAAACATAACCCTTTTTTAGCCGTTGATTAAAGAGATTATCACAGATTAATCTACGTCTTATTATTTTTTGCTACAGATTAACGGATTTCCATAGATTTTAACAATTAAAATCATTTTAATTCGTGATATATTTCAAATTCATTTTAATTAACTGTACTTTCGCCAAAAATAAAATCCATTAAAAATGAGTTTAGAACGAGATTTGATGAAACGTAGTGGCGGGAAGTGCGAACTTTCCGGAGCAACAGAAAATTTAAAAGTATACCAAATACTTCCAACCCGAAAAGGAGGCATCGAAGAGAGTATACTTGCCAGTGCAACTTGCATTGAGCAGATTGAAAATCCTGAAAAAACAGACCCTAATCTTTGGAGATGTCTTAATGAAAGCATGTGGAGCGAGCACCTGCCTGTTCAGGTTGTGTCATGGAGAATGTTGAGCCGTTTGGGAAAACAGGACCTGTTGGAACAAATGTATCTGGAAGAAGAAGATTTAGCCTGGGCAAAAGCAACCGGAGAAGGTGACGATGACGATACTAAAATTGTACATAAGGACAGTAACGGTGTAACCTTACAAACCGGAGATTCTGTTGTTTTGATTAAAGACCTGAAAGTAAAAGGTTCCAGCATGGTTGCCAAACAGGGAACTGCCGTACGAAACATCCGTCTTGACCACGAAAATGCAGAATATATTGAAGGAAAAGTGGATGGACAGACTATTGTTATTATTACGCAATATGTAAAGAAGATATAGCTTTTTGGGATTTCGGATTTTAGATTTTAGAAAGTGAACTGACTGACAAATTGTTATTATTACACAATATGTGAAGAAGATGGAATTTTGGTTTTTTGATTTTAGAGAAAGCTGACAAGATGCTTAACCTTCTTAATCCGAAATCCGAAATCCGAAATCCGAAATCTGAAATCCGAAATCTGAAATCCGAAATCCCAACTATCCATTATCCACTACCAACTATCAACTATTTAATCACTTGCCTGGCGATTTCAATCTTAAACTTCTTTCCTTTCATCTTTTCATCTTTGATATTTTTAAGAAGTTCTTTTATCTTTTTTGATTTGACCGCTGCGAAAGAAACAAAATCTTTCACTTCAATCAGACCCAAATCACCTTTTTCCAATTTTCCTTTCTGCGAAAAGAACCCGACAATATCAATCTTGTTCAATTTATTCTTCTTCCCTCCGGAAATATATAATGTCTGAAATACCGGAGGCTCCGGCAAAGAAACAGTATTCGCAATATCAAAAACTTCCTGGTTGTAATCAATATAATCCAGCTTCTTTTCGCTTTCATGCACAATTACATAAGCTGTTCCGTAAGCCGTCATCCTTGCCGTACGTCCATTTCGATGTGTAAACTCATCTTCTTTCATTGGGAGATGATAATGGATAACATGTTTCATTTCCGAAATATCCAATCCCCTGGCAGCCAAATCTGTCGTGACCAGATAGCTCACACTTCCATTCCTGAACTGAATTAAGGCACGCTCCCGCTCCTCCTGGTCCATCCTTCCATGATAATAAGTCGAATAAATTCCTCTCGCATTCAGCAAATCGCTAATTCGTTCAGCGGCATCGCGATGGTTACAGAAGATTAATGCCGATTCAGAACCTAAAGAACAAATCAGTCGGAATAAAGTATTGATTTTGTCTTTTTCTTCAGAAATGACGGTTTTTATAGAAAGATTACTTTTTCCTTCATTATCTGAGGTAAAATCCAAAATTTCAGGATTCACCACCCTTGTATATTTGGGAATTTCAATATCAGAAGTGGCAGAAACCAGAATACGTTTGTCCACTTTTGGCAAACGGGACAAAATAAAAGACATCTCCTCATGGAATCCAAATTGCAACGACTTGTCAAATTCATCTAAAACTACAGTATGTATCTTATCTGTCCTGAATGTTTCCCTGTCAATATGGTCGGCAATTCTTCCGGGTGTTCCAATCAGAACGGCAGGCGGATTACTCAGATTTTTAATTTCCGTTTCCATTGAATGACCACCATAACAGGTATTGACCTTATAGCCTGTACCCATTTTTTTCCAAACCTGTTCGATTTGCAATCCTAATTCCCTAGATGGCACAATAATCAGACATTGCACAGAAAGAATTTCAGGCTGTAAGGTTTCAAAAACAGGCAATAAAAAAGCCAGGGTCTTCCCTGAACCTGTTGGCGATAATAATAAAACCGAATTATTCTCTAAAATGGCTTCCTGCGCCGCGAGCTGCATTTCATTCAGGCTTTCAATGCCTAAATTCAAGAGCAGATTGTTGGAATGGTGATTGTTCATGCTGCAAAGGTAATTTTTTAATGATGAATTACGAATTATGAATTACGACCGACACAAATTCGTAATTTTGATATTTTCAAATCAACCTATGAAATATCTTCTTCCAATTTTCTTACTTTCGATTATGGCCAACGCTCAAAATACAGATTTCCTGACTCCTTATGAAAATGGAAATCGAAATCAGACTGCTACTTATGAAGAAACAATTGCCTATTTCCAGCTTTTAGACAAAAATTTCGAAACGATTTCCATGCAGGAAATGGGACTTACCGATTCGGGCGAGCCACTACATATCGTAACCTATAATAGTGACAAGGAGTTTGATTTTGAAAAAATTCAAAAAGACAAGGCTGTCCTTTTAATCAACAATGGCATACATCCGGGTGAACCCGACGGGATAGACGCTACCATGATGCTCTTTAGAGATTTGGCTTTAGGAAAAATCAAAATTCCAAAACATTTGGCCATAGTTGCTATTCCTATCTATAATATTGGCGGTGCTTTGAACCGCAACTCTTTTTCGAGAGCCAACCAAAACGGCCCGGAAAGTTATGGTTTCAGAGGAAATGCAAGAAATTATGACCTGAACCGCGATTTTGTGAAGTCTGACACCCGCAATGCCAGAAGTTTTGCCCAGATTTTCCATCTTGCCAATCCTGATATCTTTATCGACAATCATGTCAGTAATGGTGCGGATTACCAATATACGTTCACTTACATTGCCACGCATTATCAAAAACTGGGTGGTAATCTTGGGAAGTTTTGGAATACTGACATGTTGCCCTCTTTATTATCCGACTTAAAAAAGAAAAAAACAGAATCGGTACCCTATGTAAACATTCACGACCAGAAACCTGATGGCGGTTTTGATGCGATGATGGATTATCCAAGATATTCAACCGGTTTTGCATCCATGTTCAACACCATTGGCTCAATGCCCGAAACCCATATGTTGAAAGATTATACTTCAAGAGTAAAAGTAACCTATGACTATATGGCTTCTACAATTGAATATGCTGATAAGAATCATGCAAAAATCAAGAAACTGCGAAAAGAAAACCTGCAGAATTACCTTCCGGGGCAAAAATATACGCTGCTATGGACACTGGATACGGACAAGGTTTCAAGTATCCCGTTTTTAGGTTATGAAGGAGCTTACAAGCCAAGCGAAATTTCGGGCAAACCGAGACTTTTTTATGACCGTTCCAAACCTTTCAGCAAAAACATACCCTATCATAAGGAATACAAACCTTCGTTAGAAATAATTATTCCGGAAGCGTATATCGTTCCAAAATCATGGTGGCCTATAATCGAACTTCTAAAAATCAACAATATTGAAATATCACCTCTTGAAAAAGCTGTTGAACTTGAAGTAGAAAGCTATCGAATTAAAGATTTCAAAACCAGTTCCTCTGCCTACGAAGGCCATTATCCACACCATTCCGTTTCCGTCATTCCTACCAAGAAAAAAGTAACGTTTAAAAAAGGGGACTTTTTAATACAGACGCAACAACCTGGTGTTAAATATCTCTTGGAAACTTTAGAGCCGCAAGGTAATGACTCTTATTTTGCATGGAATTTTTTCGATTCGTTATTGCAACAGAAAGAATATTTTTCAGCTTATGTCTTTGAAGACCTTGCCAAACAATTACTGGATAAAAATCCGGAAATGAAAACCGAATTTGAAAAGAAAAAATCAGAGGACTCAAAATTTTCGGATTCAGGCGAAGCCCAATTGGACTGGATTTACCGCCATTCCGATTACTATGAAAAAACACATATGGAATACCCGGTTTTCAGGGTAATGGCACCAATTAAACAGTAATAAAAAAGCTCCTATTTCTGGAGCTTTTCTGTTTCAAATAACAGCTTGATATTTTCGTAAGAGTTTTTTAACGCTTCCTGAATCTGCTCGGGATTGAGCCAGGCCACTTTTTCTATTCCTTCTTCCTCCTGAGGTTTGGGAGTTCCTTCAAAATTAGTTTTCATTTCAAACCAATGGGTAATCTTTAGCTTATACCTTCCATTGCGAATAAAAACATGATACGTTTTTTGAAGTTTTTTTGTTATCGACAAACCGGACACGCCTGTTTCTTCACTAACTTCACGGATTGCCGTATTTTCAATCTCCTCTCCTTTTTCTATACCACCTTTAGGCAAATCCCATTTCCCGTTTCTGAAGATAAAAAGCACCTCGCCTTTTTTATTATAAACCAATCCGCCCCCGGCCTTATTCACCGGAATCTTTTCTTTGAGCTTTTTCATAATTTCCTTTTCGTCAGGATGATACAGATAAGCCTTTTGAATTTTATTTTGAAACATTTTCACTATAAGCTGATGAATATCAACACTTTCCAAAAGAAAAAATTGAAAATCGGTTTCTTTAACTATCTCATTAGTTAAAAAAAGTGGTTTATCGTTGACAAAAACTTTATACATTTGTAGTATGATTTTTAATAAAGACACCGCCCAAAAAACAGCCGAATTGCTTTTACAAATAAATGCAATTAAATTGAATCCTAAAAATCCTTTTACATGGGCTTCCGGATGGAAATCTCCCATTTACTGTGATAATAGGATAACACTCTCATTTCCACCAATCAGAAATTACATCCGCGAAGAATTTTCCAAAAACCTGGAAAAACAGTTCGGAAAACCTGATGTGATTGCCGGTGTGGCTACCGGAGCTATCGGTATTGGGATGCTTGTTGCAGAATATATGGGGCTTCCGTTTGTTTATGTACGTCCGGAGCCAAAAAAGCATGGAAGACAAAACCAGATTGAAGGCTTTTTGCAAAAAGGGCAAAATGTTGTTGTCATTGAAGACCTGATTAGTACAGGAAACAGCAGCCTTCTGGCCGTTGAAGCATTAAGGGAAGCCGGAGCTAACGTAAAAGGAATGGCAGCCATTTTTACTTATGGATTTGATGTTTCTGTTGAAAACTTCAAAAAAGCAAACATCGACCTGTTCACCCTGAGCAATTATGAAAATCTTCTGGAATTGGCAGTAGCTAAAAAATACATCACAGAAGAAGAGCAAGAAACATTAAAAATCTGGAGCAAAAGTCCTTCGACCTGGAGTGTTGAAAATGACAATGCTTCTGTAAAATAACATTAATCGCAGCAACATGAATTTAGAAAGTCCGAAAACGAGCGTCCAAAAATCAGCTCAATATATGTTTGACCAATTGACAGACGTAAAGAATTTTGAAAAATTAATGCCGGATAACATTGCAAAATTTGAAGTTACAGGCGAAGATTCTTTTATTTTTGGATTAAAGGGAATGCCTGAAATCAAATTAAAGATGAAGGATAAAGTGGCCCCTACTAAAGTAGTTTTAGGAGCTGCAAGTGACAAACTTCCTTTTTCACTTACGGCAAACATCACTCCTGTTTCTGACGATTCAAGCGATGTACAGCTATTTTTTGAAGGCGAATTTAATGCCATGATGGCCATGATGGTCAAAGGGCCTATCAGCAAATTCATCGAAACCTTATCAGGAAACATGCACAAGCTGTAAATAGCAAAAACAGATATAAAAAAGCCTTTCGTTTGAAAGGCTTTTTTATTTAATATAACATTCTGATTTCCTTTATTTCATAAGATTTCACAAAATCATCTTCCAATGTCAGCTGAAGTTTGCCAGATTGGTCAACACCATTGATGATTCCCATGAATTTGTTACCTTTTATGTTTTCAAAAGGCATTGGTATTCCTTTTTTGTAAAGACAGGCATGGTATTTTTCCCATATAGATTGGGTGTTTTTATTCAGTATTAAGGAAACATTTCGTATCAGGCATTCAATAATCGGAATCAAAATGGCTTCCTTATCAAGATCCCTGCCCAGCAAAAGGGACAAGGAAGAAGCTTTTGGAAGATTTTCAAAATCTCTTTGGTTGACATTAAGCCCAATACCAATAATTGAAAAGATTTCGCCATTGCTTTTGATACTGTTTTCAATCAATATGCCACCTATCTTTTTACCTTCTGCCAAAATGTCGTTTGGCCATTTTATCGCCAAATCCTTAATTTCTAAAAAAGATAAAGCTTCAATAATACTCACTGCAGTTGCCACATTCAAATGAAAAATCTGATTCACTTCCAGCAACAAATCTTTAACCAAAACACTAAAAGTCAGGTTTTTACCCGATTCAACATTCCATTTCGATCCCATTTGCCCTTTACCTTCTGTCTGGTTTTCAGCAGTAACAATCGTGAAGTTTTCCACGAATTGCTGCTGCAATAATCCCTTGAGATAATCGTTGGTAGAGTTAATGGCATCGAGTTTGATGATGTTCATAAAAAATAATTGAAGTTTATCGTTTTTAATCTTATGTTAAGGTTCAAAAATAATGACAAAAAATGATAACTTTGCGAAAACATAAAAATTTTAAATGGCGAAAAAAAATATAAGCAATGACGATCTGTTAGCCCACATCATCAAAGGGATTGAAGAAGTAAAAGGCAATGACATTGATATTTTAGATTTAAGAGCAATAGACAACACCGTTTGTGATTATTTTGTAATCTGCAACGGTACTTCAAATACTCAGGTTAACTCCATAGTTAACTCTGTCCAAAAAACAGTTTCAAAAGAATTAAAAGACAAACCCTGGCATGTTGAAGGTACTGAAAACGGCGAATGGGTGTTGATGGATTATGTGAATATTGTTGTTCATGTTTTCCAAAAACACATCCGCGAGTACTACAACATCGAGAGTTTGTGGGGTGATGCTAAAATCACTACAATCCAAAACAAATACTAAAAAGAAAAGACAGCAATGGCTAAAGATAACAATACAAATCCTAACCCGAAAAAATTCAGGTTAAGCCCATGGTGGATTTATGGCGGCTTGATCTTGTTTTTCTTTATTCTGAATTGGGCTTCCGGAGGCTCAAGTTGGGGAGAAACCAGTAAGGCGTCAGCTTCTGACTTTAACAAACTGCTTGAAAAAGGCCAGATTGAAAAAGTTGTTGTATATAACAAGAATGAGGCTGAAATTTTCCTAAACAAGGAAGGACTCGCAGATCCGGCTAATAAAAAAGTAACCAAAGATATTTTTGACAAGCCAAATCCCGGCCCTCATTATATCCTTGACAATATTGGAAATGATGAGCTTTTCCAAAAGAAACTGGAAACAGCACAGCAGGAAGGAAAGCTAAAAGACTATAACTTTTTGCCAAAAAGCAACTGGAGCGAAATCTTTATCGCTTTATTGCCAATCCTGATTATTGTTGGAATCTGGCTTTTCATTATGAGAAGAATGTCAGGTGGCGGCGCTGCTGGAGGTGGCGGACAAATTTTCAATATCGGAAAATCCAAAGCAAAATTATTTGATGAAAAGACCGACGTAAAAGTAACATTCAAAGATGTTGCCGGACTTGAAGGAGCAAAAGAAGAAGTACAGGAAATCGTTGAGTTCCTGAAAAACCCTGAAAAGTATACTAATCTGGGAGGAAAAATCCCGAAAGGAGCGCTTTTAGTAGGTCCTCCGGGAACTGGAAAAACCTTATTGGCAAAAGCAGTTGCTGGTGAAGCAAAAGTGCCATTCTTTTCGCTTTCAGGTTCTGATTTCGTTGAAATGTTTGTGGGTGTGGGTGCTTCCCGTGTAAGAGACTTATTCAAACAGGCAAAAGAAAAATCTCCTGCCATCATATTCATTGACGAGATTGATGCTGTTGGGCGAGCAAGAGGGAAAAATAATATTTCAGGCTCAAACGATGAACGTGAGAATACATTAAACCAGTTGCTTACTGAAATGGACGGTTTTGGCACAAATACCAACGTAATTGTTTTAGCAGCGACGAACCGTGCCGATGTATTAGACAAGGCATTAATGAGAGCCGGTCGTTTTGACAGGCAGATTTATGTAGACCTGCCGGACATCAGAGAGCGTAAGGAAATTTTTGAAGTGCATTTGGGTCCTTTGAAAAAAGTGGAAGGTCTTGATACTGACTTCCTTGCAAAACAGACTCCAGGATTTTCAGGAGCTGACATTGCCAATGTATGTAACGAAGCAGCCCTTATTGCAGCAAGAAAAGATAAAAAAGCCGTTGACAAACAGGATTTCCTGGATGCGGTTGACAGAATTATTGGAGGTCTTGAAAAGAAAAACAAGATTATCACACCGGAAGAAAAACGAGCTATCGCTATCCACGAAGCCGGTCACGCAACTGTAAGCTGGATGTTAGAGCACGCTGCACCACTAATCAAAGTAACCATTGTTCCTAGAGGACAAAGTTTAGGTGCTGCCTGGTATCTTCCGGAGGAAAGACAGATTGTAAGGACAGACCAGATGCTGGACGAAATGTGTGCTACAATGGGTGGACGTGCGGCAGAAAAAGTAACTTTCAACCGAATCTCTACGGGGGCATTGAGCGATCTTGAAAAAGTCACAAAACAAGCCAGAGCAATGATTACGGTTTATGGTTTGAATGATAAGTTAGGAAACGTTACGTATTATGATTCATCAGGACAAAGCGAATACAACTTCTCAAAACCCTATTCTGAAGACACCGCAAAGATTATCGACAAGGAAATTTCAGACTTAATCGAAGGTCAATACCAGAGAGCAATCAAAATTCTTGAAGAAAACAAGGATAAATTGAACCAATTGGCCGATATTCTGATAGAAAAAGAAGTAATTTTCAAAGATGATCTTGAGACAATTTTCGGCAAACGTGCTTTTGGTGAAGCAGTTGAAGAAGTCTTCGAAGAATAAATTTCACTTTTTAAGAATTTTTACAAAAATCTTAATTCGAAAGCAGTTTTGAATTAAGATTTTTTTATCTTTGATTGTTTTGAAATTGCAAACAAAGAATTTGGCCAATTTATGAGTCTGTTTAAAAAACTTTTTGGCGCCAGCGAATCCTCTGATGACGATAAAGATGGCAACTTAAGTCCATTCAATCCCGAAACTGTAATTCCGGCGGATGAATTATTTACCCTGAACTTTAAAAAGAACGGAGGCAAATTCTTGTATTGCGAAAATCTTGAGGAAGCAAAAGACCATTTTGAGCACATCCTTGAAGAAAACGATTGGTTTGAATCAGAAGCACTCTGTTTTGAACCAAAACTTTTCAGTCTGCTTGAAGAAAACAAGCTTTCCTATACCAAACCTACAAATCCGAGATTTCTTTTAGCCAGTTGCGAAAATCTAATTGCTGACGAAGGTTCCGTTTTGTTTTCATCCAACCAAATCAAACAATACAAACCTAACGAATTGCCTGGCAATATTGTTATTCTTGCTACAACAAGTCAAATCCTGGGCAGCAAAAGTGATGGGCTTCGTGAAATCAAAAGAAAATACGAAAAGGATTATCCTACCAATATTACCACAATAAAATATTTCGAAAAAGCAAAAGACGAGGATTTTCTCCAATACGGAAGCGTAGCCAAAAATCTCTATCTTCTGCTTTTAGAAGATCTTTAAAATGCGCGAAACCCTAACGAGATCACTATCCGGACTGGTCTACATACTTCTACTGATTGGGGCCACTCTCTATTCCCATGACAGCTTTCTTCTGCTTTTTGGAATGTTTCTGGCTGTATGTACCGCCGAATTCTGTGATTTGGTAAACCTGGAGAAACCGATTCCCATATTGCTTGCCATTGGAGCCTATGCCCTGTTCGCCTACTTCAACACTTTTAACAAGACCAATGACTGGCTACTGACAGGAGCAGCACTTTTTGTTTCCGTCAGGCTCATCCTATTCCTGTTCAGTGAGAAAAGACAGAAAGTAGACAGGCAATCAAAATATGTTTATCTGATTGGCTATATCATACTTCCTGTTATTATCCTGACCAAAATTCCTTATGAAGGAACAGTATTCAATCCAAAAATCCTGATTGGCATATTTATTCTGATTTGGACCAATGACACCTTTGCCTACATTGTTGGAAAATCTATTGGAAAAAGAAAACTTTACGAAAAAATATCACCTAAAAAAACCATAGAAGGCTTTCTGGGAGGATTAGTCTTTACAATAATCGCCAGTATTCTTATCGCTATTTATTTCATCAATCAGCCGGTAATCCTATGGATTATCTTTGCCCTGATTGCCGGAATCTTTGGCACCATTGGAGATTTGGTCGAATCTAAATTCAAGAGAATTGCCGGAGTTAAAGATAGCGGTAAAATTATGCCGGGACATGGGGGCATCCTAGATCGGCTAGATAGTATTATATTTGTATCACCATTCATTTTTTTGTTTTATCAAATTTTAGATTATGTTTAAGTTTCACAAAGAAGGAGCAAAAATTATTCTTATTACCTGTGCAGTAGTCGTAGCAATAGTTTTGCTGACTGATTCGCTGATTCCTAATTTCTGGGTTTTAAAAACCATTCAGGTTATCTCGTTATTATTTCTTATATTAGTGCTACAGTTCTTTAGAAATCCAAAAAGATATACCCAGATAAACGATAATCAGATAATTGCTCCGGTTGACGGAAAAGTTGTCGTGATTGAAGAAGTTTATGAAGGCGAGTATTTTAAAGATAAAAGACTCATGGTTTCCATTTTCATGTCTCCGATTAATGTGCACGTTACCCGATATGCCATGAATGGAGTAATAAAATACAGCAAATATCACCCTGGCAAATATCTTGTGGCCTGGCATCCGAAAGCAAGCGAGGAAAATGAAAGAACGACAGTAGTTATTGAGAATACTACTTTCGGAGAAATATTATACCGTCAGATTGCCGGAGCTTTGGCAAGAAGAATTGTTAATTATGCCAAGGAAGGAATGCAGGTAATCCAGGGCGAAGATGCCGGATTTATAAAATTCGGGTCAAGAGTAGATTTGTATCTTCCTATCGGTACTGAAATTAACGTAAAACTGAATCAAAAAGCAGTTGGAGGAATAACCGTAATCGCAACAAAGTCTTAATGTCGGAAAAAGATTTAGATACTCTGTTTGAAGAAGCCTATGAACTGGCATCAAATATGACAGAACCTTTACCACAGGATGTCATGCTACGCATTTATGCCTATTACAAACAGGCAACCCAGGGCACTGCTAAATCAAAAAGGGTTACCAGTGTAGATTTAAGGGATGCTTTCAAAACAAACGCCTGGATACAGATTAGTCACCTGTCCAGCGACGAAGCAAAACGACTTTATATAGAAACAATTCATTCACTTATTAAAAAATAATTATGAAAAAAACGCAATTATTTCTTTCGAGCCTGGTATTGGCTTTCGTATTGCAATCTTGCAATAAAGAAAAAAAATTAGAAGAAGTAGAAGTACCATTGCCAGTAACTGAAGAGAAAGCACCTATGGGCAATCCTGACGATGTAGCAGCAGAACCGGGAGCTTTTAAAATGATGAAACTTCCTTATGCCTATGATGCATTAGAGCCGCATATTGATGCTAAAACCGTTGAAATCCACTATTCAAAACACCACGTTGGATATGTAAACAATCTGAACAAGGCTATTGCCGGAACAGCATTGGAAAAACAAACCATCGAGGAAATCCTGTCTAAATTGGATTTAGAAAATAAAGCGGTACGCAATAATGCCGGAGGATACTACAACCACAACCTTTACTGGGAAATCATGGGACCTAAGAAAGGCGGCGAGCCTACTGGTGCTCTTGCAGAAGCAATCAACAAAGACCTTGGTTCTTTTGAAAACTTCAAGACACAGTTGACCGAAGCGGCTACAAAACAATTTGGTTCAGGATGGGCATGGTTAGTAGTTGACAAAACAGGCAAACTTGTTATTGGCAGCACACCAAACCAAGACAACCCATTGATGCCAAACATGTCAGTTTCCGGTACTCCAATCCTAGGTTTGGATGTTTGGGAACATGCTTACTACTTAAAATATCAAAACAAAAGACCAGATTATATCACTGCCTTTTTCAACCTGATTAACTGGGATGCTGTTGCTAAAAAATACGAAGCTGCAAAAGCTGCTTCTGCTCCTAAAGCATAACAAATTCATATAGTAATAAAAAAGCCCCAATAATTTGGGGCTTTTTTATTTGATATACTATTGCATATTATTTTAAGCTGGCAAGACTTTGCTCAATAGTAGCAATCTTGGCCAAAGCATCAGCTTCTTTCTTTCGCTCAATTTCCAATACTTTTTCAGGAGCGTTGTTCACAAATTTCTCGTTAGACAATTTCGCCTGAACTGATTTTAAGAATCCCTGTGTATATTTCAATTCTTCAGTAAGCTTTGCTATTTCTTCTTCCACATCAACAGAACCACTGATAGGCACAAAATACTCGTTGGATTTTGCACGGAAGGTCAAAGCGCCTGTTACAGCTTCAGAAACATATTCCAAAGAACTTATGTTGCCTAATTTTTTAATTACCGCATCAAAATACGTAGAAGAATTATCATTGTTGATAGCTTTCAATTCGATGGCATCTTTGAAAGGAATATTCTTCTCTTTTCTGATAGTTCTTATTCCGGAAATAACTTCTGCTGCAAAATCAAAGTCTGTAATCAATTTGGCATCAAATGATTTTGATTCCGGCCAGGTCGAAATGATTAAGGCCTGTTCAGGAGTCCTTTCCGTAATATGTTGCCAAATTTCTTCCGTCAGGAACGGCATGAACGGATGCAGTAACTTTAAATTGCTTTCCAACATCTCAATTGCCTTGGTCAATGTTTTTCTGTCAATTGGTGACTGATAAGCCGGCTTAATCATTTCAAGGAACCACGAGCAGAAATCATCCCAAACCAATTTATAGATAGCCATTAAGGCATCTGAAATTCTGTATTTTTCAAAATGGTCTTCGATTTCTACCAAAGTCTGCTGCAATTTTGCTTCAAACCATTCAATAGCCACTTTTGACGATTCCGGCTGCGGTATAGTATCGCTTACCTCCCATCCTTTTATCAGACGGAAAGCATTCCATACTTTATTGGTAAACGCCTTACCCTGATTGCACATTTCTTCATCAAACAGGATATCATTTCCGGCTGATGCACTTAATAGCAACCCAACACGAACACCATCTGCACTAAAGTTATCAATCAAATCCAGCGGATCGGGAGAATTCCCTAATGATTTGGACATCTTACGTCGTTGTTTGTCACGAACTAAACCTGTCAGGTAAACATTGGTAAAAGGTTTTTCACCGGTATATTCATATCCGGCAATAATCATCCTGGCTACCCAGAAAAACAGGATATCCGGACCTGTAACCAAGTCGTTTGTTGGATAATAATATTTAAAATCTTTGTTTTCAGGTTCCATAATACCTCCAAAAACAGACATTGGCCATAACCAGGCTGAAAACCATGTATCTAGAGCATCCACATCCTGACGTAGGTCCTCTGCTTTCAAATCTGCCTTGCCTGTTATTTTTTGGGCTAGAACTACGGCATCTTCTATTGTTTCGGCTACAACAAAATCTTCTTTGCCATCACCATAGAAAAATGCAGGAATTCTGTGTCCCCACCAAAGCTGACGGGAAATATTCCAATCGCGGATATTTTCCAGCCAATGACGGTAGGTATTTTCAAAACGTTTTGGATATAATTTGATTTCTTCAGTTTCAAGAACTGCTTTGATGGCAGGCTTCACCAATTCATCCATTTTCAGGAACCACTGGTCTGACAAACGAGGCTCAATTACCGCCTTTGTTCTTTCTGATGTCCCTACTTTATTAAGATGGATTTCTGTTTTTGCAAGACTTCCATTAGCTTCTAATTCTTTTTCAATTTCTTCACGAACCACAAAACGGTCTTTTCCGGCATAGTGTAATCCAAAAGAATTTAGCGTTGCATCTTCATTGAAAATATCAATTACTTCCAGGTTATGTTTATCCCCTAAAGTCTTATCATTCATATCATGGGCAGGAGTTACTTTCAGACATCCTGTACCAAATTCTATATCAACATACTCATCTTCGATAATAGGAATTACCCTTCCGGCTATCGGAACAATTGCTTTTTTTCCTTTCAGGTGTGTAAAACGCTCATCATTCGGATTGATACAGATAGCAGTATCTCCAAAAATAGTCTCCGGACGTGTTGTTGCAATAGTCAGGAAATCATTACTCCCTTCAATCTGATATTTCAGGAAATACAATTTTCCTTGTCTTTCTTCAAAGATTACTTCTTCATCAGACAAAGTTGTCTTTGCTTCCGGATCCCAATTGACCATTCTATAGCCGCGATAAATCATACCTTTGTTGTATAAATCAACAAAAGACCTGATTACAGAAGCAGACATATCCGGGTCCATAGTAAACTTTGTTCTTTCCCAATCACAAGAAGCACCCAGCTTCTTTAATTGATCGAGAATAACACCTCCATATTTATGAGTCCAATCCCAGGCATGCTCCAAAAATTCTTCACGGGATAAATCATTTTTATTGATTCCTTCCGCTTTTAATTTTGCCACAACTTTTGCTTCGGTTGCAATCGACGCGTGATCTGTACCAGGAACCCAGCAGGCATTGAAACCTTTAAGGCGCGCACGACGAATCAGAACATCTTGTATAGTATTATTCAACATATGTCCCATATGTAGTACGCCTGTGACGTTTGGTGGCGGTATTGTAATAGTATAAGGTATTCTGTGATCCGGTTCTGAATGGAAATAATTATTTTCCATCCAGTAGCTGTACCATTTTTGCTCTACCGATTTGGCATCGAATTGTGCTGGAATTGTCATCTTTTCGTCTTCGTTTTTTCTATTTTGTTTTTGTCTGCTTATTAAAATCCGTAATTGTCAAGTTTTTCTTGCTTTCAATCTCTACTAAAAACAAAAAAATAAGCTTGGTATGAAATTTGCGAATATTAAGGCACAAAAGTAATTAAGTATGTGCAGTATAAAAAATTAAGATTTAATAATTTGCACTTTAATCAAAACTAAGTAATTTTACTGAACACTAACTAAAATTTTTATGATGAGAAAAATACTAAGTCTATTTGCAGTTATGATGTTTGCCGTTTCAGCAATGGCACAAACCGGACCAAAAATCGAGTTTAAGGAAGAAACAATAGATTATGGAACTGTCACTAAAGGTGAAGACAACGGCTTGAGAGTTTTTGAATTTAAAAACATTGGTGATGCGCCTTTAATCATTAACGATGTAAAATCATCCTGCGGATGTACCGTACCTACAAAACCACAAGAACCAATCATGCCTGGAAAAACAGGAAAGATTGAAGTACAATATAACATGAATCCGGGTCCTATAAGCAAGACCATTACCGTACAGTCTAATGCTGTGAATAAAGATAGCGGTATTATTCCTTTACGAATAAAAGGAAATGTGATTGTCAAAGAAGAAGTTAATCTGATGGAGAAAAAGAAAACACTTCCAAGTTCATAAAAAAACCCGCAATTGCGGGTTTTTTTTATAATATTTTCTTAAGCTGAAACTTGAAGGCAATAATTTTTGATTCTCTTTCAACATCTATATAAATCCATTTACCTTCTTCCGATTGTAAAAGATCACTGATTTTCTGGATTGTATAGCCATAGGTCTTTTTTTTGTTTATTCTAACAATTTTATCTCCGGGCTGTATGCCTGCAAGATCCGCAGGAGAACCAGTTCTAACACTGGCAATTTCAAAAACCGGTTTAAGTGAAAATTTATATCTGAAATTGTTATCATTAAAATTATCCAACCCTCCATCTACTTTCACACCATAATTGGATTTCGTTTCAAGTCTTATCGCTTCTTGTACAAATTCTACTCCTTTATGCTGTACTACAATACCACTCATGTTGTAATTGAAAGGCTTTTTAAATTTTGAATTTTTTTTCAGATATATAAATTGTTCCTGATAATCTAAAACAACATTAAATCTATGCAAAATTTCGCCTCCAACGGAACCATTTCGCCCTTCTATAATTCCAATCTTAGGAAAATATACTTCTTCAGGATAGGAAACCAGAGCTTCATCTAAAGTAAAATCTGCAATCCTTACTGTCTTGACCCTTGATTTTTTTCCCATAATCAGTCCATTAAGCCCGCTACCTAAAATATCTTCAAAATAATTGTTCCCTGCTCTTATTTTCTTATTTTGAAATAGCCATAAGCCATCACCCAAGCCAATATCTATCAAAAGCTTCAAGTCTAACGTATCTTCTTCAATCTTAGCAACCACATCAATATAAGGTCGCTTGTCTATAACCTTTATAGGATGTTTGAGATACTTTTTAAATTTTTTCTTTCCAAGGAATTTTCTGTTCCTGTGAATCGTCACTATCTTTTTTTGATAATTAATTTCTATTGGATACTCCTTAAAAAACGAATAACCTATAACCCCATTGACAGGAATACCCAATCTCGATGAAAAATTTACATCCTGATCAAGTACTATTAATATGGGAAACTTATTATCCTCATAGGAAGATATTTTAATTTTATTATCAACGGAAAGCAAGGCTTCAATGATTTCTTCCGACCCTATACCTCTAACTTTTACTTTTTTATAATTTTTAAATTGTATAGTATCATTTTCAGGAAGACTAAAAATCATTGAATTATCAGCTCCGGTATCTAGCAACATATTTAGTTTGACATTATTAATCTCAACAGGAATAATAATGAGGTTGTAAATATGCTGAAAAGGAATTTCAATCTTATCTTTATGTGAATTCCATTGAAAACCTTTCTGGGCAAAAAGCGAACTGGAAACAACCAATAAAAAAAGAACGAGTATTCTTAATTTCATATGCAGTTTTTTAATATTAAATGTAGAAAATTTTAATGAATTGATAACATTTTAACGTTCTTTTGGACTACTTTTTTTCTAATTTTCTTGAAAAAAAGTCGCAAATTTGCAGACAAAACAATAAGTCATGCCAAAAATTTCTACTAAAGGACAGCACATGCCCGAATCGCCAATACGAAAATTGGTTCCCTATTCAGAAATAGCAAAAAAGAAAGGCCATAAAGTCTATCATCTTAACATTGGCCAACCTGATATCAAAACTCCGGAAGTTGCTCTGAATGCAGTAAAAAATAACAATATTACAGTTTTAGAATACAGCCATTCTGCAGGTTTTGAAAGCTACAGAAATAAGCTATCACAATATTATCAAACCCACGGATTACCTATCAATACTGCTGATATAATCATAACAACAGGCGGATCTGAAGCTTTACTTTTCGCTATGGGCAGTACAATGGATCAAGGCGATGAAATCATCATTCCTGAACCATTCTACGCAAATTACAATGGGTTTTCAACTGCTTCGGGAGTTACAGTTGTTCCTGTAATTTCAACAATTGATGAAGGTTTTGCATTACCTCCAATTGCTGCTTTTGAAAAGCTAATCACACCAAAGACAAAAGCAATCCTTATTTGCAACCCTGGAAACCCAACCGGATATTTATATTCAAAAGAAGAAATACTACAGCTTGCCGAAATTGTAAAAAAACACGACCTGTTCCTGATTGCTGACGAAGTATACAGAGAATTCATTTATGATGGCGAAGAACACTTTTCTATCATGAATGTTCCTGGCTTAGAAGAAAATGCTATCATGATTGATTCTGTTTCCAAAAGATATAGCATGTGCGGAGCACGTATTGGATGTATCGTTTCTAAAAACAAAGAAGTAATGGCTACTGCTATGAAATTTGCACAAGCGCGTTTAAGCCCACCTACTTTAGCGCAAATTGCCAGCGAAGCTGCTTTGGATACTCCTCAAAGTTATTTTGATGATGTTATCACAGAATACAAAGACAGACGTGATACTCTTATTGCAGGATTACAAAAAATAGAAGGTGTTAAAGTTGCTACTCCTAAAGGAGCTTTTTATTGCATTGCTAAACTTCCTGTAAAAAATGCAGACGATTTCGCACAATGGTTATTGGAGTCCTACGATTTAAATGGTGAAACTATTATGGTTGCTCCAGCTGCAGGATTCTATTCTACACCTAATGTGGGATTAGATGAAGTGCGAATTGCCTATGTGCTTAAAAAAGAAGATCTGATTCGATCAGTAGAAATTCTTGAAGACGCATTAAAGAAATACAATAATAAATAAGAATAAAATGAGTCGTCCTAAAATAGGTTGACAGATTTTAGAATAAAAATATATTAACCAGTCAGGTTTCCTGGCTGGTTTTTTTCATGTATAAAGTTAGGTGTTTTCATTTTCAGACTCAAATGTGGTCTTTTATTATTATAGGTTT
>WPCJ01376018.1_pt1 | contig 91405 bp, 83 predicted proteins | sample 5399831 | NCBI WGS metagenome assembly WPCJ01 (sample SAMN12869470, study PRJNA574797) | sludge metagenome | isolation source: wastewater treatment of pH10 | place: China:Beijing | collected 2019-05-20
CATTCCTGGCAGAGCAAACCGCCGCGTGAAGATTGAATATGATCGCACGCTGTATAAACAGCGCAACCTAATCGAACGGATGTTTGGCAGACTGAAAATCAACCGCGCCATTGCTACTCGATACGACCAACTCGCCGAGAGTTTCATCAGCATGGTTCATATTGCCACCGCAAGATACTGGCTCAAATTCGTCCACGCTGCCTAGTCCGCATCCCCTTATCTGCCTAACCGGCTCAGTTCTGCGTGGAAACCAACAACTGCGTTTCTTGTAGAGCCATGGGCTGAAAGCCGGAACATTCACACGATTTGGCATGAGACGGATACAGCCCTAAGCACCTCGAACTTTGAGATTTTGACGCAAGCTGTCACTGCCGCAGGCACGATCCGCCAGCAATAGCTGGCTATATCCGACCGTCGCAAACAAGCCAGCTGTCGAGCGCCTATGAGCATGACCAGCCCCGAGCATTAGGTGAATCGGACAACCATCCGTATCGACAAGCGCGTGGATTCTGGTTGTCCTTGCCTAGGTTTTGAATATTCGACATCATAGGTAATAGCTCTGCTGCAAAGAGCCGGCTGATGGTCGAATGCGTGCTGATAATTTTCATTGAGATACTTTTGATGAACGATTTCAAATAGTGTCATTTTCAGGGTAAGATTATCCTTTGGGTGGTGTGGTGGCACTGCCGTTACGAAACCAGCTACCGTGACCTTGAACAAACAATGGTTGAGCGTTTTTGTCTGTCGATCATTCCACGATATAATGCTGGATACAGAAGTACGCGCCAGAAACTGAAAAGCCTCTGCGCTGGCATTGGCGTAGGCCGCAGCCAACAAGCTGGCGCACTGACAAAACCTACGTCAAGATCGAAGACGAATGATTTTATCTTTACCCGGCCACCGAAAACAACCGAGATACGGTCACGTTTTTCATCAGCAGAGAACCTGACTTGCGATCCGCCAAACGCTTCTTTAGCAAGGCTCTGGTCCGTCGCGACAGGACGGATCACATTACCATCGACGGCAGCCGACCAACCCAGACTGAAGCCCACTGGCGATCTGGTCGCCATTCATTCCAGCAAGTACATGAACAACGTCATTGAGTAGGATCACAGACACATCAAATGCCGTATACGCCCCATGCTCGGCTTCCATCCGAAATCCCAGCCAGCGTCACACTGGCTGGGGCCGAACTAGTTTAAAGAATGCGCAGACAGCAAGGTGTCCGCGCATCAGAAAAAGCGCTCTTCATCAAACGACTGTTCACGGCTATTATGGCATAACAACGCTCACAGGTAGCCCGCTCCATGCCGAACAAATTTGCAAAGCCCATCCGGGGGTGGCCTACAATCGAGAAATACCAAGAAATCTGATGCCGAATGTCATCAGTTATCTGAAGCGAAATGCCGGTCATCGTTCGAATAGTGGATCTTGTCGGCCAATGTTTCATTCCAGATCACCCCGTTGTCGTTTTTATATGCCTTCCAAGTCTCCATCATGGCCCGGAGCTTGTCTGCGTTCGTGGCAGACATATCATTCGTTTCAGCAGGATCTCTGGCAAGATCGAACAGCTCCCAATTAGCGGCTCCAAAGGGTTTGTTGCTCCAGACGAGTTTCCAGTCACCTTGGCGAACAGCCGTTCGACCGAACAACTCCCAACCCAGGAAATTGTTTTCGCCGCGCCTATCATCGCCTGCGCTCGAAAATGCACCGACCTGCGAGATGCCCTTGATTGGCTCGACTTTCTTGCCTTGGTACTCGTTGCCCGGCAGAACGACCTTCGCATAATCCAGCAGTGTCGGAGCAATATCCATGACACTCATGACATTGGCACTTCTGCCAGGCTTTATACGTCCCGGTGCGACGACGAAAGCCGGAACATGGATGCCGCCCTCATAGGTGAAGCCCTTGAACATGCGGAACGGCGTCGAGCTTACCGAACCCCAGGCTGGACCGTAGCCGACGAAGGACGTGCGGTTGCCGATGTTCTCGATGGAGTTGTCGAAGTTCTTGTCCAACCAGGCTTTGTTTCCGGTCACTTGGTCTGGATCGTTGCCTTCAGGACCGTTGTCGGAAATGAACACGAAGATAGTGTTGTCGTATTTCCCGGTTTCCTTCAGATAGCTGACGACCCTGCCAATATTATAGTCGAGCCGATCTACCATGGCCGCATAAGTTTCCATTAGCCGACTTTCGCGTTTCTTGACTTCCGGCTTCAGATCCGACCATTTCGGCCAGTTTGTGTTAACGCTGACTGTCGGTTCGCCCGGCCCCAGAAGACCGAGCTGCTTCATGCGCTCGATGCGGGCCTTGCGCACAGCTTCATAGCCTCCGTCATATTTGCCACGATATTTGTCGATGATAGAGTGTAGCGCCTGCAACGGCCAGTGGGGAGCGGAATAGGCCAGATAGGCGAAGAACGGGCTGCCGTCTTTGTCATTCGACATGAACTCGATCATCTTGTCGGTGTAGAAATCCGTCGAATAGAAGTTCTCCGGTAAGGTGAACGGCATCATGCCATCATAATACGACGCTTTTGGCTTCTTCACCCAGGAACCACCTTGGTCAAAATGGCTCGCTCCTCCCCCCATTAGGGCCAGCGACTTTTCGAAACCGCGACTGGCGGGCAACTGGTCCGGCGCCCCGCCGAGATGCCACTTACCAGCCATGTAAGTATGATAGCCCGCATCGCGCAGGTATTGCGGAAAAGCCACCACTCGGTGATTCAGATATCCCTCATATCCAGGCTTGCCGGTCTGTTCTTCCAGTAGTTCCTCTGCCATGTTTCCCAGTCCCGCCAAATGACTGTCGGTGCCTGACATCAACATGGAGCGGGTAGGCGAACAGGCCGGTGAGGCATAGAAATTGGTGAGCTGAATGCCGCTGGCAATCAGGGCATCCAGGTTGGGGGTTTCGATTTCCCCCCCAAAAGCACCAATATCCTAGTAACCAAGGTCATCAGCGACGATCAGCACTATATTCGGACGTCCCGGTTCAGATGATTGTTGTGCCTGTGCGTGAGGCATTCCCAAAGCGCCAGTGAATGCAGTGATCCCTAGCGCGAGGCGAGACACCATGGATTTGACACGCGAGACAATGATGTGCTGGCCTGCAAAAGCGGGCTTGACGGCAATACTCATGTTTCCTCCTTTTCATGAGCTTCCGGGGCACTATTCAACCACCTCCGAATTGTGTTTGAGCCCACGGTTATCCGAAGCGGCTCCCGGTCTATTTGCCGAAGATGTTGGTTTCCCCTTACACGAAGCTTTTCAGCAACTGGAAATGCTCACAAGTGAGTTCTACACCGACCTCTATGAGCGGCAGGAATACCAATCTTTGTCGGCGATAAGCCTCTCTTTGGAGAAGCGCATCGTGCTGCATCCGACCGGTTGACGAGGATATCTTTCACTAGGATATCGGTATGGTTAGATGTGGAATTGCGGGCCGACATAAGCACGTGTTGCGGCCTGCTCATGGCCGCTGAGCGCCTTTAGGACACGCAATCCGTTGCTCCAGATATAAATACCGAACCCACCATCCCTACTGGGGTCGGCGTCATCGGTCAGTTGCCTATTCCAGCTGCAGCAAGCTCTTCATGATGCACTGCTTTCGTGCTTCCACCATTCGCACTTAGCCCCTGACACAGAAACTTTTAATTCGTTGAAATTCCTTCAAGTGAATTTTCTGGATTTTTGCATGACTTCATGGAATATCAATTGCATGACCAAGGCACGAGCCAAATCCCTTACGAGCCATCTAACTATTCGCCACTTGCGAATGGTTGTCGCGATCGTGGAGGAAGGAAATCTCGTGCGGGCCGCCAGACGACTGAACATGACGCAGTCCGCTGTGACCAAGGCTCTACAGGAAGTCGAGGTAATAACCGGCGCCCTCCTTTTCGATCGCACCAATCGCGGGATCGTGCCTACGATGTTCGGCGACACATTGGCCGAGCACGCCAGGTTGATGCTCACGCAACTCGCGGATGCGGAGGAGCACCTGGCCGATCTGCGTGATGGAAAGGGCGGACGGGTTGCAATTGGAACCCTGCTGGCCGCCTCGGCCGAATTGCTGCCGAATGCGATCGCGCGATTGCGGCGCGAGCGACCCAAATTGGTGGTGAAGGTCGTCGAGGGCACGGATGACATACTCATCCCAGCACTGCGGGCTGGTGAACTGGATCTCGTCATCGGGCGGCTATCGGATCGCAGAGAGACACTGAGCCTCAAACAGGAAGTGTTGACCGAGGACTTCGCCTGCGTCGTTGCGCGCCGAAATCATCCGTTAACGAAACGCGATCATCTGAGTCTTGCAGAATTGACGGAATGGGAATGGATCCTGCCAACCCCCGAAACGAATATGCGACGCCAGATCGACATAACCTTTCTGGAGGAAGGTCTCGAACCACCGATACATGCTATCGATTCCGTATCGCTACTCACCAACCGGCAGTTGTTGATGGCTGCCGACTATCTCGCCGTTTTTCCTGCACAGGTCGCGCGGCAGGAAGCTGCACTCGGCGGCATTGTCATCCTGCCGGTGGCATTGCGCGCAACTGCAGGGCTTATTGGCGTTACAACGCGTGCGCATGCGCGCCTGTCACCAGCAGCGGAAGTGTTCTTGGAGACCCTGCGGATAGAAGCGATCCATGCGCCCTGACTTGTCGGCTTCTCAGTTTATGAGGGCTTGTCGTTCTGACAGATCTCTGCGAAAAACGGTGGAGCCTGCCATTAAGCATGGATCTGTCGCGCAACTGAAGCGAATGCTTTATGCTGCGGATTATAATGGCGACTTCATCGGTTTGTCCCCATCATGATGTCTACGCCGCGATCGGCGACTGCCATCGCGGGAGCGTTGGTATTTCCGCTGACGATACGCGGCATCATCGAAACGTCGAAGACACGCAGACCCTCCACACCCTTCACCCGCAGATCAGGTGTTAATACAGCCAGCGGATCGTCCTCGGCACCCATACGGGCGGTGCCGCAGGGATGATAGTTCGTCTTGACCGTGAGTTTGCAGTGGGCGAGCAACTCGTCATCAGATCCGAAAGCCTCTCCGGGGAATATCTCGCCTTTGACGACTTTCGCCATCGGCCCGGTCTTCAGCACCTCGCGCCCAAAGCGCAATCCAGCAATCTCATGACGGATATCATCCTCATGACCAAGATAATTCGAGTTGATAATCGGTAGGGCTGCGGGGTCCGCCGAGCGGAGGCGAACGGTGCCGCGTGCCTTTGGCTGCAACAGGCAGGAATTGAGGGTAACGCCATCAGTCGGCGCAACACCCATCACATCGCGGTCGAGATAAACGGTCGGTACGCAATAGAACTGGATCATTGGTTCGCCCGAGGGATCGAGGGGATTGATGAAGGCGCAGGTCTCGCAGCCATTGGTCGAAACGGGCCCAGACCCGAAGAGCATGTATTGCAGGCCGTTAGCCAGCATGCGCATGCCGCGATCCTCACCGTAATAACCGAGCTTTTCATGGGTGGCGGCGACAAGCGGAACCTCATGGTGGTCCATCAGGTTTTCACCGACGCCAGCAAGATCGGCCCGGACTTCTATATCGTGGCGGCGCAATTCACCTGCGGGGCCTAAGCCTGAGAGCATCAGGACCTTCGGCGTCCCAAAGGCTCCGGCGGCGAGGATAATCTCATTTGCAGCATAAAGCGTCCTGATCTGGCTGCCTTCGGCGATCTCGACACCCACCGCTTTTCCTCCCTCAAGGACGAGGCGGAGTACGCGCGTACCGGTCAAGATCGTCAAATTCGGATGGTCCGCCAGTGGCTCAATAAAGGCTTCGACTGCTCCGCACCGTCGCGCACCGCCAATCGTCGTCTGCATATAGCCGACGCCCGCTTGCGTGCCGTTGTTGAAGTCGTTGCGGAGCGGCAGCCCCATCTCCTGCAGCGTCTTGACGAAGACATGGGAGATTTCGGCTATGTGGCGTGGGTTTGAAACCTTTAACGGACCATCTGTGCCGTGAGCCGGGCTGGCGAGCGACTGGTTGCCCTCCTGTCGGCGGTAATGGGGCAGGAGATCGTCCCATCCCCAGCCGATACCGTTGGAACTAGCTTCAGTTGCGCGGTTCCACGCTTCATAGTCGGAGCGTCGACCACGCATGTAAACCATGGCGTTGACGGTCGACCCGCCGCCAAGCACTCGCCCCTGTGGCAGATCGTGCACGCGGCCATCGAGCTGTGGCTGCGGTTCCGTCTTGTGAAAGGTCAGGTACCGGCTGCCTTTCAGCATCTTCACGAAGCCTGCGGGCATACGCAGAAGCGGGTGGCGGTTCGACGGCCCCTGTTCAATGAGCGCGACGCGGGCGCCGTGTTCACTAACCAGCTTTGCTGCAGTGACACAGCCGGAAGAACCACCACCTACGATGATATAGTCGAAGTCCCTCACCTCACCACTCCGCAATCGAGCCATCAGCATGCCGCCAGACAGGCGCGCGCCAAGCATGGCCTTCGATGGCACGGGCACGAACCACGTCTTCATCAACCTCAATCCCGAGGCCCGGACGCTCAGGAATAGCGAGAAAGCCATCCTCCACCTTGAACTGGCTGGTGGGGACCAGATAATCGTTCAGATCGCCACCCTTGTTGTAATGAATGCCGAGTGACTGTTCCTGAATGACGGCGTTGTAGCAGATCGCATCCACCTGAAGGCTGGCCGCCAGCGCAATTGGACCGAGCGGACAGTGCGGCGCCAGTGCAACGTCATAGGCTTCCGCCATATGACCGATGCGCACCATTTCCGAAATCCCGCCGACATGCGCCGTGTCGGGATTGATGATACCAGCAGCACGCTTTTCAAAAACTGCCCGGAATTCGTAACGGCTGTGCATCCGTTCACCAGTGACCAGCGGAATGGAGGTTGAACGGGCGAGATCGGCCATATGATCGACCTGGGCCGACACGACCGCATCTTCGATGAACATCGGGCGCAGTGGTTCGATTTCCTTCAACAATATCTTGGCCATCGGCGCATGCAGACGCCCATGAAAGTCGAAAGCCAGGTCCATGCTGGTTCCGACCGCATCGCGCAATTCAGCCAGCTTTGCGACGATCTTGTCGATCTTTGCATAGGAATCGAGGAATTGGACTTCCTCGGTCGCATTCAGTTTACACGCATCGTAACCAGCTTCGAGCAAGGCCTTGGCATCTGCAACCAGATTGTTGGGCCGATCCCCCCCGATCCAGCGATAAGTGCGGACCTTGTCGCGCACCTTGCCACCCATGAGCGCATGCACAGGCTGGCCGTAAGCCTTGCCCTTGATGTCCCACAGTGCCATGTCGACACCGGACATGGCGCTCATCAACACAGGTCCGCCACGATAGCATCCATTGCGATAAATCATCTGCCATGTGTCTTCAATGAGCAGTGGATCCCGCCCGATCAACAATGTTTCGAGTTCACATACCTTCGCAGCAAGCGTTTCCGCATGACCTTCCAGAACGGGCTCACCCCAGCCGGAAATACCCTCGTCTGTTGAGATTTTAAGGAACAGCCAGCGCGGTGCGACAACGAATGTTTCGAGCTTTGTGATTTTCATGGGAGAGTCCTTAACCGGGCGCCGGATGCGCTGTCGAAATAACGGATACTATTGGGAGAGAACCGGAGGTTGACGGTCGCGCCAATCTTCGGACGGAAATGCTTGTCGGCCTTGAGCACCAGTCGGCCCTTGCCGTGATCGGCGACGACGAGCGTTGCATCGCCCGTTGGCTCGACCGAATAGACAGTAACGACCATATCGCCCGCCTCGCCTTCACCGGCGACCGTTATATCCTCCGCACGGATGCCGAGCTGGGCCTCCCTGGCATCGGTTATGTCTTGCGCGGCAATCCAGGCCGCGCCCGACCGGAAGGTGCCACCTCGGATCTCACCGGGAATGAAATTCATCGGCGGTGAGCCGAGGAACCCGGCGACGAACAGATTATCGGGGTCGTCATAGATCTGGTCCGGCGTACCTATCTGACGGATTTCACCCGCCTCCATGATGATCACACGGTCGGCGAGCGTCATCGCCTCAATCTGGTCGTGGGTAACGTAGATGGTCGTGATACCGGTCTCGCGCTGGATGTGTTTGATCTCCGCGCGCATCGCGCCGCGCAGCTTGGCATCAAGATTGGACAACGGCTCATCCATAAGGAAAACGTCAGGCGAGCGCACCAGTGCGCGTGCGAGCGCCACACGCTGACGCTGACCGCCGGAAAGGTTCTTTGGCAGTCGGTCGGCATAAGGAGTAAGGCCCACTTTCTCCAATGCGGTAAGCGCGGTCTTCTCGCGCTCGGCCTTGCTCATACCGCGCGCGCGCAGCGGATAGGTGACGTTCTCCAATACCTTCATATGCGGATAAAGTGCGTAGTTCTGGAAGACCATCGCCATATTACGCTCGCGCGGCAGGCGATTGGTAATGTCCGCGCCGTCTTTAAGCACTTTGCCGGTGGAGGCGGTTTCGAGCCCCGCGATAATGCGCATGGTCGTTGTCTTGCCACAGCCGGAAGGGCCGAGCAGCACCAGGAATTCACCATGGGGGATGTGCAGGTCGATCGGTTTGAGAGCGTTCAGCGCACCCCACGACTTGGTGACGGATTGAAGGGTAATTTCGGTCATGTCAGCGATAAGCCCCCATGGTCAGGCCACGGATGAGGTGGCGCTGGAAGACAAGGATGAAAAGGATGACGGGGATGATCAGCAGGCTGGCTGAGGCCGACAGCTCTGCCCATGCGATGGTTTGGTAGCCGATGAAGCCGTAGAGGCCGACAGGCACGGTTCGCACTGTGGATTCTCCAAGCACCAGCGCGAACAGGAATTCGTTCCACGACAAGAGAAAGATCAGGATACCAACGGAAATCAGCCCAGGCATGGCGAGAGGCAGCGTTATACGGGCGAAAACCTGGAAATGGTTGTCGCCGTCAAGGCTAGCCGCCTCCTCGATTTCGCGCGGCAATTCTGAAAAGAACCCCCGCAGCAGCCAGACCACGATCGACAGATTGAGCGTGACGTGGGCGAGGATTAGTCCGAGATAGGTATCCAACAGGCCGAGCTGGTAATAGAGAACGAAGAACGGGATCAGCATGGCAACTGGTGGCGTCATGCGCGACGAGAGCAGCCAGAAACCGAAATCGCCACGTCCGCGAAAGGAATAGCGTGCCAGAATGTAGGCAGCCGGTGCGCCAAGCGCGAGCGTCAACAGGCTTGAACCGGCCGCAACAATTGTCGAAGAAGCAAAATAGGCCCATATATCGGGGTTGCCGATGACCTTGGCGAAATTGGCGAAAGTCGGTTCGAACAAGAATAGAGGTGGCCGGGCCATGGCCTGGATTGGCGTCTTCAGTGCTGTGAGGAAGATCCAGTAAAGTGGAAAGATGCACCAGATGGCAAAAATGTAGAGGATGAGGCGGCGCAACCAGACGGATGTGAACAGCTTCATGGCGCTTAGTCCTTGAGATCGAACAAGCCGAGCCGGCGAAGGAACACCTGCCCCGCGACAAGGGTGAAGACAAGCATCACGATTGCAAGCGCAGACGCGTAGCCCATTGACAGGAACTCGATGCCGTACTTGTAGGCGAGCAGATTCAGCGTGCGCGTGGCGACGCCCGGTCCGCCGCCAGTTAAAACGAAGATGATGTCGAAGGTCTTGAAGGCATCGATCAGCCGGAACAGCAGAGCGAGCGCGAGATAGGGTTTCAGCCGTGGCAACGTGACGAGGAAGAAAGTGCGGAACGGACCTGCACCGTCCATCTGACTTGCTTCTTCCGGTTCGGGCGGAAGCGCCGCCATACCGCCCATCACAATAAGCAGAATGAATGGCGTCCATTGCCATACGTCGGCGATAATGAGTGAAAGAAGCGCGGTTTCGGGTGCGGCTGTCCAAGCGCTGGGCGAAATGCCGACGAGACCGAGCAGATAGTTCAGCACCCCCTGTGTCGGGTTGAACATCAACCGGAAAGTGAAGGTGGCGGCGATTGGTGTGATTGCCATAGGCAGGAGATAGATCACTCGCAGCCATGAGGCCTGCCTGACCTCGTGATGCAGAAGTGCCGCAATGCCAACGCCGAGTATTGTCTCGATCCCGACGGCGACGATCGTGAAGACCGCCGTTATACGCGCGGCGTTCCAGAAGTCCGCCGACGACATGAGGTCGGAATAATTTTTGTAACCGACCCAGTTTATCGTGTCCGGGGCAGTCAGCGAATAATCAGTAAACGAGAGATAGACGCTGACGAGAAAAGGAACCAGCGTCAGCGAAAGCATCAGGATCGTTGCCGGCGCGAGCATCCACAGGATGAAGCTGCGCTCGGCGCGTTGAATGGTGATTTGGCTCGAAGGCACTACTCTGTCTTTCTTATCGGGAGCCCCACCGAAATAGTCCGTGAAGCTCGATAATCCGCGTCAGCCCTGAAGGGCGGCGTTGATCTTCGCCGTTGCGGCATCAAGCGCTGTCGGCGCATCGGCCTGACCGGTGACGACCTGATTGATCGCCACGGCGAAGGGATCCAAAATTTCGCTGGACTTGCGGTGAAACCACGCGGCCTTGAAGACCTTTGCATCGCCCGAATTGAGATTGAGAAGCGCCGCATTCGCTGCCGCCTCGCCGAAACGCTTCCGGAAGGCCTCGCTCTTCCATGCGGAGTTGCGCACGGTAGCAAGCCCGCCAGCGGAGCTCAGCATGCAGCCGGGTTTGGAGTTGAGGAAGCTCAGGAGCAGGAAGGCCGCTTTCTTCTTCGTCGAATAAGCGTTGATGCCGGCCTGCCAGGCCCAGATATTTGGCTTGATCGCATGCTCGCCCGCACGCGGCATCGCGGCATAGACGGCATCGGATGCAACCAGACTCTTGTCCGGATTGGAAATGTCGGTGGCGAAGTTGGAACTGTCGCAGCCAAGTGCAGCCGCGCCGCTGGAGAAATCGTTGAGCGCTTCGTACCAGTGGTAGCTGCCGACGCCTATCGGCCCCGCTTCCCGCAACAGCCGACCATACATCTCAACGCCGGCAATGGCTGCATCGCTGTCGAGTACGCAGCGCCCTTCTCCATCGATGATTTCGCCACCATAGGAGAAGACGAAACCACCGCAGGTCCATGGACCAGCCGAGCTATCGGACTTGGCGCGCATGGCGACCCCGGCGACAGTATCGGTTTTCAGCTTCAGTGCAGTTGAAAGCAGCTCGTCCATGGTCGCTGGAACGGCAAGACCGGCAGCGTCAAGCATCGCCTTGTTGGCAAAAAGCGTCTGCGCTTCCGCAGTGATTGACATTGAGTAATTCTGCCCGTCTGCCTGGGTCGGGAACTCGCGAGCCATAGCAAAGATATCGTCCTGGTCGTACCAGGCTGCATCGAAGATCGATTTGTCAGCATAGAATTCATCAAGTGGGGCAGCCCAGCCGGCAGACACAAACTGGCCGAGCGCATGGATCATCATCACGTCCGGTTGAGCCGACTTGGCACCCAGCTTGATCGGCATCTGTGATGTATATTCCGTCTCTGACTGGGTATTCAGCTTGACGTCGATACCCGTCATCTCCGTGAAGATTGGCAGGAGCGGTTCGATGGCAGCGCTCCAAGGATGGGTCATCGCTTCGATCGTCAGGCTCTCACCCTTGAACGCGGTCCAGTCAATGTCGGCCCCGGCAAATGCCGCACGCGCGTCCTCGTTTGCCTGGGCAAAACTCAGTCGCGGCGAAACTGTCAGCCCGAACGCCGCAGCTGCTGCACCCGTCATTAGTCCACGGCGGGTCAGATGGATACCTCTGCTCATTGTTCCTGCTCCTCTCAGTAAGGTTGCCGCAGAGTGCTTTGCCCCGATGCGCGTACATCGGCTCCTCTCTGCCTCCCAGCACGCTGAAAATATCGATACTACTATTCATGTCAAGTGTAGTATTATTATAATTTGTGTGGGACAGTTTGCACTTCAGGACTGTTTCAGCTATGTCAGCAGACAGAAGCAGAGCGTGGAGGGAATGCTTGAACCGGGAGCAGGACGACGTGGACACGCGGGGCGTCATATCGATCAACATTCATGAAACAATCGTCACGACGATGGGAAAACGCATCGTCTCCGGTTACTACGCGCCCGGCGCGGCGATTGGGAGCGAGACAGATATCGGTCGGTCGTTCAACGCATCGCGAACCGCGACGCGCGAGGCGTTGAAAATTCTTGGATCGAAAGGATTGATCGAAGGCAAGCCAAAGATTGGCATTGTCGTGAAACCAAGCGAGCGATGGAACATGATGGACTCCACGGTCCTCGGCTGGGCGCTGCAAGACACGAACCAAGCCAAGAAAGCCATTTCCGATCTCTATGTGCTTCGCAAGGCAATTGAGCCCAAGGCTGCGCGCATGGCGGCACGTAACTATACTCAGGCCGATGAAAGTGCCGTCAGGCGAGCGCTACGCGGTATGGCAACCTATCTAGATGAGAATGATCGCGTGGAGCAGGATGTAGCCTTTCACATCGCGATCCTGGCTGCATCTGGAAATCGCCTTTTCTATTCACTTGGCGAGTTGATTTCTGTTGGTCTACGCCATCTCTTCCATGCCGGCTTGCAAGCAACGGACGAGGAGGATGATCGCTGGATTACGCGTCATAAGCGGGTGGCTGATGCAGTTTTTTCCCGAGAAGAAGATGTCGCTGAAGCAGAAATGAATGCATTGCTGAAGGAAGCGCAGGAGATCCACGAGATCGAGCCTTCATAAGCCAGCACGTGGCATAGCCAAATCTGCGGGACTCAATGCAAAGCGATGATAAATCCATATTGCACGGGAGACGATCTCACGTGCAAGTGACAGCCTTTGAGGAAGGACATGTCGGGCAGAATAACCACCTAAACCAAATATCCTAACTGTGAACCGCGAACAGCTGGGTAATGCCATTGGAATGGTTATTTCATCCCCAAGATCATGTTGCCGTGATTTTTGCCTGCTCTAGGTCTTTTTCAGCCATGTCCAGCACCAGCTTGATAGCTTCAATTGCCTTGGCTTCATCTCTCATGCGTAATGCTTCCACGAGATTGCCGTGAGCTGTTATGGCGTCGTCTCGTGTATCTGCAATCTCGTTCGATGTTTGCAGTGAATATTTGAGAGCTGCACTGATCGTGTGGGAGAGCTGACGGAAAATCTGGTTGTGGCTGGCCTTGAGCAGGCAGGAATGAAAAAGCACGTCAGCTTCCGTGAAGCTTCCGATGTCATTTTCGGCATCCCGCATCATTTGCCAGGCCTTCTCGATATCCGCAATTTCCTGCGTAGTCGCCTTTCTTGCAGCGAGGACGACGGCGGCTGGCTCTATGGAACGCCTAGCTTCCAGCACACAATCAAGCAGGTTGAACTCTACAACCCGATCACCGAGCCATTCAATGACTTGCGGATCCAGAATATTCCATTCTTCATGTTCACACACAATGGTACCGACGCGGGAACGTCCACGAACCAAGCCCTTGGATTCCAACACTTTAAGCGCTTCGCGAATGACTGTCCGGCTCACATTGTAGCGTGCACAAAGATCATTTTCGCGCGGCAAAAAACTGCCCGGTGAGAAGGTGTCGGAGCAGATATCGAGAGCAAGTGCTGAAATGACATTGTGCTTCACGCGCGGGCGCGCCGACACGGATGAGGCTTCCGGCGTCGCTTCGTTCGATGATATTGTTGTCACTCTCAACCTCCACTCTGCAAAGTTACGGCAAGGCGCCTCAACGAAAACTGCGCGCAGTTTTGCCACTTCAGGCGCATTAACTGAAATCAATGGTTCGATCCACCATGACGGTGCGTTCCTATCAATCATGTATGATTATATGGATATTTAGATATTACAACAGGGATAATTCATCATACTAGCTAGTTGACGAATACGATCATTGAAGTTACGAATCTGCAACCGTCGAGGAGGCGGGATAAGTTTTATGGGAGGTCATCATGAGTTTGTTTAAGGCTGCGCTCGTGGCCGGAAGTGTTGCATTCGCCACCCTAACCTCGGCAATGGCCGCGGACGTGAAGATCGGCTTCGTCGTGAAGCAACCAGAAGAACCGTGGTTCCAGGACGAATGGAAATTCGCCGATATCGCGGCCAAGGAAAAGGGCTTCACCCTCGTCAAGATCGCTGCGCAGGATGGCGAAAAAGTGCAGGCTGCGCTTGATAATCTCGGTGCGCAGGGGGCACAGGGCGTGATTATCTGCACCCCGGACGTTAAGCTTGGACCTGGCATTGTGGCGAAGGCTGCAGCCAACGATCTGAAGTTGATGACGGTCGATGATCGTCTTGTCGGTGCCGATGGCCAACCGCTGGAGGACGTGCCTCATATGGGCATTTCCGCCACCAAGATCGGTGAAGCTGTCGGTCAGGCCATCAGCGATGAAGTAAAGAAGCGTGGCTGGGATTGGAAGGATGTCGGTGCAGTCCGCGTTTCCTACGATCAGTTGCCGACTGCAGTTGATCGGGTTGAAGGTGCGCTGTCGGCGATGAAGGCCGCAGGCTTGCCTGAAAGCAATGTTTTCGATGCGCCGCAGGCGAAGACCGATACGGAAGCTGCTCTGAATGCATCAACCGTAGTGCTGAACAAGAACCCTAAAATTAAATATTGGGTTGCCGTTGGTCTTAACGACGAAGCAGTTCTGGGTGCTGTGCGCGCCACAGAAAGCGTTGGCATTTCATCGGACAATGTCATTGCCGTTGGCATTGGTGGATCGGATTCGGCCATCAACGAGTTCAAGAAGCCAAACCCTACCGGTTTCTATGGCACGGTTATCATCTCGCCGAAGCGTCACGGTTATGAAACCGCGCTCAACATGTATGATTGGGTCGCCAATGACAAGGAACCGGAAAAGCTGATCCTCACCACTGGTGAACTTGCTCTGCGCGATAATTACGAGCAGGTGAGAAAAGATCTCGGCATCGAGTAAGTCGAGCTGTTCTTCCCGACGCGGTCGTTGGAACTTCACGCGGCCGCGTCCCTTTTTCACTATATGCGATACCAATCTCCGGAGATGTCATGGATAGCTTTCTGGCGTTCAGTCATATCTCGAAGTCCTATCCGGGTGTGCACGCGCTTTCCGATGTTTCCTTCACGGTGGCTAAAGGCAGTGTTCATGGCCTGATGGGTGAAAACGGCGCGGGAAAATCCACGCTGATCCGTATCCTTTCCGGCGATCAGGCCGCAAATAGCGGTACGATATCCATTGATGGGATCGAGCAGAAATATGCATCCGTTCGTGATGCCTTCCAGGCGGGCGTGGTGGTCGTCCATCAGGAGTTGCAGCTCGTACCGGAGCTGACGGTCGCTGAAAACCTCTGGCTTGGCCGTTTTCCCAATCAGGGTGGCATTATCAATGCCCGCCAGTTGATCGATGAGGTTACCAGAAAGCTTGCCGATATCGGCCTGGACATCGATCCTTCGATCAAGGTAGCGAGGCTTTCCATCGGCGAACGCCAGATGGTGGAGATAGCAAAGGCAATCATGGTCGATGCACGCGTGATTGCACTGGACGAACCAACTTCATCACTGTCTTCGCGGGAAAGTGAAATTCTGTTCAAGCTGATCCGCCGGCTCAAGGCCGAAGGTAAAGTGATCCTTTATGTCTCTCACCGGCTGGATGAGGTCTTCAACCTCTGCAACAGTCTCACCGTGTTGCGTGATGGCAAGCTTGCGGCCCATCACAGCAGCCTTGAGGGTGTCACACGCGATCAGGTGATCGCGGAAATGGTAGGACGAGAAATTTCCGATATCTGGGGCTGGCGAGGTCGACCGATCAAGGATGAGGTGCGGCTGCGGGTCCAAAATCTGAGCGGACCCGAATTGCCCGATCCGGCCAGCTTTGAGGTGCGCAGCGGTGAAATCCTCGGCCTGTTCGGCCTTATTGGCGCCGGGCGCTCCGAAATGCTGCGACTGCTTTACGGTGCTGATAGCCGCCTGAGCGGCAGTGTTGAAGTCGATGGCATAAAGGTTTCAGCAAACAGTCCGCGCAAGTCGATCGAGGCGGGCATTATGCTGTGCCCGGAAGATCGCAAGGCGGATGGCATCCTGCAGGGGCGATCCATTGAAGAAAACATCGCCATTTCGACACGTCGACATTTTTCCCCGATGGGACTGATCAGTCCCCGCAAGGAAGCAGATATCGCCGAAAAGAGCATCAAACAGCTGCGCGTGCGCACGCCGTCGCGCAAACAGGACATCGTCCATCTGTCGGGCGGCAACCAGCAGAAGGTTATTCTCGGACGCTGGCTTTCTGAGCAGAACGTCAAGGTTCTGATGATCGATGAGCCGACACGCGGCATCGATGTTGGCGCTAAAGCCGAGATTTATGAAATTCTCTACGGTCTTGCCGAGAGCGGCATGGCGATTGTCGTCGTTTCGAGCGAATTGCCCGAAGTGATGGGCATTTCGGACCGCATTCTCGTCATGTGCGAAGGCCGCATTGCCGCTTCCGTTGACCGCCCCGGTTTTGACGAGCGCACCATTCTTGCCGCGGCCTTGCCGGATCGCACAGCATCTATTCAATTTGACAGTCAGAAGGTTGCATCACGATGACCGCTTTGAAAAAACTCCTTCTCGGTGAACAGGGGCTGGTGGTGATTTTTGCCATCGCTTTTGCAGTCGTGGCGCTGACGGTTCCCAACTTTCTCACCGAGCGCAACATGCTGGGGCTGCTGCAATCAGTCGTAACCATCGGTATCGTGGCCTGCACGATGATGCTCTGTCTGGCTTCGCGGGATTTTGACCTTTCGGTCGGTTCGAACGTGGCGTTTACTGGCATGATTGCTGTAATGGTTTCCAATGTCAGCGGCTCCATTCTTGTCGGCTTGCTGGCCGCTTTGGCGGCTGGCTTTATTGTCGGGCTCTTCAACGGCGTCGTCATCGCGCGGTTCAAGGTCAATGCTTTGATCGCCACACTCGCCACCATGCAGATTGTTCGCGGCCTGGCGTTGATTTCCTCGGACGGTCGCGCCGTAGGTATCAACGACCCTTCTTTCTATCAGCTCGCGCTTTCGAAGTTCCTCGGTGTACCAACACCGATCTGGGTGATGATCGCTCTATTCGTCGTGTTCGGCTTTGTCCTGAACCGCACCGTCTTCGGCAAGAATACGCTGGCTATCGGCGGCAATCCGGAAGCGTCACGTCTGGCAGGTGTCAATGTTGTGGGGATGCGAATCTGGATCTTCGCGCTGCAAGGACTGATTTGCGCTATTGCAGGCATTTTGCTGGCTTCACGTATTACCTCAGGTCAGCCCAATGCGGCGACCGGTCTTGAGCTTTCCGTTATTTCGGCATGCGTACTCGGTGGTGTGTCGCTGGCCGGCGGACGTGCTGCCATGACAGGCGTGATCGTGGGTGTGCTCATCATGGGCATCGCGGAAAACGTGATGAATCTGCTGAACATCCAGGCATTTTACCAATATGTCGTGCGTGGTTTCATTCTGTTGCTGGCCGTGCTGCTCGACAATCTACGCTCCTCCACCATTGCGTTCAGAGCATAATCCGACCGGAGTGAAAACGAGGATCGATGAGATTGTGCTTTGTATAAAAGGAGTTAGAGCGCCGATCTGATACAATCAGATTGAAATGCGCTCTAGAAGCTGATGGCGACAGATAATGAGGAATGAAATGTTCTATGCTCTGGTCGATTGGGGCACCTCCAGCTTCCGGCTTTGGCTCGTCAATCAGGACGGCGCAGTGCTGGGCGAAAGCAAGAGCGACGAAGGCATGATGAAGGCGGTGGAAACCGGGTTTGCCGCTGTTCTGGAGCGACATCTTCACCAGCTTGGCGCTCCTGCCGATCTGCCCGTCCTCATAAGTGGAATGGCAGGCGCGCGCCAGGGCTGGGTGGAAGCGCCCTATTTGCCCGTTCCTGCACGGCTAGACCGTCTGGCAGAGGAAGCGGTTCATGTACCGAAAGCTGGACGCGATATCCGCATCATCCCCGGCGTCGCGCAAATTCGAAGCGATGCCGCCAATGTGATGCGCGGCGAGGAAACGCAACTTGCGGGTGTCGTTGAAACCTTGCCTGACGGGCTTGTGTGTATGCCGGGCACCCATTGCAAATGGGTCAGTATTGCCGACCGGCAGGTGACTGGCTTCACCAGTTTCATGACCGGTGAACTATTTGCGGTGCTGTCGCAACATTCGATCCTCAAGCACGCTGTCGATCCTGCGAACAATTTTGACGCCCAAACACCGGCTTTCGCACGAGCTGCCGAGCACAGCCTGAAGGCACCGGAACAGGCTCTCGCCATGCTGTTCCAGATTCGAGCCAGTCAGCTTTTGAACTTTGAACAGCACGCCGACGGCGCCGCCCATTTGTCGGGCGTGCTGATCGGCGCCGAAGTCGGCACGGCGTTGCGCAACTACGGTGGCGGCAAAGCGGGGTTGGTCGCATCCGAGCGGTTGAACCGGCTTTACCGGCCCGTAATGGAGCAGGCCGGCTTCAGCGTTCAACTCTTCGATGGCGAGAAAGTCGTGAGAGCAGGATTGCTGGCTGCTGCTCGCTTAATCCATTCCCAGTCTGGAGTATGAGATGAATACCAAACCTGTCTGGCCGTCGCTGCAACGCTCGCTTGTGGCGATTATCCGCGGCATTCGTAACGAAGAGGTGGAATCCATTCTCACGGTTCTGCTGGAAGAAGGTTTTGAGGTGATCGAAATCCCGTTGAATTCTCCACAACCGTGGGATTCCATCGGGCAGGCGGTGAAACTGTTCGGCGACAAGGCGCTGATCGGCGCCGGTACGGTCTTGACTGTGGATGATGTCGCAAAGCTGGCTGATTTCGGCGGCCGCATCATGGTCAGTCCCAACACGGATCCGGAGGTCATCAAGGCTGCGGCTGCACGCGGGCTCTATTCGATGCCCGGATGCTACACGGCCTCGGAAGCGCTTCTCGCACTGAAAAGCGGCGCATCAGCGTTAAAGTTCTTTCCGGCTGGAGCGCTCGGACCGTCCGGCGTCGCAGCGATCAAGACTATCCTCCCGGCAGATGCGGTAGTGGGTGCTGTTGGCGGTGTTTCCGATGCGAGTTTTGCCGATTATGCCAAGATAGGTGTTCGGACCTTCGGTCTCGGCACCAGTCTCTATAGACCCGGAGACGCGATCGAAACAGTCCGGGACAATGCACGCCGTACTATCGCGGCTTACGACCGGGTCTTCGGAACGGCTTGACCTGTTTCCCAAAGTGCGGAGCGGTTCCGCCTGACTTCGCAATGCTCCAGCTCTACGCGCTGACAAAGAGGCTCCCATGGCTTTGCACATCAATTCGAACAAGCTATCGGCCAGCATCTCCGCGCAGGGTGGTGTCATGCTCGGGTTATGGTGGCGACAGGAGAACGGCTCGCAGACTGCATTATTACGGTCTGCGGCGCATGATCAAGTTGGCCCGGGAGATAGCGCGGGGTTTCCCATGGTTCCGTTCGGAAACCGGCTTGGCGGCAACAGTTTCACATTCGAGGGTCGCATTCATCATCTTGCGGCCAACAGCGCGCATGATCCCCTCTACCTGCATGGGGACGGCTGGCTGGCATTCTGGAATGTGGTCGAACGGTCGGAAAACGCGCTGACCCTGAGCTACCGCCATCATAGCGACGGGATCAATCCTTATGATTATACGGCTCGTCAGGTTTTTCGCGTTGACGAGCATGGCTTCAGCCTGCACCTGTCCGTCGTCAACGAAGGCGCGGACGCCCTGCCCTTCGGTCTTGGCTGGCATCCTTATTTTCCACTGCGACCTGATAGTTTGCTTGAGTTTCAGGCCAAGAGTTTTCATGAAGAAGCAGAAGGTTCACTGCCAGGTAACGAGCTGGAATTGAGCGATCCTCTCGATTTTCGAAAGCCGCGTCAGCTGCCCGATCGCTGGATCAATAACGGTTTCTCGGGCCTGGAAGGATCAACACGCATTCTTTGGCCAGAAGCAGGTCTTGCGCTGGAAATGAGTTACGATCCGATCTTCGCCCATGCGTTTCTGTATTTGCCTTATGCAGCAAATTCCGCAACGGCCATGCCGGATTTCTTTTGCCTTGAGCCGATGACTCACAAGGCTAACGGGCAACACCGTCCCGATCTTGGCGGTTTGCGTATTCTTGCTCCGGGTGAAACCTTGGCCGGAACAATTCACCTGACCGTCGACACCCTCCCGAAATCCTTCAGAAGTGAGCGATCCAGATGAAGATAACCAAACTGACGACCTATATCGTTCCGCCACGCTGGCTGTTTCTGAAGATTGAGACTGATGAAGGGATTTTCGGTTGGGGCGAGCCGGTTATCGAAGGCCGGGCGCGGACGGTTGAAGCCGCGGTACACGAATTGTCCGAATATCTCGTCGGCAAGGACCCGCGGCTAATCGAAGATCATTGGAACGTCATGTATCGCGGCGGCTTCTACCGTGGCGGCCCTATTTTGATGAGCGCTATTGCAGGCGTTGATCAGGCACTGTGGGACATCAAGGGCAAGGCGCTCGGCGTGCCGGTGCACGAACTGTTGGGAGGCCAGTGTCGGGATCGTATCAAGGTTTATTCCTGGGTTGGAGGCGATCGTCCATCTGATGTAGCGGCTAATGCGCGGGAGATGGTGGATCGCGGGTTTACCGCGCTGAAGATGAATGGCGCTCAGGAACTCCAGATTGTCGACAGTCACGCCAAGATCGACGCCATTGTCGAAACGATTGGCGCTGTGCGTGCGGCCGTCGGCCCGCATGTCGGTATCGGTGCCGATTTCCATGGGCGGGTCCATCGTCCGATGGCAAAGGTTTTGGCCCGTGAACTGGACCAGTTCAAGCTGATGTTTATCGAAGAGCCAGTGCTGTCTGAAAATGTAGAGGCATTGGTTGAAATTGCCAATCACACATCGACCCCGATTGCTCTGGGCGAGCGGCTTTATTCGCGCTGGGATTTCAAGTCGATCCTGTCGCGCGGTTATGTCGATATTATCCAGCCAGATCTGTCCCATGCAGGCGGTATTACCGAATGTCGTAAAATTGCGGCGATGGCCGAAGCTTATGACGTGGCGCTGGCACCACATTGTCCATTAGGACCAATCGCGCTTGCCGCATGTCTGCAGGTGGATGCGGTAAGCTACAACGCCTTCATTCAGGAGCAGAGCCTGAACATTCACTACAATGAAAGCAATGACATTCTCGATTACATTACCAACCGCGAGGTTTTCGAATATCGCGACGGTTATGTCGCTATCCCGCAAGGGCCGGGTTTGGGCGTTGAGATCGACGAGGATTATGTCAGGGAACGGGCCAAGATCGGCCATGACTGGCGCAATCCCGTCTGGCGTCATGCTGATGGCAGTGTGGCGGAATGGTAATACCAAAACTCGATGAGCTTGACACATTAGGTTTTGGTTAAGCCATTGCCGCGATTGAGCATTTTCAAGGCGTGATGCATGAGCATCTTAGCGTCTCGGTATAAGAGGGAAATAGAGTTATGGCTGACCGGCTTGTCGGAAAACGGATATTCGTCACAGGCGCGGCGCAGGGTATCGGCCTTGCCATCGCACGGGCTTTTGCAAAGGAAGGCGCGCGGCTGTTTCTCATCGACATGGATTTGGAGCGCCTTGAGCATGAAGCTATCGCTTTACGCGAGCAGGGAGCAATATTGGGTTTCGCAAAGGCTGATATTTCAGATGCTTCCGCTATCTCTGCAGCCGTTGTACAGGCAAACGACGAGATCGGAGCCGTCAATGCGCTTGTGAATAATGCCGGCATCAATGTTTTTGCGAAACCGCTGGAAACGAGCGACGATCAATGGAACCGTTGTTTTGACGTCAATCTCAAGGGCGCGTGGAATTGCAGCAAGGCTGTTCTGCCGGGTCTGATAGAACAGGGCGGCGGCGTTATTCTCAACATTGCCTCCACCCACGCTTTCACCATCATCCCACACACATTTCCGTATCCGCTGGCAAAACATGCACTGATGGGCATGACCAAGGCACTGGGTCTGGAATATGCACCACAGCAGATCCGCGTGAACGCAATTGCGCCGGGCTATGTCGAGACCCAGAAAAATGTCGATTATTGGAACAGTTTTCCTGATCCCATGGCGGCGCGAGCGGAAACAATGGCGCTGCATCCGGGCGGGCGGATCGCCTCACCGCATGAAATCGCGATGGCGGCAGTGTTCATGATTTCGGACGAATGCCCGTTCATGAACGCGACATGCCTCACTATCGACGGCGGCCTGAGTGTTCAGCAACATCCTGCATAGGAATTTACCGGAGACACGAAAGCATTTCACTCTCCGTCGTCGGTTTGGGTGACCGTGCTGCCAGGACGAGATCGGTGCGGTCTTCAGGTGTTTTTTTCGATGTAGCGTCCCGTCTCCGCAAGCAGTTCCTTCATGTTCTGTCTCGCGGCGGCGGCATCTCCACGATAGATAGCTTCCGCGACCTGATGGTGGTTCTCGATATTATCGGCGAATGCCTTCGTCGTATAAGGAAACAATGCGTCGAAGATGGCTTCGATGACTTTCTGAAAGCTGAGCAAGACCGGGTTGCCTGTAGCAGCGAGAATCGCCAGGTGAAATGCCTTGTCGGCCGCAACAGCCTTGCTCTCCTCTTCCTGATTGTGTGCCATTCGGCGGTAAGCCTCGATTATTCGTTGTTTTTGGCTCTCGTCGCCGCGTAAGGCAGCAAGCGCTGCAGCCTCCGGTTCTATGATTTGGCGGATTTCGGAAAAGGCCAGCAATTCCTGCTTGGCCAAGGTGCTGGTTGACAGCCACCTTATCAAATCGGCGTCGAGCCAGCTCCAATATTCCCTACTGTTGACATGTGTGCCATGCCTTTGCCGCACGGTGACGAGCCCCTTTGCGGACAATATTTTTATCGCCTCGCGAATGACCGTCCGACTGACCTGATATTCTCGCTCCAGCTCAGGTTCCGAAGGAAACACGACATTGATGGCAAACTCACCCGATACGATGCGTCTTCCCAGCGCATCAACCACCGTCTGTGTCCGGTTCGGCTTCTTCTGATTCATTTGGCCTTCTCCGCTCGTCTGCTTCTGCGTTGGCACGGGTGAAAGGGATTGGCAACAGGCTAATAGCTTAATCCTGTTTGTCGGGTGTCCAGATCCCAAGCTTCCGCTTCAACTCTAGCAAATTTCGGTCTTGATAATCAAACATCATATGTTAAACGTATGATGTTTAAATCAACCATCAAATGTCGACTGGGGAGGAGACGATGAGTAAGGAACACCAGGCCACAATGCGGAAGATAAATCTCCGCATCTTGCCTTTCTTGATGCTGCTGTACCTGATTGCCTATATCGACAGATCCAATATCTCTGTCGCAGCGTTGGGTATGAATGCCGATTTGGGACTGACCAGTCGAATGTACGGGTTGGCTGCAGGTCTGTTCTTCCTTACCTACATCATCTTTGAAGTGCCCAGTAATGTTGCGCTGACCAAGTTTGGAGCGCGACGCTGGATTGCGCGCATCATGATCAGCTGGGGGCTGGTGGCCATGGGTATGGCCTTCATTACCAGTGCGTATCAGCTATACGGGATGCGGTTGCTTTTGGGAGCTGCAGAAGCCGGTTTTACGCCCGGCATCATCTATTATCTGGCGCGCTGGTATCCTTCACAGGAGCGCGCGCACGCAATGTCCTTCTTTTACATCGGTGCTGCTCTTGCATCCGTCATAGGGCTCCCACTTTCAGGCCTGCTGCTTCATGCTGACGGAGCTTTGGGCGTGGCAGGCTGGCGCTGGGTGTTCTTCGTGGAAGGTTTGCCAGCGGTCCTGCTCGGATTCGTCGTGTTGTGGTTCCTGCCAGATCGACCGACGGATGCCAGCTGGCTCTCGCAGGCGGAAGCCTATGAACTGGAGCGAAAGATCGACGCTGAACAAGGCACGGGTCAATCTGAGCATAAGACAGGCTGGCAAACAGCATTCCGAAACGGAAATGTCTGGCTGCTTGCTGCCTTCTGGTTGTTGCAGGCATTTGGGACGATTGGAATTACGCTTTTCATGCCCTTGATCGTGCGAAGCATTTCAAGTGGCGACGATCTAGCCATCAGCCTGCTATCCGCAGTGCCTTTCATAGCAGCGTGCATCTTCATGTTCTTTAATGGATGTCATTCTGACAGCACGCGTGAACGCGCCTATCATCTGGGTGTACCGCTGACACTTGCAGGCCTGCTGTTGTTAGCCGCGGTATATATTGACAATGCCCATCTTTCTTATGTTCTCATCGTTCTGTCGGTCGGCCTGAACTGGGCGGTTATCCCCATCTTCTGGGCTGTGACAACGGAATATGTTTCGGGGCTGACGGCTGCCGTCTCGATCGCACTCATCAATGCACTGGCCAACGTGGCTGGACTGGTGTTGCTTCCCGCTATCGGCTGGATCAAGGACACAACCAATAGCTATGATCTTGCACTCACACTCGTTTCGGCAGCACTGATACTCGGCGGCTTGTTGGGCATTTCTCTTGCAAAGAAGCTGGCAGCGCCAAAAGGCCTTCAAACGATTATCGATATCCGCAACTCGGCTGATCCTGTCGGCTCCAGCAAAAGACATTGAGATTGATGTATGTCCCGTTTTTCTCCTAGCACCCTTCACGGTATCCACGCCATTCTCTATGCGCTTTTCGATCGGGATGAAAATCTCGATCGCGAAGCGATGCGCCGGCAGACCGAATTGTGCCTTGCGCAGGGCGTGCATGGCGTGGCTGCGCTGGGGCTGGCCACAGAAGCATCCAAGCTGAGCGAAGCCGAACGGTGCCAGATCATGCAATGGCTCGTTGAGGACACCAAGGGACAGGTGCCTGTGGCAATCACCATTTATGGTTCATCTGTCGCAGAGCAGGTACGTCAGGTGCGTGAAGCAGAAAGATTGGGCGTTGATTGGCTCATTCTCCAGCCGCCCATGATCGGGCAGTTTCAGGCCCGCGAATATATGAGCTTTTTCGGCCGCGTTGCAGATAGTACCTCTCTTCCGGTTGCCATCCAGAATGCCCCCGCCCTGATGGGCCGCGGCCTGAATGCCGAAGATATTCGTGAGCTCGGTGAGCGGCATCCCAATATAAAGCTGATCAAAGGCGAAGGGCCGGTCGTTGACATTGCCAATCTGATCCAGGTCACCGCAGGACGGATGCCGGTATTCAACGGACGCGCCGGGCTTGAGCTGCCGGACAATCTGCGGGCGGGTTGCAAAGGGCTCATTCTTGCTCCCGATTGTATCGACTACGCCGTCAGGACCTATGAGTTCTTCATGGATGGGTGGGATGAAGAAGCTCAACGTTCTTACGAGACAATGCTCCCGGCGGTCGTCAATACCATGCAGGGCATCGAGCATCTGATGTGCTATGGCAAGCGTCTCTTTGGGCTACGAGCAGGTATCGAAATTTTTGATCGGGCGCCTGCGCTCAGGCCTACCGAAGCTGGATTGGAGATGGTAACGCGTTTCGCCAAGTCTCTTGGGCCTTTGATCTACGAGGACAGCTAAGCGACCGTTGAAGATCGCCACGCAACATTCGTCTCTATTCCAGCCTAAATATACGGCTCTGTCGAATATTTCAGGGTGTGTTGCAAAATGTGGTTGGGACGGAGCGAGCTGCCTCTGGGCGTCGTTATGCCATGAGCGTTATGAACTGTTGTTTGAGGAAAAGCGCTTTTTCTGGTGAGCAGATGCGAGCATGTCATCTACCATGCCTAACGCATCGTTGCAGCTTCATAGTAAACCATAACAATACCATGACCAACTTATTGGCGTTGACGAATTCCTGTCTGAATGTACTGTTAAATTATAGTATCCACTCCATTATTATGCGTTCATCCTATCGCATGTAGAATTAAACATGCGCATATATTGCAAATAGTGATTTTGCAATAATAATTTACTTTGTAAGTATTGTTCTTTGCGTTTGGAACAGTTTCACTGGGTAGTCAAAAATGAATTTCCGAGTACCTACCTGCATGCGCCGGTGAATCTGCAATATTACTTCAAATAGATGAGTAATCTCTCAGCTATTAGCTCCTTAGTCGGCCTTTTATATTGTTCACGCTCACCTCAGTAGCCGATACTTCTGGTGATCACATCTGCCTGCCCTTTGCAATACCTAAGAAAGAAAATCAAATCAGACGGAGATTATAATGTACGCCAGGAATATTCTATTCAGCATATCATGCCTTATGGCATCTGCAGCCTTTATACCTGTAGCTAGTGCAAAAACCACTACTGGTAAATTGACGGTAAAAATCAATATTGGACAGGCGTGCCAAGTAACGAGCGGTGACAATTCTCTTATCGATTTCGGATATGTCGATGATATCACTCATAACGTTGAGGCTCAAACAAGTGATACATCTGGAATTGAGGTTAAATGCGGCAAGGATATTGCATATACAATAGGTCTTGATGATGGTCAGTCTCCATCAGAACCCGGTCCTGCTTTCCGTAGAATGAAGTCCGCCGCAGGCAACTTTGTCCCTTATAGGCTCTTTAAAGATTCCCAACGCACAACACAATGGGGGACCGATCCAAATTCCGTGAAAGCTACGGGGACTGGGGAAGTACAAAAATTCCCCGTTTATGCCAAGATTTTCAATCAAGACGCAACACCACCCGCTGGTGAGTATACCGACATCGTGAGTGTTATCGTTACATACTAGTTTCCCTTCCCGGAGATATTTCCATGTCCAGATTTACTGTCTTGCTGGCTTCTGTCTCCGGGTTGGTGTGCGTGAGCAGCGTTCAGGCGGCATCCTTGCAGGTATCGCCTGTTTCCCTCGACCTCACCGCGCCAGTCCGTGCATCATCCATAACGCTTCGTAACAATAGTGATGACCGATCCAACGTTCAGATTCGTGTTTACAAATGGACCCAAGTCGCAGGGAAAGACCAACTGACACCCGCCACAGAGGTTATCGTCAGTCCACCAGCCGCCGCACTACAACCCGACAAGGCTTATACCATTCGCGTTGTCCATCTCACCGCTCCTTTTAGGAGTAGCGAAGAAAGCTACCGGCTATTGATTGATGAACTTCCTGAAATCAATGTCCGTCGTCGCGCTGCCGCCGTCAATTTGGCCACACGCTATTCCATTCCGGTGTTTTTCTCAGATCGCTCTGCAACGGCAGATTTGCACTGGAAAATACAGCGTTCCGGCAAGGAATTGGTGATCGAGGCAACCAATACCGGCAATCGCCATGCCAAAATTGCCAATTTGACTGCTTCAACATCCAGTAGCCATGTCAATTTTGGCGGAGGCCTCAATGGCTATGTCCTACCCGGTAGCACGGTGCGCTGGACCGCCTCTGCAGGCCCCATTCAGGTCGGTAGCCATGTAAATATTACGGCCAAAGGGGACGATTATGCGGTTAACCAGACAGCCATGGTCTCGGGCCGCTAAATTGACATTGACAGTCTGGTGTCTGCTGATGGCAGGCACCAGATTACCGGGGGCTCAAGAAGCCGTTTCCGCCAGTCAGCAGGCACAAACATTAATGCTGGGTGTCGTCATCAATGGCCAACCTACTGGCGCACTCGCGGCATTCAAACGTCTTCCCAAGGACAAGTTTGCTGCGACACCCGGCGACCTGCAAACTGCCGGAATTAAGCCTGAAACAGGCAAGCTTGGGCAAGATGGCCTGATCGCACTGGATACGCTGGCTGGCGTCACCTGGCGCTATGATGAACCGGGGCAGCTTATCATATTCACGGCCCCGGATGCAGTTCGCGTTCCCAACCGTATTAATGTCGGCTCAACCAGCAAGTCGATCGATTTTTCCAAGGTACGCTCCAATTTTGGCTTTATTCTCAATTATACGCTCTACGGCGCCACGGGCTGGAACGGGGGCTCTCACAGAGCCTTTAGCGGTAGTTTCGATACACGGTTTTTGACACCTTTCGGCGTCACTTCGACCTCGGCGCTGGGTAAGTTCGACGCAGTTGTAGACAAGACAAATGATTTCAGGAACGGGCTAACCCGTCTTGACAGTTCTTGGCGTTATACCGACCCCGAGAAAGCCCTCGTTTATCAAGTTGGCGACAGCGTTTCAGGCGGTCTTTCGTGGAATTCGTCCTGGCGATTTGGCGGCATCCAGTTCAAACGCAACTTCGCCGTTCGCCCTGATCTCATCACCTCTCCGGTTCCCAACCTGTCCGGAAGCGCTTCCGTGCCTTCCACACTTGATCTTTATCTCAATAACATCAAGACGTTCTCAGGTGACGTCCCCGCAGGGCCGTTCGAATTCAGCGGACTTCCATTTTTCAACGGCTATGGCGATGCGAGCATTGTCATGCGCGATGCGCTGGGCCGGGAAATCCGCACGCGACACACTTATTACTATGGGCCGGATATGGTTGGTAAGGGTGTCTTTGATTTTTCAACGGAGTTGGGCTTTCCGCGCGTTGGATATGGCTACGACTCTTTTGAATATGATCGCAATCTCGCTGGTTCGGCAAGTGTGCGTTACGGTCTGACGAACTGGCTCACCACGGAAGCGCATTTCGAAGCTACCCAAGGCTTACTCAATGGCGGCGGCGGCTTCATCACCAGTCTGGGCTCTTTGGGATCGCTCCGAGCGTCGTTGGCCGTTAGTCGCTTCAGTGGACCGGACAGGATCGAAAGCGGCGGCAAAGCCGCGATAGGCTTCCAGACCGGGTATAATGGTTATATATTTTATATCAGCACCAATCGCAATTTTGGCGATTATAACGACATTGGCCTTGTCACTGACCGGCGACATAGCGAACAAGCGCCCATTTCAGTGCGCGCCAGTAGTATCGACAGCATCGGCTTTTCTTTCCCGCTAGGGTTTGATCCCTCTTCGCTTGCTATTAATTACTCTCGCATTCGTGGTGCAGGTAAAGACGACGATGCCAGTCTTCTCAATGTTTCCTGGTCGCGGACAATTTTCAAAAACGCTTCACTTTATGCGACCGGCTATACCGATCTGGATAAACATAACAATTGCGGAATTTTTGTTGGCTTCAGTATTCCTATCGGCGAAAATATGACCGCCTCGGTCAGCGCTGACAATAATGGCCTCGATACGACTTTGACAAAATCCGCGCGTCTTGGCGAGGATCCCATCGCTTGGTCATTGAGGGATCGGGAAAACATAAAAAGCAGAGGCAGCCGTTCGGCAACAGTCGACTATCGATCTTCCTTTGGCGACTTCTCCGGTTCAGTTGACCAGTCCGGTGATGAAGGTCGTATTACAGCCACCGCTGATGGTGCTTTCATTATTGCAGGTGGTGGCATATTCTTTGTCAATCAGGTCAGCGATGCCTTTGCCGTGGTAAAAGGCGGAGGACCGAATGCGCGGGTTTCCCTCAATGGCCGTCATGTCACCAATACCAATTCCGCCGGCCGTGCTTTCGTGCCCGATTTGCAATCCTACCAAAACAACACAATCGCAATTGATCCTACCAATCTGGCTGTAGACCTTCAGCCAGATAATACTCAAGCGATTGTTGTACCCGCTGATCGTTCCGGCGCCGTTATTGATTTCGGTACGAAAAGGATACAAGCCGCAACTGTCATATTGATAGATGCAAATGGCAAACCATTGCCCGTGGGTGCTGAAGTTTTGCGTGAGGGAACCGATCAGCCTGCGATTATGGGCTACGACGGGCGCGTATGGCTTACCGACCTGTCCCCGAAAAACAACCTCACCGTTACGCTACCTGAAGGGTTGGGCACCTGTCACGCCAGTTTTGATTACAAACCTGTGGTGGGCTCTATAGCTGAAATTGCGGGTGTCGTATGCCACTGAAACGGAGAATGTTCATGCGTATGTCCTGTATGCACCGTAACTGCTGGCTTTCAAATATTCAAAACGCTTCTAGGTTCCTTCCGCCGTTTTGCATGTTGGCCATAGGTATAATGGTTATCCTGATTTCACTGTCTTCCCCGGCCGCAGCCGGTGGTGGGGTTTGCAGCCTCAGAAGCCTCGGCACATTCGGCAATACAGTGGTCGACATCGTAGCAAACGCAGCCGCATCAGCCACAAGCCGAGTGGAATACAACTGTAGTTCGCCGACGAAATTCAACAGCATTCAGTTTTGTACCTACATACAATCTGCAGATAGCGGCCTCGCAAGCTCAATCGCAAACAACACATTCTATCAGACACGCGACGCCAACTCCCAACTTGCCTGGCAGATGAGGCTGCAAGGCAGCGGAGACATACCTATAGCAAAATTTGGCGGCTCAAAATCGACGGCTGGCTGGACGCATTATACCAACTGGACGCCAGCGCAACATAGTACCATTGCGGCACAACAACTGACCCTGACTTATCTCGACCGGCAACAACAAGATCGTGTCCAGTCAGGCGTTTACAGCAATGCTTATCAACTGGTCACACAGTACAAGTTCAACAGTGGTGAAGCATCATCATGTGGCTCCGGCATTGCCAATCCGGATGGAACAATTATCAGTGATTTCATCGCAACCGCGACCGTTACCAAGGACTGCCAGATGGAGAATTTTCAAGACATTGATTTTGGAACCCAAAGCAGCATCGAGATTGCATCTAAGAACGCGGGCCAGCTTCACGCCTATGGTAATGTGGGAATCCGGTGCACGTATAAAACACCTTACAGTATAAGCATTAATACTGGCGACAATGCTGAAAATGGCATCGCCCGGCTGAAAAACGGCAATAATTTTTTACCCTACAAGTTACTTCAAAACGAATGTAAGACTGCGTGGGATGACAAAAGTACTCTTTCAGGCTTCGGAAATACCGTCAACGCGATCGATAATCATCAGGTCTGCGCCGAAATCATTACGCCGCTCGCAATAGCACCTGCCGCAGGAGCTTATTTGGATACCGTTATTGTAACCGCAACCTTCTGAAACCAATAAATATGGGCATTGCCGGTTCTGATGGGACGGACGCCCCTCGGATAACTCGATCCCGGCTGACACGGTTTGCGAAGGCGTCCGAAACAGTTGACCCGAACAGCCCAACCGCCGGCAGCAAACAACTTTTGGCAATACCGTATAATCGCCACGTATACGCCAACTCAAACCAAGGCCGTGTAAAGCTACTTAAAAAGAGCGCCGTGAGAATTTTTTGCAAATCTGTTCCAGCCCCCATCTTCTTGCGGTGTTCTCTTTGGCGTGCCTGTGTTGATATCTCATCATGACCACTCAAAACATAGATGAGGATCACATGCTGTTTAAAACCATGATCATACTGGCTTCACTCAGTGTTCCATTGGCTCCGCTTGCTGTACAGGCAAAGCCGGTTACCAAATACCCCATGACGGCTTCATTTAAAGCAGATAATTTTAAGGAGCTTTCACCTCACACAACTGAACTGTCAGGAAATGTTTCTATCAAGGTCGGCGGTTCTGAGATAAAGACGGATCGCGCGACGCTGACACGGAAAAATAATAGGACGAAAATCTCCACCAAAGAGTTTGAAATTTCGGTCAAACAATAATCTGACACGGGGTATACGCGCCGTCCGCCGCCATAATCATTCCAATACGGAGCTGCGTTTAGTATGTCCCGCTCTGTAGTCTGACGCACTGCCTTATGATTAAACTCTTCGCCAAAATTCGACTTATCACAATGCTCTTGCCACCTCAGATTTGGAAATGAAGGCGCCTACAAATCTCGGAGTTAATCAGAAGAGCGTCGGGACTGCGCTAAAAAAGAGTTTATGCCTTGTTCAATGGCGGCCGCCATCACTGCCTGCTGGCACACCCGCTTGATTACCAGTCATGAACATTTAGAGCATGTCTCCCAAAAGTGGGAACCGGTTTTTTGGGATAAAGACATGCGTGAAAACAAATAGATAGAGTATTTCCAACAATTCAATCAAAACAGGAAATGCTCTAGGTGCCGTGACAGGCACCTGGCGCATTTTTTGAGTAAACAGAAAGCGTTCCCACGAAGTTAATCACCTTAAGAGAACGCTCTAGTCGTAAGTCAACTGTCAGGTGTTATACTTGTCGTGATACATTTGCATCATCGCGATGTAGTCGGCAATGTATTTCGCGTCATACCAAACACCGAACAAGAAGCTGGAGCGGCGCCGCGATTGGAATGGCAATCCCAGGAAGTAGATGCCCGGCTCCTTGGAGACACCAAGTTCGTGAACAGGATTGCCGTCCTCATCGAATAAATCCAACTCAAGCCAGCTATAATCACGCTTGAAGCCTGCAGCCCATATGATCGAGGTGATGCCGGCCTCGGCGAGATTCAGCTCAAGAATGGCGTTCTTCTCGTATTCCGTCGGCGGAAGCAGGTTACGTGCATCAGGATATTCCGGCAGATCAAGCCCATTATACTCAATATATTGATCGATCACATCGAGCGTACTGAGGTAGCTCTTGTTGCCTTCGTCAATGTTCTTGGCCAGATCATCCGCAAAGGTGAGCTTTCCATCGTTATAACCTTCCGTACGGCCAACCAGGACGGCACCCTTGGAGGCCAACAGACGATAGTCGATTGGCATCTTGGTATGGACGCCGCTGATCGCGAGAGCAATATTCTGGACATTCTTGTCGCGGTTGACCGTATCCCATCGACCCAGCACACCTGTCCAGTATGCGCCTTCACGATCGCGATAAAACCGCGGTGGACGGATGTGACGACCCAATGACAGATAAACCTTGCGACCAGTATCAACCAGTTCTTCAGCGATCTGGCCACCCGAGGCACCCGCACCGACGACAAGCACTGCGCCATCGGGCAATTGGTCCGGGTTCTTGTAGGCGACCGAATGCATCTGGACAACGTCGGCAGTTTCAGGAACGATCTGGGGCGTTACTGGAACTTGGAACGGACCGGTTGCCGCGATCACATTTATCGCTTCGAAATCACCCGCCGTCGTTGATACAAGAAAGCCCTGCTTCTTGGGCAGCTTCTTGACCGAAAGCACTGTAACATCTGTCCGAACTGGTGCTTTGGTGTTCTCGGCAAAGCTCGAGAGATAGTCGACCAGTTTTTCCTTGGGCGTGAATACATCTTGTTCGATATCTGGGATTCTCATGCTCGGCAGCCGATCGTGCCAAGCTGGACCATTGGCCCGCAGCGAATCCCAACGTGCCGAACGCCAGCTCTCGGCAATTCGCCCCTTTTCGAGAACAACATGGCTGATATTAGCGTTGCTCAGGTGCTCGCTCATCGACAGGCCGGCTTGGCCCGCCCCCACAACTACCGTGTTAACTTTTTCCATTGTTCTTCAAACCTTTCTCCGATGCACGGCCCAAACCTGTTTTCCATTGGCTGAACGAAGCGCGCACCAATCCCGTGCCACCGCACCGGGGAGGAGCGCGGCAGTTAAATCCGTCTGTTTTTCTGAGTTGAGTTCTACAAAGCGGGTATCACATCACTCATGAGACGACGCTGTTTCATGACCGGCATGTTTTTGCGAATTGAGTGGAGATTCTCCATATCCAATTTGGCTGTGATAATGTCTGCCTCCTGCCCGGCACGCGCCACGACCCGCCCCCAGGCATCGACAATGACGGAATGGCCATAGCAGCGCTTTTCCTGGCCATCGACAACCACGCTGCCGCCAAGGCCACAGGCAATGAAATGGCATTGCGTTTCCGCAGCACGAGCGCGAGCCAATAACTCCCAGTGAGCCTCACCGGTAACCATAGTATAGGCGGCGGGAAGCGTGACGACCTCAGCCCCCTTTAGCCGCAGAGCGCGGAAGAGTTCGGGAAACCGGACGTCGAAGCAGATGGCGGTACCGAAGGTAACACCCTCAAACGTCCAGGTGACAATCTCATCGCCTGGCTTGATATAGTCCGATTCACGGAAAGCGCCGCTGCCCAGATCACCCATATCGAACAGGTGCATCTTGCGATATTCCGCGATTACCTCGCCCTGCCGATTAAAGACGACCGATACGTTTTCGACGCGCTCGTCGCCGAAAACCCTGGCAAGGATCGTTCCTGCCTGCACCGCGACATCGTGGCGCTTGGCAAACGCCTGCGCCATCCGGAAAGCGGGCGTTTCGCGCAAGGGCTGGGCAAGTTCGACCGAGCGCCTCTGGTCAGGGCCGTAATAGCTGAAATATTCAGGAAGAATGAGAAAGTCTGGCCGTTCCTCGGCCTGCATTGCTCTTATCATCGCAGTTTCCGCTGCCGGCACCGTGACGTCTGGCGACAACCCCATCAACGTTTGAACCGCTGTGACTCTCATTGTCTAGACTCCTTGGATGAAAGAATTTCCAGCGAATTGGTTGCCCGTCCCCCTGAATCTGGATTCAGAACACGCTCTACGAAGGTGGCCATTTGCGGCTCATAGGCCTTCCAGAGGTTACGCAGTTCTCCCAATGGCTCGGCGGCCTGATCAATGCGTAGATCAACCGAACAAAAATCCGGATATTCAGCGATCTTGAGCGCTGCTGAGGACAACGGGAAAATTTCGCCTCCAGCTTCCAGCGCAGCATCGAGCGCCGCCAACAGTCGCTCGGCCATCGATTTGTCGGTTGTTTCAAGCGCTGCTGTCACCATTGCTGCCGGAACCTGATCATTCCTCAGAATATTGCCGACTGCGACGATCCCCGAAGCAGATGCGCTTGCATAGATCGGCTCCTGATGGGTGCCCTGCCGTAACGCTGTCGCGCCATCGCGATCGACGATTGCAAGTTCGCGCCATTCAATACCTGGCGCGGTTGCGATCTTGTCCAGTGTTTCCTGGGCTGACAGTCCATTCCTCAGATGATGGAGCGCCGCAACGCCCAAACGCGGATCGGTGCGGTGCTGTGTGATGACAGCACCAGCATCATGATTGACGAACAGACAACGCGCGCCCATTGCCATCGAAGAGGTCGCGCCGGCAACACCGAACTGTCCCGTTTGTGGACAGCGAAGAGCGATAGAGAAAGTCATCAGTTCAGCCTCAACATGGATCTGGCAGGAGAAAACGGTGAAAGATCGATACTTGGTTTATCGCCCGTCATAAGCTCGGACACGAACTTGCCGGTAATACCGCCGAGCGTTAGCCCAAGGTGACCGTGACCACATGCATAAATGATGCGGGGATCCTTGCGGGATGGCCCGATAAAGGGGAGGCTATCAGGCGTGGAGGGGCGGAAGCCCATCCAGGTGTCCTGCCTGTCACCCAATGCGGGCAACATTCTTCGAGCTTTATTCTCAAGGACATCGAGGCGTGATTGACGTGCTGGCTTATCCAGACCGCCTAGGTCTACAGTCCCCGCCGCGCGGATCTGATGGGACAGCGGGGTGAGGAAAAACCCATCGGATGGATACATGACCGGATGTGTCAACAGCGGCTCGTGGTGCTCGAATGCGACGTGATAACCGCGCTCGGTATTCATGTTAAGGCGATCGCCAAGCTGATTAGACAGACCACGCGACCAGGCACCAGCTGAAATCACGATGCGGTCAGCAGAGATGACCTCGCCTCCAGTACGGATGCGCACGCCATCGGTGCCACTTTCGATCCGCTCGGCCTTCGCCGTAACGAAACGGCCGCCGTGCTTTTGGATTGCCTGGGCAAGTCCCCTGCAATAGGCTTCAGGACTGTCGACCACAAAGCAACCGGGGAAAATCGTGCCGCCGATATAACCCCGCGCGAGATTGGGTTCCATGGCAGCTATTTCGTCCTGTAAAAGGTACTGCGCTTCGATACCCTCAGCGCGCCGCCGGTCGTTGGATTTCTTGGCGTTCTGAGCTTCCTCTTCAGTGCGGTAAAGGTGAATCGAGCCCGTGCCGCGCCCGAAACGAATGCCACCGACTTCTTCCATCAGGGGAGCGTGCCCCTCTTCGATCACCTTCATCAGCGAGCCAAGCGCCGAAATGGTCCCGTCCTGGCGGCTGCGCAATGACGCAGAAAGGAATGCTGCGAGCCATGGAGCAAGATCGAGAAGATCACGCCAATAGAGCGTAAGCGGTCCATCGCGACGCAACAACATTCCCGGGATTTTCCAGAGAATTCCGGGAGCGGCAGTGGGGAAGATTCCCGAAGGCGCGACCGTCGCGGCATTGCCAAACGACGCGGCATTGCGGAACGATACGCCTGACAAGGGCGGTGTCGGGTCAACGAGGACCACATCCAATCCCTTTTTTTGCAGCCAGCGTGCTGTGGAAAGGCCCACGACGCCGGCACCAATCACCGCAACGGTAAGCTTGCCGCACTTCTTCGTCTGCATTGGAGGCAGTTCCCTCAGATTGCCGCAGTTACGATGATCTCGACATCGTAACCGTGCGCCGCAGGCGGTACGACACCGGCAGCGCGGGATGGCTGATTTTCTGGGTCGACCCACTGCTCCCACACTTCATTCATGGCGTCGAAGTGCTTCTGATCTGAAATCCAGACCGTGGCGCGCAGGATCTTGGATCGGTCGGTTCCGGCTTCCTTGAGCCAACGGTCGACCTTTTCAAGCGCAACGCGGGTCTGATCCTGAATGGTTTCGCCCTGATTGCCGCACATGCCAGCCACATAGGCGATGCCGTTGTGGATGGAGACCATCGAGGTGCGCTTCAGTCGTTCAATACGGATTACATCGGCCATGTTATTTCACCAGCTTTCTGACCCCTTGGGACCATTGATTTTCGAGAGCTCGCCAAAAGGCCTCCAGCTACAGCCTCAGGCTCTTTTGGAAGCCCATGAGCTTTTCGAGCAGCGCGACCGCAATCACCGAGAGAACGATCAGTGCTGTTGCCATGGCAGCTACAGTCGGATCGTCAAAATCCTTGATGTATTGATAGGCCGCGACGGGCAGTACCTTGGTCCGATCATTGGTGAGGAACACGGCGATCGAAAAATTGTCGAGTGCCTCAACGAAGATGAACACAGACGCTGCCAGAATGCCCGACTTCAATTGCGGAAGGACAATGACAAAGAAGGTGCGGAAGGGGCCGGCACCAAGGTTGCGTGCCGCCTCTTCGATCCGCGGATCAAGGCCAAGGAGATTGGCTGAAAGTGCACGAATGGCAAAGGGCAGTGTGAAGACCAATATGCCAAGGCAAAGACCAAAAAGACCAATACGGACGCCACCTGCCGACAGGAGCGAGAGGAGCGAGACACCCGTTACAACGCCCGGAATGATCAGAGGTGACAGGATGATTTGCTGGATCAGCCCTTTGCCTTTGAAGTCAGTGCGCACCAGTGCGTAGCTCGCGGGAATTCCGATCAGCAGGCTCAAGGGCATTACGATCAGAGCCATCGTAAACGAGTTCTTCGCGGCGTCCATGAACATGGAAGAATTATAAAAATTCTTGTGCCAATCGAGTGTGAACCCGGAAGGTGGCCACTGGAAATAGCGCGTCGGGCTGAACGAATGAAGCACGACGAAAACCACCGGCAGCAACAGGAAAACGACCGCTATTGACGCCAGAGCGATTACGACGACGCCAAATTTCGCTTCAAGATCACGCTTAAACATCACGAAACGGCCTTCTTGATTTTCTTCGCGGCGAGGTTGATCAGCCAGATCGAAGCGAACGCGCTGATGAGAAATACGACAGCCGTTGCAGCAGCATAGGGAACGTCATATTCGGTAAACATGCGGTCATAGATCTGGTTTGCCACCATCCTGACCTTTCCGCCGCCCAGAACCATAGGGAAAAGGAACGAGGCCAACGCAATTGAATAGACAAGAACCAGCGTAACCATGAGCCCTGGCAAGAGGATCGGCATGGTAATGCGCCAGAATGTGGTCGTGCGGCTGGCGCCAAGACTACGCGCCGCTTCCTCGACCGAAACGTTCAGGTTCTGGACGACACCGATGAGCGTAAAGACCGCAAACGGCAGCAGGTAATGGGTAATGGCAATGCCAACACCTGACCAGTTGTAAAGAAACTGGATCGGCTTGGCGACGATACCAAGCTCGATCAGGCTCAGGTTTATCAGTCCCCGGTTGCCAAGAAGGACAAGCCAGGAATATGCGCGCGTCACACCACCGGAGAGGAAGGTAACTGCGATCGCGAGCATAATCAGTGTCCCGACCCATTCTCGCTTGGAACGCACGATTACCATGGCCATCAGCACGGCTATTGCGACGGTAATTACCGACATCACAAAAGACGCCCAGAGCGTGGTGAAGAGGATCGACTGGTTGGCCCCCATGAACAATACACGCCAATAATTGTTGAGTGTAGCCTCACCGGCAAACTGCGTTCCCGGCGGGCCCTTCAGGAAGAAGCTTGAGAGACCGAAATAGCTATACGCCGCAACGATAAGCAGGCCGATAATCAGCGCGGGGGTGATCAGATATTTGGCGCGGTTGTTATTCGCCTCCATCATGCCCTCAACACAATTGTATGAGCCGGATCGAGCACAAGCTTGACTGACTGGCCGGCGGCATATCTGGCGCGATTGTTGTTTCGCGGAGAGTTCGCATCAATAGTGAGGCCTTTGACCTCAACCTGATAGACTACTCGCTCGCCAAGCTCGTGGGTGGTCTTGACGGTTCCATTGAGCCCTTCTCGCGGGTCTTCAACACCGACAATTTCGATATGGGAAGAACGGATCGAAACCTTGCAATCAGCGCCCGCGAATTGACCGCAAGCGTCATTGACAACAACCTGCTGTCCAGCAAGCGACAAAGTTGCGCCACTACCGTTGACCGCGACGATCTTCGCATCAAAGATATTGGCCACGCCGAGAAAACGGGCAACGAATTCGCTCTTGGGCCTATCATAGAGTGCGATCGGAGCATCAAGCTGCTCGATACGACCCTGGTTCATGACAGCAATATAATCGGAAAGATAGAGAGCTTCATCCTGGTCATGCGTCACCAGGATCGATGTGATGCCCAGCTTCTGCTGAAGCTCACGCAGCTCGGATTGCAATCCTTCGCGAAGATGCCGGTCGAGCGCACCAAGTGGCTCATCGAGAAGCAGGAGCTTGGGCCTGATGACGACGGCACGCGCAAGAGCGACGCGCTGTTGCTGACCGCCTGACAATTGGCTCGGATAACGATCCGCGAGGTGGGACAACCGGACCATCTCAAGCACGTCGCGTACGCGCACGGTCTGCTCTTCCTTTGAAACACCACGCATCTTGAGACCGAACGCAATGTTGGATTCGACAGTCATATGGGGGAAGAGAGCATAGTTTTGGAAAACCATGCCAATGTCGCGAAAGTTCGGCTCGACCCCGCTGATGTCCGTGCCATCGACGACAATTTCACCGGATGTCACATTGAGAAAACCGGCGATCATTCGGAGAACAGTACTTTTACCGCAGCCGGATGGTCCCAGGAGCGTCAAGAGCGATCCACGTGGCACCTCCAGATCAAGGTTGCTCACGGCCTCGAAGGAGCTGTACCGCTTGGTCAGATTCCTGAGTTGCAACGTGCTGCTCTGCAGATGTTCCATGGTTGCGGTTCCGTCAAAGAATAATGGGGGGTGAGCGCGTTCGGCCTAGGCCGAACGCCTGAATAATCGTTCTGGTTTGATTTTGCAGATTGGAGGCGTGCTAGTCTTTATCCAGGCTCAATGCAGCGGGCCTCCTGAATGCCGGACCATCCCGCAATCTACCAAGTACAGCATATACGATCCGGGGATAAGCACCGTCCTTCATTGTTATTCCGCTGTCTGGTTAAAACCGCGGATCAGGTGAGCTCTCATCAATTGCTCAGCCTTGTCTGCTTCCCGCGCTTTAATCGCCTCGAGAAGTTTGACGTGATCTTGGATTACTTCCTGCGACTGCGCCTGATTGAGGGCCGCAAGACTGGCTTCGCTCATGAAAAAGCCGGCATAGTTTTCGATCGCATTCTGGAGTTCCGGTACGCCGCAAGCGTTGTAGATTCTCCAATGAAATACGTTGTTGTTGCGCACCCGCTCGGTACGAGCCTCTTCCGGGAGGTTCAGCGCCAATTCGATTGAAGCCTCAAGAATCTGGAAATCGTCCTCGTTCAGGTGGGGTACCGCGAGCTTCGTTGCGTAGCCTTCAAGCGCAATCCGGATTGCGCGGATGCCCTTGAGGGCGGACAGCACATCCGCAACGACAACGCCGGAAGACGTGCGCTCAAGAAGCCGGTTGGAGATGAGACGCGTGAAGGCTTCACGCAGCGGCGTACGACTTACCCCGAGCTTCTGAGCCAGCTCCACTTCCCGCAGACGCTGGCCTGCCTCAATCCGTCCGTCCAGAATGAGTGACCGCAACAGTTCATAAACGGCATCCGCCGAGCTCACTGCAGCCAGCCGACGACCGCCCAGATCGTCAATTCCATTGGCATCCATGATTTCTCGTCTCCATATACTCATTGACTCGCTCTAGTTATGCCGCGATCACCTATTGGCTGCCAGTCCCCATATGGCCTGTTTGCGTCTTATCCCTTGTTCCCGACATTCCCGTTCTCGGAGAGCGTGGAGATCAGTGTCGAGAACACTGCGCCTCGACCCACGAGACTATCAATGACGATTGTTTCGTCGCGTGAACAGATGTCATTGCAGATAGGACCCAACCCGTCGATCGTGGGCACCCCGAGCGCGCCGCAGAAGCTGGCGTCAGACCCGCCCGAAACATTGGTCAATTCAAAGCAGGGCGCGCCGATTTCCTCGGAGGCCTTGGCTACGATCTCGTAAAGCGCTTGCGTTTCAGGCGTCCTGGCCCATGCAGGCCGCGTCCAACCGCCTTTCAGAACCACCGAAACGCGATCCGTCGAGACCTCGGAAATCAGCTGCTCAACTTCCTTCTGCAGCTTTGCAGCCGCTTCGGGCGTGCGGGCACGCATGTCGACATGGAGTTTAGCATGGCCAGGAATGACCTGCCTTGCATCACCACCTTGGAATACGCCAACATTCACGATGACACCATTCTCGAGATCCGTCAGGGCCTCGATACGGGGCACGAGGATTGCGAGCGGCCGAACCGCAGAAGCGCCCTTGAGATAGTTGGCCGCCGCGTGCGCAGTCTGCCCGGACGCTTCGATAAAGAAGGCACCAACAGCACCGCGGGAGGTAAAATACCCGCCTCCTGGACGACCAGGCTCAAGAGTCAGGACCCAATCGGAAGTCTTTGCATGCTCCTCGATCCAGCCGCGCGAGAGCGGACTTCCCAGTTCCTCATCGCTAACGACGAGAAACTTGATCTCTTCAAATTCGGCAAGTCCGGCCCTTGAAGCAACATCAATTGCATTGATAGCCAGCACAAGTCCGCCGCGCATGTCACCAACACCGGGACCTGTCGCAAGTTCACCTTTTATCTCAAAGGGCCAGCTCTCCAGCGTGCCGCGCGGCCAAACGGTATCGGCATGGCCGAGGATCATCAACCGGCCTTTGCCCTGCCCTTTTCGAACCGCCAACAAGCGATTACCGCGCTCGGGAACTTCTTCGTAATGAAGTTCAAACCCCTGCGTCTGCAACCGCTCGCCGATCCAACGTGATGTGCGGGTCACACCTTCCACATCGTAGGATCCTGCTTCAATGCCGACAAGTTCGGCAATATCTGCAATCATCGCGTCAAGACGGCCCGCAAAAACGCCGCGAAATCTACTAGCCAGATTCAAGAGAGCCTCCCAGTTTGTATTCTTGTATACAAGCATACTCGTATGCATTTTGCAATAGAAAACTGCCCTCCAGACTGGAGAAAATTACCATCGCGAAACGGTCGCTATTTCAGCAAATCTAATTCGCTCGCCGTCTTCAGACTAAAAAGCGAGAGCGGGGAAAGGCCGTTTTCCTGAAGGCGGCTACCTAGCGCCAGCAGCGCAAAGTCGGCATGCATTGGAGCCATGATCTGCATGCCAATCGGACACCCACGAGAATCGCGACTTGCAGAAAACGCCAGCGCCGGCAGACCAGTAAGGTTGGTCGCCGCAGTGAATTCCAGTGGATTGCCGAGCCCCTTGTTGGGCGCGCCGAACGCGTTATCAAGCAGCGGCGGAATGACCGCATGAATGGGCATGGCCAGCCAGTCGATATCATCGAACAGCTTGTTCCACAGAACGGTAATCTCGGCATACCGCTTGAGAGCCTGGGCATAGTTCTCGTCGGACAGGCTCAATCCCTTTTCGATCAACGTGGCGAGTGCCTGACCATAGGCTTTGCTTTGTGTGGGATAGCTGGTGGCATGGCTGCGTGCGGTCTCTTTGGCGCAGATGCAGTCCCATGTCTCCTGCAGATCAGGAACGGCAGGCGCGGTGCAAGCGACGAGGTCGAGACCCATTCGCTCGGCTGTATCAAGCAGACGGCGATAGGCTGCTTGAACCTCCGGGTCGAGCCGTGAACTGAACAAATCGGGAAGATAGCCAAAACGGCGAGCCGACGTTGGAGAAGGTGGAAGCGTATTTCCGCGGCCGCTCATCGCTCCGAGCAACAGAGCGCACCCATCCGCACTGGACGCCATCGGACCGAGATGATCGAGACTGGGCGCCATGGTGCAGATGCCCTCCGTGCTGACAAAACCGCGGCTGGGCTTGAGCCCGGTCACCCCACAATAAGCCGCTGGAAACCGGATTGAGCCGCCTGTGTCGCTGCCAATGGCTGCAGCTGCCAAACCTGCCGCGACGGCAACACCCGATCCCGACGAAGACGAACCGACACGGAACGATGCGCCCCATGGGTTTACCGGAACCGGCATTTCAGGATGGTGGGTGGAGCAAGCTCCCTCAGCCATGGCCAGTTTACCAAGGATGACCGCGCCAGCCGTCAGAAGATTAGTGACGACCGTTGCATTGCGGCCAGTCTGGCGATCACGAAAGATAGCCATACCATTGGACGTCGGCGCGAAATCCGTTTCACATAAGTCCTTGAGCGCAACGGGTACGCCATGTAACGGTCCAAGGGACCTGCCCTCGGCGAGGGCTTGGTCGGCTGCACTTGCTTGCGAAAGGGCGGTCTCGGCGGTGACCATGACATACGCCTGCAGCGACGGATTCAACCGCTCGATCCGCTCAAGATAATATTGCGTAAGCGCGACCGAGCTTACATTGCCGGTTGCGATCGCATTTGCGATATCTGGCAACGGTTTTGCGATGACTTCAGGAAGACTGCTGGCAACAAGCGGGGCGGTCTGGATCATGGGTGCTCGAAGGATATGAGTGCCAGCCTGGGAGCCGAAACAAACTACCAGCGGCTGTTTATTGTGAAATCAATTTGAAAAGTGGATCAGGTGGCTTTCGCCACCTGATCTGTTCAGTAACTTCCGCATGAAGGGATTAGCGGGTCGTGATCTGGTCAAACCGGACGGACCAATCGCTGATATTTTTCAGGACGACACTGCCATCCATCACGATGCCTTCGCCGTCAGCAGGCAGAGAATCTGCAAGCTCTTTCGGTAGTTCCACGTTGCGGTTAACCGGAGCCATGTTTACCCGAGCCAGCATCTCTTTCTGGGCAGCCGCCGAGATAATGTAATTGATAAACTTAGCTGCCTCTTCCTGATGCGATCCGCTGGTCATCATCATGACGTCGAAATACATCGGTGCCGGGCGGGGGGAAATCATCTTCATTTTGATGCCTTCGCCTGCAACCGCATTCATATGTGAACTTTGGCCGATGAGGATCGTCCCCTCGCCTTGCACTATGGACTGTCGTGCCTGGGAGTCCGACGTATAATAGAGCGAGACATTCTCGTTGAGCTGCTCAAGCGCCTTGAATCCCGGATCGTAATTTTCCGAGGTGCCGCCATTGATAGTATTCGCAACCGTGAGAAGCGAGCCGGAGTAGATCGACATGGCAGGGGCGATGATCTGACCTTTGTATTCAGGCTTCCAGAGATCTTCCCACGAAGTCGGCGGCACCGGCACGGCATCCACATTGTAAACGATACCCATCGGGTAGTAGTAGATACCGACCCAATCATCGGCAATCGCCCCCTTGATCAGCTCGTCGCGGTTACTCAGCTTGTCACGCGGAATCTTGACGAACAGCTTCTGATCCTGAGCCGCCTCGCTCGCAATGGTATTGGTTGCGAACCAGACATCCACGATGGGATTGTCACGATCAACCTGGAGCTTGACGAGGCCCTCGCCCGAGGATGACTGCGTCACGGCATTGACCTTGATACCCGTTTCAGCCTCGAACTGCTGTGAAATGGCTTTCAGGCCATTTTCCCACGTCGAGCCCCAGATCTGAATGGTAATCTCGTTCGATTGTGCAAATGCAGAGTTGGCTGCAACGAGCACTCCGCACGATAAAAGCAGAGACTTAATGTTCACGGTTACTCCTCCTGAGTTTTTGGGAAAGACTTTCTTCAAGGTAGACGTGTGGCCGCCGCACAAACGTCACCCGTTGAGATGAAGTGCACTCATCGACCAGAGAGCTTCGTTAAAAGCTCGCCGCCCCGCCGATCGTGGAATGATTGTTTTTTAACGAGAGCCGATACGCTTGAACCCCGACGAGTTCGAACGGTCTTTGATCGAAACCCATGTGAACAAAGCCAAATAGCACTTGCGACTTGACGTTCAATCTCACTGAAAAAGTCAACAGCCGACCCTCCAAACTGTGTGCGAGGATACTTGCATACAATAATGCAAAGCGCAACTATATCGTTGCCCTGACAGGGAACAGAATGGGAGATGAGATTGAAGCTCATTCGAATTAACGGATCAGCACGGCCGAGTAGAGGTCATCGGAGACTGATGCAACCACTCACTACGAAGCCTGAACAATAGTCTTCACACAGTAAGTGTTTTACAACTTAAGCAAGAATATTCTCGCGCAATGAACGTAAATTTCGGTTTTTCTTAAAAAAAGAGTAAATTATTGAGAATGACTATATATAGAGACTAGATTTACTAGTTACTGATCAGAAATCAGAACGACGACATTTATGCCGTTAATCAACGACGCCATACAACGTAAAGGGAACTGGCGACCAAGACCGCAACACCTAGAAAGGTCACAGAGTCAGGCACTTGCGCAAAAAATAGCCAGCTGAAGAAGGTTGATGTGATAATTTCAATATATGCAAAAGGCGCGACGAGTGAGGCTTCGCCATAATGATAGGCTTTGATGATCAGATATTGGCCCGCAAGACCAACCAGCGTCATACCAATTGCTATCGTCCATTGAAACAAATCCAACTCCTGCCAGAACACGAACACCAAGGGCGTCGCTACAATGAGAGCCGAAAAATGCGTCTGAAAGGTCAGAGCAATCGGCGGTACGCGGCGCACCCCGCTTGAGCCCTTCTTGATGGCGATAACATATCCAGCCATCGCCGCACCCGAGACGAGAGCCAGCAGGCTACCCATTTCCAGTGCATGATGCGTTGGCCGAATAATGATCAAAGTGGCTGCAAAACCGATCAGCAGTGCAATCCACCGGGTAAAGCGCATCCTTTCCTTCAGAAGCAGACGCGAAAACAAGGTCACAAATAGCGGCTGAACAAAGCTAATCGCCACCGCATCCGCGATTGAGAGAAATTTCAGGGAACTAAAGAAGCAGACACCAGCAAGAATGCTGAAGAAGCCCAATGCGAAAGCATTCCGCCATCCCTGCGGCGGCGGAAACACCGGCTGACGGTCAATGATCATAAAAGGCATCAGAAATAATGTTCCAAGCAGCATGCGTAGGAAAACGACCTGCATGGCCGGTATCTGGTCGCTCACCAGATATTTTGCCTGAACATCAATCAACGGAACAAGCGTCATCGCCAGCACCATCATTACAATGCCGGTTCCATTTGTATCGTTATGACGTGCCATCATCACATCTGACGACATGATATTATATGCCCCTCGTGCATATTTTGGACGAGCCGGTTTTATCTGGCTCTCGGGAATACCCCGCCTCGTCTCGCGCTTTCATTTTGCCCGGTAAAGAAGATTGCCGCTCATCACTCGAACCAGCGTGCTGCCCTGTCCTGGAAGCGATACCACGTCCCCACCACCGGCAAGAACCAGGGGTTTCCGTTATAGAAATAGAGACGCGGGAAATGGCTTCCGATTGTGCCGCGATCCGAATTTGGAGCTCCCAACATATATTCGGCCATCCGGTGACCCAAATAGGTCTGGTTGGAAATGCCACCACCATTACAGCAAGACAAATAGTAGATACCGTCTTCCATCCGTCCGCCGTGTGAGCAGAAGTCATAAGCAAAGCAGACATTACCGAGCCAGCCATGGCTCAATTTCACGCCGCGCGTTTCTGGGAAAGTATGTTCCATGAAAGCACGCAATCCCGCGGCACCTTGTTCTTCGGTGGAATTACGGAACCGCGCTCTGCCCCCGAATAAGATACGCTTGCCGTCTGGAGAGCGACGGAAATAATAGAGAATATGCTTGGTATCACCCACCGCCCGGTTGTTGGGGATCAGGCGTTCCAATAGGTCGAAGGACATTTCCTCGGTAGCGATCATATAGCTCTGGACTGGAATGGTTCGCTGGCGAAGCCACTTCACTTCCGGCCCGACATAGCCGTTCAAACCCAACAGGATCTTCTCCGCCTGGATTTCCACAGGGGACTTGTTCTGGACATTATCCAGAAACGCAACATGTCCCTCGGCACTTTTGCGGGCACCCTTATAGCGCCAGCCGGTAAAAATACGCACGCCCAGCGCCCGGGCGCGATTAGCCAAAGCGCGCACATATTTGGCCGGATGGATCGTTCCCTGATCGTGGCGAACCATCGCGCCGCGGTAAATATCCGTCTTGAGCACACTATGAATCTGCGTCTCATCAAGGATTTCGTATTTTTCTCGATCTTGCGAGGAGAGACCATCACGAAACGCGCGCAGCTTTGCCAGATCCTTGCGTGAATGGGCAGCAGCAACGCTCCCCACAAAGTTCAGGTCAATGGGCTCCGGGAGAGACCGCGCACGCTGGATCATGAACTTCATGGACGAGCCATAATCATCCATGATTTCCCGAGCGCGTTTCTCCCCAAAACGCGCAGTTGCCTGAGCAAGCGTGAACTTCGGCGCATTGCCGATCTGTCCGCCGTTGCGTGAACTGGCGCCCTCCCCGATGCGCATGGCATCGACAACCATAATATTGGTCTGCCCGGCTTCGGCCAGCGTAATGGCCGCCGAAAGGCCCGTATAACCGGAGCCAATGATCAGAACACTGCATGATGTCTTGTCGAACACCCGTTCGCCATGTTGCGGTTCGGCCGCTTCCCACCAGAAAGGCGTGGTTTTCATAATATCCCCTCCGTCATAACCGGACATTCACTGAGGCAGCTAAGAGCGCTCAAACGCGGCTGTCCAAAGCTGATCCGTCATTGGTTTGTTGTGAAATAGATTTTCTTTACTGCGCTGGTGGTCTTCCAGCTGCCGGTAAATCCCGGTTCAAGCACCACCAGATCACCCGGGCCGAAATGCCTTGGCTGATCCACGCCATCCTCAAAAAGCGTGATCTCTCCTTCGAGAATATAGAAGGTTTCAAGTGTGCTTGCGTCGCGCACGACGCGATGATGCCCTATTGTCGCCGACCAGACCCCGCTTGCTATTCGTCCGTCGAGCAGCGGCCAGGATTGAAACTCTGGTGCTCCCTCAAGCACAAGGGCGGGATTGGGATAGCTGGCCTCACCGAACCCGAGATTGCCAGTTGTTGCTGATTTGAGTTTATTCACGAGTTCATTCCCTGTTTAATTGAGCAAGATGCAGTCTTTGGCATCGAAAGCGATCTGTACGGGCGCGTTCGTCAAAAGCGCTCCGTCACGTGCGCTGCCGTAAGTTGTAATTGCCCGGCCGTTCGGCAGTGACACTGTGTAAAGCACCCGGTCACCGGAATAGGTTGATGTGGCCACAACGCCGGAAAGCACAATGTCACCGACGGTGTTTACAGTGCCGGATGATGCGTCAAGCCGGATATCTTCGGGGCGCACGACCAGTTCCGCCTTACCAATTCGATCCGTCGCCGAGTTTAATTCTGTACCGCCAAGTTTGAATTCAGCCGTGGCGAACTGCGGTCCGGAGGCCGTATGACTGAGTGCGCCTTCAAATATGTTCGACTTGCCGATGAAGTCGGCAACGAAGCGCGATCCTGGCCTACGATAGAGTTGATGTCCGGTATCGTATTGTTCGATACGGCCATGGTTCATGACAGCAATGCCATCGGACATATGCATGGCTTCCTCCTGATCATGCGTGACATTGATGAAGGTGGTTCCAAGCCGATGGTGGATGTCTCGTAATTGATCCTGCAAGTCGATGCGCAGCTTCTTATCGAGCGCCGACATGGGCTCATCGAGCAACAGAAGATCCGGTTCGAACACCAATGCTCGCGCAAGCGCCACACGCTGCTGCTGGCCGCCCGACAGTTCGTGGGGTTTGCGCCGGGCGAACTTCGTGAGTTGAACCAGCTCAAGCATGGCATTGACCTGACTGGAAATCTGATCACGGCTCTTGCGGCGAACTTTTAGCGGATAGGCAATGTTGTCAAAGACGCTCATATGCGGGAACAGCGCATAGCCCTGGAAGACGAGGCCCAAATTGCGCTTTTCCGGTTTGAGCGCGGTGATATCTCGTCCTTCGAGCCGAATATCGCCGCTCGACACATCTTCGAACCCGGCCAGAATTTTCAGCAAAGTGGTTTTCCCAGAGCCGGACGGCCCGAGCAAGGTCACAAAACTGCCTTTCGCGATGCTCAATGAGATATCGTGCAGGGCCTGCATAGTTCCGTAAAACTTGTTGATATTGCGGATGTCGATAAAAGCCATGGTAGTGCTCCGTTTTATCGGAATTTCAGTGTTTGGCCGGTTTGCCGAGTTGCTGTAACCAGTGCATCGCAGCGAGCAATGCAAAGCTGATGAGCGATAGCAGCAGCGCCACCACAACCAGCGTTGGCTGCAAGCGATCCCGCAGGCCCGAAAACAGCATAACCGGCAAGGTTGTTGATTCCGGCGAGGCCAGAAAAAGCGCCGCAACCACTTCATCAAAGGACGTCGTGAAGGCAAAAAGAGCACCAGCCATAAAGCCGGGTGCGGCAAGCGGCAAGGTAACGGTCATGAAGCGATGACGATGCGATGCCCCCAGCGAAGCCGCAGCCCGGTCAAGATCTGGATCGAGCCCGCGCAATGATGTCATCACCGAAAGAAATACCAACGGTGCGGCAAGAATGGAGTGGGCAAGCACCAACCCCATATAGCTGCCGGATAGTCCCATGCGACCGAAGGAATAGGCGAAGGCCACACCAATGACGATACTGGGAACAACCATCGGCGACACAAACAGCGCCGTTAGAACGGTTTGCAGCCAGCGGTTAAGGAGCATGACGCCGGTGGCCGCCAAACCGCCCACCAAAAGCGCAACCACCGTCGTACCGATTGCCACTTTCAAACTATTGACGAATGAGCGTACCCATTGCTCCTGCGCAAAAACTTCATGGAACCATTTCAGCGAGAAGCCTTCCATCGGATAGGTCAGGAAAGAGCTCTCATTGAAAGCCAATGGCATGATCAGCACCAGTGGAACGATCAGAAAAGCCAGTGCAAACAAAGTCGAAGTCCAGAAGATGATACGGGACATCACGCGATCCCTCCCCTGCGATTTGCAAGCCAGCGAAGCGCGCCAAAAAGCGAGACCAGCATCACGACGATAGAGAGAAGCAGCACCGAAAGCGCCGAGGCCATACCCCAGTTGAGAGCGCGTTTGACAAAGTCTGCTATGTAGAAGGATAGCATCTGGTCTTTTGGGCCGCCCGTAAGTGCCGGTGTGATATAGAAACCAAGTGCAAGGATGAACACCGTTCCCGCCGCAACGCCAACACCGCGCAAGCTCTGCGGAAAATAAACGCGCAAGAAAGATTCCACCGGACCTGCACCGAGACTGCGGGAAGCATCAACCTGCGATTTGGGGATTGTCCGCATCACATTCATCATCGGAATGATGGCAAATGGCAGCAGCACATGCGTCATGGCAACGATGACGCCGAAACGGTTGAAGATCAGCTGCAGCGGTTCCTTTATCAAACCGGTCCAGAGCAGAAATGTATTCAGAACACCCGAAGTTTGGAGCAAAATCACCCATGCGGTTGTGCGCACGAGGATAGAAGTCCAGAAACTCATCAGCACGGCGACCAGAATAAATGCCGCCATTTTGCGCGGGGCGTGCAAGGCCGCATAAGCCAGAGGATAGCTGATCAACAAGGTGACAAGAGTGACCTGAATCGCGATGGTCAGCGTTCGCCACATGATCTGAAGATATATGTCGTCGCCGCCAGTCTCGAGTCTGCCTTCCTCGTTCACTTTGAGACCGGTGGCTCGTTCGAAATGACGAAAGCTTATCCTCTCGGAATTCTGCGCTATGACCCTCCAGTATTTTTCTTCGTTCCAGCGTGGATCAAAACCTGTAAGTCCAGCGAGTTCGGGCTCTATCGTATCCGCCGCGCGGGCCGTCTTGAGGAACAGCGTTCGAAAGCCGCTTAGTTCCTGATTGAGTTCGCGAGCAACGGCCGCCTGCCGACTACCATCCATCGCCCGCATATCGGCCACAAGAGCCGCAGCCTGGGCATTTCGATCTTGACTGTCCGCGCTGCTGAAATTCACCAGACTGCTCGACAGTTCCCGATTGTCGAGACTGATCGAAATGACCGAACCTATCGGCACCAGATAGAGAAATATGTAAATGACAAGCGGCACAGCCAGGCAGACAAGTGCTGCCAGTCCGCTGCCGCCCGGCTTGCGGGACGCTGCAATCATTCTGCTTACCTTTTGGGGGCTTCTGCTCCGGCAGATTAACCGCCGGAGGCACTCAACAAGGAGTTTTTGGCAGCCGAAACTTTACTGGGTTGCCCAACGGTTCCAGCGCTCGGTCAAGTCATCCAAATGTTCCACCCAGAAAGAGTCGGAATAAAAGGCTGCATCCTTGATATTATCGGCTGCTGGCAGTTCCTTAAGCATTTCCGGCGTCAGGGATTCCGCCGCCTTGGTGTTGGATGGGCCATAGGGCATAAGAGAAGAAAACTTGGCCTGGTTCTGCGGATCATTGACGATCTTGAACAGATCGTTGATCCTATCCTTGTAAGGCGAGCCCTTGACCATCGCCCAGCCATCCATGTTCACGAGGTGGTTTTTCCAGACAAATTCGATAGGTTTGCCTTCCCGCTTGGCCATGACTGCGCGACCATTATAGCCAGTGGACATGGCGACATTGTTGGAGGCGAGCCATTCGATAGGCTGGGCGCCGGATTCCCAAAATTGCAGCAGATCCTTGATCTTGTCGAATTGCGCAAAGGCGCGATCCACGCCTTCGGGCGTTGCCAGCACTTCATAGACCTTATCCGGGGCCACACCATCGGCCATGAGTGCATATTCGAGATTCATGCTCGGACTATTACGAATGCCGCGCTTGCCGGGAAATTTTTCGCGATCGAAAAAGTCCTTCCAGTCCTGTGGGGGCTGCGGAAAGGTTTTGGAATTATAGGCATAGCCATTGCCTATCACCACATTGCCGACACCGCATTCGGTCGCAGCGCCCGGCAATAGATTGTCCTCGCCAATTGCCTTCCAGTCGAGCTGTTCCAGCAGACCCTCATCGCAGGCAAGCTGAAGTTCCGAACCGCCCATGATCAGAAAATCCCACGTGACATTGCCGGTATCGACCATGGCCTTGATTTCAGCCAGACCGCCCAGATAAGTCGTCTCGACGATGTTGACACCCAATTTTTCGGCGATGGGTTTGAAATAGGCTTCACGCTGGGCGTCCTGATAATTGCCGCCCCATCCCGCAACGGTGAAATCTCTGGCCATTGCAACGGCGGAAACGGACGTCATAACAGCACAGATGGCTGCAATTTTCATAGCTCTCATGATGATTCCTCCCAAAATCCCGAGACATTGTTCCCCACGCTTGATCGATACTGATAGGCCTGTTCTTTCTTGCGATCTGTACGTGTTTTGCTAAAATTATGATCATATTAAATTTTTTGTCAAATATTTTTAACGCTATTAAATTAATGAGCATAGTTTATAATCGCTCAAGTTGAGTCTCTGCGAGGGTGGGAAATGTCGACGGAACTGAATGTCCTTGATCCGCAAAGTGATGCTGTTCAGGTTGGCGAGACATTGCGCCTCCGTCGACAGATGCGAGGCATGTCGCTGAAACAGGTGGCGGAACCAGCCGGGATATCCGTCGGCATGTTGAGCCAGGTAGAGCGAGGATTGGCAGCTCCCTCAATCAAGACCCTGAGAGCCATTTGTTCGGCAATGGATATGCCGGTCAACTGGCTGTTTCATCGTGACAGCGACTCTGAAAATCAGGCCAACGGATATATCGTGCAGCGTAATAGCAGGCGCTTCCTTACCTATAATGACGGTGCGCTGATCAAGGAATTGCTGACACCTGACACTCAACCGCAAATTCAGATGCTTCGCTTTCTGATGGAACCTGGCGCAGATTCAGGTGAGCCCTATTCCAACACGGACGGGGGCAAATGCGGACTGGTTCTACAGGGAACGCTCGGACTTGAACTCGACTCACGCCAGTTTGTCATCAATACCGGCGACAGTTTCGCGTTTCCCGCACGGGCCATGGTTCGGTTCTGGACGATAGGTGACAGTACCTGCGAGGTGATATGGGTGGTTTCGCCTGCAACGGTTTGACATAACAGGTTGTGTCTCAAAGTTTGCAATGAGCTACAAGCGCTTTTCCTCGGCGGTACTTATACTGCAATTTCAACAAGGCTCACTGACGCCGAATGGGACGTCTTGAAGCCCGTCATTGGTTTGTAAACACCTGATGAAGCGGTGATCCTGTTCGAGGCTACTGTTGAGATACTTGACCTCGCGGATTTCATGACCCTGCCAATTCTGGTGAATTTCAGGATCGCGTTGGCAGCCGCTGGCCGACCAAGTTGGCTCAATTCTTGTCGATGACAGCCCTCTTTGCAACGTGGTTGGCTGCGATGGCCTTTCTGAAAACAAATCTGCGTGGCAATCTGGTGCGAATATCGAATAATCCAACGGTCCAAAGTTGCGTAGCCGACTATTATACCGTGTTCGGCCAGAATTTCCTGAAGTTCGCGATAGGAAACGGAGTGGCGCACGCAGAAGAAGACCACATGCACGATGACACCATTGTGAAAATGCGCCCTTTTGAAATCGACGGGCATCTGCCTCACGTCTTCGACCATGCATAGCAAAAGCGCCACAGCGTTGAAGAGATTAATATTTGCGACAAACCTGAGTGTGTCGGCCATCGCGAGGAAATCTGCAGCCGGTCGACAGACAATCATGCGTGTTCGCGACGAAAGCTTATGATCCGTTTGATCTCAACCCGATGACCGTCGTTCCCGCCAGTCTGAGAGCATGGTGGTTAGTATAGAAACTGCTTATGCCACCAACGAGGAAAATGACGGTAACGCAGATGAAGTATATTGGCCTTGATGTTCACAAAGAGACAGTTGCGGTTGCCGAGGCAACACGAGACGGCGAAGTCTTTTTTATAGCACGGTCTTAACACGCCCGAAGCTATCCGGCGTCATTTCGAGTGGCTGTCCGCCTCACGCACCGTCGAGCTATACTTTTGCTGTAAAGCTGGCGGGTGTGGGTATGGAATCTACCGGCAATCAACCAACTGGGAGCATCTTGCGATATCATTGCGCGGCGACCGGATCAAGAATGACAGACGCGATGCTGTTACACTTACGGGGCTTCTGCGTTCGGGAGAACTTACTGCGATCTCGGCCCCCGACGAGGATCATGAAGCCATGCGCGATCTAGTCAGGGCTCGTCGGCAAGCAAAAGACGATCTGGCTGCCGTTCGGCAAATGCTGCTGGGTTTCCTGCTGCGGCACGGACGCAGGCAGACAGGCAAGTCGAACTGGACACGCTTGCACTGGCGATCACTAGGAGAGCAGGCCTCGGCTCGCCCCACCAGCAATTCGTCTTTGGCGAATGCATACGGCGGGTCGAAGAAACGCGAGCCCGATGTCACCGCTTGGACCAGATGCTCGTGGAGGCAATGGAAGGTTGGTCGCTAGCGCCGCTTGTGTGGGCGCTTCAGGCATTGCGCGGTGTTAGCTTGGTAATTGCTGCATCGTTGGCGACCGAGATTGGTGATCTCAGCCGCTTTCGGACACCGAAGCACCTGATGAGTTAGCTGGGTCTGGTTCCTTCAGAGGCGTCCAAGTAAGTGGTACACGACACGGCGCGGAACGATTACAAAGACCGGGAATGGTGAAACCAGAGCCATGTTGGTGGAGCTGCCCGATCCTATCGTCTTCCGGCTCGGGGGCGCGAACTAGGTTGTGTCAACGATATCGGCATCTTACGGCGGCAGGTAAGATACCGGCCAAGGTGATTACGGCAATCCTGCGTGAATGGGTGGCTTTGTTTGGGATGTGAACTGGCATGTGTCGTCCGCCCCTCTCGAACAGAAAAGGTAAGCTGACATTATCTACGATCCGGAAATGATTTGAATCATAGCAACCTGACCGGTATGCCGCGAAATCCAGGCATATGGGAAATGCGGCAACCAATCCGCGGATAAGAGTGTGATCAATCGTCGTCCGATCGGATCGCTGCACACCAGTCAGGTTGGAATTGAACGACGGCGATCTAAACTCGGCGATGCAGTTTTATGCCTTCTACCATCCATGACGGTTGTGAGAGCATGTCTCCGGGAGCATATCTTCAAGTCATGCAACAGCGCGCTGCACGTCTCCTCTGGAACCTTTCCTCTCTTCCGGGTAGAAGGGGAAAGATTCGAGGGGCTTGAAAAATGGCAGAAAAGATCGATAGGCTTGACGAGGAGAAGGAGCAGAAGGCTCCCCGCAGCCAGACGCTGCTTCGCGGGCTCGATATCCTTGATGCTGTGGCCGACAGGTCCCGCACGATCCAGGAAATCGCCGCCGTCACCGGGCTGACCTACAGCACCGTACACCGCATCGTCTCGGTCCTTCTTGAACGGCGCTTTCTCAAGGCCGACAATGCGCGCGAGTTCGGGCTAGGACCGCACCTCATCGAGCTTGGCTTTTCCGCCTATTCGCGGGTCGATCTGGTGCAGGTCGCACGACCATTTCTTGAGGAGCTGTCACAGTTCACCGGTGATACCGTGCATTTGGCACAACGTGAGGGCTGGGAAGTTGCCTATCTCGACAAGCTGCGCGGCACCCGTCCCGTCGAGATCAGTTCGCGTATCGGCGGCCGCAAGCCGGTGATTTCGACCGGCGTTGGCAAGGCGCTGATGCTGGATGAACCGACGGCCGTTCTGTCAGAGCTTTACAAACGCGACCACCAGCTTCTGCCAGGCAACATGACCGAGGCCGACTGGCTGATCCAGATGGCCAATTACCGTTCCGGCGGCTACGCCTATGATCTGGGCGAAGACCAGCCGTCCATACGTTGCGTCGCAGCGCCCTTGCGCGATGCGACGGGCCGTGTGGTGGCTGCGATTTCCGTTTCATCGACGCTTGAATTTATGCCGCCATCGCGCATGCGGGACCTGGTGCCAGAAGTCCAGCGCGTCGCGCGCGTCATTTCCTCCGAGCTCGGTGCACGGACAAGCTGAGGCCCGCCACGGCAGCGAAACCATCAACCGGCTTTGGATCAGAGCACCTTGCCGGGGTTGAGAATGCCCTTCGGATCAAGGCTTGCCTTCAGCTGTTGCAGCATGGCGAGCTCGTTTTCCGAGCGGCTGTAGGCGAGCCACGGCTTCTTGTGCAGGCCAATGCCGTGTTCAGCCGAAACGGAGCCGCCATAGGCGCGGATGATCTCGTAGACGGTCTTCTCGATGCCGTGGCCGGTAGGGTCGATCTCGGAAATCGGGCCGGCAACGAGGTGGATGTTGCTGTCGCCAGCATGACCGAAGAATATCACCTGCAGGGTGGGGAAAGCCACCGCCAGCGCAGCGCGGATTTCCTCGACGCAATCACCGATCCGGGCCAGCGGCACGGAAACGTCAAAGCTGATGGCCGGTGCGCGGCGCGACAGGATTTCAGCGATCCCATCTCGTAGCGACCAGAAGGCTTCCACCTCGCGCTGAGATTGCGAGACGGCTGCGTCCATCAGCAGCCCGGCCTCGAATGCCGATTCCAGCATAGCCTCGAAAACAGGTCTTTCGGCATCCGGATCGGCACCCTGCATTTCCACCAGCACATAGACGGGATGATCCGGATCGACGGGTGGGCGCAAGCCTGTTTCGGCCAGAACCGCCCGGTAATAATCGTTCCACATCAGTTCGAATGCGGTAACCCGACCGGAAAGCGTGCGTTGCGCATGGCGCAGAAGACCCGCTGCTGCGGCGAAATCGGGCACGGCCACCAGCGCCGCATTGGCCCCGCCAACTCCCGGATGCAGTTTCAGTACTGCCTTGGTGATGATGCCGAGTGTGCCTTCCGAACCGATGAAGAGATGTTTCAGGTCGAGTGCGGCATTATTCTTCGGCATGCGGTTCATCATGGGCAGGATGGTCCCATCCGCCAGCACGACCTCAAGCCCGAGCACGAGGTCGCGCGTCATGCCATAACGGATCACACGGTTGCCACCGGCGTTGGTTGCGATGTTGCCACCGATCTGGCAGGAGCCGCGCGCACCGAGATCGAGCGGGAAAGAAAGGCCCGCTTCAAGCGCAGCTTCCTGGATACGCTGGAGAATACAGCCCGCGCCGACCACCATCAGGCCGGAGGCAGCGTCGATTTCCTCTATTTTGTCGAGACCGGCCAGCGAAAGCAGCACAGCGCCCTCGCTTGGCACCGCGCCGCCGGCAAGACCCGAGCGACCGCCTTGCGGCACAACCGGCGTCGAGAACTCGTGGCAAAGCTTCATGACGGCGGCAACAGCCGCGGTATCGCGTGGTGTCGCCAGCGCCAACGGCTCGCCGCCACGCTCGTCGCTCCAATCGCGAAGGGCCGCTTCCGGAACGTCGGTTCCGACCTTCAGATTGCTCGCGCCGACAGCCTCCTGAAGGGCCGCAAGGAGTGCTGTTTTCGGGTTCTCGGATTGCATTACGTCCTCCCAGTCTGCTTTTACAATCGACCTAGTGGCGGAATTTCTCACATATTGCAAATGCATTTTACTATTTGACAAAGAATCGCCGTCTGTTTACTTCGTGATGCGGGGGAGGAGCGGAGGCATCGGCCTCCCGTCCAGCTTCACTTATGAAGTGCCCGGCTGAAAAACTGGAAATCTCTCGGGTTTTCCGCACTATTTTGGGAGGACAGAAATGTCACTTATGAATGCCGCGCAGGTTCTGCGCGCAGGTTTCGTTGCCGCTTTAGCCGTGGCCGCATCTTATGGCACGGTTGCCCAGGCTGCGCCTGAAATCGTCTTCCGCGCCGCTCATGCCTCGGCGCCGACCTCGACCGGCCACAAGGCCTTCGAATTCCTCGACAAGGAACTGCGCGAAAAGTCCGACGGACGCATGGGCCTCGAGATTTTCCCGAATTCGCAGCTCGGCGGTGAACGCGAGCTGACCGAGAACATCCAGTTCGGCAATGTTGACCTGACCTTCGTTTCGTCGGCTCCTGTCGCCTCCTTTGCCCCGCAATTCTTCGCCTTCGACATTCCGTTCCTGTTCAAGGATCGCGAGCAGGCCTACAAGGTGCTCGATGGTGAAGTCGGCCAGGAAATCCTGAAGTCGCTCAACGACAAGGGTATGGTCGGTCTCGCTTATTGGGAAAACGGCTTCCGCCAGTTGACCAACAACAAGAAGGAAATCCGTTCCCCGGATGACCTCGCGGGCCTGAAAATGCGCACCATGGAAAACGAAGTGCATATCGCGGCATGGCGGGCAGAAGGCGCGAACCCGGCACCCCTCGCCTTCAACGAGCTGTTCACCGCGCTCCAGCAGGGAACCTTCGACGCACAGGAAGGCCCGATCAACCTCTTTTATGATATGAAGTTCAACGAGGTGCAGAAGTACATCTCGAAGACCAATCACATCTATTCGCCCTGGCCACTGCTCGGCAATCCGGAAAAGCTCGCCAGCCTGAGCCCGGAAGACCGCGCGATTTTCGACCAGGCCGTCAAGGATGCGACCGCCTACCAGCGCGACCTCGCCAAGGAAGCCGACGACAAGGCCGAAGCAGCCATGACCAGCGTGCAGTTCACGACGTTGACCCCGGAAGAGCTGAAGGCCTTTTCCGACAAGGCAGCGCCGATCGTTGAACTCGTCAAGGAGAAGGCTGGCGCCGATCTGGTGGACCGCCTGCTGGCCGCCGCTGCCCAGTAAATCCTGAACTCAAAATGCCCGGCGAGCGCCAATCGCCGGGCAATTCCATTCGAACAAACGAACTGACCGTCAATGCGTCAGGCAGCGCCCGGGACCGGTTCCCGCGCGGCGCGGGAGAGACTCATGCTCAAAATCATCGATGAGCATTTCGAGGAGGCAATCGTCGTAGCCCTCATGGCTCTGATGTCGATCCTTATCGGGGTGCAGATCTTCATGCGCTACGTGATGGGCGCTTCCCTTTCCTGGTCGGAAGAGCTGTCACGCTACTTCTTTATCTGGGCAACCTATATCGGCATTGCCTATGCGGTGCGCAAGGACGCCCATATCCGCGTAACCATGGGTACGGAGTTGCTGTCGCGCACCGGCCAGACCTATGTGCGGGTTCTGACCCATGTGGTCTTCGGTGCCTTCGCGCTGTTCGTTATGTACCAGGGCTGGTTCATGGTCGAGAAGACCTTCCGCTTCGGCCAGAAATCCGCCTCGCTTGGCATCCCCATGGGCATTATCTACCTGGCACCCTTCACCGGCTTCCTGCTGGTCGTGCTTCGCCTGCTGCAGGCCATCGTGCTCGACCTGCGCCGCGCGCGGGAAGGAGCAGCCCAATGATCACGCTCATTCTCTTCGGTCTTCTCGCCGTCCTGCTGGTGTTTTCCGTTCCGATCGCTATCTCGCTGGGTATCGCTTCGACGCTTGCGCTCATCGTATCGGGCAAGGTCTCCGGTTCTTATGTCCCTCAGGGCCTCGTGACTTCGATCGACAGCTTCCCGTTGATGGCCGTTCCGTTCTTCATTCTCGCCGGCGATCTCATGGGCCAGGGCGGCCTGTCGCAGCGACTTATCAATGTCGGGCGCATGTTCTTCGGTCGCTATACGGGTGGTATGGCGATTATCGCAGTTGTCACCTGCATCTTCTTTGCCGCGATTTCCGGCTCTGGTCCCGCGACCGTCGCCGCCGTCGGCACCATTCTTCTACCTGCCATGACGAAAGACGGCTACAAGCCGAGTTTTTCTTCGGGACTCATCTCCTGTTCCGGTTCGCTCGGCGTCATCATTCCGCCGTCGATCCCGATGGTCATCTATGCCACCTCGGCCAATGTCTCGGTTTCCAAGATGTTCATGGGCGGCGTGGTGCCGGGCCTGCTGATCGGCTTTGCGCTCATCAGCTATGCCTGGTGGCAATCGAAACGCGATGGCCAGAAGCCGGGCGACTATCGCCCCTCCAGCCGCGAGATGCTGGCCGTCCTTAACGATGCCAAGTGGGCGCTCATGGTGCCGGTCATTATCCTCGGCGGCATCTATGGCGGCATTTTCACCCCCACGGAAGCTGCAGCAGTCGGCGTGATCTACGGTTTCGTGGTCGGCACCTTCGTCTACAAGGAGCTGAGCCTCAAGGATCTCTACAAGATCTTCGCTGGCTCCGGCCTGACCTCGGCCACCATCATGCTGATCGTCGGCACAGCCACCATCTTCGGCCGGGCGCTCGCCATTGAGGGCGTGCCGGTAATGCTGGCAAACGCCATCACATCGGCGGTGGATCAGGCATGGCTTCTGCTGCTCGCCATCAATGTGATCCTGCTGATCGTCGGCACCTTCATGGAGACTATTGCCGCCATCATCATCCTGACACCGATCCTGCTGCCGCTGGTGACAGCCCTCGGGGTGAGCGCGGAACATTTCGGCATCGTCATGATCGTCAATCTGGCAATCGGCATGGTGACGCCACCTGTCGGCGTGAACCTGTTCGTCGCCTCGCGCATCTCCGGCCTCTCGCTCGAGACGGTGGTGAAAGGCGCAATCGCCCCGATGCTCGTGATGATCGTCGTGCTCATGATCATCACCTATGTGCCCGCAATTTCGCTGGCGCTGCCGGCACTCTTCGGAATGTAATGTAAAGGATACTTATGATGAGCAAGAAACTCAGGGCGATCATCATCGGGCCAGGCAATATCGGCACCGACCTGCTGATGAAGATGCAGCGCTCGCAATGGGTGGAGCCGGTCTGGATGGTCGGCATCGATCCGGCTTCTGAAGGCCTGAAGCGGGCGGCCGAAATGGGTATCAAGACCTGCGCAACCGGCGTCGACGGCGTTCTGGAGCATGTTCTGGCCGACGAAATCCGCGTCGCCTTCGATGCCACCTCTGCCTATGCTCATGCGGAGAACTCCCGCAAGCTCAATGAGCTCGGCGTCATTATGGTGGACCTGACACCCGCCGCCATCGGCCCATTCTGCATTCCACCGGTCAACCTGGCCGATCATGCCAAGCGGCTCGAGATGAACGTCAACATGGTCACCTGCGGCGGCCAAGCCACCATTCCGATGGTGGCTGCCGTTTCCCGCGTGCAGCCGGTGGAATATGGCGAGATCATCGCCGCCGTTTCCTCGCGTTCGGTTGGACCGGGCACCCGCAAGAATATCGACGAGTTTACCCGCACCACAGCGCACGCCATTGAGAAGGTTGGCGGCGCAAAGCGCGGCAAGGCGATCATCATCGTCAATCCGGCAGAACCGCCCCTTCTCATGCGTGACACCGTGCATGTGTTGACGGAAGGCGAACCGGATCAGGCCGCGATCACCGAAAGTGTGAATGCCATGGCCGCCGAAGTGCAGAAATACGTGCCCGGCTACAAGGTCGTGAACGGTCCCGTCTTTGATGGCAAACGCGTTTCGATCTATCTCGAGGTCGAAGGTCTCGGTGATTTCCTGCCGAAATATGCCGGCAACCTCGACATCATGACGGCGGCGGCCCTGCGCACCGCCGAACTTTTCGCGGAAGAGGCCGATAAGGGCGTCTTCACCCTGCCGGCACGCGGCTGAGGAGATTGAAATGAGCATCGAAGGACGCAAGATCACCCTTCACGAGATGAGCCTGCGCGACGGCATGCATGCCAAGCGCCACCAAATCTCCACCGAACAGATGGTCGAGATCGCCAAGGCTGCCGATGAATCCGGCATGCCGTGGATTGAGGTGACCCATGGCGACGGGCTGGGCGGCGCTTCCGTAAACTACGGCTTCTCGGCGGCAACCGACGAGGAATATCTTTCCGCCGTCATCCCGCATATGAAGAAGGCCAAGGTTTCGGCGCTTCTCCTGCCCGGCATTGGCACCGTGGACACGCTGAAGCGCGCCATGGATTGCGGAATCTCCGGCGTGCGCGTCGCTACCCACTGCACTGAGGCCGACTGCGCCGAACAGCACATCACCTATGCCGCCAAGACGGGCCTCGACACCGTCGGCTTCCTGATGATGGCGCACCGCGCCAGCCCGGAAAAGCTGGTCGAGCAGGCGCTTCTGATGGAAAGCTATGGTGCCAACTGCGTCTATTGCACCGACTCAGCCGGTCACATGCTGCCCGATGACGTGACCGCGCGCATCACCGCCATCCGCGCGGCGCTGAAGCCGGAAACGGAACTCGGCTTCCACGGCCATCATAACCTCGGCATGGGTATCGCCAATTCGGTGGCAGCCGTTGCCGCAGGCGCAAACCGCATCGACGGCGCGATCGCAGGCCTTGGTGCGGGTGCCGGCAATGCGGCGACCGAACTGCTGGTCGCCGTGTTCGAGCGCATGGGTGCCATCACCGGCGTCGATCTCTTCACGATCATGGACGCTGCTGAGGATCTGGTCGTGCCGATGATGGATCGTCCGATCCGCGTGGACCGCGGCTCGCTGGTTCTCGGCTATGCCGGCGTCTACTCGTCGTTCCTGCTGTTCGCCGAGCGCGCGGAGAAGCGTTACGGCGTTCCTGCCCGCGACTTGCTTCTGGAACTCGGCCGCCGCGGCATGGTCGGTGGTCAAGAAGACATGATCGAGGACCTGGCGCTGACGATGTCCCGCGCCGCGAAGGCCCGACCTGTAGGTCTGGCAGCTGGATAAACCTGGATATCGCACTTCGCAGCGCTGTTGCCGTTGCGAAGTGCCGATGAAGGAATTAAGTGTCTCATCTGCCGCATTCGTCGGCAATGCACGAAGGCCCGAGCGTATCAAGGGGCTTTCGACTTCAGGGAAATGGAGCAGGATATTGAACCCGACCACGATCCAGTTGATCGCTGCAGTGTTGTTTGTGGTCGCAATCCTGCACACGTTCTCAGTCAAACTGTTCGAACGGCTCGCCCATAACGATCCGCGTCATGGCGGCGTCTGGCATCTTCTGGCCGAGGTCGAGGTCGTCTTCGGCTTCTGGGCAATGGTAATGATGCTGTTCATGTTCGCCATCGAAGGGTCCGAAACCGCAGCGCGTTATCTGGACGGGCAAAACTTCGCAGAGCCCATGTTCGTCTTCGCCATCATGGTGATTGCCGCGACGCGACCGGTGCTGCAGTTCAGCCAGGCGGTGGTCAAGGCCATCGCCTCGATCATTCCATTACGTCCGCAGATCGCCTCCTTTTTCACCGTGCTGTTCGTCGTGCCGCTTCTCGGCTCCTTCATAACGGAGCCAGCCGCGATGACTGTTGGCGCGATGATCCTTTCCACTGGCACGTTTTCGCGCAACATCTCGGCCCGACTGAAATATGCAGCCCTTGCCGTCCTCTTCGTCAACGTGTCCATCGGCGGCACGCTTACGCCCTTCGCCGCACCGCCGATCCTGATGGTCGCCGGCAAATGGAACTGGGACATGCCGTTCATGCTGGAAACCTTCGGCTGGCGCTCGATTCTTGCGACAGCGTTGAATGCGGGAATACTTGCGTTCCTCTTCCGAAAGGAGCTTGCGGCCCTGCCATCCGGCTCAGAAACGGTGGGCAACCGGGTTCCCATACCGCTGATCGCGGTACATCTGGCTTTCCTCGCTCTGGTGGTGACCTTCTCCCATCATCCGGCGGTGTTCCTCGCGCTTTTCCTGTTTTTCCTCGGTGTCACTCAGGCCTACCGTGCCCATCAGGATCGATTGATGCTGCGTGAGGGATTGCTGGTCGCCTTCTTCCTCGGAGGTCTCGTGGTGCTCGGTGGACAGCAGCAATGGTGGCTGCAGCCGCTGTTGATGAGCATGAATTCCGACGCTATCTATTTTGGCGCGACGGTGCTGACAGCTGTTACCGACAATGCGGCGCTTACCTATCTGGGCTCATTGGTCGAAGGTCTGACGGACGAGTTCAAATATGCTCTTGTTGCAGGAGCCGTCACCGGCGGTGGCCTAACCGTGATCGCCAATGCACCCAATCCGGCAGGCCTTTCAATCCTCAGGGGTCATTTTGAGGACGAGACAGTCAACCCGCTCGGCCTGCTGGTCGCAGCTATACCGCCAACGCTGGTAGTCGTAGTCATCTTCTGGCTTATCTAGGATTGGATCTGGGGGGATTATCCAGTCCTTGGCGACTTCTGGAGAGCTGAGCATACTGGGCCAAAAGAGATGAGGCAGTTCATCCGTCAAAGATGGGTTAGTTTTTTTGCCCGGCGCACAAGGTACCACACGGCAAGAATGATGACGGGGAAGCCTGCCAATGTCAGGAATGTCTTCATGCCGGAGATCGCCTCAACATGGCCAAGGCTTTCCAGAAGCGTCTTGTAGAGACCGATGGCGTAATAGCTGATGGCGACGATTGAGAACCCCTCGACTGCTTCTTGCAGCTTGGTCTGCACCTGCACACGCTTTTCCATCGATTCCAGCAATTGCAGGTTTTGCTGTTCCAGTTCAACCTGAACCGATGTCCGCAACAAATCGCTGGCGCGCGAGACGCGGGTTGCCGAGTTTTCGATGCGTTTGCTGGCTTGCGCGCAAAACCTGATAGCGGGGCGGAAACGACGCTCGATGAATACGCCAAGCCTCTGATAACCGTCGACGTGCTGTTCACGCAATTCGGCAAGCCGCGCAAACACGAGTTCTGAATAGGCCGCAGTTGCACTGAAGCGCTCACCCGTATTGACTGATACGTCGAGAATTTCGCTGGCAAGCTGTGCCAAATCCTTGAGAAGACGCTCCTGCTGGTGGGCTTCTTTGCCAAGCGCATCAACAATTGTCTGCAACCGGGTCTCGAACACGGAACAGCGCGTGAAAGTGTCCTGCGCCAGTGGCAGGCTGATCAGCGCCATAAGTCGGTAATCTTCGATTTCAAGCAATCGCCGAACCATACGTCCGGTCCGGAATGCATTGAGATTATGGTTGAGCAGGACGAAGCGCGTCGCGCTGGCCTCATTGAAGCGGAACGTTGACCAGATTTCAGCATCGCAATTGCCTATAGCAGAAACCGCAACATCCGTATCCGTATGCGCACCGAGCATAAGCTTCGCATCATGCGTACCCGCGAGACCAACGACAATTTCAATGGAATTGATGCGCTGTCCCGGCATTTCATTGACGAGCTTGATCCAGATTTCTTCTCTGAGCGGGATGGCATTGTAGTCGCCGCTCCATTGAATGACATAGGTAAGCGATACAAACTCGGCGTGAATTTCCCACTTGATGCGACCGCTCGTCGTTTGCGCAATGCCACTTTTGCCGTCGCTCGTATTCGTCAAACCAAGCTTTAAAAGAGTGTCGGGAGCATGTGTGGCCTCATTACCGACGAAAAAAGCTTCGTGCCAGACCACCGCCGGAGCATCGAAATAAATCGATGGACGCGAGTGAAGCTCGTCGTTGAGAACGCCACGCCACGGATAATCTTTGGTCATCGGGGAGCGGTCCCATCCGGTTTTCAAGACTGATTGAAAAGATTGAAAGTTTTCAGCGGCAGTAGCCTATTACGGCCAGCCGATCGATCAAAGGCATTTTTTGTGCTCACTGTTCCGGGTAGCTCAGCCCATCATCGCGTTGATGAGATACGGGCCGTCATGCGCGATTGCTTCTTCAAAGGCATCGCGCAATTCTTCAAGCGTGGTGACGGTTTTCGCCATAACGCCAAAGGATTGTGCAAGGCCGGCCCAGTCGATGGCAGGCTTGTCCAGCGATAACATGGAATGCGCCGTTTCGCCCGGATTAGCGCCAACCTTGGCATATTCGCCCAGCAGGATTTCATATTTGCGATTGTTCAGAAGTACGGTTGTACAGGGCAGATTTTCACGCGCCTGCGTCCACAGAGATTGCATCGTATAGGCGGCAGAGCCGTCTGCCTGAAGTGATACAATTCGCCGTTCGCTCTCGCCGTTTTCGGCTGCACCAATCGCAGCACCAGTTGCCATCGGCAACCCGCCGCCAATGGCTCCCCCCACCATCGTCATCCATTGGCAAGGGGCCATGCTGGCGAGGCGAGACGGAAAGCCCCCACCCTGCGTCAGAGATTCATCGGAGATGATCGCATTTTCCGGCATTACGGAACAAACAATTTCCGCCAGGCCATCAGGCGTGATGCGGCCTTCGACCTCTGTAAATGGGCGCGTAACCACCGGCGGGCTGCACGGTTCGATTTCCAGTCTGCCGGCCAGAGCCTGCAACGCAGCAATGGCATCCTGCTCGGGACGCGAAAGGTGAAATACTTCGGCATCGGGCCGGGTGACACGGCTGGGACGTCCCGGATAGAGGAAGAAAGCAGTCGGCGGCGGGCAATTGACCAGAATGACGTGGTCATAGGGAGCGAGCGCTTCCAGCGCGACATCGACAACATAAGGCACGCGCGGGATTGCCATCCGCCCGCGCCCGACGGGGACCAGCCCGGCAAGCTGGCTTATCCGCAAATCGATGCCTGCCTGCTGCAAACCTGCCAGCAACGGCTGCGCCTCAACCACAAGTGCCGCACTTCCAAGAACCATCACGACGCGTCCGCCACTGCGGCACGCCGCGGCAGCGCGATCAATCTGCAAGGGCGACGGGCTCTGCGGCCCGATATCAGGCAAGATACCCCCCACCTTGCCGCCCTCAGTCCATGAGACGTCGGCGGGCAGGATCAACGAAGCGACATGACCGTTATCAGCGCGCGCAGCCTGAATCGCACGTGCCGCATCCACACCTATGTTTGCCGGTGAGGTGGAATAGGCAACCCAGTCGGAGCAGGTTTCAGCCAGCGAAACCACGTCGGCCGTCAGCGGACTGTCGAAAGCGACATGCGGGACAGCATGATCTCCGACGATATTGACGATGCCTACACCCGCGCGACGTGCATTGTGCAGATTGGCAATACCGTTGGCGAGCCCAGGGCCGCAATGCAGCAATGTCGATGCCGGTTTTCCGGTGACGCGGAAATATCCATCGGCCATGCCTGTCACAACATTTTCCTGCAAGCCCAGCACGCAACGAATGCCTGGAATACGGTCAAGTGCCGATACAAAATGCATCTCGCTCGTTCCCGGATTGGCAAAGCAGGTGGTCACATCCCCGGCGATCAAGGTGTGCACAAGCGCTTCGGCACCGATCAGATAAGGATCGTCGTTGGGAGGTGTGTTCGACATGGCTCTACTCACTATTGTGTCGGCTAAGACGCGACTGGATCAGTAAGGATTGGTCGCTGCGACTTGCGGCAATGCCGAAAACGCATCGAACCATGCTGCAACTTTTGGAAAGTCGCCCCGCCAGCTCAATTCTGGAATACGATTGTCGATAAAAGCAAGGGGCACGAAGATCGAAATAACGCCTATATCGCGACGTCCGCTGAGATGATCGGGCCGCGTTTCGAGCCATGTCAGAGTATCGATGATTTTCGATGCCCATGCATTCCGCCATTGCTGCCATTGCAGTTCACTGGGGCGCAGGCCTATCTCGTAGCGTAATTGTAGTGCAGCGTCGCACATGGAGTCACCCAGCGCCTGATCGCGCAGGTTACGCCAGCGTTCGTCACCGCGACCGATCAGCTTGCCTTTGGCAAAATCGTTCAAATACTCGCAGATTACCGGACTGTCGAAGAGCGCTTCCCCCTCGTCGGTCACCAGCATGGGAATCTGGCCGGACGGGTTGAGCTTGCGGAACTCCGGGTCACGTAGCATCAGATTGCCCTTGCCGGCAACCAGTTCGATCTTCTTCGAAATGCGCAGAAAGCCTGCCAGAATGGTGACTTTGCGTACAAAAGGCGACAAGCCTGAATAGTGTAGTTTCACATTGATTTCCTCAAGCCCGCAGAGGTTCCGGTAGACGGAATTTGTCATGCCCGCGTAGAAATTCACGCGTGCGCTCCTGTTTGGGTGCCATCAAAACTTCTGCTGGTGTGCCCTGTTCATGGATCAGCCCCTGATGCAGGAACACAACGCGATCGGCGACGTGATAGGCAAAGCCCAGCTCGTGCGTAACGATGACCATGGTTACGCGATCTCGGCTCAGCGAACGCATCACTTCCAGCACCTCGCCCACCAGCTCGGGATCGAGAGCTGAGGTGGCTTCGTCGAACAGCATGACCTGTGGCTCCATCGCCAGAGACCGGGCAATGGCAACGCGCTGTTGCTGGCCGCCAGACAGGCGCGACGGATAAACGTCTGCTTTATCGGCGATGCCTACTCGCGCCAGTTCCTCAAGCGCACGTTCACGCGCCTTTTCCTTGCTGACGCCTTTGACCTTCATAGGGGCGATAGCGATATTTTCGGCCACCGTCAGATGGGGAAACAGGTTGAACTGCTGAAACACCATGCCCACTTTCGTGCGGATAGCAGTCAGATCCTTCTCCCGATACTGAATGGTGCCGGACGCAGTCGCTCCAACCTGCGTGCCGTTGAGCCAGATGCGGCCTGCACTGGGAACTTCCAGGAGATTGAGACAACGCAGCAAAGTACTCTTGCCCGAACCGCTGGAGCCAAGCAGAACGACGGTCTCACCTTCATTAACGGTGAGGTCGATGGATTTGAGAACCTGCAGAGGACCAAAGCTTTTGCTAAGTCCTTCGACGCGGAGAACTTCCGTCATGGGACTGCTACCTCGCTGTATGAAGTCTGTCCTCAAGGCTTTTTGCAAGGACACTAAAGGGGACGATGACGATGATGAAAATGAGCGCCACAATCGTGAAGGTTTCGATGGGGCGATATTCGGTATCGGCGACCAGCTTGGCGTAATAGAGCAGATCGCCATATGCGACAGCAGATGCCACGGTAGTAAGTTTGGCAATCTCGATTGCGCGGTTGGTGAAGGCTGGCACCATGCGGCGGAATGCCTGTGGGATCACGATATAGATCAACTGCTGCATGCGCTGCATTCCGAGGGCGCGCGCGGCCTCGTATTGACCGACATGAATGGACTGCAAACCACTGCGGTAAATGTCGGCGCAATACGCGATGTTGTAGATCGCAAATGACGCAATCGCCACGAAGAACGGGTTGTTCTGCACGCCAAGCAGAATGGGCGCAAATGCCTGGAAGAAGAACAACTGGATCAGGATCGGTGTATTGCGGATCATCCCGACATAGATGGTCGCGGGATAGCGCAACCAACGGGACCTCGATGTCTTTGCCAGTCCAACCAGCAAGCCACCTGTCAGCCCTGCGGTCATCGTGGTCATCGTTAGCAACAAGGTGTTGAGCAGACCGCGCCAGAACAGTTCGTGATAGTTCAGCAGTATCTGGATATCGAAATATTCGCTCATCAAACCGCTCCCGATCAGCGATCCGAAACGGCTAAACGCCGTTCGACATAATAGGTGAGAGATGAAGCAGCCGAGAAAAGGACAAAATAGATGGCTGCAACAACGGCGAAGGTTTCCAGAGGCCGATAGGTTTCAGCTGCGATGCGCGTCGCCTGAAAGGTGAGATCCTGAAAGGTAATTGCAGCTGCAAGCGATGTGGCTTTGACGAGATCGATCGTGGTGAGAAGAAACACGGGCAACATGCGGCGTACGGCCTGTGGCAGGATGATCCAGCGCATGGCTTGTCCCCGCGTCATGCCAAGGCTTCCGGCAGCCTCATACTGGCCGGGCGGTATCGAAATGATGCCGCCTCGAAACAGTTCCGCAAAATAGCCCGAGTTCTGAATTCCAAGCGCCAGCGTTGCGGCGACGAAAGGCGATATTGGATGACCGATGATGGCTGGCAGCGCGAAATAGGTCCAGAAGATCATGACCATCAGCGCCGATGAGCGCAGGATGTAGACAGCGGCTGTGCCTGAGCGTGCAACCGCCCCATTTTTGGACAGACGCATGAGCGCAAGTACGAGGCCAAAAGGGATAGCAATCGCCAGAGCGCTTGCGGACAATTGCAAGGTACCGAGTACGCCTTCGATCAACAGACCCTTTTGACGCAGGACGGGTTCAAAGTTCCACTCATACATAAAGGTACTCGGGTGCTTGACTATATTATTTCCAGCCGCGTGCGGCATCTGCGGAGGGACTACTGGATGAAGTTGACCGTCACGTCTTCAGGCTTTACGCCGCTTGCAGCGATTTCAGCCTGATAGATTTTCTTGGTTTCACCGGAGTCCGTCATGTAGGCGAAGGTGGTTTCGAGAAAATCGCGCCAGCGCTGATCTTGCTGTGGCGGGATGGCCGCCAGAATAGGCAGATAGATTGCCGGGCCATCCAGAAGCTTCACCTGTCCCTTGCGCATTTTTGCACGCGCCGCATCGGCATTGGACGGCGTCGCTATCGTCCCGTCGATCTGACCGGTCTGAAAAGCAGCCATGACTTCAGAGGTCGAAGGGAAACGCTGCACGCTCGCATTCGGTGCATGTTCCTGCAGCATGGAATCAAAATTGGTACCATTCACGATCCCAAGTTTCACTTCAGGCTTGTTCAGATCAGCCCAGCTATTGGCAGGCAGATCGTCGCGCCCGAAGAATACGACGCCGTATTTATAAACCGGCGTATGAATGAACTCGACTGCGGCGGCACGCTGCGGGGTGCCATCAAGCCCAAAGAAAAGATCAACCTGCCCGGTCTGGATCGCGGCGATTGCACCGGACCACGACAATTCGACGATCTCTACTTTTGCGCCGAGTGAATCTGCTATGCGCTGGCCTATGATCACAGCCACGCCGCGCCAGGTATCGCTGCCCTGTTTGACGCCGACATCACCCTTCCCGAGTGCATCCTTGTAGGAGAACGGCGCATATGGAGCTACGCCAAGGCGTACGGTTTTGGTTTCATTGATACGCTGCCAGACAGACTCCTGCGCTTTGGTCGGCATTGCCGAAGCCGCAGTCATCAAAAGCCCGGCCAGCACGGGCATCCATAAGCGCGCAAACAGATGCTTCATTTGTTCCTCCTCCTCTTTTTTTTGCGCGAAATCGCGTCTCGCGCATATCTTTCCTTTGTTGCGTATATTACATCATGATGCATATATTGCATCATAATCGATATTTGTGTCAAGCAACCCGGCTACTGTCCCGCCGCTTTTACATCTGTTCATTTGATGTTGATTGCCCGATCTGAACGGATGTGACTGCCCGGCCTCACCTGCCTGAACGGAGCAGCCAAAACCTCATCGTCCCGGTCGCGCTTCCATACGTGTTTTGAAATTAAGAAGCGCTTTCTTGACCCTGTCTTCGTCTTCCTGCGTTTCCGGCGAAGACAACATCGCGATCCCGACCGCTATTTCCAGTCGTGGGTCCCCTGTCAGGCACACCGCATAAGAGACAACGCCATGTGCCAATTCATTACGGGACATGGCAAACCCCTCGTGGCGAATCTTGTCCACTTTCGGCAAAAACTTGTCCTTGTTGGGGCTGTCTTTCAGCAACTCAATCAATTCCGGTTGCGACTTGCGCGCGAGCAATACCTTGCCGAGCGAGCTGATATCCGCCGGAATACGCGCACCTATGTCAAATGAGAGGTTCACGGCATTGTCCCGATGACGATGGCTATCGGCAATAACAAGTTCTGCCCCGTCGAGAAGCCCGATACAAGCTGTCCGTTTTGCATCCTCAACCAGTTCCGGCAGGCAGGAATGAACCCAATCGAAATAATTGAAACTCTGCTGTGCGAATGCGCCAAGTTGAATCGCCAGCACACCAAGCTGATATTTGGCACTGCGGCTGTCCTGTAAAAGAAGCCCCTCCTTGCGCAGAGACGCCAGCAAACGCGATGCAGTGCTTCGGTTCAGCCCCAGATGCCGAGCCACTTCGGAAACGGAAACCTCGCCGTCAGACCGCATGAGCAGTTTTAGGACTTCAACGACATTTTCCGCAACCTTCACGATTGATTTCCTTCTCTTGTTGCAACGTGTTTCGCTATATACAACACGTCGCGCGAAAATGGCTAGCTCTTCGGCTGTGGTCGGTCTGCCCATGCGTAGTAGCGCGCAGCAATCGGAGTGGTATAACGCTTCATGATACGCGCCTGCAAAGGCACTTCCGGAAAATCCCGTGCATAGGCTGTTGCCTGATCGTCGCTCTGTAAAATTCGTTCCGCAGCCTTACGGCCCAGATAAGGCGCGAACAAAAGCCCTCCGAAGCAATAGCCCAGGGCGTAATGCAATCCTTCATGCATTCCTAGATGTGGATGGAAATCCCATGTGGCTGCGCATCTCCCGGTCCAAGCATGGGTCAGCTTGACGCCTCGCAGAAGCGGCAGAAACGCCCTCATATCGCGGTGGATCTCCCGGGCAAGGCGCTTCAATCCGAAAACTGGACGCCTGCCGGTTTTGGCACCATAGAGCAACCGTTTGCCATCGGCTGAAAGCTGCATGTAGCGCGTGGCGCGCGTATTATCGATATAGGTGCGATTATGCGGCAGAATTTCTTGCGCCAGCCCCTGCGGCAGTTCTTCCGTTGCCACCATATAGGCATTGATTGGCAGCAGCCGCCGGTTAAGCCACGGCACCAGATCGTCCGAATAGCCGTTGGTAGCAATGAGCACATCGCGCGCAACGATCGATTGCCGACCAACATGAATAGTCCAGTCACTACCTTTACGTTCCAGGCCGCCGACACGTGCATGGCCAATAATCCGAGCGCCCGCGCGCTGCGCGCGTTCCAGCATTGCACGGGTATATTTAGCCGGATTAAGCGCCGCATTCTCGCGCACGACAACCCCGCCAAAATAGCACTCGGAAGCTATCTCACCGGCTGCACTGCCCGGCACCAGTTGGTAGTCTTCGCCCAGCAGCTTTCCGCGAGCCTCATATTCCCTCGCCAATCCGTCATAATGCTTCTGGCTCAGCGCGCCGATGAAGCGCCCGGATATACGAAAATCGCAGTCAAGCTGCTCATCCTTGATACGTGAAACGCTTTCCTGAAAGATTGCGTTCTGTTCCTGAAAGAAAGCAACAGCCTTCTCCTCGCCAACCGCCTTGGAAAGCAACAACAAAGATTGGCGACCGGCCTTGCCCAGCATTCCGGCATTGCGTGAACTGGCAGCCATACCCGGCTCTGCAGCATCCAGCACGACCACATCGCGACCTGCCGAAGCCAACCGATGCGCCGCCGACAAGCCTGTCAGGCCAGCGCCAACGATGGCAACATCGACCCGGCGCGGGAGTTCTGGCGCTGCAACAGCGACCATTCCCTCGCTCCAGAAGGGAGTTTCGCGAAAGTCGCGGGAAAGGATATCATTCGACATGTTCAATCTTTCGAAATCATGAAGCCTGACGCATTGAAGCGTGGTCGCGCCAGCCATAATAGCGGATCACACGCCTGGTCACTGCGGCATCGAAAGCACGGGCAGGCATGAGTACGCTTGGGAAACTGCGCGTCTGAAAATCAGCATCGGGCGCTGCCCCGAGAACCTGCTGGGCAAGAATTTCACCAAGATAAGGCGCCATCGCCAGGCCGGAAAAATTATAACCGAGCGCGTAGTGCATACCCTCGTGCTGGCCAACATGCGGGAAGTGATCCCATGTGACACCGCAACGTCCACCCCAGGCGTTCGACAGGCGATAGCCTCGCAATTGCGGGAACGTTGTCGTCAGGTCGTCATAGATCAGACGAGCGGTTTCGCGAATGGGCTGGTTCTTTGGCTCGCCGGTACGTGCGCCAAACACAATGCGCGTACCGTCAGACGACAGGCGCATCGACATCGGACGACGCGTGGAGTCTATATAGGTGCGGTTGCGCGGAAACACACTTTGCACAACATCGGTAGGAAGAGGTTCCGTCGCAACGATATAGCTCTCAATCTGAATGAGACGGCGTGCAATCCATGGGATCAGGCTTGCGGTATAGCCATTGGAACATAGAAGCACATCACGCGCCCGAACCATGCCATTCGACGTCTTTACCAGAAAGCCGTCTTTTTCTCTCCGGATCGACTCTACGACGGTTTTTTTGATAATCGAAGCCCCGGCAGCCCTGGCGCGTGCAATGAACGCGCGTGTATATTGGCCTGGATGCACCGCACCGTTGTCGTGAACATACACACCGCCGACGAAGCTTTTTGAACCGACTTCGCTCTGGACACCCTCATCCAGTATGCTGATCTTTTCACCAAGATACTCGGCCCGCGCCTCATATTCAGCACGAAGCCCATTAAATTGTTGTTGCGTGTGGGCAACGACCACGCGTCCGTTCTGCTGATAATTGCAGCGAATCTTTTCAGCTTCGATGCGCTCGACAGATGACAGGAATACGCTGTGCAGATCACGGAAATAGCGGATTGCCACGTCCTGCCCCGCGCTTTTCGACAAGCCTAAAAAGGAGTGTTTGGTGTTACGACCAAGCATTCCTGCATTGCGCGAACTGGCTCCTTCACCGGGCTCCCCGGAATCCAGAATGACGACGCGGCGCCCGCTGCGCGACAAATCATGCCCGGCAGTCAGTCCGGTCAGGCCTGCGCCAACGATCAGGACATCAATCTGAGCAGGCAGCGGTTCAGCGGAAGGGCCCATCGGCGGCAGCGAAGTCAGCCAATAGGACCGGTCCACAAAATCCGGAGTGAAAATAGAGCTTTTCACGATGAGCCCTCCCGTTGATGCCTGAGCGTTTTTTATTTCCGGTTCATCATCTGCGCCAGTCGTGGTGCCCAATAAGTAATGACCATATCGGCACCGGCGCGACGCAGGCAGGTGAACAATTCCATCGCGCATTCCATCTCATCCATCTGTGCACCATTGGCACCAAAATGGATCATGGCGTAGTCGCCACTGATCGAATAGGCAGAAACCGGCAGTTCATAACGGTCTGCCGCCATACGCACCAGATCCATATATGGAATAGCGGGCTTGATGTTGATCATTTCCGCACCCTGAGCCACGTCGGCTTCCATGATGCGTAGCGCGTCCTTGGCGTTATGCGGCTCAAGGTAAAACACCTTTTTATCAAAGCCGTAACTGGCGCCAGTTGCCGTCGTTCCCGTACCGGCCTTGAAGAAAGCTGAATTGTACTTGATCGATGACATCAGCAGCATATCGTCCAGATTCTCAGCGTCGAGCGCTTCGCGCGCCACGCCGACGCGGCCATCCACCATCGTTGAGCAGCACAGAATATCCACGCCAGCCTTGCCCCAGGCAACTGCGGTCCTGGCAACTGAATCGAGCGTTTCCTTGTCGAGAATGCGATTGTCGGAATCCAGCACGCCGCCGATCATGTGATCGGTAAAGTAACCCATATAGCTGTCGCCGATGATGACTAGCCTGTCGCCAACCGCATCCTTCATCCGCTTGGCGGCCTGAACGATGACGCCATTTGCCGAAAAAGCATCGCTGCCTTTGCCATCGCGGTGTTTCGGAATGCCAATGAGGTAAACAGCCGGGACACCACTCGCCACCAGCTCTCGCGCCTTGTCTGCCACGGCTTCGAGCGGATACCGATAGGTTCCTGGCATCTGGGTCGATTCAACCGGCTCGGAGATGTTCGCATCGACCGCCATAGGAAATGCAAGATTGCCAGCGTCGGAGATCATTTCGCGAGAGAGAACGCGGCGCGTCTCGGTCAACTTGAAACGGCGATTGCGTGGAAGCGCTGTGCTAGTCATGGAACTCCTCATTTGAATCGGCTCGACTGGCGCAATTCATAAGTATCGCTGCCCTCGGTATATAATGTTGCGTATTTTGCAACATGATGCACTTTATGCATCTGTCCGATTGTGTCTGTCAACGGAAATTTGCGGCACAGCCAAATGAACTTGGCTGAAACGCTATATTGATTGTCCCGATCGCCCATTTTTCATAGCCGCAGTCTTCCCTAGTCTGCATCGGCGGGCGGTGTGCTGGCGATTGGAGAGGAACAATCCCCGGTAAGGTTGTTGCGAGGCCTTTCCATCCGCATGCGTGACCGCAGAAGTTTTCAAAAACCATAGAACGATATGTCACTGAGCCTAATCGGCCAGGAGCGTTTCAAACAAAAACTAATCTTTTGGAGGAGAAGATGAAGGAAAAACCATTTACGGGGGCCGAGTATCTTGAAAGCCTGCGGGACGGTCGTGAAATTTATATCTATGGCGAGCGGGTCAAGGACGTTACGACCCATCCAGCGTTCCGAAACAGCGCACGCTCAATCGCTCGCCTTTATGATGCACTTCACAATGATACCGATGGGGTGCTGACGGCGCCTGTTGACAACGACGAGGGCACTTTTACCCACAAGTTCTTCAAAACTCCGCGCACTGTCCAGGAATTGCGCGAGAGCCGCGACGCAATCGCGGGCTGGCAACGCATGGTTTATGGCTGGCTGGGTCGCACACCTGATTATAAGGCATCGCTATTGGCTACCATGGATGCCAATGCTGATTTCTATGCGCCCTTCCAGCAGAACGCACGCGACTGGTATAAGAAGGCGCAAAACCGTGTACTCTACCTCAATCATGCAATTGCTCACCCTCCAATAGACCGCCATCTATCAACTGATGCCGCAGGCGACGTTTGTGTGCGCGTTGAGAAGGAAACAGACGCCGGTATCATTGTTTCAGGTGCAAAGGTTGTTGCAACCGGTTCGGCGCTGACACACTACAATTTCGTCGCCCATTACGGCATGGTCATCAACAAGAAGGAGTATGGGGCCGTTTTCATCTCGTCGATGGACACGCCCGGCGTCAAGCTCATCTCGCGTGCTTCCTACGAGTTCCAGTCTGCGGCGGTCGGAAGCCCCTTCGACTATCCTTTGTCGAGCCGACTGGACGAAAACGATTCCATCCTCGTTTTCGACAAGGCTTTCGTGCCTTGGGAAAACGTTCTCGCTTATGGCGATGTCGAACGCAGCAGCACCTTTCTTGTCCGCTCCGGCTTCATTCCGCGTTTCACGCTGCACGGCATGACCCGTCTCGCTGTGAAACTCGACTTCATCGCCGGGATGGTGCTGAAGGCGGTCGAAGCAACCGGCGTCAAGGATTTCCGTGGGGTGCAGGCACAAGTCGGCGAAATCATTGCCTGGCGACATCTGTTCTGGTCTTTGACCGAAGCGATGATCGCCAACCCTACATCGTGGGCGGGTGACACCATGCAGCCGAACACCGAAGCAGGACTTGCCTATCGTGTCCTGGCACCTCTTGCCTACCAGCGCATCAAGGAGATCATCGAAAACAATGTCGCAAGCGGTCTGATCTACGTAAACTCAAGCGCGGCTGATTGGAAAAGCGGCGAAATCCGCCCTTATCTGGATCGCTACCTGCGCGGCTCCCACGGCATTGAGGCTATCGACCGCGTCAAGCTGATGAAGCTCCTATGGGATGCCATCGGCAGCGAGTTCGGCGGGCGTCACGAGCTATACGAGCGCAACTATGCGGGTAATCATGAGGATACTCGCATCCAAACGCTCATGCATGCGCAAGCCACCGGTCTAGCCGGCAATTGGCGCGGATTCGTCGAACAATGCATGAGTGAATATGACGTGAATGGGTGGACGACCCCCGACTTCATTAACCCCGACGACATTAGCCTGATCGGTCGCGGTTAAAACACTTGTCTGGCACAAACATACAGCTGTGCCAGACATCCTGGAGGTTGTCATGACTGATGTCTCACCTGAAGCAATGCGCAAGACGCTCGGCCGGTTCTGTACTGGTGTCACCGTGATCGCGACACAATATGAAGATGGAACCCATGCCATGACGGCGAATGCCTTCATGTCTGTCTCTCTGGATCCGCCTCTCGTTCTTGTATCCATCGATAAACGTGCCAGAATGCGAAAACATCTCGACCGGCCAGACTGCGCCTTCAGCATCTCGGTATTGGACTCAACACAGGAAGCCATTGCTTGGCATTTTGCCGGCCGTCCGTTCGTCGATGGTGAAAAAGCACTTGAAATCGGCGAGAATGGCTTCCCGTTCGTTGTTGGCGCCATCGCCCATGTAGGGTGCAGCCTTGAACAGGCACATGACGCTGGCGACCATATACTCTATATCGGGCGTGTTTCTCATCTATCGAACCGTGGCGGTGAGCCACTTCTGTTTCATAGCGGCAAGTTCGAACTCATCGAAAAGACGCAACTCGACGGGCGCTGGGCATAACAGGTTCAGCTTATCAGGTTCTGGCTTGCAAATCGCCGTGGCGTCATACCTGCTTCCTTCTTGAACATAGCAACGAAGGAAGCAGGGCTCTCATAACCCAGATCATGCGCGATTTCCTTGATCTGCCGTTCCTGCATCATCAATGTCGCCGCTGCGACCACATGCGAATGGCGGCGCCACTTATCGAGACTCAGTCCCGTTTCGGCCTTAAATAAACGCGCCATGTTGCGCTCGCTCATTCCGACGCTTTTCGCCCATTCTGAAACTGTTTTCCTCTGAAGGGGATTAGCCAGAAGCGCATCACAGTAAGCGCGCAAGCGTGAATCGGCTGGCAGCGGCAAATTGAGGAATCCTGGCGACGCCGCAAGCAGTTCATCGATCAATACCTCAATGATGCGGTCCTCAGCCCCGCCCGATTCATAGTTGTTCGGTAGTTGGGCCGTTCTCAAGATAAGTGCCTTAAGAAAGGGGGAAACGCTGATTGCAAAACAGACAGATCGCATACGTGTCGCAATGAATGGCTGCAAGAAGATAACAAACCCTTTGGCATCGCCAACACTGCGAAATCGGTGCACAACACCGCCGGGAACCCAGATGCCACTTTGCGAAGGTGCTACCCAAATGCCCTCATGCTGCGTCTCGAGCTTAACCATACCGCGTGTGACGAAAATGAGCTGTCCCTGGTCGTGCCGGTGAAAAGGGAGATTCCAGTGCTCTGGTACGTCCTCGAGATTAGCAGCAGCTACTCTAGTCTCGCTATTATGAGGATACTTCGTATCAAAATCTGTTATATTTATAGGCATGGGTATGGGCCGATCATCCAGATCTAGTTTTTGGATATTCTTTTGCTGCCAAAGATATTCTAGCTAAATTGTGTAGAGAACTTCAAGGATTAACTCAATCCTGACGAAAGCGGTGTGCCTTGATCGGGCTCATGCGATTCAGCCGAAAAATCTCAATTTGGCTAAAGGACGCACATTTTGAGATGGCAGCGCCAATTTAACTGGTTTGCATGGATGCCGATGGAACCGGTATGTATAACCCAAAGCCCCGTCTCGCTTTCCTGCCGAATTCATCGACGATCTGAGACGGCAAAGTCCTCACACGATCATAATGTTCGTTCTCTGAACTTCAACGTAATGTTACCGCAATGTTCAGCGTCCATTCGGCTCCTGCTCCCAATTGACAGGATTCGTATTACATGGACTTCCTCAATTACAACAAAACAAATATAAAGAGAAATAAGTATAGTCTCTTAAAATATACGACTATTATTCTGGCATTAGGAGGGTGTACTACAGTTCCGCTACGGCAAAGTGGTACATTGACATCCTATACCAATCTTGGCGCACCCAAGGGAAAATTTACGAAGAAAATGGTTTACTTGAATAAGGAGAAACTGAGCGGGATAAAGACCGTCAGCATATGGCCTGCCACATTCACGAACGTCGCTGAACAACGGATAGACAAGCTCCAGGATCGTCTATTGGTTACGAATGCCCTCGATCGCGCGACATGTTTCGTTATGAGTGAAAAGTATCAGATTGTGCCATTCGGCACTCCTTCAGATTTAACGATCAGGGCAGTGATTACAGACATTGTACCCACACAACCGGCTATAGCGGGCGTCGCAAAAGCTGTTTCAATCGGCAGTTCACTTGCCTTGCCCGTCGGAATCCCCCGACTACCTTTGGGACTGGGTGGGCTCGCGGTTGAAGCTGAGGCGCTGGATAGCAAAGGTTCACAAGCCGCAGCCATTATTTGGTCAAAAGGCGCCAATTCCTTCACCAATGAAGCCCGTATCTCTCAGGTGGGCGACGCTTATGATTTGGCTGCGGGTTTCGGCAGCGAATTTTCCAGAATGATCATTGCCGGTAAAGAACCGGGAAACTTTGATCTGCACCTTCCCAGTGCATATGACATTCGCACCACACTCGGTGGTAAGCCTGGCTCTCCATTCTGCGAAACTTACGGTCGATCACCCGGCATCGTCGGCATGATTGGCGCTTCGCTTGGTGCTCCACCAACTTGGGCGGATAAGGGCGCTAAACGCCTCAAATCAACACACCGCCCTGCCGTTTCCACCATGAACAGCCAGTTCTAGCGCTGGCAAGCTCGCACTTCGTAACTCTGCCGTAATGTTGCGGCGCGATTACAAGCCGATCAGCCAATTCTATTTGAGGTGGTAATATGCGTTATTTATACGCCTTCGGAATTATGATGATATTGGGAGGATGTCAGTCCGTTGAGGATGGAAATCGTTGTTCCGAATATGGTTTCGTACGCGGAACGAGTGCTTTTGCTCACTGCATGCAGCGGATCGACATGTCGCGTGAACGTCGAGCCGAAAGATCTATGTATGCGCCAATGTATGATTATTAGACCGCGTTTCGATCTGAGTAGAAAATGGTTCTCGAGCTTGGTTTTTTGTTTGGATTCCCATGGATAGATGGTATCAGCTATACTTGGAAATACTACCAAGTAATAGCACCACGGTTCGAAATAAACCAAAATCGAAATATGGCATTCAATGCGCGTCTTAATCGTTGAAGATGATCGCGAGCTGGCATCTTCGCTTAAATCCATGATGGAAACCTCCATCGGCGTGGCGGATTCATTTGGAACCATTGCTGACGCAGAAGCTGCATTGCTAGCCTACAAGTTTGATCTTGTCATTATAGATCGTCACCTGCCCGACGGTGACGGTTTATCCTTGTTAGCTATTCTGCGTCAGCTCCGCCCCAGGCCCGCTACACTCGTCCTCACAGCACTCGACGATCCGGTCGATATAGTCACCGCCCTTGATAAAGGCGCGGACGAGTATGTTGGCAAGCCTTTCGAACCAACGGAACTTATTGCGCGGGCACGAGCGGTTCTGCGCCGCTACAGCCTGGATGAGACCGGGAGCACCCAATTTGGCAATTTATCTTTCGATCTTACGCATCGTTCGGCAATGATCGACGAGAGTTTGATCAGCATCCCGAGACGAGAGTTGGCAATTCTGGAAACACTCATTCGACGTGCAGGGCGTGTCGTTCAGCGGGATACTCTGGAGGCTTCCGCTTATAGTATAGATGATGAAATTGAATCGAACGTCATAGATTCGCATGTATCCCGTTTGCGCAGACGCCTGCGCGAAGCCAAGTGCAACGTTACAATCCGGACAATCCGCGGTATCGGATATATGCTGGTGCAAGAATGATAATGCGTACACGCTCCATAGCGTTTCGGGTTGCAAGTCTGCTTATCCTCGGCATGGCCCTCATGATGATAACGAGTACCGTACTGACCCTCACCGTCTTCCTAAACTCGGATGCGGATAACCGTCAGCGGATTGCAATTGATATCATAGGAAAAATTCTCCAGGAGGGCATGCAATATAGCGCGGACGGAGAACTTGTTTTCAAACTGCATGGTATGCCAGCGAAACTTTTTGGATTTGCAGACGCGCAACCCCAGTTCTGGTATCTGCTCAGCGATGGAACACAGTCGATCTCTCACGGTACAGTTCCACCGATGGTCCGAACAATCATCGGCACGGTTCCCTCCCAGATAGTATCGTCTACTTTCAATTATTCCAGCGACGGCAGGCAATATCTCGGCCTGCGAATTGTCAATGAAAACAATCCCGGTCAAATAATCACGTTCGGTGGCGTTTCGCTCACTGAAAGTCAGACTATACTTTCCGCCTTATGGGGCGTCTGGCCCCAAGGGCTTTATCATCTTCTAGCTATAGTTCTCATCGCCACGACAACTATCTCTGTCGTCGCGGTCAAGCGCACGATCGCATCTCCTGTCAGGAGAGTTGTCGATTCAGCCGAACAGATTGATGGTCTGCCTGGGGGCCGAAGAATTTCCGACCTTGATACGCCGGCAGAACTGAAGCCAATGGTTGCAGCTTTCAACACCGCTCTCACACGAATTGACAATGCGTTTGAAGCCCAAAGAAACTTTCTCGCCAGCGCTTCCCATGAGCTGAGGACGCCTTTAACCAAACTCCGCATCAAACTGGATCTCGTGGAAGACAAGCAAGTGCGCGACGTGTTGGTCCGCGATACTTCACGCCTCGCTTCTATTGTCACAACCTCCCTGCAGCTCGCTCGTCTTTCAGGGCAATCTTTATCATTCACGACACTCGATCTCACGGCAACGGCACGCGGAATTGTTGGCGATCACGTTCCCTCTGCAATCAGTCATGGTATCGAGATTGAATTTAAGGCTCCCGACGCCGCCGTTCTTGTATCGGGTTCCGAACCTGCAATAAGGGTAGCGCTCGAGAATTTGATTGTGAACGCTTTACGCCATGCTCGTGGAACGGGAGCCCTTATCGTAGAAGTATTGCCTTCGCGGACGTTGCAGGTCACGGACTATGGCCCTGGGATTCAAGAGTCAGAGCGAGAAGCCATGCTACGGCCCTTCACGCGAGGCAATAACGGTCCAGATGAGGGGACCGGAATGGGCTTGGCAATTGTTGCCCAGATTATGACCGCTCACGGTGGTACAATTTCACTTGGTGACACAAGCGGCAGAGGCTTGGTTATCAGTCTGGCGTTTCCTGACCCTCAAAATAAGCTTATTCATAAAAAATAATGCGCAAACGGGACAATCCGTCCTTGGCTTCATTTGTAGAACATTGAGCACTGACGGATGAATGCGGAAATCTTGATAGGTTGCGCTTTGGAGCGCATTTCGATCAGACCGAAGGCACGCCACTTGGTCATTCATACCAAAAGATTTTCGCTTACCCGAGAAGACAAATAATCTTCTGTTTTTGGAATCGCGAGGCGCTTGCAAAGCCTGAGCGCCTGCATCTTTCACTTCGGCACGAAAACATTCGACCACATAATGAATAGCGATCTCTTGCGTCGTCGACCGCTTGACCCCTGACCTGGTGCGTGGATGGGCGGTAATGTCCCCGTAATATAAAAGTTTGAGAAATTATGCTCGGTATAAGCAAAACAAAAGGCAAACAATGTACTGGATCAATGTGTTTTTTCTTCTTATTCCACTTTTGTTGGTTTCTATAGAGCTATGTGTATACGCGACATATAGACTTGGAAATAAAAAAGCTCGATTCAAGGATGATGAATCAATCCATCATAAACTGTACTCAGAAAAGAAATAAGGCAGAAGAGCTTCATCACGAAGCTTCGTCAGATTGATGTGCTGCATGCACACGGCAAATCCATGGCGGAAGCGATCCGGTCAATTGGCGTGGCAGAAGTTACATTTTCTCACTGGCATACCAAATGCGGCGGCCTAGCCGAAAGGGCCTTCTCTGGCGGCCTCAGATGGCTTCGATAGCCATTGCCTTTGCACTTTGGGCATGATGTCCACCGCGTCCAGATGATGTTTCTGAAGCGCGGAACGATAAGTGTTTGGGAAGCGGACGCATACGAAGGCACCATCGACACGAATGCCACCGCCGCCAGCACCGACTGAGAGAATATTGGCGCGCTGGCTGATCGTGTTGCCCCCGTCACAGACGCGTAGTCAGAGTTTTTACACGATGCAATTGTAGCGGTTTACTGTCTTGATGCGGTCAGTCGACCAGCTGAAGCAATTATCAGCCAAATCTCTATTCTGTACCTATATCGGATAAATTATCCAAATTGATATCAGTAATTATTATCAATCAGCGAAGGTAAAACCCTTTCCACGAATAGCGTTCATAGGTATTTTCATACCCGCTTTCTTTGCCAGCCGCCCTGGGAGGCTCACGATAGTGTCCAGATGGGCATAGTTGAACTCGAAAATGTCCTCCCCGAGCGCTTCAACTAGCATGTAGCGTTCATCGATAGCGCCACGGTCGACTAACAAGCGCCCCAATATACGTTGTCCGGATGTTGTCAGGCGTAGTCGATGCCCTCGACCATCGGTAATGACCCAGCCCCCTTCCACCAAGGCCCATGTGGAAGCAGCATATGATGAAGAAATGGAGCGTATTGAGACGGTCGTTGAGCGCTAATACAGTGGCAGCAAGCTCCCGAACATCGATGGGTTTAAGGAAGTATGCATCCGCACCTGTCTTAAGTCCTTCAATACGGTCATCGACAGAACCGCGAGCTGTCGCCATAATAATTTCGACCGATTGCGACTTTCTCAAATGCGCGGCGATGTATAAACCGTCTTCTTCTTTCAATCCGATATCAAGTATTACGATAGAAGCAGGCCGCTTCATATACTCTATACAGAGATGCAGCACTATCAAATCCATGTATATTATGCCAAATCTGGATAGACCGTGAACCATTTCTTCACGGAATTCCCCGTCATCATCAACAAGATAAACGAGCGGGGTGCTATCGGCATCATTTCTCTCATGCCTTCCCTCAATCATCGATGACGATTTCCTATCATATCCGCCCTCGTCAATCTCAAATATTCTTCAGATCACCAGTATTGCCTGAACTCATCGCGTTCAGATCAAAAGATGCAAGCAAAAAATTGATGGGCGTGAGTTTGTCTGTCGCAACCATATCTCCACACCGGCAAAGTCAGTTGGCACGTTATCTCATCAGGCATTCATCTCTAGCGAACCGCATCTGCATTTTGGTGCCGAGAACCATGAACGTTAAATGACGCCACCGAAAAGTCTGGTATATTGAAGTATACCCACAATACGAGCGGCTCCAAAAGTCGACTTCTGCTGCAACATCGCCCAAAGTAAATTCTTACGAACAAGAGCAATCACTGTCAGATGCGCAACCTGAAAATATCGATAAGGTTTAAGTCGCACGCTTTGGAAGATCGTAAGCGATAGGGCTACTGCGTCGAGAAACCGAAAGACACTAGTTGCATCTAAAACTAGTGTCTTTTTTGGAACCTGCAATGGATCCGATATCCCTCTACTGACAGTAAGATGGCTTTTTATCACCAGCCATGCTGCAGCCCCGCTTGATTTCGTCTCTGATCAGATCGCATGAATTGCTGGCATTACATGGCGGGTTAGTAGCAGGTGAAATCTCTTTACATTGGTTGACGAGAACATTTGCCGCTTTCCCACCGATCTTCTGCTTGCAGTCGATCGCCGTGTCAGCCTCATCCTTCTGGCCGACCTTCTTCAACCAGCCCAACTGCTGGCTCAGGAGACCGATCCTCTGACGGGTCAGAACTTCCTTACAGTCTGCTTCTGAGACCATGATTGCATAGTTTACTTGCTGATACCGGCACTCACTATCGCGGTATTTGATCCAATTGCGCTGACTTTCCTTGAGCTGCGTCTGATTTGAGGCAGGCAGAGCGTTGATGACCTGGCTATAGAGATCATTCAGTTTGCGGTCTGCCCCTTTCAGATCGGCATACGCAACCGACGAATACATTACTGCAAATATAAGAAAGGCCGCCGACATTAATCGTTTCATGTTCGCATCCCCACATTCGCTGTCAAACATCTACTAAAACTGCCCGAGCGGCAACCAATTCCGCTACTATAGATTACTTGGACGTGTAGCCACCATTGACGAGGATCGTCTGGCCAGTCATCCACCAGCCTTCCGAAACCAGAAGCCGGATCCAGGGCACGATGTCCTTGATATCAGTAAGGCCGGTCTTCGAGAAACCCGAAAGTGCAGTCGCTGTCTTATGATAAGCCACCGCGTCAGCACCTTCGGCGGGGTAGAAGAACGGCGTATCCATTGGGCCAGGTCCAATAGCGGTCACCGAAATCCCGCGGTCCCCAAATTCCTTTGAAGCAGCGCGTGTGAAGTGTTCGACAAGAGCCTTTGTGCCAGCATAGCTGGAATAGAAAGGTGTGTAGGCGCCGAGCAACGAAGTCACCAGCGTACAGATTTTGCCATTGTCGTTCAGATGTTTGCCCGCTTCCTTGATAAAAAAGAATGCGGCCTTCGCATTGACTGCGGACATTTCGTCGTACTCCGCCTCCGAAACCTCGCTCATTGGCTTTTTCAGAACCTTGCCGACAGTATTGATGGCAATATCCGGCTTGCCAATGCTGCGATGGCGTCGGCAAACAGCTTTTCGGTTGCATCAGCATTCGCTTTGCTTGCGTCGCTGTTATAGTGAATCGCGATGGCTCTGTTGCAAAAAATCCAGCTGGCAAGGAAAACCCCTCGTTCTCAGCTGTCAAGCGGTTTGACCTTGTAGCTTCTGGGCGAGCAGTTCCACGGCTTCTGTCAACGCGCTCGGTCCGATATCAAAAGCGCGTTCAACGATACGCGCTTCCCAACGGATGTCTCGTGTCAGGTTGAAATTAGCAGCCTGACCCTTGCGCAACGCTCGCATGACCTCGAAGCCCTTGATCGTCGCATATGCCGTCTTCAACGTCTTGAACCCTCTGACCGGTTTGATCAGCTGCTTCAGCTTGCCGTGGTCGGCCTCGACGACATTGTTCAGGTATTTGACCTGCCGATGCACCCGTTCATCAGGGCATTTGCCTTCGGCCTTCAACTGCGCGATGGCAATCCCGTAGGTTGGTGCTTTGTCAGTGTTGATGACACGCGGCTTTTCCCGGTCTTTCAGGCCGTTCAAAGCCTTCCCCAAAAAGCGCTTGGCTGCTTTGGCGTTGCGCGTCAGAGACAGGTAGAAATCAATCGTGTACCGAATTTGTCGATGGCTCGGTAAAGGTAAGTCCATTGTCCCCGGACTTTCACATAGGTTTCATCAACGCGCCAACTCGTTGACTGTGGTCGGCGCCAATGCCAGCGCAGCCGTTTTTCAATCTCCGGCGCGTATTTCTGGGCCCAGCGATAAATCGTGGAATGATCGACGGGCACACCGCGCTCACCCATCATCTGTTCAAGATCGCGGTAGCTGATCCCATAGCGGCAATACCACCGCACCGCCCATAAAATCACGTCACCGTGAAAATGGCGCCACTTGAAATCGCTCATCAAAAGTCTCGCTGAAAATTGTCAGCACTCGTTCGGACATCGGCAAAATTTTTGCAACTGAGCCCTTTTGACAGCCAAGCGTTCCCTGCCTCAGGGTTGAACTTGGTGGTCAGTGCCATCGTGCATTGGAACACCGTCTATCTCAGCCGGGCAACCGCGCACCTACGTCAGCAGGGTCGGCATATTCCTGACGAACTGCTGAAACATGTCTCGCCGCTCAGTTGGGAGCATATCAACCTTACCGGCATCTATTCGTGGGACGCCGAGCAACAAATGCCAGACGCCTTTAGGCCGTTGCGGGTTCCCACACGAAACCTGCGTGCCGCGTGACGTTCATGCTCCGTTCGAGCTTAGCGTACAATTTTCTGCAAATCTTGTTCCGGCCCCAAACTGCAATTCGCAGCTCTCGCAGCATAACTGCGTCCAACGTTAAGCTGTGTTCCGTGCAGTGTGAATTTTTGCAACGGAACCATCGGTCGCACATATTTTAGGAAAAATGGTTCTTTGAGAGGTTCTGTCGAAAACTTTTTGGCAGGTTATAAGCGACACTTAGAACCACGATAAGCTGACCCGCGCCCATACCACTAATTGTTCTCGACCTGCGTGGGCGCCAGCGCTGGGGGTAACGGCGGGTCGCCGATTGCCAACCGCATGACGTTCATTTCCTGCAACTGATCGATAATGATTTCCTGCGCAATGCGCTTTAACTGCTCGTTTTCACCGAAGCGCAGATAGATCTGGGCCATATTGATCGCTCCTTGATGATGAGGCGTCATCATCTGGACGAAATCGCGATCGAGTTCGCCGGTGGGAGTAACGACCATGTCATACATCATCTGTTCCATCGAATTGTTCATCGCACTGAGATAAGCCGCCTCGTCGCCGAAACCCTCTATGCCTATATTACAAACCGACATCACGTTCGAAACCAGTTGCCTAAGCCGGGAAGGCGACTTCACGTCTACTGCCGGCAATGAAACGGCCAGGATAACAGCCATTGCGGCCGCTCCGGATAGCGCACAAGCGAGATAAGCGGCTAGTGTTTTCAGACGTTGCATTCTGTGCCAGAGCGTTGTCAAAAGCCGCTCTCTCCTTGATAAATCGTTCTTCTTTCTTCCGCCAGGCCAGCCCGCGACGAACGGCCCACGGGACGGCATGGTCGTAGACGGCGAAGCAGCCGACTTTATTCCATTGGCGTTGGAATTTACTGATCGTCGTCCGGCATTTCCTTATCATTGCCTGCGAGGCAAGCGCCGCGTCCCGCGCTTCTGGCCAGCTTCGGAATTGACCTTCAAAGCCATGGAATAAAATCGTGATCCGGTCGTCTACCTGAGCATGCGGACTGCAACGCAACTTGCAGAACCTCAGTTAAACAAAGGGACATTAACGAATGCGACACTGTCTCACCCGTCCAGCGGCAAGCAAATTTCCGACCACGACAGCAAAGAAGCTGCTGCCGGTTCTCCTTTCCACAACATTCATCATATTTTGTGGTGCATCGGTAACATCAGCGGCGGAGGTCAGTGTTGGCGATCTGAAGCTATCCAATTCCTGCATCCGCGCAATGTTGCCTGGCGCCCAGGTTGCGGGAGGCTATCTGACGATAACCAACACCGGGCAGACGGACGACAGGCTGATCGCAGTCAGTTCGGAGAGGTCCAGTAAGGCACAGATTCATGAAATGGCGATGGACGGCAACGTTATGATCATGCGCGAGCTTCCAGAGGGCCTGGAGATCCCGGCACACGAAAGCGTTAAGCTGGCCCCTGGCGGCTACCATCTGATGCTCATGGACATCGCCGACCCACTCAAGGAAGGGCAAGTTAGCAAGGTGACCTTGAACTTCGAAAAGTCCGGGCCTGTCGAAATCGATGTCAAAGTGGGCCCCGTCGTCGGCAGTTGCCTCAGCCAGCCCTCCTAGACGCGACAAGTGCGATTGAATGACCCGGGGCCGCATTCTGCAGCATGATCTGCCGTCCGCGCCGGTTTCGACAACATCCCGCAACCCGTCGATTTCTCGATTGGAAAATATAATGAAGCTTCGCATCGGAATGATATTTTCCGTCGCCGTGATCTGCGCCTCTCTCACCTTCGGCGCTTGGACGCTGCTGGGCCGAGCAGATGAATCTGATTCCAGATACGACGTGCCGTTTGAACTCATGGACGATCTCGGCGCGTCCATTACCCAAGAAGCGCTCGGGGGCCGCCCATCCCTTGTCTATTTCGGCTACACGCATTGTCCCGAGATTTGCCCCACGACCCTTTACGAAATGGCGGGCTGGATGAAGACACTTGATCCGGCGGCCAGGAAGCTCAAGGCATTCTTCTTTACGGTCGATCCCGAACGGGACACCGTGGAGATAATGCATGGCTACACATCCAACTTCACGGACCGCATCACCGGAATCACCGGGAATCCGACGGAAATGGAGAAGGTTATAAAAGGATGGCAGATCTTCGTCAGGAAAGTACCCACGAGCGATGGTGACTATACCTACGATCACACAGCTTCCGTCTTTCTAGTCGACAGCAAGGGGTATCTCAAAGACACCATCGAGTATGGCGAGGACACCAACTCCGCATTGACGAAAATTCGAACGCTCCTGACGCCGGACTGATGTCAACGAAGCCGGCAAAAAAACGAGGCCGCGTATCAATGCGGCCTCTGTCACTCATCCATACAAGATGGCGCGAGCCGAAAATAGCGGTTCCAAGGAAGTATCATGACCACTGCAACCCTTGCGGCGCATCCCGAAGCGCTGGCCAGCACCCGGCTATATCGTGCCGTCTGGCGTTGGCATTTCTATGCCGGGCTCTTTATCATCCCGTTCCTGCTCATGCTTGCTTGCACAGGCCTGATCATGATCTACGGCAACTCGATCGAAACGTCTCTCGGCGCCAGGCACTACGTGGCGCCGGGCGGTGAACGCGCTTCCTACGAGGAACAGGCTCAGGCTGCGGTCTCCGCTGTTCCCGGCGGTGCCCTCAAACTCATGGTCGTTCCGAAGGAGGACGACCGCGCCACTGTCTTCATAATAACTGGCAACGGCAACGACCACGTCGTTGCCGTTGCCCCACAAGGGCCGAAAGTGCTCGAAACAATCGTCAAGGACGACACCTGGTTCTACTGGGCAAGCAACATCCACGGCACGCTTCTGCTGGGTGACCTTGGCGATCGGCTCCTTGAGATGGCTGCCGGCCTCGGTATCGTGCTTGTTCTGACCGGGCTTTATATGTGGTGGCCGCGTAACGGGCGCTCGCTCCGTCGGGTGCTGTTGCCGAACTTCCTGACCAGAGGTCGTGGCTTCTGGAGGGAACTGCATGTTTCCCTCGGCTTCTACATCTCAATCGTGCTCCTCTTCTTCCTGCTGTCGGGCCTGTCCTGGACAGGTATATGGGGTACCCAGATTGCGCAGGCGTGGAACACCTTCCCGGCGGGGAAGTTCAACGATGTCCCGCTCTCGGACAAGACCCATGCTTCGATGAATCACGGCACATTGAAAGAGGTGCCATGGGTGCTTGAACAAACACTGCTGCCACTTTCAGGGTCCGAGGCCGGCAAGCCCGGCCTGACTAAGAGAATGCCTGTCAATCTCGATACGGTTGCGGCCTTCGCGCGTGCAAACGATTTCACCGAGCAGTTCCGTATCAATGCGCCACGGGATGCGGATGGCGTTTATACGATCTCTGCCGATTCCATCGACGGCGACACCCGCAATCCATTCGGCGACCGAACCGTGCATATTGACCGCTTCAGCGGGAAGGTTCTGGCCGATGTTCGTTTTGCCGACTATGGCCTGGCAGGTAAGGCCATGGCTGCCGGTATTGCATTGCATCAGGCCAATCTCGGCTGGTGGAACACTACCCTCAACCTGCTATTCTGTCTGTCGCTCATAACCATGGCGCTGTCTGGCATCGTCATGTGGTGGAAGCGTCGCCCCGCTGGAAGGCTCGGCGCACCGCTCTATCCACGCAACCACCGCACGCCGCTTGTCATCGCAGTCATTGCGCTCTCCTTCTCGGTCATCTTTCCCTTAACAGGCATAGCAATCATTGCCTTCGCCATCATCGATTTCCTCCTGCCAAGAGAGTTGAAGGAAATCGGTCGTCGAGCGGCCACTGGATAAATGAAACCCGCGAATGTGTGTGCCGCAGTTGCGGTAACGGCAAAATCGCCACCTCGACTGTAAGTTACCCATGACAAGGAAGACAAATGCTCAAGACGATCGTCGTGGCGCTCCTGGCGTCCGTAGGTACCGCCCCCCTCAGCACTTGGCGCCGAACGGCAGATCAACTTCGAAGTCGATGGCCAGCGCGTGGAAGGAACGCTAGTGCTCCCGGATGAGGTAGAGCATCCGCCGGTCGTGCTGATGCTTCACGGCTTTGGAGGAACCCGCAATGAGTGGACGTCCTCCCATGTTCCGAAAGGATTATTCGGGCAAGCGGCGGAGACTCTTGCACAGCGTGATATCGCTTCCCTGCGGATAGACTTCAGAGGAAGCGGGGCAAGCGAAGGCAAGCTGGCGGACGTTACGGTCAATGGCGAAGTGAAGGATGCTATTGCCGCCATGGAGTTCCTGCAGTCCAGAGACGACATCGACAGTCAAAGAATTTCGGTGCTAGGCATGAGTCTCGGCGGGGTTGTCGCATCGGCCGTCGCCGCTCGGCAAGGCGACCATATTCGCTCGGTCGTTCTATGGAACCCCGGCATAAATCTCCCTGCCGCGTTCACTGCGCTGGTTGGCCTCGGAGAAGTCAGAAAGGGGCTCGCGGGCGGCGATCAGCCCGTTGATATATCGCTGCCGAATGGTAGTAAAATTGCCCTCAGAAGGGAGTTTTTCGAAAGCCTCTACGAAGTAGTTCCCGCAGCCGAGATTAGTCGTTATGCGGGTCCCTTGCTCGTCATGATCGGCACAAAGGACAATCTCGTCTTTCCACAACCCGTATCTATCGAGGCGTTCCTGTCCTACCATCCCGGACAGCACGAACTGTGGCAGCGCCCTGTCGACCATGGATTCAATGTCGAACAGACCTCCGAGACCGTATCGGCGCTGATCGACGCCACCGGCGACTACTTGAAAAAGTATTTTGACTAGTTGTGGAGCCTCAACAGGTTGTCCCTGTCCTGTCCGGGTCGATTGATGGGTGTATGGATTGAGACTGCCATGCAGGCGATGCCCGCTGTAGGGATGGTTCTGGCTAAGGGCAAAAATAACACCCGAAACGTTAGCTTTATATCGGTGCACGATGTCAGCGACAGTGTTTTTGCTGATCACAAGATCGCTAGCGATCCAGCGACAACTTCTGCCTGTTGATTGCCACTGAGAACTGATGGAGTGGATGCCCCCTCCCGACGGCATCGCAATATGCCATAGTGATGTTTGCAGCAACGTCACTCAGAGGAGAGAGCATCCATGAAGGAAGTTAGCATTGTCGGCCTTGATCTTGCAAAGCGTGTATTTCAA
>WPCJ01071414.1_pt1 | contig 87569 bp, 82 predicted proteins | sample 5399831 | NCBI WGS metagenome assembly WPCJ01 (sample SAMN12869470, study PRJNA574797) | sludge metagenome | isolation source: wastewater treatment of pH10 | place: China:Beijing | collected 2019-05-20
TCATCATCTCCGCTACGGTGTTGGTCGCCGGCGACACCAGGATATTGAACTGGATATTCGAACGCTCGTTCAGCGCGCGCCAGCGATTGAGATCGTTGCTTGGTCGCAGCTCGTCGCGCAGATGGCGGATGCCGCTTGCCCTGAGCAGTTCATGGAAGCGATCGAAATTCGAGGCGTAGGGTTCGCTGCTGATATGGACATTGACGCCGACGCTGTCGGTGAACAGGTCCGACGGCGCGGGAAGCGGCGCGGCGACGATAGACGCCTGCCCGGTCAGCAGCGTCGCAGCCGATCCGGCCAGAAACGTTCGGCGGTTGAATGCTGTCATGCCGATCCCGAGCCCCCGCCCGCTTTATTCGCCATTGCCCATCTAAAATCAGAAGAGGATTTAAGGACCGTTAGGATTTGACTCGCTAGCCTCTATCGAAGGTTGCGTCTGCGTGCGATTGCCTCGTGGGGAAGCGATGAAGACCCTCGGTTCAGTTCTCGACGAGCAGAATGGCTTCGGCCAGGGCTTTGATTTCCTGCGTATATTCCTGGCTACGGGGATCATCGCGTCGCATACGGCGCAGCTCAGCGGCCATTTCGATCTGGTGCAAGGCTCGGTCTTCTGGCTCCTGGATAACTCGTTCGTTCCGATGTTCTTTGCGCTTAGCGGCTTTCTCGTCGCCGGCAGCAGCATGCGTCTCGGTCCGCGGAGTTTCCTGCTGAACCGGATGGCGCGCATCGTTCCGGCGCTGGCCGTCGATATCGTGTTCGCGGCGCTGATCATCGGGCCTCTCGTCACCTCGCTGCCGTTAAAAGCCTATTTGTCCGACCCGATGTTTCACAGCTATTTCCTCAACATCATCGGCTCGATTCACTTTGACCTGCCGGGCGTGTTCCAGAGCAACCCGTCGACCTCCGTAAATGGCTCGCTCTGGACTGTACCGTTCGAGATCTGCTGCTACGTGGTTCTGGTCGGGTTGATGGTGTCCGGAGCCATGAAGGATGCCCGGTGGATCTCGTGGCTGACTGTCGGCATCCTGATCGTCGGGATCGTGCTGCGGATGACCGGAATAGGCCTGACCAGCGGGGAGCCCTCCGTGCTCCAGGTTGCGGCCATGAATCTGTTCGGTCAGCGGTCGTCGCTGCTACTGCAGGCATTCCTAATCGGCGTGTGTCTCTATCTGCATCGCTATTCCATCCCGATCTCCAACCGATTGACGCTCGCCCTCATCGGCGTTGCGGTAATGGTCAGTGTTTTCGGTGGTGCCCACGGAGTCTTCAATAATGCGCTCGCAGACGCGATCTCCCTTCCATTGATCGTCTATCTGACGGTGGCGATCGGTCTGTCGCGGCTGCCGCCGATTCCGGGATTCGGTGGCGGCGACTATTCATATGGGCTCTATCTCTACCACGTGCCCTTCATGCAGTTGCTGATCCATCTGTTTCCGAACGCATGGACCGGTGAGTGGTGGTGGACGCTGTTCCTCGCCGGCTTTCCGGTGTCGCTGGCCGCCGCCATGCTCTCATGGCATGTCGTCGAATATCCGGTGCTGAAGCTGAGAAAGTCCTTCGCCATCACGCATCGGCCGGAAGACACCCACGAGAACGCACGGATTCCGAGGGTCGTTGGAGAGACTGCGTAATCGGACTGTGAGATCGGGAAATGGTGCCCCTGGCCGGCACGCCATCCTTGCCGTGCAAAGTACAACCCGTTGATTTAATGATCTTAATCTAAGAAGTCTCGGGGGCGTGTGTAACCTGCAAGGCGATAGGCTGACCGGGCAGAACGCCAACGCAAGCAAGCAGTCGGACCCGCGTTCATGGCCTTGTAACGGCACCTCGCGAACAGCCGATGCGCCGTGCAATCGTCAGCACCATCCGCACGGTTCCAGCCCCTTTCGACCGCCCCGACAGGATTATGCATTTGCTTAATCCCAAACGCGTGATAACGCTGCCCCCAGTTCAAAGGGAAACTCAAATGGCTATCGGCACAGTTAAGTGGTTCAACAGCACCAAGGGCTTCGGTTTCATTGCTCCAGATGAAGGCGGAGCTGACGTGTTCGTTCATATCAGCGCAGTTGAACGCGCCGGCCTCGGTACGCTGAACGAAAACCAGAAGATCAGCTACGAAATCGTTGCCGATCGCCGTTCTGGCAAGTCTTCTGCCGACAATCTCCGCGCTATGTAAGCGGACAAAGCTACGAAGCATTCAAACGGCTGCACCGTTTTAATGAAAGCCCGCCTTAACTGGCGGGTTTTCTTTTGCTTACTAAGTTCCCCTGCCACTGAGCTTAGAGCTTCCAGCTAATCAGCGATGCCTCAGCATCAGCTCTCCCCTCACGAATGCGGTGCTTGCGTGCCGTGTACTTACCGAAGGTCGAAAATATGCGTGCGTAGTGCACCACGTAATGGGGTGTGTCTAAGTGCACGGTTGAAATGACTATAACTGCAGGGGTTAAAAGGCTTGCAAGCCTGAATTGGTGCGCCATTCAGAACAAAACTGCGAACTCTTATGTTATTGAAATAACGATATAAATCTGGCAGCGCAATCGAGGGAGGGAGTAGAGCTGCTGACCTGCTCCCCAATTTGCCCTCGTTTATAAGTAGAGTCCGTTCTGGGTTTGGCCCCTGTTGGGGCGGGCTGCAAATTCTGTCGGCGTGAGCCCGTAGAAGCTCGTGTGCGGCCGGTTGGTATTTTAGTCGATCCTCCATTCCTTAATGATCTGGCGAGCCTCGTTGAGGTTGGCGAACAGGTGCTCGTTCTGGCACTCGTCGCGCAGGTGGCCGTTGAAGTTTTCAACAAAACCGATCTGTATCGGCTTGCCGGGCGCGATTTACTGCCATTCGATCCCGAGCGACTCCTGCCAGGCCAGGATCGCATTCGAAGTGAACTCGGTGCCGTTGTCACTGACGATCATGCGCGGGCAACCTCGGGTTTCGATGATCTGGCCAAGCTCACGAACAACGCGCAACGCTGTGAGTGAGGTGTCGACGACCAGGCCAAGACATTCCCGCATGAAGTCATCGACCAAGGTCAGGACACGGAACCGTCGTCCGCTGGAGAGCGTATCCATCACGAAGTCGAGTGACCAGCGCAGGTTCCGATCCTGCGGGATCATCATCGGTGCCTAGTGCCCGCTTGCGGCAACCCCGCTTGCGCACCGTCAACCGTTCCTCCTTGTATAGCCGGTAAAGCTTCTTCCGATCGATCCGGATCCCTTGCCGAGCCAATAGCAGCCCCAGGCGACGGTAGCCAAAGCGCCGCCGTTGCAGGGCCAGTTCCCTTGGTCGCGTCCGCCACGGACCATCGGCCGGCCGCGTCGAGGCATAGCGGTAGGTCTTGGGCTGCAGGCCGGTCAGCCGTACGCATCCGGCCAAGACCCCGGCCTTAGCGATAACCGGATGAGCGCGCGCTCAGGCTGCTGCGGCGGTCTTTGGCCGCTGGGTTGTTTTCCAGGTCCAGGGAAGCAGCTCGGCAACCCTGCTGGCGGGATGAGCTGGAAGCCGCGCCAATACGTCAGCAAGCCAGGCTTGCGGATCGACGTCGTTCATCTTGCAGGTCTCGATCAACGTATAGATGGCGGCTGCGCGATGACCGCCAGCGTCTGAGCCCGCGAAGGTCCAGTTCTTTCTTCCAATCGCGATGCCGCGCAAGGCCCGTTCGGCGGCGTTGTTCGACAGGCAGACGCGGCCGTCGTCGAGGAAGCGGGTGAACGATGGCCAGCGGTTAAGGCTGTAGTTGATCGCCTTGGCGGTGTCGTTCTTCGTGGAGAGCAATGCCCGCTGCTGCCGCATCCAGATTTCAAGCTCGGCAATGAGCGGCCGCGATCGTTCACGGCGCACCGCAAGCCGCTGCTCCGGCGTTTTGCCGTTAATGCTGCGCTCGATCTCGAAGAGCATGTCGATACGACGCACGGCCTCGCTGGCGATCGGCGCCTCTCCCTGTTTCACCAGATCGACAAACTTCCTGCGGCCGTGGCTCCAGCAGACGGCTTCAAGGATCGGAGCCGGCTTCCTTTGATCCTTGTAGAGCTGGTTGTATCCATCAAAAGCATCGGCCTGCATCAGGCCCACATAGCCGGCAAGATGGCCTTGCGGATGCTCCCCGGCACGACTGCGCGAGTAATGGAACGACGCCGCCGGTGGGTCTTTGCCGCCAAACGGACGGTCATCCCGGACATAGGTCCAGATCCGGCCAACGACAGTCTTCAGTTTCGCCAGCACCGGCACGGCCGTGTCGTCGGCGTGGATGCGCTCGGCGCTCAGCACGTGCGCCCGGATCGCCTGGACCAGCGGATCGAGCGCTACCACGCAGGCCCCGACCCGATCCGCCAGCGTCGAGACATCGATCTCGATTCCCTCGCGAGCAAAGGTCTTGTTCTGCCGGTTCAGCGGCTGATGCAGCAGGAACTTGTTGACCAGCACCATCGCCAGCAGGCTCGGCCCGGCGAAGCCGCGCGGGATCGGATGGGAGGGTGCCGGCGCCTCGGTAATTGCCTCGCAGTCCCGACAAGAGAACTTCTCACGGACGTGCTCGATAATCTTCCAGCGCCTTGGTTCGCATTCAAGGGTCTTCGATACCACCTCGCCAAGCTTGTGAAGCCGTTGGCTGCCGCATTTGCCGCAAGCACACGGCGGCGGCTCGACAATGCGCTCCACCGACAGATCGTCGGGCAACGGCCGGCGGGCGGGCCGTTGATTGTTGGCGCGCTTCTCCTGAGCGGCTGCTGGCGCCGCGATCTCGGCCTCTGTTTCCTGCTCGGCCTGGGGTTCTTCAAGATCCTCGATGGCGAGCTCAAGTTGCTCGACCAGCAGCCTGCCGCGTTCAGAGGATTGCCCATACTGCTCGCGCCGCGCCTTGGCCAGCATCAGCTTTAGCCGTTCGATTTCCAGACGACCGACGGTCACTTCGCTCTTTGCCAGCGTCAGCAATTCGCGCTGCGCCAGGATCATCGCGTGCGCGGCGGCAAGGTCAGCGGGAAGCGGATCAGAGTGGCTCGTCACGATGACGAATCAATCATATTCGTCGCAAAAAATCGTGCGCGATCTTCGTCGTAAGACAAAAAATATCAGCTTAGCCGGAAGCCTGTGGACGCCAGGTTGCCTGCGGCATGCGCCAGTCAATTCCGGACAGAAGATAGGATAATTGCGCAACGCTGATCGTGACAACGCCGTCTGCAAGGGATGGCCACAGGAAGCGGCCGCGCTCCAGTCGCTTCGTGAACAGGCACGCGCCTTGACCATCATGCCAAATAATCTTGATCAGGTCGCCGCGACGGCCCCTAAAAACGTAGAGATCACCAATATGAGGATCGCGCTTCAAACCCTCCTGCACAAGACGTGCGAGGCTGGGGAATCCGCGCCGCATGTCGGTATGACCCGTCGCAAGCCAAACCCGCACATTGCCAGGTATCGCAATCATCGACGTTCCAGCACGTCGAGAACCCGCGCCAATGCATCCGAGTCGACTTGCGCATCCACCCGGACGCGTCCCCGGCTGCCAAAATCAATCTCGATCAATCCAGTGCGGGCGACCGGCACCGGCCGCACCCGCTTGTCGGCCTCCGGCACAAACTTGGCGGCTTGCTCGCCCGTTTCCGCGGCGGCAATCTGCACCGGCGCAAAATGAGACCCGACCTTCTCGACCGTTCGAGCCTGCCGTCGCCAGGTGAACACCACGCTCGCCGCAATCCCGTTGCGGCGCGCCACCTCAGTTACCTTCGCGCCCGGCGCCAGCGTCTCTTCGATGATCCGAATCTTGTCGTCATGCGACCAGCGTCGCCGCCGCTCGACCCCGCCTAAAACCTCAACCCGCATCGCCTGATGACCTTAAAGCTAGACTTAAGGTCACATGCTTCGCGAGATATCCCGTTCAAACAAGGCGGTCCTCGTCGGACGCGTACGGTCAGCCTGCAGGCCGCCGCTGCGAGTAGCACTTCTCGTCAATCGCCCAGGTAACGCTCGTCTCCGCAAGCTGGGCGTTACAAGTTTTTTGCGAGCGACTCCTTCAGCGTCGAGGCATCCAGCATCGTCTCCGCCAGCAACTTCTTCAACTTGCGGTTTTCTCCTTCCAACGCCTTCAGCTTACGGGCCTCGGAGATCTCCATCCCGCTGTAGCGCGATCGCCACTTGTAGAAAGTCGCATCGCTGATCCCGTGCTTGCGGCACAGACCGCTCGCCGAAATCCCGGCAGCGTGCTCCTTCACACCTTGATGATATGCTGTTCAGTAAATCTGCTCTTACGCATCGTCCGTCTCCTCAATGGAGAACAGAACCCTCACTCAAAATCGGGGGCGTTTCAGGGGAGCAGGTCAATCTGCTCTTCCATACACTTGGCTCGTTTCACCTGTCGGTCCTTCAGAAGACGGCACTATACCTTCAACTGGAGGAAATCCGCAGGGGCAGGTCAGGCAGGTCACAGCCTTTCGATCGAAATCTTGACGGATCCATCGAACGTTTGTTAGAAAACTCTGTCATATGATCGAAAATTTTGCGTGGTGCAAAACAACAGATGTGTCAATTTTAGTGTCTGACGCCAAACCAATAATTCTGATGGGCCACGGCGGGCAAGCGATAGCTGCTTCGATCATTGGCGACGAAGCGGGTCCTCCGGTTATTCTTGCGCATGGTGGAGGGCAGACACGCCGAGCCTGGAGACGAACTGCTGATCGTCTCGCGATTTGCGGATTTCGCACGGTCGCTATCGACATGCGGGGGCACGGGGAAAGCTCATGGGCAGAAGATGGCGCATATGAAATCCGCGATTTTGCACATGACCTCGTAGCTCTTGCGCAAGCATGTCCGCAGAGACCAGCGCTAATAGGAGCGTCTCTTGGTGGCTTGGCGGGAATTATCGCGGAAGGAGATGTGCGCCCTCGAACCTTTTCGTCGCTCACCCTCGTAGATGTTACCCCACAAATGGAGTCAGAAGGAATTGCTCGCGTAGTGAACTTTATGGCTGCGAAGGCCCGCGATGGCTTCGCTTCCCCGCAAGAGGCGGCTCGCGTCATTGCAGAATACATGCCTCACCGAAAGAGACAGGGCGTGCCCACGGGCCTTCATCACTATTTGCGGCTTAAAAGCAACGGAAGGTATTATTGGCACTGGGATCCAGCGTTTATAGAAAGAATTGTGAGCACGAATAGCGCGGAACCGGAAAGCGCCGCTCTCAAGCGAGCGGTTTTGGACTCGGCGGCATCTCGGTTAGACCTCCCGGTACATCTGATCCGAGGTGACGCCAGCGATTTGGTATCACCGGCTGCTGTATCTCATTTCAAATGCCTCGTACCGCAGGCCGAGGTTAGCGACATCGCGGGAGCAACTCATATGGTGGTCGGCGACAAAAACGATACATTCACCGATGCTATTGTCGAATTTCTAATCAGAACCCACCACAGCATTTTACGTTGAACACTAGTCTTAGAACGCTTTAACGTGCGAGGTTGAGGGTTCTTCATCTTCAGTGAGACAGGTGCTTCTTCACGCATCAAACGCTTCCGCTCGCTAGGTCTAGCAGATGGCTGGAGCTGAGGCTTTCCAAAAATAAGACTGTGACGAGCGTTTAAATCGTTCGATCATTCGCTTGCCGGTCGGCGTGACCTAATCCTTCGTGACGAACCCAGCGGATAAGCGAAAGTCACAATTTGAAGTCTGATGCTGCAATCTTGGAGACTGATACCGCACCAGCACCGACCTCGCTTCCCAGCTACGCGTCAGTTTTATTATGCTGGTAAGGCCAGCAAAAGGAATTCGCCCTGTTAAAAAATCCAGATCCTTCTTCACGCAGAAAGCGTCTTTGCTCCTCGCGCCAGTATAGCTTTCTTGCGCCTGAAGCGCTCACATAGACAAAAAAAACCCCGGCGGACCGGGGCAAGTTGACGGAGAGGGTCAGGAGGACACCCTCCGCAGTTAACGCGCATACAAAGGATTAACGAAAGACCAAAAATAAGAAGGCGCAGAACTATAGACTAAATTCCAAAATTTGTTGGCGGAAGCAAAAATGCTGCAGAACACATTTAATAACCCTGTCGCAATTACGCGCAAACCGACTATCGCACAAATACTTTACTCCACGTGCCCAAGCCGGCCAACGAAATTTGTTCTTTAACTTTCAAGCCCAGCAAAGACTCTACACATTCTGGTCGTTCTTACGTTGCAAGCAATCCCGATCGAATGCACTTAAGAACCCGAAGCTTCATCGTCTACACGATCATTTGGACCACTGTGCGATACGTTGCAGTTCGAACACGCACTACGTCAAGTCGTTTTGCAGTCGTGAGTGGATGTAGTAGAAGCTCCATCGATTCTACCGGCGGAATTCTTCGGAATGTTTTCGACGAATGTAACGATCTTTGGTCGTTTGTAACGCGCGATCAGGTCGCCGGCAAAAGCAATGATCTCTTCGGGTGTGGCTTCCATCGATGGGTGCAAGACGCAGATCGCTTTGACTGATTCGCCCCATTGTGGGTCGGGAACGCCGATCACTACAACGTCGGCAATAGCTGGATGTTTGCGTATCGCGTTCTCGACTTCAGCAGGATAGACATTTTCGCCACCGGTTTTAATCAATTGTTTTTCCGGCATTCGACCGACGTAAAAAAGATAACCGTCGGCATCGAGATATCCAATGTCACCCGTGTGGTGCCAGCCATTCCGAAGCGTGTAGTCCGTGTCTGTTGCGAGACCCCAGTATCCTAAAAAAACGGTTGGGCCACAAACAACGATCTCACCAGCTTCTCCCGTTTGCTTTAGAGAATCTTCACTATCAACGATCGCCAAGCTTCTCCAGAACATGGGTCGGCCGGCAGATTTCGGGCGATCTCGATATCGCGAGAGCGTTGCGAGACCTGACGTTTCAGACTGCCCGAACGTGACCCAGAATACCGCGCCGGGACACTCGCGCTCGAACCGCTCGATCGTCTCGGGCGAATCCAGTCCGGTGACGGCTCGAAGCGATGATAGTTGTCCAGGAGTAGCCAGATCTAGAATGCTTCCCAACATCGGCGCAAACTCCGACATGATGGTGATCTTTTCAGCGACAATATCGCGGATCGCTTCCGCTGCGTCGAACTTCGTAGCAATCACGCTGGCCCCGCCAGCTTGCTGTGTCGCCAGCATTAGACCAAGACCAGCAATATGAAATAGCGGCAGCACTCCGAGGCTAACGTCTTGCTCAGTCAGTTGCCAAATGTCGATAAGCGAGCTATGCGCGGTCAACAAGTTCATCTGCGACAGCAACGCTCCGCGCGGACGGCCGCCGACACTGGCGGTATGTATTATGATAAAGCCGTCGTTGGCATCGATCGCAGAAAACGGAAGCGAAGTGTTGTTCGTTGATAATTGCGCGAACGGCGTAAGATATGGGCTCTCCTGACCGATAGCGAAGTAATGCTCCACTGTCGGCAAAGATTGCCGCAAACCAACGATCGTGTCGTGGTGGTGTTCACCGGCGACGACGATCACTGGTGAACCGTCGGCAAGAACATACGCGATTTCATCTGGCTGCAGTCGGTAATTGACTGGTAGCAGGATCGCCCCGAGCAGAGCGGTTGCTCCGATCAACTCGATCATCTCAAGACAATTCTGCGAAACAATTCCGACACGATCGCCTGAGCTCACGCCACGCTCCGCGAGACCTGCGGCTAATCGTTGTATCCTATAAAGGTAGTCCGAATGGGTGATCCGCCTTCCCTCGATTATGAAGGCTGCCCGGTCGGGGAAACGCAATGCGTTACGGCGATAGACGTCGCCAAGGGTGAAACTCCTCATCGTATATTCCTCAACGTACATCAACCGTGCATAGTCAACCCGCCGGACACGCTGATCGTTTGCCCCGTAATGAACCCCGCATCGTCGCTTAATAGAAACGCGATCATGCCGGGATAGTCGTCTGGCTGGCCGAGCCGTCTCAACGGAATGGCGCGAGCGAGCCCTTCCGCGATCTTTCCACCCGTCGGCGAACTGTTGGTGAATGCTTCGAACAACGGCGTGTCGGTGGGACCCGGACACACGACATTCAAGATGATATTCTTTCTTGCGAGCTCGCGCGCGACTGTTTTGGTAAAGGAGATTAGTCCGCCTTTGCAGGCGGAATAAACGGCCTCTCCCGATGATCCGACCCGGCCCGCATCCGATGCAACGTTTACCACGCGTCCGAAGCCGCGCTCGACCATCCGCTTAACAACAACGTGGTGCAAATTAAGCGGTCCATAGAGATTGATGCCGACTACCTTATCCCAAAACGCCCGATCGGTATCAAGAAATGGAACCGGCACGTCCCAGCCCGCGACATTTGCGAGCAATTCGGTTGGACCGACCGTGGCCTCGAAGCTATTTGTTGCAGTTTCGACAGCATCGCGATCGGTGATATCAACCTGAAAAGCAAGCACTTTGCCCTTCTTACTTTGGCTTAGCCGCGCTGTTTCTTCGGCTCCATTCAGATTCTGATCGAACACACCGACGACACAGCCTTCATCGGCAAGCCGCAACGCTGTCGCTCGCCCGATACCACTGGCTCCCCCGGTCAGAATCACTCGTCGTCCATCAAGTCCGCGCATGCCGTCGTCCTCCCAATCCGCTTGTTTAAGTATAATTCTGTCGAACAGCACAGGCCGCCATTCGTTAGAGGTCTAAATCTTCCAAGGTGCATTCCGCATCCCGGGACGATTGACGAACTTGGTGGTCTGCGGCATTAGTTTCTTTCATACTAAGCTCTGACATTTATCACGCACGGCGGTCTCCTTTGGTTTCCAAATCTCAAAAGCGTCCCCCAAAGGATGTCGCTAAACATGCACCAGACCGTCTGGCAAAAAGGTCGGCCGCGTCATCGAAGCAGTCTTCCGCTGCGATCATCTCGAAATCCGAAAAATCACGCGACTCGATCCTTGAAGCGGCAGCAAGATTATTTCGTCGCCAAGGCTACTCGGCCACGACTTTGCGCCAGATCGCTGAGATTGCTGAGATCAAAGCCGGAAGCGTCTATTACTACTTCGATTCCAAAGAGCAAATTCTCGACGAGGTGCTCCATCTCGGGTTGCTGCGGGTTTTTGAAGCAGTCAAAAAAGCGCACCGAGACGCCGGCGATGTCTCTCATAGGCGCAAGATTGGGTTGGCCATCGAAGCACATCTGGTCGCTTTGCTGGAAGACAGCGATTTCACATCCGCTAACATCCGGATCTACGGCCAACTTCCCGAATCGCTGAAAAAGCCGCACCGGCCTTTGCGCCGAGCCTATGCCAAGTACTGGGACAAACTCTTTCTCGACGCACGGCGCGCTGGCGAGATACGGGCGGACATAGAGATCGTGCCGCTCCGCATTTTTGTAATCGGGGCTCTGAATTGGACAATCGAATGGTTCAGCCTCGACAGCAAGGATGCGGTTCTGAAGCTCGCACGTCGCACCGAACTCTTGATTTTTGACGGCGTGAAGAAACCCTGACATCTATTTGCCCTGCCAAACTGGCTTACGCTTCTCCGAGAAAGCTTTGGGGCCCTCGATCGCGTCCTCACTAGCGTACGCCTGCACGTGCAGCCGATTGGCTTCGAGAAGTCCTTCGGCACAACCGAGATCCATTGCTGCAAGCAAGCTGGCTTTCGCGGCTGAAACCGACAGTGGCGCTCCCTCAACGATCCCGCGAGCCAATTGCAACGCGCGAGCCCGAACTGCATCCGGCGTATCTTCGAGGTAATTGACAAAGCCATGCTCCGCGAGACGCTCGATAGGCATCGTTTCTCCGGTAATCACGAGCTCCATGACCAACGATTGCGGGAGCATCCACAGCAAGGGCACCGCCCAAGGCGAACCTCGCCCCATTTTAACCTCGGTGATCCCGGCTCGGGTCCCGCGAAGGCCGATCCTCAGATCGGACTTGATAGCTAGGAGCATACCACCGGCCATTAATGAGCCAGTCATCGCAGCGATGATCGGCTTCGACACTTTTCGCATTGCGGTCTGCAAAGGATCGCGCATCAATGTCAAAATATCGACACCATCGCGAGCGCGGATCTCACTAGCTTGCTTGAGGTCCAGGCCGGCGGAGAACACACCGCAATCGGTGGAAGTCAAAATCACTACCCGCGCCTGCATATCTTTTTCGACGCGTTCCCACGCATCGGTTAAAGCATTCATCGCTTCAATTGATAGCGCGTTTTTGCGCTCCGGCCGGTCGATGGTAATTGTCACGATGCCATCTTCGCGCGAATAAACAACCGGGTTGGCGTCAGACATCTTGTTTTGCTTCCGTCACTTTCTAACATCTGTTAGAATATCGTCGACACACACGAAAGCAACAGAAAATAATTGGAACAGCCATGTCTCCGCTCCCGCCTATGCGTTTTGCATCAGACCTGTTGAAAGGCCAAGTTGCGCTGGTAACCGGTGGGGGCACGGGTATGGGCCGCGCGACTGCCGTCGAGATGGCGCGGAGCGGTGCAGATATTGCGCTAATCGGACGTCGGGCTGAGCCCATAGAGAACTGTGCGGAGTTCATACGCCAGCTAGGAAGGAAAGTGGTGGCTGTTCCCGCTGATATTCGCGCACCTGAACAGATCGATTTCGCCATGCAGCGTATCAAGAAAGACTTTGGCCGCCTTGATATTCTCGTCAACAACGCCGGTGGGCAATTCGTCACACCAGCGCGCGAACTCAACAACAAAGGCTTCGAAACTGTGATCCGCAACAATCTTATCGGATCGTGGCAAATGACCAAGGCCGTCGCGGATCACTTCATGTTCGATCATGGCGGATCAATCGTTTTCGTTACGGCCTGCGTCCGCTCGGGGTTGAGCGGCTTCGTACATACGGCGGCCGCGCGAGGCGGCGTTTTATCAATGATGAAAACGCTTGCGTTCGAATGGGCCGAGTTTGGAATTCGTCTCAACTGTGTCGCGCCGGGCACGGTCAGAACTGAAGGAATGGACAATTATCCAATTGACCCCGATCAATGGCTCAAATTAAATCGTAACGTATTGGGCCGCATGGGCGACGTTAGTGATGTGTCGGCTGCCATTGTTTTTTTGGGTTCGTCACTCGGGAAGTTTGTGACCGGTGAGGAATGGTACATCGACGGCGGCGAGACGTTGCACTTGGCCCACGACGCGCGTCAGATGATCGATGCAGTGAAGTTCGCCAAGCGCGAATCCGCCCTCCCCAAAACAAAGTGAGTCAATCCGCAACGGTAGCGTTATTAGGCGGAGCGGCAACAGTTTCGGGTGCGATGCGCCAAAACGAACTAAGCAGAAGCCTTTCTCGTTGCGCGAGCCGGCAACGCACTATAGTGCGTTGCCGATACGCACGCCTTCATCGACCGCACGCATGGCGTCAAGCTCGGCAGCCTCCCGCGCGCCCCCGATGATGTGAACTTCGATGCCGGCATACTTCAGCTTTTCAAATGATCCGCGGTTGGCTTCTTGGCCGGCACAAACGACGATCGTGTCCGCCTCGATCAACTTAGGCTTGCCCTCGATAGTCACGTGGAAGCCGTGGTCGTCAATCCTCTCGTATGTAACTCCTGCAATCATCGTGACATCGCGTTTGGCAAGGCTGCTGCGTAGAATCCACCCTGTCGATACCCCAAGATTAGCACCCGGACGCGTTGCCCTACGTTGAAGTATGGTAATTTCTCGCCGGCTTTGTACTGGAGCCAACGGATCGCCCAACAACCCACCAGCTGTAGCCAGAGTGGCGTCAATATTCCATTCGGCCATAAATTCCACAGTATTAAGGCGTCGCGACATCGGCTCTGCACCGGGATTGGAATGGCAGAGATATTCGGCAACATCGAAACCAATACCGCCAGCGCCGATGATGGTCACTCGGCGGCCAGCTTTTTTTCTCCCCCCGAGCAAGTCGCTGTAGGAAATAACTTTGGGATGATCAATACCCGCGATGTCCGGCAATCGCGGGCTTACGCCGGTAGCAACCACAACAGCTTCGAAGTTCTCGCGCTTGAGTTGTTCGGCATCCGGCGTCGTATTGAGGCGCAATTCCACGCCTTCATCCGACAGCTTCCCGCTGTAGTAGCGCAGCATTTCATCGAACTCGGCCTTGCCGGGCACCGCACGCGCAAGATTTATCTGACCACCAACGCGATCGCTTATCTCGAACAGCGTGACTTTATGCCCTCGCTGACTAGCCTCTGTTGCTGCGGCAAGTCCAGCCGCACCGGCGCCGATGACCGCGATCTTGCGAGCTTTTACGGCTTTCTTGTCGTCAAATTCTGTTTCACGACAAGCGCGCGGATTCACGAGGCACGTGGCACTACGATTAGAGAAGATTAAGTCGAGGCAAGCTTGATTGCAGGCGATGCATATGTTGATTTTGTCGGCCTGACCTTCCCGCACCTTGCGAGCAAAATGCGGGTCGGCAAGCATCGGGCGCGCCATCGACACCAAGTCGGCGTCCCCAGATGCTAGAATGTCCTCGGCGACTTCGGGCGTATTGATCCGGTTCGAAGCCACCACGGGAATATCAACGCTTTTTTTCAGCCGGGCGGCCGCAAATCGCCAGGCGGCTCGCGGGACTGGGTAGGCGATGGTTGGCACGCGCGCCTCATGCCAACCGAACCCGGTGTTCAGTATATCAGCACCGGCAATCTCGATCCGCTTCGCCTGCCTACTGACCTCGTCCCCGGTAGCGCCACCCTCAACCAGATCCAGCGCGGAGATGCGATAGACGATCAAAAAGTTCGGTCCGGTAGCCGCGCGAATGCCGCTGACTATCTCGACGGGAAGACGATGCCGGTTTTCCTCAGCTCCGCCCCATTCGTCTGTGCGGTCATTGGTCCGCAGGACCGTGAACTCATTAATGAGATAGCCCTCAGATCCCATGATCTCGACACCATCGAATCCTGCGTCCTTCGCCAAAAGCGCGCAACGCACATAGTCTGCAATTGTCTCCGAGATATCGGTAGAGGTCATCGCGCGGGGCGGAAATTTATTGATGCGGGTGCGGATATCCGACGGCCCAAAACACTCTGGCTGCTTAGCGTAACGGCCCGCATGCAGAATCTGTAAACAAATCTTGCTGCCATAATGGCGAACAGCGTCGGTCACACGGCGCAGTTCCCACGCTTGTGATCGCTCGGTCAGAATCGGTCCGCCAGGCTCGATGAGGCCGGCGGTATTTGGAGCGTAGCCGCCCGTGATGATTAGGCCAACCTCGCCCTTGGCGCGTTCAGCAAGGAATGTCGCCATTTTTTTCAGCCCGTTAGGCTCCATGTCCAAACGGGTGTGCATCGAGCCCATGATTATTCGATTACGCAGCGTTGTTTGACCCACTCCCAACGGCGACAAAAGGCTCGAATACCGAGAAACTCCAATCATCAGGACAGCTCCGAGGCACGATTGCGTTATTTCTAACAATTGTTAGAATGCGATATTATCCGATCGAGTGCAAGTTGGTGAGTCGGCTTTAGGGACCCGTCATGGATTACACACTAAGTACTGAGCAGCGGTCCTTCCGCGAAGCCGCCGAACGGTACGCTCGGGAGAAACTCGCCCCGCGGTATCTAACGCGAGCGAAGCATGACCGCATCGATCGAGCGGTGCTTAGGGAAATGGGCGATCTCGGCCTTATTGGTGTCGATCTTCCTGAAATATACGGTGGCCTCGGGCAGAGCAGCGCCACCGCTGGCGTGATAATCGAACAGATTGCCTATGGCGACTTTAATGTCAGCTACGCCCAGCTGCTCGCTTCGCTGATGGGTGGGATGATGAACCAGCATGCGACACCAGGCATCTGCGAGGAATGGCTGCCGCGGGTAATCAATGGCGAAGCAATCATCGGGCTCGGCCTCACCGAGCCCCGTGGTGGATCGGACGCAGCGAGTTTGGTTTTGCGCGCCGACAAGTCCGGCAATGGCTACCGCCTCAATGGCGAAAAGACCTCGATGAGCTTTTCTGACCAATGCGATGCGGCCGTCGTCTTCGCACGAACTGGGTCAATCGAAGACGGTGCACGCGGCGTCAGTGCTTTCTTTGTGGACCTTAGCCTGCCCGGCATTACCCGAACACATTTCGACGATATCGGTACCAGACCGGTTGGCCGCGGCTCCGTCTTTTTCGACGATGTTTTTGTCCCGGCTGAATGTTTGATGGCCGAGGAGAATAGAGGTTTCTCAAAGATTATGGCCGGATTCGACTACAGTCGAGCTTTGATTGGACTTGAATGCATCGGACCTGCGCAAGCGTCCGTTGACGAAGCTTGGAAGTACAGCACCGAACGCCGGGCGTTTGAGCGGCCGATCGCCCAGTATCAAGGTGTAAGTTTCCCGCTGGCTGAGGCCGAAACCCAACTCGCGATGATGAGGCAGCTCTGTTTCTACACTTTATCTCTGCGCGATCGTGGGCTGCCTCACACCGCCGAGGCAGCGATGTGCAAATGGTACGTACCCAAGGTAACCTGCGAAATAATTCATCAATGCCTCCTGACGCACGGGCATTACGGTTACACGACCGACCTCCCGTTTTACCAACGTTACGTCGATGTCATGGGGCTTCAGATCGGCGACGGCACCGCCCAAATCCAAAAGCTTGTTATTGCACGTGAAAAAATCGGCCGGATAGCGCTACAATACGCCAAATAACCGCTGGCGATTGAGCCGATAGGATCTTGGCATAGTTTAGAAAGACGCGTCGCGGATGCGTGTTCGATCGGCGCTCGATCGCCACAACTTAGGATACTTGGTTTCAAACTCTTTCAAAATCCGCTTGATGGGCGGATCTACGAACAATCCACGATCATTGACATACTCCATGTGTCTGCGGCTGTTAACGTCGAATTCGTGGAAAAGCGCATCGCTCCTACCGTCGAAAAGGAGCGGCTTGACACCGAATCTTTGACACATCTCACTATTAAATGCGGGTGTAACTTTGAGCATGTTTTCGCCCAGCCAGAGCGCCACATAGCCATGATAGATGAAAAGGTCCGTCTCCATGAGGTTGGCCAGCTTTACCGAGTTCAGATGATTGCGTACGTCGGCGAAGCCTACAGCAGCTGGAATACCCACTGCGCGTAGAGCGGCGGTTAAAAGAACCGCTTTTGGAACGCAATAGTTTGACGGTTGCTTAGCGATGTGGCTGGCCCGATAGTCATCAGGTGTCGTTCCAATATTAAACGGATTATATTCGATCTGGTCGCGAACGGCATCGAACAGGCGAACCGCCTTCTCGGTCGGCGATAATGTATCGGCCTGCGGAAGGTTGCCGAGGACAAACTCTCGAACTTCGGCCGAGTGTATATCGATATGCGGTGTCGAAGCTAACCATTCACAAGAAATCATTTCCATGACATTCCTCACCGACGACCATTTCTAACAGATGTTAGAAAAATGGATAGCTCCCATTGACGCAAACTCGACCCAGACGTTAGGCTGCGAGCTCCCAAACGAGTAAGATCGCAGAAGCATAACATGAGCGAAAGCACATCCTTCATCTGGACTCCTCCCCCTGAATTGGTCGCTCAAAGCAACCTGACGGCATTCTTGCTCGCCGTCGGTGAAGAAAGCTACGACAGCCTGGCTGCTAAGGCCGAAGAAGATCCCGCTTGGCTGATGCAGGAGGTCATAAAGTTTTGCGAAATTCGATTCTATCGTCAATACGACGAGATGCTCGATGTATCGAGAGGCGAAGCATGGGCGCGCTGGTGCGTAGGAGGCACCACCAATATCGTTCTCAACTGCATCGACAAACATCGTGCAACGGCGGTGTGGGACCAGACCTTTCTTGTCTGGGAAGGCGAAGATAGGCACGAGCGGAGCTCAATGACTTATCGTGAATTGGATTTCGAGGTGAGCCGGCTGGCGCAAGGTTTACACGACATCGGTATTCAGCGAGGCGATGTCGTCGCGATCTACATGCCAAACCTTCCCGAAACATTCGTTGCATTCTTCGCGATTTTGAAGCTCGGCGCTATCGTGATGCCGCTCTTTTCTGGTTTCGGCCCAGCTCCGATCAGATCAAGATTGAACCATGGCGAGGCCAAGGCCGTCATCACCGCCAACGGCACGTGGCGCCGTGGCGAAGCGGGTGCCCTCAAATCCGTGTTGGACACGGCGTTAGAACACGCACCTTCGGTGAAGCACGTAATCGTGGCTCGGCGAGTCGGTATTGAAATCGAAACGCCGATGCAAAGTGGCCGCGACCGCTGGTGGCATGATGTGGTCGAATCCGCCGGTTCGATGATGGCTACAGCCGAGATGCAGGCTGAAGATCCGGCGATCCTACTTTACACATCGGGTACGACGGGTGAGCCTAAGGGATGTGTCTGGACGCATATCGGCTTCATTGGCTCGATGGTGACGCGCGATATGATCATCTGCGGTGACTTCAAGCCCGACGATCGCTTCTTCTTTTTTAGTGATATGGGCTGGATGGTCGGCGCGATGTGCGCCTGCATCCCAAGCTTCGCCGGCGGCAGCCTGCTGATCGCGGAAGGAACGCCTGACTTCCCGGACACTGGGCGGTTCTGGCGTCTTATCGCCGATTACAAGGTTACATATCTTGGCGTGTCGCCAACGATTGTGCGCAGTTTGATGCGCTATGGCGACGAGGTCGAAACATACGACCTCTCGAGCCTGAGGATGACCGCATCAGGTGGCGAAGCATGGACCACCGCGCCTTGGATGTGGTTCTTCGAGCATGTCTGCAAAAGGAAAATCCCGATCATCAATATCTCTGGCGGGACCGAGGTCGGGGGGTGCATATTTACCGGAACCCCAAATCACCCGATGAATCCCGGCTCGTTTTCGCGCCCTGCGCTTGGCGTTGGAGCTGACATCGTCGATCTCAGCGGGGCGCGGGTGCCGGATGGGGTCGTCGGCGAACTGGTGTTACGTCATTCCTCGATTGGATTAACGAAGGGTCTTTGGAAGGCGGACGACCGGTACATTGAGAGCTATTGGAGTACTATCTCCGGAATATGGGTCCACGGCGACTTCGCGGTGCGCAAGGCGGATGGCTTATATTACATCCTGGGCCGGTCTGACGACACCATCAAGATATCGGGAAAACGCACCGGTCCAGCCGAGCTTGAAGGAATTTTGATCGCAACTGGAAAATTAGCGGAGGCTGCAGTGTTTGGAATTCCACATGCGATCAAAGGATCGGCGATCGTATGTGCTTGCGTTCTGATGCCGGAAGTTGAGGGCAATTCCAACCTCGTGGCTCAGCTCTCATCTGCCATCGTATCGGGCATGGGCGCTTCGTATCGCCCGGAAACAATTCTATTCCTCGAGGACCTACCGCGCACACGGAACATGAAGATCATGCGCCGGGTGCTTCGCGCGGTTCTCGCAAACGAAGATCCAGGCGATCTTTCGGCATTGGCTAATCCCGAGGCGGTCGAACACTTGCGTGCGAAACTTGCGAATCTGTGACGTTATAAAGAGGGCCGGATGAACCGGCCCTCTTTGTAATCATCTCGAGCGAATCAGATTGGACAATCCGGTGGGAATACTGGTTTGCGCTTCTCGAGGTGCGATGCGAGACCTTCGCGTGCTTCGTGGCCTGTAAAACCGAGTATCTCCAGCGCTGTGGAGGTATCGAACAGTGGGCCGTTGACGCGAAGCCAATTGTTCAAGGCATACTTCGTCCAACGGATCGCGCTCTGTGCCCCAGTCGCCAGATCTTCGGCTGTTTCCAGTGCAATCTTTTGAAGTTCGGCATCTTCGACACACAATGAAACTAGTCCGATGCGCTCCGCTTCCGATCCAGAAAGCGGCTTGCATGTCAAAAGATAGTACTTCGCCTTGGCGAGCCCGCACAGCAGCGGCCAGATAATGCAGGCAACGTCGCCGGCGGCAACACCTAGTCGAGTATGTCCATCAACAATGCGAGCAGATTTTCCGCAGATTGAGACATCCGCCAAGATCCCAACGACAAGTCCGGCGCCCACCGCTACGCCGTTTATAGCCGAAATGATCGGCTTATTGCAGTTAATAACGTTGTAAACGAGGTCTTTTGCCTCTTTCCAAGTCGACATGCGGGCTTTGGGATCGTCGAGGATACTCTTGATCAGTTCGAAGTCCCCTCCTGCAGAGAATGCTTTACCTGCTCCCGTGACTATGACGGCATTGATATCCGGATCTTCATTAATATCGCGCCAGATATGAGTAAGTTGGGTATGGGTCGCGGCGTCCACGGAGTTGTAGGTTTCCGGACGGTCAAAGGTAATGCGAAGTATTCTTTCGGATGGATAATCGAGCTTCAAGCTTGTGTAGGCGGCGTAACGATCGGCCATTTGTATCTCCTATCTTTCTCACCGTGTTTGCGGCAACGACGGTACATGCGACCTGTCGCCTGTCCTTTTTCGAACATCTGTTAGATTTTAGGTTTGATCCGGTGATGCTGCAAGCATATAGTTCAGCTCTATCGAGCTGCCCATGACGGAACAAGACACCCTGGGAGTGAATCAAACATGCCTGCCGAACTCGACGGCATCACGATGGCTGGCTCGTGCCAAACAGTGAGCGAGCTATTTCGGAGCCGCGCAAAGGTTCAATCGAGCCAGGTTGCGATCGAGTATCAGGGCCGAGAAATAAGCTACGGCGAATTGCTCGATCGCGTCGAACGCTTAACATCCGTTCTGTCAGCGAATGGCCTATGTCGGGGTGATCGTGTTGCGTTGCTCTCGCGCAACCGGCCCGAATATATTGAGGTTGAACTTGCCGCAGCGAATCTCGGCGTCATAACCGCTTGCCTCAACTGGCGTCTATCGTCACGCGAACTCAGCTATTGCATCGACCTTGTTTCCCCCAAACTCGTTATCGTAGAGACTGACCTGAAAAGCATTCTTGAAAATGGCGATCGGAATATACTCGAGATCGGACCACCGTACGAAGATCAATTGGCGCAGCAGATCGATCACGAGTGTCAGATTGTAGCCCAAGCAGAAGATGGCCTCGTGATCCTCTATACGAGCGGGACCACGGGGGTGCCAAAAGGCGCTGTCATCTCGCATCGCGCAATGATCGCGAGATCGTTGGTTTTCAGTTCCGAGCTTGCCATCTCAAATCGCGATAGCTTCGTAGCTTGGGCGCCAATGTTCCATATGGCATCTACCGATCATGCGATCTCGACATTGCTTCGCGGCGGTATCGTCGTAATGATCGACGGATTTCAGATCAAGCCGATGCTCGATGCTCTCTCCCATCATCAAATTGGATGGCTGGTTTTAATTCCGGGCATGGTCGAGGCCTTCGCTGCAGCGTTGAAGCAAGAAGGTACACTTGTTAAAGGTGTTCGCATTTGCGGAGCTATGGCCGACTTGGTTCCGCCTCATGCGATTGCTGAAGTCACCGAGCTATTACAGGCACCCTACCTTAATAGTTTCGGCGCAACCGAGACGGGGTTGCCTCCCGCAACGCGTGCGCTGATTGCTCCCGGAATTGTTCCGCAGCAGCTTCCGAAGCAACAAAATGCGTTTTGCCAGGTCAAATTGGTGGACCCTCTGGACCGCGAAGTTACGCAGGGCATGCCCGGTGAACTTGTCATGCGCGGTCCCACCTTGTTTTCCGGATATTGGCAAGCCGACGACGTGAACCAACGGGATTTCCGAAATGGATGGTTTCATATGGGCGATGTATTCCGCCGAAACGAAGATGGCACGCTCGAATTTGTCGATCGCGTCAAGTATCTGATTAAGTCCGGCGGTGAGAATGTCTATCCCGCCGAGATCGAGCGTGTTCTCATGAGTGACAGCCGCGTTGCGGAAGCCGCGGTTGTTCGAGCAGCAGACAATAGATGGGGAGAAGTCCCTGTCGCTTTTGTCGCCCGAAGCGATGACAGCGTGACCGAAGCGGATCTTGTGCGCCTTTGCCGACGCGAGCTTGCCGCCTACAAGTGTCCGCAACAATTCAAGTTTATCAATTTCTCTGAATTTCCGCGCTCGACCAGCGGCAAGGTCCAGCGCCACGAGCTCGAGGCCATGCTCACCAAGGCTGCCGCGGGAGGAAATGCATTTTGAGTGAAACTACGCTGCGCGGCAAAGTCGCGGTCATCGGCATCGGTATATCACCGGTCGGTAAAGTGCCAGGGCGAAGCCCTCTATGGCTGGCCGCCGACGCTTCCAAAAAAGCACTCGCCGATGCCGGCCTAGAGAAAAGTGTCGTCGATGGGGTACTGTCGTGTCACGCTTTCGCATCTCCATTTCATCGGTTTAGCGTAGCCCTGAGTGAGTATTTTGGCATTCAGCCGACATTCTCGAATACGTTGCAGGTATCGGGCGCAACGGCTGCAACGATGTTCAATATCGGCGCCGCTGCGATCCAAGGCGGTTTAGCGAAAGTCATTCTCTTGACGGCCGGTGATAGCTTGATGACAGGGTTAACGCCAGAGATGGCGTTACGCTCGATGACTGAAAGCCGTGACCAGCAATACGAAATGCCGTATGGGATTCCAGTAGCTAACACTTTTGCCATGACAGCTCATCGTCACATGCGGGAGTTCGGTACGACGGCGGAACAACTCGCTGAAGTCGCGGTGGTGTCGCGGCGGCACGCGTCACGCACGCCGGGCGCTCAGCAAACCGCGCCGATCACCATCGACGACGTATTGAATTCGGGTTGGGTCACCACACCCTATCACAAGCTTGATTGCTCGTTAATTTCAGATGGTGGAGCCGCATTCATCTTAACCTCCGCCGAGCACGCGAAGGAACTCGGTATTGTTAATCCAATTTATATCTTAGGCGGCGGCGAGTGCTACACGCACGAGCACATATTTCTGATGCCGTCGCTAACATCCACCGGCGCCGTCATGTCCAGCCGCAACGCTTACGCCATGGCAGGATATGGCCCCAAGGATATGCATATCGCCGGAATCTACGATTGTTTCACCGGTACGGTTATTATGATGCTGGAAGACTTGGGCTTTTGTCCAAAGGGGGAAGGCGGCCGTTTTGTCGCTGATGGCCATATGACCTATGGTGGTCAGATTCCATCTAATACTCACGGCGGGCTTCTGTCCTTTGCGCACCCAGGCATGCCAGGCTCGCTCTTTCATTTTTACGAGGTGATCGCGCAGCTGCGGGGACAGTGTGGTGAACGGCAGGTTGCTGGCGCACAGCTCGGGCTTGTCCACAGCTTGGGCGCAGGTTACGCGACAAACGCGACTACGGTTCTCGGTACGGAGAATGTGCTGTGACAGGCAATGACAGAGCCAGCGAAAAGCCGATCCCGTCGCCCGATGCGGACTCCGCGCAGTTGTGGCGGGGACTGCGCGAAGGCGTTTTGCTGCTGCAACATTGTGACAAATGCCGTCATGTCCAATATTACCAGCAAGGTATGTGCCGACAGTGCGGCGCCGAGGATATCAGGCATCGACCGGCATGCGGACGCGGCAAGGTCCATTCGTTCAGCGTCGTGCATCGCGCACCAGGCCCTGCCTTCAATGACGACGTGCCTTATGCAGTCCTGCTGGTCGATCTCGAAGAGGGCCCACGAATGATCAGCACTTTTACAGGCGGGCCACCTGAAGACGTCACCTTCGATTTGAATGTCACGTTGGTGGTGGAGATTTCGGGGGACGGGACAGCTCTACCGCGCTTTCGCCGCTCGTAGAGCCGCCTCGATGCAGAAACCGATTAAAAACTACGTCAAAATTTCTAACAAGCGTTAGTTTCTAACGATTGTTAGATTGCGCGCAGGCGACGTTCTGCGTAGGATATTTTCTGAACTTGGAAAAGGAGCTTCATCATGGACTTCGATCTCACGCAGGAACAGCAACAGATCCTCGACTATGGAAACTCCATCGCGAAAAAGTTTGATCGGCGCTATTGGATGGATTGCGCTGACAAGCACCAATTCCCGGAGGCTCTGTACCAAAAAGTTGCCGACGATGGCTTCGTCGGAACGATGGTGCCGGAGGAGTACGGCGGTGCAGGTCAAGGCATGGTCGAAATGCACCTGTTCTTGGAGGGCCTCTCGAACAACGGAATTCCTCTTTTGAATTTAGTTGTCGGGGCGGCAATGAGCTTAGGATTCATAGCGAAACACGGTACAACGGCACAAAAGTCGCGCTATCTCCCCGATGCGTGCTCCGGCAAGACTCGTTTCTGCTTCGCGATCACGGAGCCTGATGCTGGTACTAACACGATCCGCACCAGCACGATTGCAACCAAGCGCGGGAATCGATTTTCCTTAAATGGTCAGAAAACATTCATCACCGACGCCGATGGAGCTGATTATGCGCTCGTTGTCGCTCGCACTAAGCTCCACACTGACGTTAGCAAGAAAACCGACGGCTTCACATTGTTCATTGTAGATCTCAAGTCTAAGGGACTTCAGAAGCAATACATTCCTGTCAGTATTCCGGCGCCGGAGACGCAATGGCAGCTATTCTTCGACGATGTAGATCTCGGACCGGAGGATGTTGTAGGCGAGATCGACCAAGGTTTCGGTATCTTGTTCAAGAGCCTCAATCCCGAACGAATTTTGGTTGGTTCAATCTGTTGCGGTCTTGGCCGGTATGCCCTCAACCGGGCTGTCGAGTACGCGCGAGAACGGAAGGTATTCAACAACGTTCCCATAGGCTCCTATCAAGGCCTTCAACACCCGCTGGCGGACGCGCGCACTGATATTGAAATGGCTTCTTTGATGACTTTGAAGGCGGCTTGGACTTTCGATCAGGGGCGCGAGGCTGGTGAGTTTTCGAACATGGCAAAGCTCGCCGCAGCGGATGCCGGCATCAAAGCTGTAGACACCGCAATTCAATGCCACGGAGGTAATGGCTTTACAAAAGAATATGGCATCTTTGACATCTATCCGATGGTGCGTCTGCTAAAAACCGCGCCACTTAACCGCGAGATGATCCTCAACTATATCGGCGAGCACGTGATGGGCTTGCCGCGCAGCTATTAGGTCAAACGCCGCATGGCTACTATGAAGTTAGATATTTCGACCACAAGCGACGAATTTCAGCGCAATCGCCAAGCTTATGAAGCTCGGATCGCTGATCTGCACGCTCGTCGCGCGGCGGCCACCATCGGCGGACCGGAGCGGGCTCGACGGCTGCATAAGGAGCGCAAGCAACTATTGCCGCGCGAGCGGATCACCGCACTTCTTGATCCTGGTTCACCGTTTTTAGAATTCTGCCAACTGGCCGGGGAAGGCCTGCATGACGGCGTTCCGCCTGGGGGTAGCATAATCACGGGCGTTGGCATTGTATCAGGCCGCGCCTGCATGATAATTGCAAATGATGCTACGGTTAAGGGTGGTACCTATTACGGCATAACGTGCAAAAAGCACGTCAGAGCCCAGCGCTTCGCATGGCAACATCGTTTGCCCTGCATTACTCTTGTGCAGTCTGGGGGCGCTAATCTGCCGGACCAACCAAACATATTTCCAGACGAAGGTCAGTTTGGATCAATTTTCTACAACCAGATCCGGATGTCCGCTGAGGGTATTCCGCAGATCGCAGTGGTACATGGTCCATCAACGGCTGGTGGCGCATATATTCCAGCGCTATGCGACGAGACCGTGATCGTGCGCAATCAGGGCGCAATGTTCCTCGGTGGACCGCAGCTCGTCTACGCAGCTACAAAAGAAGAGGTCGGTGTCGAAGCGCTTGGCGGAGGTGAGATGCATAGCCGCATCAGCGGCGTTACTGACCATCTAGCGGAAAGCGACAGTCACGCCATCGCTATTACCCGAGATATCGTTGCCCGACTCGGCGATGTCCCGCAGCAGAAATGGAGTACATCGTCGCCACTTCCGCCGCGCGCCGACCCTGCCGAAATTTACGGCCTCATCAGCGCTGACCCGAAGGTGCCGACAAACAATCGCGATGTGATCGCCCGTATTGTGGATGATAGTGAGTTCCACGAATTCAAGCCACTGTATGGAGAAACCCTGATCACTGGATTTGGTCGTATCATGGGCTTCGAAATCGGCATCCTGTGCAACAACGGCGTGCTGTTTTCCGAAAGCGCGCTAAAGGCAACTCACTTTATCGACCTCTGTTGCAAGCGCAAAATTCCCTTGCTGTTTATGGCGGACGTCACCGGTTTTATGGTCGGCCGGGAAGCGGAGGAAGGCGGCATTGCGAAGAATGGTGCCAAGATGATCACCGCGATGGCCAGTGCTAACGTGCCAAAATACACATTGATTATCGGCAACGCTTACGGTGCAGGGTATCTTTCGATGTGCGGTCGCGCGTTCCGGCCGAACGCGATGATGATGTGGCCTAACGGACGCTCAGCTATCATGGGCCCCGATCAGGCTGCCAACACGCTTGCGATGGTGAAGGACGAGACCCACAAGCGCGAGGGAACAAGTTGGACCGAAAGCGAGCGTGAAGCCTACCGCGCACCGGTTCGCGAAGAATTCGAAGGCTTCGCTAACGCGTACAACTTCGCCCGCAATACCTGGTGTGACATGGTGATTGACCCGCTCGAGACGCGAAATGTGATGGCGCTGCTACTCGACCTTGCGGGCCGCCTGCCGCAGAAGCACACGGATTTTGGCGTACTGCGGATGTGACGACAGAGGACTGATCGTGTTTAAAAAAATCCTGATTGCGAATCGTGGTGAGATTGCTTGCCGGATCGCGCGCTCCTGCCATAAGCTTGGCGTCGAAGTAGCCGGTGTTCACTCTTCGGTCGATGCCGGTTCGCTGCACGTCAAGACTATCGGGGAGTCCTACCTCATTGGCGGTGGTGCTGCGTCTGATAGCTACTTGAAGATCGACGCAGTAATAGCCGCAGCGAAAGCTGCTGGCGCGGAGGCCATTCATCCTGGATTCGGCTTTCTCGCTGAGAATGCGAGCTTCGCTCGCGCTGTGGAGGCCGCGGGTCTGGTCTTTATCGGCCCGACTCCCGAAGTCATCGAGCGTCTCGGTGACAAAGCCTCTGCGAAGCGCGAAGCTGGCGCCGCCAATGTTCCAACGGTACCGGGAAGTCAAACGCCTAGCGAGGATGTTAGTACAATCGTGACGACCGTCACCGAACTTGGCCTCCCCGTCATGCTGAAAGCAGCGGCAGGCGGTGGCGGAAAGGGTATGCGCGCAGTAGCAAAGGCGGATGGTCTGGAAGATGAAATCGAAGCAGCAATGCGCGAAGCAAAAAATTCGTTTGGCAGCGCCGGCTTAATCGTTGAGAAGCTGATCCCACGTGGTCGCCACATTGAAGTGCAGATCGCAGGCGATGGCAATGGAAATGTGATCCATTTATTCGAACGCGAATGCTCACTCCAGCGTCGCCACCAGAAATTGATTGAGGAAGCACCTGCCGCTAATCTCTCGCGAGAGCTTCGCCAACGGATGACCTCGGACGCGACTCGGCTTGGAGCGCGTTTGAGATACCGCGGCGTCGGCACCGTCGAGTTCATCGTCAGCGGAAACGAATACTATTTTCTGGAAGTAAATCCTCGCCTTCAAGTCGAACATCCGGTGACAGAACTAGTAACAGGCGTCGATATCGTCGAACTTATGTTGCGGATTGCTGCCGGCGAAGGACTGAGTTTCGAACAGCAAGATATTACATGCGTGGGACATGCCATCGAAGCTAGAGTTTGTGCAGAGGATCCCGCTGACAATTTCATGCCATGTACAGGCGATATTGCCTATGTCCGTTTCCCGAAGTCCGTAAGGGTGGAGACAGGCATCGAGTCTGGCTCCTCGGTCTCTCCGTACTACGACTCGATGTTAGCTAAGCTAATCTCGAGTGCCGTGACCCGCGAGCAGGCACTGAATCAGCTCAGCTACGCGCTTCGTCAAACCTCAATCTTTGGCATTACAACCAATCAGGACTTTCTGGTAAAACTGCTCGAGCTGCCAGAAACCCGAGATGCGAATTTCTATACGAGATTGATCGACGAGAATATCGGCCGTCTCGTAGAGAAGGCAAAGGCGACAAATGTCGAAGCTTCTGCAATTGGCGCCTATTTCTGGCTAATGCAGCAACGGCCGGCGGCAGTGAACAATCCTTGGCAAGCACGGGAAACCACGGCCTGGCAAATGGCTCGCGGCGATGATGGATTGTCACCCATACCGATCCTGCACCTCGAGGCCGATGGGGTCAGTACGGAGATCCGTTTTGCACCGCGGCAAGCCGATGGAAGCATGATGATCAGTGTCAATGATGAGACACTCACAGTCAGCCTTAATCCCAGCGATGTCGGGAAGTTCGTCGCAATTGTCGGGGGGCGCTATGAGGACGTAAGCATTCATCAACAAGGCGATAGATTGTTCATACATGATCGCGAAGGAAACCATTCGTTAAAGGCAATTTCTTACCTCACGTATATAAGCGCGACACCTGAGGCGAGCGGCGAACTGCGCGCGCCGATGATGGGCATGATCCGCATGGTCAACGTTCAAGTCGGTGAGACTGTTAAGATCGGCGATGTTATCGCGATCTTAGAGTCAATGAAGATGGAACTGCGGATTAGCAGCCCGATCGACGGCGTCGTTAGATCGATAAGCTGCCGCGCTAATGAGACGGTCGAACGCAACGCGGTGGTCGCGATCGTTGAAGCTGAAGAGATCGCTTAACAACGCTAGAAGTCAACATAGGGAGCGGACTATGCGATTCGGATCTGTAGATTACGAAGTCAGAGGTAGCGTTGCGCTCCTAACGCTCGACGAGCCACAAAAGCTTAATTCACTAAGCTCCGGCATTCGACACGGTCTTCTCGAAGGGTTGAGACAAGTAGATAAGGACGAGGCTATCCGCGTAGCCGTTATTATCGGGAATGGCGAGAAGGCCTTCTGTGCAGGCGCTAATATTGAAGAATTTGACTTCGATCCCGAAAAAGCGCGCGGTTTCATGATTGATGCGATGGAAGTTTTGGCGGCACCGGAAAATACCAGTAAGATCGTGATCGCCGCCGTGAATGGCATAGCTTACGGCGGCGGCTTTGAGCTCGCAATTGCCTGCGACTTCATCGTCGCATCCGACCGTGCCAAGTTCGCTGTCCCTGAAATTAAACTCGGCCTGCTGCCAGGTTTTGCGATCGTGCGGCTGCAAGACATCGTCGGCCGCGCTAAGGCCAAGGAAATGAGTGTTATCGGCGATCCAGTATCAGCGGAAGAAGCTTGCCGGCTCGGTATAGCACTGCGTGTTGTACCGCATGCTGAATTACTCGCTAATGCGATGATCTTCGCGGAGCAGATCGCCGAGAAACCTCGGCTCGCCGTACGTATGGCCAAGTCTTTTTACAATCGCGGCTTAGGGGGTAACGAGATGCGTCATGCGATTGACGGTTTTCCGTTTTTGTTCATGCACGAAGACGCGCGTGAGGGTATCTCCGCGTTTCGTGAAAAGCGGAAACCCCACTTTGGCAATCGGTAAAAGGTGCATCGGTTAACTCTGCGCCCATCGACAAGCTGTCGCACCCATCCAACTTGCTTTAAAATCGAACGTTTGTTAGATTTAACGATATTCAATTGGCGGGCTTTCGAGCACCAAGCCAAGCAAAATAAGCTCGGGAGAAACGAATTGCCTTTAGCTCGCGAGCTATCAGGTCCGGTATTGCAGTGTCGGTCTGTCGAACGACGGTTCGGCGGCATCGTTGCCCTTAACGGCATCGATGTGGAGATTGAACGCGGTGAAATTTTCGGACTGGTCGGCCCTAACGGGTGTGGGAAGACGACCCTCACGAACGCGATTACTGGATTTTATCCTCCGCAGCGCGGAAGCATCCTGCTCAACGGTCGCGATATTACGGGGCTCGCTCCACACCGCATTGCGAGGTTGGGCATTGCCCGCACTTTTCAGAACCTTGCGCTCTTCAATGGTATGAGCGTACTCGACAACATTCTCCTTGGCCGCCACATTCACATGAAGCCAAGCGTCTCGCGCACCGCATTGTACTGGTGGCTGGCGCAACGGGATGAGACAGCAAACCGTGCCGCCGTTGAGGAAGTAATTGACTTCCTTCAACTCGAAGGCGTGCGAGACGAGCTCGTCGATACTATTCCGATCGGCCTCAAAAAACGTGTTGAGCTGGCTCGAGCGCTTGCGGCAGAGCCAAGCTTTCTGGTTCTTGACGAGCCCATGGCCGGCATGAACCAGGAGGAGAAAGAATTCATGGCTCGGTTCATACTCGATGCGCGTGACGAACGCGGCGTGACCGTCCTCATCATCGAGCATCATATGGATGTCATTACGGGCATCTGCGATCGAATGCTGGCATTGAATTACGGCGCGATGATTGGTACCGGCGTTCCAGCTGACGTCATCGCTGATCCCCGTGTGATCGAGGCGTATATCGGGGGGGCGGGTGGCGCGCACTAATCAAATACAAACCTGGAACTTCGAAACGGATACCACTCTCATTCGTGTTCTCGATCGCAATGCCGAAGCGTGCCCAAACCGGGTGGCGGTGCGTGAGAAGAGCAAAGGGATTTGGCAAGAAATAACTTGGCGCCAGTTTAGAGACGCCGTTATGCGATGCGCCGCCGGGCTGGAAGCGCTTGGCTTCAAGCGCGGCGAAGTGTTGCTCGTGCTGGGTGACAATCGGCCGCGTCTGTACGCAGGCATGCTGGCTGCTGGCGCGCTCGGCGGTTACGCGATGCCAGCTTATCCCGATGCGACGATCGATGAGATACGGCATTTTGTTCACGAAGCCAGCGCACGGTTTGTTCTGGCTGAGGACCAGGAGCAGGTGGATAAGGCTCTGGAGTTGCGTGAGCAAGGATCTGCAATCGATTTCATCATCTACGACGATTCCCGTGGTCTCGGCTCGTATACAAGTCCGGGCCTGACTTCGTGGGAAGAGATTCAAAACCGAGGAAACGAGAATCTCGGAGATAGCGCCGATGCCCTAGCGCAGCTTGTCGCGCGTGCTCAACCAGATGACCCTGCTGTATTTGTCCATTCGTCCGGTAGTACAGGAAAACCAAAAGGTGTCGTGCTGTCGCATCGGAACCTCTTGTCAGGCGTGCGCAATGCCTATGAAGGCAAGACGTTCGGTTTCGGTGAAAGTATCCTTGCCTACCTGCCTATGGCGTGGGTTGGCGACTTCGCGGTGACGATGGGCGCAGGTATCGCCTTGCAATTCTCCATCAACATTCCCGAGCGGCAAGAGACTGTTTTGCAAAACCTTCGCGAGATTGCCCCAACATTCTATCTGGCGGCGCCTCGAAGCTGGGACAATCTGCTGACAACCATTCAGGTGCGCGTGGAGGATTCTTCCTGGCTGAAACGGCGCAGCTATGATCTGTTGATGGGGGCTGCGATCTCTGCTGAGAAGCGCAAGCTCGCTGGAGAAAAGCCCAAGCTAACGCACCGATTGCTCAGTCCGCTCTGCGAGCTTCTAGTTTCTGGCCCGATCAAAGACCAATTCGGGTTGACCCGTCTGCGCGGCGCCTTCACTGGCGGCGAAGCGATGGGGGAGGATACGTTCGTATTCTACCGCGCACTCGGAATAAAGCTACGGCAGCTTTACGGCCAGACAGAAAGCAGTGCCTACAACGCTATACAAGGCATCGATGAAGTTCGGCTGCACACCGTCGGACGTCCGCTTCCCGGCGTCGAAGTAAAGATAAGCGCGTCCGGCGAGATTATGATACGCTCTGGCAGTGTCTTCAGCGGTTACTATAAGCAAGAACAAGCAACCCGCGACAGCCTGGAAGATGGTTGGCTCCATACCGGCGATGCTGGTTATTTGGAGCCGGATGGGCATCTCGTCGTTTTGGGGCGGTTGTCCGATGTCGTCCACACTGCTGAGGGCGAGCGGTACATCCCGAATTATATCGAGAACCGCCTAAAGTTCAGTCCGTACATCAAGGATGCTGCGGTTCTCGGGCGTGGTCGCCATACGCTGGCGGCTCTTATCTGTATTGACAAAGACGCCGTCGGGCTCTGGGCAGAGCTGCGAGGAATTTCATACATGTCATACGCGGACTTATCGCAGAATCCGCGGGTAATCGAGCTAATCACTGCGGCTGTCCGTCACGTCAATAGCACGTTATTGGAAAAACTTCAGCTCCGGCACTTCGTTTGCCTTCATAAGGAATTTGATCCAGACGACGGCGAAGTAACGAGAACCCGCAAGATCCGGCGCAACGTCGTTGAAGAGCGATACAAGCCAGTCATCGACGCAATCTATGATCGAAAGAGCAGCGTTTTGATGAGAGCGAAAGTCGCTTATGAATCTGGCGAGGTCAGCGTCATCGAGCGCACTCTTTCGGTGCAGGAGGCGTGAAGATGGACTGGGCGTTACTGGCTGAGACCGGGATAAACGGAAGTCTGATCGGCCTTATGTACTCGCTGGTCGCGATGGGTATCGTGCTGATCTACAAGTCATCGTCGGTGCCGAATCTTGCTCAAGGCTCTATGACGATGCTGGGTGCCTACATTGTTCTCGCCTATTCAAGTCGATTTGGCGCACCGCTTTGGCTTGCGATTATTTTGGCAGCACTCTCGATGTTCGGAATCGGGATCGCCATCGAACGAATTGCGTTACGTCGACTTGCCGGGCGGCCGATTATTATGATCCTTATGATGACACTAGGCCTGGAAATCCTTCTTCGCGCCGGTTCACTTACGATCTGGGGAGCCACCGGACGTCCTATGCCAATCGGCATCAGCGACGACCCGCTTTTCCTGGGGGCGCTGCTGATCAACCGCGCCTACGCAGCCGGTGCGGCGGTTGCCATCGTGATGTTCGGTTTATTTGCGTTATTCTTTCGAACTCGGATGGGCGTAGTATTACGCGCAATTTCCGATGACTACACTGCAGCTTGGTCAGTGGGAATCTCCGTTGAGCGAGGCGTTGCTTTGTCTTGGGCGATGGCATCGGTTGTAGCGACAGTGGCAGGCGTTCTGTGGGCTTCGGTACAAGGCGTGGATCAATCACTGGCCCACTTACTCTTAAAAGGCGTAACCGTCGCTGTCCTCGGTGGGATGGATAGCCTGGGCGGAGCGCTACTTGCAGGTTTGCTACTCGGCATCGTTGAAGGTATCGCCGGAAGTTACCTTGATCCTCTGCTTGGTGGCGCCAGTCGGGACCTCGTCGATGCAGCGATGCTGATCGTCACTATCATGCTGCGACCGCATGGCCTTTTTGGCCGACACGACATCGAGAGGATATAAGTCGATGTTTTTCAGGCAAGCCGGCGTATATCATACAAACTACGTTGCTGATCGAGCATTATTCCCGGTAGCAGCCGACCGATGGATCATCGGGATGCTCCTCGCATTCGGCGTCGCAGCCCCTTTTCTGTTCAGTTCACTTTATCTGAGCAGTTACCTTCTCCCCTGGCTGGTTTGGACCGCCGGCGCGCTTGGTCTTAATCTCATTCTCGGTTGGGCCGGACAATTTCACTTGGGGTATGCCGCCATCATGGGGATCGGCGCTTATGCAACTGTGCATGCCAACCGATTCGGCGTTCCGTGGGAATTCTCCATCGTCATCGGCGGCGTGTCAGCCGCAGTCATAGGCAGCTGTTTTGCTTTTGCGGCTTTGAGGGTCAAGGGACTTTACCTGGCATTGAGTACGCTCGCTCTTCAGTTTGTCATGGACTGGACCATCTCCCATGTCCCAGCTATCAGCGGGGGAACGCAAGCCACTTTGCAGGCACCGGACATTCGCGTCTTAGGACAGCCCATCGTCTCCGACGCCGGGCTGTATTACGTGGCGCTTGTATGGTGCGTTTTGGTAACCCTTTTTATGTTGAACCTGCGTCGCACAGCGCTTGGCCGCGCACTAGTTGCGGTTCGAGAAAAGGACTTTGCCGCGGCTGTCATCGGTGTAAACAGCTTCTATTTCAAGCTAGTCGCCTTTTCGGCTTCCTCCTTTATAGGAGGCGTCAGCGGCGCGATCCTTATCGGCACATTTTATCATGCCGTGACGCCCGAGCAGTTTTCTGTCGACGTGTCTATCCAGGTGCTCGCGATGGTCATCGTTGGTGGCCTGGGCAGCATCATCGGAAGCTACTTCGGCGCAGCATTTATTCTGCTTATGCCTGGCGTCATGAATAGTTTTATTTCGTGGGGAGCGGCGCGGTTCGGCGTTTCGCTAAGCATTGAGGCACTCGCACATTTGCCTCAGGCGCTCTATGGGGCTCTGATTATTAGTTTTCTGCTTGTCGAACCTTTAGGGCTCGGAAAAATATACAAAAATGTGCGCGATTATCTTTTGGTGTGGCCATTCGGCTATGTGAAGAAATAATGCAATGATGACTGAAACGAGCCCAAAGCCAACGAAGAGCGCAGTGCTATCGCTGAACAATATCGAAGTCGTCTACGACCATGTCTCTCTTGCGATCAAGGGCGTTTCGCTCGAGGTTCCTGACGGTGGTATGGTGGCATTGCTCGGCGCCAACGGAGCTGGAAAGAGCACGGCTTTGAAGGCGATCAGCGGATTGCTTGTTGCCGAACGTGGTGAAGTTCGCCGAGGCGAGATTCAGTTTCTCGACCGTAACTTACGCTCGCTGTCGCCTCAAAAGCGGGTCGAACTCGGAATCGCGCACGTGCTCGAAGGCCGTCGAGTCTTTGAACATCTCACTCCAGATGAGAATCTAATTGCAGCTTCAGCGATCCGAAGCCGTCACGATATGATCCGCAACAAAGATAAAGTTTATACTTATTTTCCACGCCTCTACGAACGCCGTTTCAGTGCCGCAGGCTACCTGTCGGGCGGCGAGCAGCAAATGTTGGCAATTGGAAGAGCTCTAATGACGCAGCCAAAGCTGCTGATGCTCGATGAGCCCAGCCTAGGGCTTGCGCCATTTCTGGTGGCGGAGATTTTTCAGATTATAAGCCAGATCAACCGCGAAGAAGGTCTGTCGGTACTGCTGGTAGAGCAGAACGCAATCGCCGCTCTCGAGATCGTGTCGCATGGATATCTGATCGAGAGCGGCCGTATTGTGATGCACGACACGGCACAAGCGCTGAAAAGCAATCCCGATATACAAGAGTTCTACTTAGGTGGAGCGCAAGCGAAAAATTTCCATGACATCAAGCATTACAGGCGCCGTAAGCGCTGGCTAACCTGATCTCTGTCCTAAATGGTACAACAAGCTAAATAAAACGGAGGAAGCAAATGAAATTTTTGTGCATCGCAGCTGGTGTCGCCTTGAGTGCGGTCTCCGTACTTTCGGCGAAGGCGGCCGACCCGATTCGTTTTGGCCTGTGTTACGACCTTACGAAGGTCTATAGCTTCGTCACTCCTCAAGTGGCGCAGGCTGCGAAGGATTACGCCGACCTGGTGAACAGTAAAGGTGGATTAGACGGACATCCAATCGAGATGGTTGTCCAGGATCATGGCAACGAGCCGCAGCGCGGCATTGAGTGTTATGAAAAGTTGAAGCGAGAAGGTGTGATGGTGTTCGACACTCTGTCAACCCCAGTTTCTCGTGCGGTCCTCCCGCGGATCATGAAGGATGGCAACATACTACTTCAATCCCTAGTCGGGCGCGGAGACGCGGTGGATGGCGATGTCTTCAAATGGGTTTTCCCGATCGGTCCGACTTATTGGGGGCAAGCCGCGAACGACATCGAGTATATCAAACAGAAATCCGGCGGGACCCTCAAAGGAGTGAAAATTGCGTTCCTTTACGTGGATTATCCGTTTGGACAGGAGCCGATTGGCATCATCAAAACGCTCGCCGCTAAGGAAGGTTTTGATCTTCAGCTGTTTCCCTATCCACTGCCGGGCAACGATCAGGCCTCCGCCTGGACGCAGATGCGGCGATTTGCACCTGATTGGATCATTAGTTGGAGCCTGTCAAATATGCACGTGATCGCATCACGTGAAATGAAGCGTAACGGGATAGCGCTTGACAAGTACATTGCCGTTAATTGGATGAACGAGGTCGATATTAGCAACATAGGTGCTGCTGCGGCGAAGGGTATGAAACGTGGCACAAACGTCGCCGGAGGGTCGAACCATCCGTTGATGCAGGAGATTATCAAGCAGCTGTACGAAAAGGGTAAAGGCAACGGCGATCGCAAAAATCTGGACGATGTCTATTACAATACGGGCCTCGCAATCTGGTCAATTGCAATTGAAGGTGCACGCCTCGCTCTGAAGAAGGACGGATGGCCGTTAACGTCCGAGAAGATCAAAAATGGCCTCGAGAGTATCAATGGCTACGACGCGAACGGCATGATCGCGCCGGTTACCGTAAGCGCTAAAGATCACGGCGGTGGCGGTAAAACCCGTATCGAAATGTGGGACGGCAGCAAGTGGGTGCCACAAACAGACTGGATTGCGGCCTACACGGACGAGGTTTGGAATGTGGTAAAAACTCAGTCAGCCGACTACGCTAAATCGGACGCGGCTAAGTAAAGAAATTGATTCATCGAAATACGAGCTAAGCGAGAGAAGAGTGCGGCGATGAAAGCTCATCAAAGCGCTCTTCTCTTTGTTAACGAACACAATTTATCTGAGCGTCGCGTTACAAGCCGCAGAAATCTGAAAAATTCGCAGCGACGGGTGGCTTGCATTAACTGGTCCGAAAAGCCGTTGAAAAGCGGCCAAGTCCGCCTCATCTCGACGCGCCTCCGATCTTTTCTGTCAGCGGCTGCAAGCTATAAGACATTATGCCATTTCCCGCCAATTCGACCGTTTCTTTACAGATGCGAAACTTCGAGCGCTGCAGCCACCATCGCGCTGTTTGGATTGCGTTTTGAATTAGCGGCTCTACCAATAGCGCTAACCAGCGCTGCCTCTCGCGGTATCTGTGGCCGATAACCTAACGATGCGAGCGTTCTGACCTGGCTCTCCAATAACTAGAAATTCTGCCGAGCCATACCCCGCCTCCATTGGGATGCGCAGTATCCTACCGTCTGCAGACGTCAATACTTCTGGCCTAACTGTCACGATTCTGTCGTTCTTTGTGGCCGCAAGGGCGGCCGTGACGGTGCGGTGACGATCAATTTTCTCGAGATTTAGCAGAGTAGGAAACAGCACCGTTCGCCTGTTGGCGTCGGCGTCGATGCGCGCTTCGCGTGGGGTGATCCATACGGAGTCGACGGCCTCGTGCCCATCGTGCTGCAGGACATGATTCATCGGCGCTTCTGCAAGGAAAAAATAAGTATCGAAGCGCTTTGGCATATGTGCAGGCGTAATCCAGTGTGCAAAATGCACGAGCCGATCGAAGGCCGCAACAAGCCCTTCCCGCTCGATCATGTCTGCGAACCCTAGCTGACCAGCTTCAATCTTCTCACGATATGCAGTACCCAAAGTTTCTGCACGCTCGCCATCAACCAACGCGCCCCCTCGAGCCTCGCGAGCGAAAAGCACGCCGCATTCTTCGAAAGCTTCGCGGGCAGCTGCAGCCATAAGACCTAGCATCTGATCAGTAAGCCCTTCGACCCCTTCAGCGAGCTGGCGCCATCTCGGATCGGCGTCAGATTGATTAACGGCGCCTCCAGGAAAAACTAAAGCCCCAGAAGCAAATTCTATCTCATGGTGTCGAACGACCATGAATAGCTCGATACCATCAGCGCCGTCGCGTGCAAGCATCAGTGTTGCGGCAGATCGCGGGTTGGTCTGTCCAGTCATGTGGCCCTCATTTGCAGCCCAGGAATTATGACAAACGCCGACAACCATAATTGAGCGGAGCCGACGACCTTAGTAGGAAAGCTCTACGGCATTATAATTCGCTCGCGGACTACTCTTGGGAGTCACACATGAAAATTGTTCGACGCCTATTGCAATATTGCATTGGACGAGAATGTATCAGCCAATATACGTTCCGCGACCGCTGCTGAGAAGTTTCCCCTCGTCATCTAGAACGCGTGTTTCAGCAACGCTAAGCTGACGCCCCAGCTTTATGGGGCGGCCGATCGAACGCAGCCGCCCAGGAATAGCAGGCCTATGGAAATCGACCTGCATGTTGATGGTTGCACGCGCTACTCCTCCAGCGGCAAGAATAGCATACAAGCCAGTCAAATCTATCAAAGCGGCCAATATCCCGCCATGGGCAGAAGAAAGCAGAGGGTTAGATACGACTTCGTGGCGCCAAGGCATTTCCAGCGTCAACTCATGAGAGTCAGCGGCGGTGAGCCGCAATCCTAGCCATTGATGAAAAGGTGAGATCAAAAGCCGTTCGTTCAACTGTGCAATAGTTAAAGCCAATATTCTCGCCCTCGCAATACCTAGGAACTCAGCTTAGTAATTATCCAGGATCTTGTCTTCGTATTTATCCAGAATATCAGCGCAGTGCTTGTTAGGAGAGCCTGACACACTTTGCCCGCAAGGAGCGTCGCCCCACCAGAGAACGGCTTTACGCCTATGCTCGGCTTGCAGGAGGCGGATCGGTTGTGGACCCAGACATAAAGCACTTCGATTGCAGGCAACGCCTGCACCAGACACGTCGTTCAGAACCATGCGTTTTGCGAATTTTCTAACGCGTGTTCGAAACTATGATGCTATCCTCGAGGCCGGTCAAGTCCCGTATAGGCTCAGTCGATCTTTCTAAGGCCTCTAAGGTTTTATCGTGCTTCGGAAACTCTCGTGCCTGTTAGGTTCTGAGTATAAGAGCGGCGACATCATGCGAAGTGCGTGTGATTCTAGATGCAGTTAAAGCTAGAGAGCAGGGTTTACTAATGGTAGGCGTTTCAAGTGGCTCGGGAGATCGGGTTGCGATAACTTGCGCCGGGACTAATGCATGCAGCCGCTGACCTGCTCCGCAATTTTTGCGCTGTTTTTGAGTAAAGTCCCTTCTGGGTTTGGCCCCTTTTGGGTTGGGCGGCAAAATTGGCCGGGGTGAGCCATTTGAGTTCGTTTGCGGTCGGTTAATATTGAGTACATCCTCCTCTCCTCGATTCTTCTATCCTCGATGATCTGGCGAGCCTCGTAGAAATTGCTGAACAAGTGCTTGTTGACGCACTCGTCGCGCAGGCGGGCTTTGAAGTTTTCGACAAAGCCAGTCTGCGTCGGCTTGCCGGGAGCGATGTAATGCCATTCGCCTCCAAGCTCCTCCTGCCAGGCCAGGATCGCAATTGAAATGAACGCGGCGCCGTTGTCACTGACGATCATGCGCGGGCAACCCAGGCTTTCGATAATCTGGCCGAGTCACGAACGACGCGCAACGCCGCGAGCGTGGTGTCGGTCACCAAGCCAAGGCATTCCCGGGCGAAGTCGTCGTAGAGATCCAGGACACGGAACCGTCGGCCGTTAGACAGCTATCCATCACGAAGTCGAGTGACCAGCGCGGATTCCGATCCTGCGTCATCGTTGCCCTCGTGCCCAGTGCCCGCTTGCGGCCTCCACTTATGCGCATCAACAACCCCTCCTGCTTGCGGAGCCGGTACACTTCCGATTGATCCCTTGCAAGCCAAGCTCAGTCCAGGCGGTGGTACGCAGCTGATGCCTTCCTGTGTGGAAGCTCCGATCGTCACCTCTCGTCCATTAAGTGTATCGTCACCTCTCGTCCATTAAGTGTGATGATTATCAATGTTAGGACATGAGTTCGCCGCAACCCCAGGAGCGGCCTGTCCTTATTGGGTCTCCGCGCTGCTGCCGGTCCTTTCTTTACATGGAAAAGACCGTCGCGCCGTAGCTCTTCCGTAAGCACGATTTTATCAGTCGGTTCGGTAAGCATCAGATCGCACGGATGTGTGTTTACCGTGAAAACCCCGTTCGACCGAGACGGCAACTCCGAATTCGGCAAGTATCGCGACAAGAAAATCTGGCTCGGCGAGGGAGCGCGAGGTATGCGAGCAGTTCTTTTTGGGTGGCTTTGTATCATGATGCAGGTAATCGCGCAGACCGATCACGCATGGTCACAAGATAGGCCGGCAGCGGAAACCGTCAATATTCCCGTGCTGACGCCGCTGACGGGATCGCTGGCCATTCTTGGGCAGGACGGCCGCAAGGGCATCGAGATCGCGGTGCAGGAAATCAACGACAGCGGCGGCATCGGCGGCCGCAAGCTGGTGCTCGAATTTGCGGATTCGCAGGGCAAACCGGATGTCGCTCGGCGCGAGATGGAGCGGCTGGTGCGGCTACAAAAGGCACCGCTGGTGCTCGGATGCGACATCAGCGCGGCCACATCGACTGCGGCCCAGTTCGCGGAAGCCGCAAAGACGCCGTTCCTAAATTCGAGTGCGGTGTCGGCGGAAATCCTCAACCGTCATTATCACTGGTATTTCACCCAGCAGATCACCAGCAACAACGAAGCCGAGACGGCTGCCGGCTTCGTGAAGGAGCTGTCCGGCGGCTCCGCGGGCCTCGGCGGGCAGAAGGTGGCGCTGCTCTACGAGGACAGCCCGCGAGGCGCCGACACCATCGATATCGCACGCAAGCTGTTCGAAGCCGACAAGGTCAAGCCGGTGATCGAGGTGTCGTATAACCGCGCCGAACGCAACCTGCTTCCGGTAATGAAGAAGATCCAGCAAGCCGGACCCACGATCCTCATCTGGGCCGGTTACACCGAGGACGTCGTGGCGGGGATCAAGGCGATGCAGCAGCTCGACTTCGCCCCCTATGTGGTCGGCATCGGCGGCGGCGCCGGCGATCCGCGCCTGCCGGAACTGGTGGATCCGAAATTCATGGATCGGCTCAAACTGTCGAACATCGACTATTTCAGTCCCGATATGAAGCGGGCTTCGAGCCTGACCGAAACCTATAAGAACAAGTTCCAGGCGCTGCCGTCGAGCTATGTGGGCATGTGCTATGCGGGCGGCATCACCCTCGGCCAGGTGCTCAGGAAGGCTTACGAGGTTTCGCTGAAGCCGTCGCGCGACGATCTGCAGAAGATTTTGCGCGGGCTCGATCTGCCCGTCGAGCAGACCAAGATCCCCGGTGCCATCAAGTTCGATGCGGATGGCCGTAATACCGGAGCGCGGGCGCTGGTCACCCAGTGGAAGGACACGGGTGTGCACAAGAGGACGATCTATCCGTCTGAGGTGGCGACCGGCCAGCCCACGCAGCTGAAGTGAGCCTGCACGATGCCTAGTCTGGATCTGCTCGCACAGGCCATCGTGTCTGGAATCCTGGTCGGCGGCGTCTACGCCCTGATCGCGGTGTCGCTCGCGCTGGTGTTCGGCGTGATGCGCGTGCTTAACTTTGCCCATGGCGATCTCCTGATGATCGCCATGTATGGCATCGCATTGCTGCACCAGCAATTTGGCCTGCCGCCCTATGTCGGTTGCATCGTCATGGCTCCCGTGATGGCGATCCTCGGAGCCGTCATGTTCCGCTTCATCATCCGGCCAGTCCTCGGGGCCAGCCCGCTGATGCAGGCGCAGCTCACCATCGGCGTATCCTTCGTCATCCAGAGTGCGGTTCTGATGTGGTTCGGCGCAGACCTGTTCAATGCCAGCACGCCGTTCGGCGACAAGGCCTATTTGGCTGCCGGCGTCGTGGTAGGCGCGCCGCAATTGGTCGGATTCGTCATCTCGCTGGCGGTGTGCGGGCTGCTCTCGGCATTCCTCACCATGACGGATATCGGGCATCGCATCCGGGCGACGGCACAGGACCCATCAATGGCCTCGCTATGCGGCGTCAATGTCGGGCGCACCCAGCTGTTCGTCTTTGTCGGCTGTATCGCGATCCTCGCGATCCCGGCCGGCTGCTTGATGACCTATTCCTATGTCACGCCGAGCACCGGCATGAAGCTCAGCCTGCTGTCGCTGCTGGTGGTCGTGCTCGGTGGTCTTGGCGATCTCAAAGGGGCGTTCGTAGGCGGCCTCATCATCGGACTCATCGAAGCGCTCGCCAATGCCCTCATCAACAACCCGGCGGCCCCGTCGCTGACCTATTTCGTCTTCGCGGCGGCTTTGCTTTTCCGGCCGAAAGGTCTGTTCGGACGCGGGAGCAACGCATGACCGGCCTTGCGAGACGGATCGACGACCAAACCTGGACCTGCATCGCGCTGATTGCGGTGCTATCGGCGCTCTCGGTCGCCTTTGCCGAGGCCTACACGATCACGGTCATGGTCAGCCTGCTGATCTGGATCTATCTTTGTGTGTCGTGGAACATCATCGGCGGCCTGGTGGGCCAGGTTTCGTTCGGCCAGGCCGCGTTTTTCGGCATCGGCGGCTACGCAACGCTTTACCTCGCGACCGTTCTGAATATCAGCCCCTGGTTCGGCATGTTCGCGGCAGCGTTTATTGCCGCAGCGGCGGCCTATGTGGTTGGCTATCTGCCGTTCCGGAAAGGGCTCAGCCCGCTGATCTTCGCGCTGCTAACGCTCGCCTTTGCCTATATCCTGGAATTCGGCGTCGGCGGCATCCGCGCGCTTGGCGGCACTAATGGCCTTTATGCCAAAGCGGTCGGCGAGACGTTCTGGGATTTCCGGTTCGACGATCCCGCCAATTTCCTCATCGTCATGGCGGTGATGCTGTGCGTTCTGATGGCGGTGGTGTCGCTGATCTATGGCAGCAGGCGGGGCTTCTTCTGGCGTGCGGTGCATGACAACGAGGCGGCCGCGGCAGCGATGGGTGTCAATCCGTTCGTGATCAAGCAGGAAGCATTTGCGCTCAGCGCCTTCGCCACCGCGCTGGCCGGAGGCTTTAATGCGCAGTTCATCGGCTTCATCGATCCGCCCTCGATGTTCGGCATCGAGATCACGATCTATATCCTGCTGTTCACCGTGGTCGGCGGCGCGGGATCGCTTCTAGGTCCGGTGCTGGGCCCGCTGATCCTGTTTCCGATCGGGGAGGTGCTGCGCATCTATCTTCAGGATCACGGCGGCGGGGCGCTGCATCACATGGTGTATGGCGTCGCGCTTGTGGTGGTCATTCTGCTGCTGCCGGGCGGCATCGTCTCCGGCCTGGCGCGGTTCGGGCTAACGCGTGGACGGCTGCGCATTCCGGATGCGACGGGAGGCAAGGCGACGACCAGCCCCGATGTGCGCAGCGCGAACAGCGGCGCGCCAATCCTCGCAGTGCAGGGTGTCAGCAAGGTGTTTGGCGGCCTCATCGCGGTCAACAATGTCTCCTTCGATGTCCGGCGCGGCGAGATTTTTGGTGTGATTGGGCCAAACGGGGCGGGCAAGACGACGCTGTTCTCCATGCTGGGCGGGTTCGCCAGGCCGAGCTCGGGAAAGATCATGTTCGACGGCCAGGAAATCCAGTCGCTCGCGCCCTACGATGTCTCCCATCTCGGTGTCGCGCGGACATTCCAGATCGTCCAGGCGTTTCAAAGCCTGACGGTGCGGGAGGTGGTGGTGGCGGCGGCCCTCGTCCAGTACCGCGGCGCCGATGCCACCGTCCTCGCCGACGGCATCATCGAGCGGATGTCGCTGGCTGCGAAACGCGATGCGGCCTGTGCCGATCTCACTTTGGCCGAGCAGCGCCGGCTGGTGATCGCGCGGGCGCTGGCAACAAAGCCTAAGCTCATTCTGCTCGACGAGATCCTAGGTGGGCTCACGCCGCGCGAGGCGGACGAGGCGATCAAGGGCGTTCGCGCCATTCGCGATGAAGGCGTCACCGTTCTGATCATCGAGCATATGGTGCGTGCCGTCATGTCGCTCTGCGATCGCATCGCCGTGCTCGACGCAGGCGAGAAAATCAGCCTCGGCACGCCCGGCGAGGTCGGCAACGACCCGCGCGTCATCGAGGCCTATCTGGGGAATGTCGCATGACCGCGCTGTCGATCACCGATCTGTCCGCCGGTTATGGCGTGGTGCCGATACTCCACGAGGTAAGTATCGAGGTGGCGCAAGGCGAGGTCGTCGCGGTGCTCGGAGCCAATGGCGCCGGCAAATCGACGATGCTGCGCTGTCTCTCTGGCTTGCTGCCCTTCACGGGGGAGGCGGCGTTCTACGGAACGAAGCTGTCTGGGCTGCAGCCGCACCTGATCGCGCGGCTGGGGCTGGTGCAAGTCCCGGAGGCCCGGCATATCTTCTCCGGCCTGACCGTCGTGGAGAACCTGCGCGTCGGTGCGACGCCGTTGTCGAGCCGCGCCGAACTCGCAAAGAACCTCGATCAGGTGCTATCACTGTTTCCCATTCTCGCGCAGCGGCGAAACCAGATCGCCGGGACCATGTCCGGCGGGCAGCAGCAGATGTTGGCGATTGGCCGCGCTCTGATGGGAGGTCCGAAACTGCTGGTGCTGGACGAGCCGTCCCTGGGTCTGGCGCCACTCGTCGTGGCGGAGCTCTATGAAGCGGTGCGCCACCTCATTGCCGATGGTCTGACCGTGCTGCTGGTGGAGCAGGACGTCTCGATCGCGCTGCAGATGGCGCATCGCGGCTATGTGATCGAAAACGGCAAGATCGCGCTTCAAGGCACCGGAGATGAGCTGCGAAAGAACGAGCATATCCGGAGCTACTATCTGGGGACGTGAAGTCCCTGGCAGCAAATTGTGGACTGAACCACGTTACCTAGCGCTGCGGTAGCAGGATCACCTTTCCCATCACGCGGCGGTCGGACAAACGCCTTGCCGCCGCGTGAAAATCCTTCAGGTCGAAGCGGCCGTCGATGGCGGTGCGCAATCGTCCTGCGGCGAGATGGGCATAGGCGGCGTCGCACAGGCTGTTGAATGGCTCGGATCCATCCGTAAAGAGACGTGTGATCGACGACCCGATCACCGCGATATCCTTCAGCAGCAGATAATTCGCGGGAATAGTCGGGATGCGCCCGGACGCAAAGCCGACGATCAACAGCCGGCCTTCCGGCGCCAGGCATCGCAGCATCATGTCGAATAGATCGCCGCCGACAAAGTCGATGGCGGCATTCATCTGGCCGACCCCATGTTGTTGAAGCGCGAAGCGCAGGCCGTCTTTCGTATCGGAAAGCGTGTCGTTGCGGATCACCAGTTCTGCGCCGAGGTCGCGCACCAGCGCCGCCTTCTCCGCTGATGAGACGATGGCGGCGCAGTGCGCGCCCATCTGCCGCACATAGGACACGGCGAGCGACCCCATGCCGCCCGCAGCGCCAGACACCAGCACCCACTCGCCGGGCTGCAGACGTGTGCGCAGTTCGAGGGCTGCAACGATGGTCGGAATGCCGGTGCCGCAGGCCGCTGCCATCTCGAAGGGCAGATCGTCCGGAAGTCGCCGGCAGGCATAGGCGGGGGCCGATGCCTGCTGTGCGAAGGCGCCGTAATTCAGCATGGCGATCACCCGGTCGCCGGAGCGAAAATCCTGCACGCAAGGGCCGACCGCGCGCACGATCCCCGCGGCGTCACGCCCGGGAACATAGGGAAGCGATGCCTTGTGCTGATATTTGCCTTCCATCATCAGGAGATCGGCGAAGTTCAGGCTCGCAGCCTTGACGTCGATGACGATGTGACCTGGCTCCGCAGCCGGTGCATCCACAGTTTCCACCGCGGCATCGGTCCAGGACGCGTGCGTGCGCTGGAGGACGGCACGCATGCTCTGTCCAGAGAACGAGGGCAAGAACGGGTCCTTTGATGCGGTTGACTTGAGGCGATGTCACCTGTCCCGAAACTCTCGGGTCATGCGGCCCTGCGGTCAACCGGGCGAGTGATTGAGCACATATCTGTCGAATGACCGGCTGTCATCGCCCACCACGAACAATCATTGATCGCGGGCGCAGGGGGAGAGAAAACTGTGCGGATCATTTGACAGGAGCGCAGGAAATGGACGCCACGGTATCGAGCGAAATGACGGATGCGATTGTCGTTCTCACCATCCATAACGAGAGAGCGCGCAATGCGCTGTCGCGGTCGATCATTCTCGACCTCACACAGAGGCTTGAGCACGCCATGCAGGACAAAGCGTGCCGCGCGATCGTGATTACGGGCGCCGGCGGGACATTCTGTTCTGGCGGCGACATATCGGGCATGACCGCGGAACGTCAGCTCATCGACAGCCGGATTTGGATGAAGACCGCGCATCGGCTGATAATGCAGGTGATCAATGGCGAGAAGCCGGTTATCGCCGCCGTCGAGGGTTTTGCGTTCGGTGCGGGGCTCTCGCTGGCTGCGGCCTCCGATTATATGGTGGTCGCCGAGAATGCCAAACTATGCGCGTCCTTCGCCCGGATCGGGCTAATCCCGGATTTGGGCCTCTATTATTCGCTGGCGCAGCGCGTCGGCGTTCCAAGGGCCAAGAGGATGGCGGCTCTGGCAGAGGTCGTCGAGGGCGTGCAGGCGAAGGCCATCGGGCTCGCGGATTCCGCCGTCCCCGCGGGGGCAACACTCGATGCCGCGATTGAGGTTGCACGAGAGTATATCAATGTCGCGCCCATTCCGCTTGCGCTGACAAAGGCCGTGTTCGCGAACGGAGCCGTCAGTCTCGAACAGGCGCTGACGGCGGAGCTCGATTACCAGCCGCTGCTGTTCGGAACGTCCGATCACCGTGACGCGGCCAAGGCGTTCATGGAGAAGCGCAAGCCGGTCTTCCAGGGGCGATGAGGGCGTGGACTCAGGCCTGAATAGTCAGGCCTGAGTTGCGCAGTGTGTCGATCTCGGAGGGTGACATCCATCCGGCCAGCGCCTCGTTGAGTGACATCGAGGCGGCGCGGCGCGGCGGCGTAGGCGTAGCCGGAACGGTGCGGCTGAAGCGCGGCGCCGGCGCCGGCTGCACGACGCCATCTGTGGTGATGAAGACGCCGCGCGCGCGCATATGCGCGTGATTCGGCGCCTCGCTCATGTCGAGCACGGGCGCGAAACAAGCATCGGTGCCTTCGAGCAGCGCACACCAGTCGGCCTGCGATTTCTCCTTGAACTTGCGAGTAAGCACGTCGCGCCCGCGGTCCCAGCCGCTTTGATCGAGTTGCGGCGGCAGCTCGTCGGCGCTCAGACCGGCGAGGTCGAGAAACTTCTGATAGAACTTGCTTTCAATGGGCGCGATGGAAATCAGCTTGCCGTCGGCGCAAGCATAGACGTCGTAGAAGTGCGCTCCGGAGTCTAGGATATTGTCGCCCCGGCCACCCGGCAGCATTCCGGCGCCGTGCATGCCGTAGATGCTGGTCATCAGATGCGCGGTGCCGTCGACGATGGCCGCGTCTACTACTTGGCCTTTCCCGGATGTCCGTGCTTCCAGCACGGCGCAGACGATGCCGAAAGCGAGGTAGCTGGCGCCGCCTGCATAGTCGCCAAGCAGATTGAGCGGCGGGGTTGGCATCTGGCCCTTGCGCCCGATGGCGCCGAGCGCGCCGGTCAGCGCGATGTAATTGAGATCGTGTCCGGCAGCCTGCGACAATGGACCGTCCTGTCCCCATCCGGTCATGCGGCCGAATACCAGCTTGGAATTGCACGCGAGGCACGCATCAGGGCCCAGACCGATGCGCTCCATCACGCCTGGGCGAAAGCCTTCGATCAGGGCGTCCGATTTTGCGATGAGGTCGAGCACTACCGAGACGGCGGCCTCGTTCTTCAGGTCGAGCGCCAATGCGCGCCGGCCACGGGACAACAGATCGTAGCCTTCGGGACGTTTGATGCCGAGGGTGGCATCGGCCTGGCGCTCGATCCGCAGCACCTCGGCTCCCATGTCCGAAAACATCATCGCCGCCATCGGGCCGGGTCCGATCCCGGCCATCTCGATGACCTTCAAGCCTGCAAGGGGGCCCATCTTCGTTCCAATAGCTGATGTCTTAGGCTGCGGATGCCGCCGGCGGCGCGTTGCCGGCGGCAGCGACTGCGGGAAGACCGATGGGAACCTGGATCGACGGGCGCTCGGCCGTCGCAATCTCCTCGGCCTGAAGATGGAACCGGAGCTCCTGTCGCGCCACGTCGACGATCTGCGTTTCCAGCTGCTCAAGGATGTTGCAGTGCCCGCCGATGCCGAGCGACAGTGGCTGACAGGCGCGCGACTGCGGTACGGGCAACGCAATCACACCATATCCCTGCACCACGCGGTTGCGCGAGAAGGTGTAGCCGAGGCGCCGCACGGCGGTCAGCTGGTCGATCAGTGCCAAAACGTCGGTCTTGTCGCCGGCTAGTTCGGTGTAGGCGTTCATCCGGTGATACAGCCGCCGGATGTCCTTGTCCTGCATGGCGCTGAGGAGGACCTGGCCGACACCGGAGGTGGCCAGAGGCCGCTTCTGACCGATCTTGATGTGGTGTTCGACCGCGGCCGGCGCGTTCAGCACGTGAATATATTGCGCCATGTCGCCGTTGCGCGCCGCGAGCAGGACGAGCTGTCCGGTCCGCTTCTGGATAGCTCTCACGAGACGAGGCAGGGCGCCGTTCTCGAACAGCGGCGGATTGATCCAGCTGCCGAGGAACGGCACGCGATCGGTGGGCACATAGGTCCGCTTGCGGCGATTATAGTGCAAATATCCCATGGCCGTGAGGCTGCGCAGCAAGGCGGCAGCACTCGATTGCGGATAGCCGAGCGCCGCTGCTATTCCGGCAACATTTAGTGGTTGGCGGACATCGTCGAAGTATTCGAGGATCTCGAGCGTGCGTGCCGCGGACTTGATGACATGATCCTGATGGAAAAATGCTGAGAAGCTCTTGACCTTCATCGATCGTCTCTCTGAGTGGCGATGCCTTCTAAGATAAGCATCATTCTTAAACATTGTTCAGTATTCTGAACGGTGTTCACAGCTTGTCAAGCTGCAGGCTGACTAATCATTGTAGCTAGTTGCGTTGACGTTTAGCGGCTCAACGGCGGCCGTTGCCGCGTCTGGACGAGGAAATTGACACAGATGTGTTGAACGCGCCGGGACGCAGGGCGAGCGTTGACGCGCAGTTGCTCATTGCTCACGAATGGCGCGCAGGTGAATGGACGGCATTAGTCGATAGATCGCGGGTCAACGGAGCAAATGACGTGAGCCAGTGGCTAAACGAAGATCAAAAACAGGTGAGAGATTTGGTCCGCCGCGTTGCGCGCGAGAAAGTCGCTGCGCGTGCGCAGGCGATCGATCGCACTGCGGAGTATCCGCAAGACATGTTCGACATGCTAAGAGATCTCGGTCTCTTCACCCTGCCATTCCCTGCCGAATATGGCGGCGCCGGCAGCCTGCTGTCGGCCTGCGTTGCCGTCGAGGAGCTCGGTCGCGTCTGTTACAACACAGCCTATCTCTTAGTGCTACAATGGGTGCCGATCGGAGCCATGCTCGCTGGTGGATCGAAGCCGCAGAAGGAGCGCTATCTGCCGGGATTGAGCAGCGGCGCCATGCGCGGTGCCTTCTCGCTCACCGAACCGCAAAGCGGATCTGACGTTGCAGGCATCCGCACGCGCGCGGTGCGTGACGGCGCAGGTTATCGCCTCACCGGGCAGAAGATCTGGTGCACTAATTCCGGCAATGCGGATTTCGTGCTGGTCGCCGCGCGCACCGGAACGGATCAGACGCGCGGCAAGATCAACATGTTTATTGTCGAGAAAGGCACGCCTGGTTTCGAGGTCGGCGCAAAGGAAGACAAGATGGGCGCGCGCGGCGTCGGTGCGCATGCCTTGTTCTTCGACAATGCCTACATCCCGGAAGAGAACCGTCTCGGGGACGAGGAGACCGGGTTCAAGGTGACGATGGCGGCGCTGAACGACTCGCGCCCCATCATGGCTGCCCGCGGCGTCGGGCTGGCGCAGGGCGCGATGGATCACGCCATAGAATTCGTCAGCGGCCGCAGAGCATTCGGCCAGAAGGTCTCGGACTTCCAGGGCATCCGCTGGATGCTTGCCGACATGGCAATTCAGATCGCCGCCGCGCGCAATCTGACCTATGAGGCTGCGTCCGCAGTCGATCGCGGCATTCGCGGGACAGAACTCGGGCGGCTGGCCGCGACGGCGAAATGTTTTGCCACGGACACCGCGATGAAGGTTGCAACCGACGCCGTCCAGCTGTTCGGCGCGGCCGGCATCTCGAACGAGACCCCTATCAACAGATACTTCCGCGATGCGAAGGTGCTGCAGATCATTGAGGGGACCAACCAAATCCAGCGCAACATCATCGCCAAGACGTTGCTCGACTGAGAACTAACGGATAATAGGACAGGATCCGCTATGGAAACTCTTGGAATCGGATTACACTTCGAAGACGCGCCGCTCGGCCTGACTTTTAGGACCATCGGGCGTACGGTGACGGAAGCCGATATCGTTGGCTTTATCAACTGCACCGGGATGACCGAGGTGCTGTTCACCAACCTTGAATTCCTGAAGGAAGAGTCCGACATTAAGGGGCGGCTGGCGCCGGCCGCGCTGGTTTATTGCTTTGCCGAAGGTCTGCTTGTGCAGGCGACGATGCAACATACCGGCTACGCGTTTCTGAACATGGAGCTTGACGTCAAAGGGCCGGTTGTGGCCGGCGACACCATCCATGTGGAATGCGAGGTGATCGAATCCCGTCGCAGCAAGAAGCGGCCGAACCGCGGCCTGGTACGAACCAAGAATTCGATCCGTAAGCAGGACGGCACGGTAGTGATGGAATACACGCCGCTGCGGATGATGAAAGCGCGGACAACGGGATAGGCCGGCAATGACCGCTTCCAATCTCTCGCAACTCGACGCCGCAACAGGGCCGCTCGCGGGAATTCGCGTTATCGATCTCACGATCAACGTCCTCGGCCCCGTTGCCACCCAGATCCTCGGCGATATGGGCGCGGACGTGATCAAGGTCGAAGCTCCGGGTGGCGACGACATGCGGCGTATTGGGCCGGCGCGCAGCCATAATATGGGGGCCTTCTTCCTGTCCATGAACAGGAACAAGCGCTCGATCGTTCTCGACCTGAAGGAGGAGAGCGCGCGGGATACGCTGGTGCGACTGTCTGAGACAGCGGATGTGTTCGTCCACAGCATGCGCCCTAGTGCAGCGGAACGGCTTGGGATCGGTTACGCGGCGCTGTCCGCGCGTAATGCGAGCCTTGTCTATGCATCGGCCGGCGGATACCGCAACGATAGCAGCCGGCGCGACTGGCCAGCCTTCGATGACGTGATCCAGGCGGCATCCGGCATCGCCGCGATGAACGAGCGGGACGGCGAGCCGCGTTATTTCCCAACCGTAATCTGCGACAAGCTGTGCGGATACATTCTCGCATCCACAATCGGCATGGCGCTGTTCGCGCGCGAGCGCCGCGGCGGCGAAGGTCAGGAAGTGCATGTGGCCATGATGGATGCCATGGTCGGCTTCAACATGGTGGAGCATATCTGGGGTGGCGCGATCGACGAGCCGGATCTTGGCATGGGCTATAGCCGCATGCTCTCGGTGCATCGCCGGCCCTATCGCAGCAAGGACGGCTTTGTCGCCGTACTCGCTGTCAATGACGGGCAGTGGGAGCGGCTGTTCCAGGCGATCGGGCAGCCGGAATTGGCGGCCGATGCCCGGTTCGCTACCATGCAGGCGCGTGTGCGCAATATCGACGAACTGTATGGACTGATCGGAGCCGCTATCGCGCAGCGCACGACAGCGGAATGGGGCATTGTTCTGGCCGACGCGGACATTCCCCACGGCCCGGTGGAGGATTTTCAGCAACTCTATCGCAATGACTATCTTCACGAGCACCGCTTCTTCCGCCATCTCGATCATCCGTCGGAAGGCCGAATCACGGCAATGGGGCCGCCCGCGCAATTCTCTGCGACACCGGCATCGGTGCACCGCTTTCCTCCTCGATTGGGAGAGAATACGGACGAGATCCTGCGCGAACTCGGCAGCCGGTGAAGAGCGGAACAAAGAGTTGACAGGGCAGCATCCGGAGGTGGTGGATCGGCCGGTGTTGCGAAGCATCCCAGCTGCCGGTTCCTATTGTGGATTACAACGTGTCAGGCTGGTAGGAGCGTGTGCGGGCTGAATGAGCGCTGTTCAATCGCGATCGACCGACAAGACCCGCCCCACTGCGCGCCGGGCCGCGCGGGGTGTGGCGCCGCCGGAGGCGGCCAATATCGGCTCGCGCGCGCTTACGCGGATGCTTGGGATTTTCAGGACCATTGTACAGTTCCCCGACGGGCTCTCGCTGGCAGAACTCTCCCAGCGACTCGAAACGCCGAAGAGCAGCTTGCTGACTTTGCTCCGGCCGTTGGTGGCCAGCGACCATCTGGTTCATGTGAACGGGCGATACACTCTCAGCAATGAGAGCTTCGTGCTTGCGATCGGCATTCTCTCAGCGCGAAAGCTCGGAACCATTCTGCGCGGGTTGCTCGCAGAGGCGCAACGGCGTTGCCCGGAAACGATAATCTTTGCAACGATTAACAGGTCCACCAAAACCGTTACGTACAGCGATGTTCTCGAAAGTCCGCAATTCATCCGGTATTCGATTCCGGCGGGGACCGTGCGTCCGCTGTATACGTCCGCAGCGGGGCAGCTCTTGTTGGCCTATCAGGACGAAAAATGGCGCGAGCAGTATCTGCGTCGCGTGAACCTAGTGCCGCTATCTAGCCGGACGATCACCGATCGCGACATCCTTCGACGCAAACTTGATAACATCGCGCGTTCCGCACTGAGCGAAAGCGTCTCCGAGGCGATCGAAGGCGTCACAGGCATTGCCGCTCCAGTGTTCAGCGCGGATGGGGGACTGATCGGGGCGTTGCTAATTGCTGGTCCGACCGAACGCTATTGGCATGACGGTGGAGTGTGGAAAGTAGTCGCCACCGATGTGGCATCCCGTGCCTCAAAAGTTATCGGCAATTCGCCGGCCGGTATCTAGGCGATAGCAAATCAGAATGTGTTCATTTCGATCGCCTCCTGGCGAATAAATCTATCCGGTCGTTGCAAATATGCGCATTTCGGGTCTTCCCGTTTGCTGATAATAGGAGAGGCGTCAGAAACGCCATCCTCGCCCGTCGAGTGCGCAGTGGATTCGAGTTGATGGATGGTGACCCTAATTCTATGGCCGGGGGTATCGCACGCACTTGCGAACGGCATCACGAGGACTTCATTGGACCATAAGCGATTTTGAGTGTGCCCCTTATATCGGGTGGGACAAATATGCGTAATGGGACAAAATTTGCGCAGTTCGGCCCAAATTGGAAAGGGGGCGTCATCCATCGGGAATAAGGTGACCCAAGCCATTTGCTCAATTTTGGACAGGTGGACGGCTACTCAACCTCGCTCCCAAACGTTCGAGGACTTGCGGCCGGGCGCGCGTTGGCCAAATCGAGTTACCGGCTTTAAAACTACACTGAAAGCCAACCTTGCACCGCTGCAGCTTCCCGCCGACAATATTCCGGCGCTCCCAACATCTGGCGGTCAAACGCGATGCGCTTGAACCAATAGTGCAAGCCGAGCAGGTCAGTGAACCCCATTCCTCCATGCACTTCTGTGGTAAGACGCGCAACTTCTCTGCCGATTTCGCCCATATGAGCCTTGGCATGCAAGGCCGCAATGCGAGCGTCTTTCGGCAGTGCATCTTGCGCATAGGCCGCATACCACACCAGCGCGCGACACGGCTCCAACATTGTTGCTAGTTCCGCAAGCGTATGCTTGACGGCTTGAAAGGAACCAATAGCGCGATTGAACTGAATTCTCTGTTTCGAGTAATCGAGCGCTCTGTCGAACATGGACTGTGCGGCTCCCAATGTATCTGCGGCGAGGATAACTCTTCCCGCATCGGCAATACGAGCCGCCGCTAGTGGTGCATCGGTAGCTTCGTTCAGAATGATTGCTTCAGCGGCATCGAGTGAAAAGCCCGATATAGGTCGGGTGCGATCAAGGCTTGCGCGCACGTCAATGGTAACCCGCCTATCATCAGCATCGATAAGGGCTGCCCGGCCATCGGGTAGAAACAACAGAACGTGAGATGCGGCACCAGCGTCGAGAACCCCAGTCAAATGGCCACTAAGCTTGTTGCCGTCGAGCTGTGCTAAATTGCCTCCTGTTTGGCCGGCGCCGTCCACAAACGCCATGCCCATTCTTACTTCGCCGCTCGCTATCTTGGGAAGCCATTCCGCTTGCTGCTCTTTGCTGCCAAAAGACATCACCGCAAGCGGCGCCATGACGACGCTGGCTGGAAAAGGCGTGGGCGCAACATAATAGCCGAGACTTTCTGCAACAACGGCGGCGTCCAGTAACGCCAGTCCGCTGCCTCCGAAATGCTCCGGGACCAGAAGTCCCACGATACCCTGTCCGACCAATCGCTGCCACAGCGTCGCGGCAAATTCGGTGCCAGTTCCGGCGACCTTGCGCAACTTATCGAGAGAGAGCTCTTCTCGGAGAACTCCGCGCAGAGAGTTCTCAAGCAGTTGCTGTTCGTTACTAAGGCCAAACTCCATGGCTCACACCTTCTGGACGGGTTTGGCATCGGCCGTTGGCTCACGGGGCAAACCAAGCCCGCGCTCTCCGATGATGTTTTTCTGTATATTGGACGAACCACCACCGATGATCAGACCGATATCGTACATGTTGTCAATCTGCCACGTCGTGGCCTCATCGTCCTCTAGCGCTTCGCCTTTGGGCTCGTAAGGTAGACCGGCTGCACCAAGCACATCGACTGCTAAGGAAGATAAGCGATATGCGATCATGGTGCCGTTTAGCTTTACGATCAGGCGCCTGACACCCGAATCTTCATTTCTAGACTGCTCACTCAGCAACCGAAGACCGTGGAATTTCGATGCAAGAACTTCACCTTGAAGTCTGAGAAGCCGATCACGATACTCCGGATTCTGCATTAATGGCACGCCAGCCAAAGATGTCCTTCTCATAAGTTCGATCACGCGGGCGAACCGATGGGTAAGCTTATTGGGATCGCCAAGGAGAAGACGCTCGTATTTCAGTGTCACGTTCGCGACGTGCCAGCCATCACCCCGCTGCATCACAATCTGGTCGATTGGAACCCGCACATCGGTGAGAAACGTCTCGTTAAACTCGGCCCGCCCCGTCATTGTTGTCAGAGGACGAACCTCGATGCCGTCGGCGCTCATCGGGATTAAAAGATATGAGAGTCCACCGTGCTTGCTCTTATCTGCTTCGGTGCGGCAGAGCAGAAACATCATGTCAGCAAAATGCGCCGAACTGGTCCAGATTTTTTGACCATTGATTACAAAATGACCGTCCTCAACACGCGCATGCGTCTTTACAGCGGCCAAGTCTGAACCAGACCCCGGTTCGGAATACCCCTGACACCAGATAACCTCGCCGCGGATGGTCGGACCGATCCATTTTGTGCACTGCTCTCTGGATCCAACCTCAAGTAGGGTCGGTACGAGCATCGAGATTCCCTGGTTCATAATGCCGGCAGAAACACCGGCCGTCGAAAATTCGTCGGCTATGATCGCGAGTTCCATTACGTCTAGCGGGAGTCCGAAGCCGCCGTATTCCTTGGGAATGGTGCGTGCAAAATATCCACGCTCGAGAAGTAGATGCTGCCAATCCAGCGTCCGCCTGTCCGGTCGTTTACGACCGCCTCCTGTTCGGGGCGACTGGTCGCCGTATTGATTGATGAAATCACGCACCTCTTCGCGCAGCGCTAGGTATCTGGGGCCATAGCTCAAATCCATGAGCATTCTCCTCCGCCAAGCGCTCCTCCCACAGCCCCCGCATGAAGCGGCGCTTGGTGTGCGAGGTGTTCGCTTCTTGAATCAACTGATCAGTTATTGGCTAGGACAGCAGGGGCTTGCCTTAACAAGTCAACAATTCTAACATTCGTTCGAAACGACATTCTCACTGTCTTTTAGAACGGGGTCAAGAAAGGCATATTATATTTTCTCCCGAACCACAGGTTTGGGACCCCGCGGAACGTCCGACCCGATGCTGTGTCCTTATGCGGACAGCTGGATCGAGGTCACTAATAAGGATCCGTGTAAGCGTAGTGCTTCATTGCTTAAAAATAACTGTGATCGAGAGGAGACGTTACATGTCGCTTCGGGAGCGTGTCGCTATAACTGGTATCGGCGAAACCAGTTACAGTCGCAACTCGGGAAAAAGCGTTCTTGCTCTTCAGCTCGAAGCCTCTCTAAAGGCTATAGACGACGCCGGACTCTCGCCGAAAGAGATCGATGGTATCATTCCCTATTCGAATTCGGCGGTCGTCGCCGAGGACTTCATCACAAATCTTGGCATCGAGGATCTTCGTTTTTCAGCAACCACGCCTCTCGGAGGCGCAAGCTGCGTCGCCGGAATTCAAGCGGCTCTTTTGGCGATCAATGCTGGTCTCTGCAACCATGTATTACTTCCAATAGGACGGAACGGCTCATCTGCCGGTCGCATCGGTGCACGGGTCCAGCAGATGCCGCAGTTCAAGGTTGTGGGCGAATTCGAAATGCCGATCGGAGCAATTGCGCCGGCGCAGCTCTATGCCGCGATGGCGCGGCGGCACATGCAGCTCTATGGCACGACAAGTCGCCAACTTGGAGAGATCGCAGTGTCTACACGCCACAATGCCATCCTAAACGGCAATGCGATGATGACGAAGCATATCACCATTGAGGATCATCAGAATTCGCGCATGATCTCTGATCCGCTTCGGTTGCTGGACTGCAGTCTTGAGAGTGATGGCGGTGCTGCCATCGTTGTTAGCGCCGCCGAGCGCAGCAAAGATATGCGTCAGAGGCCAATCCTCGTTATGGGCATCGCTGAAGGACATCCCGAATCTCCAAGCTCCATCACTCAGCGTCCCGACATGACACGTCTGGGCATTGCCAAAGCCTCGCCCAAGGCATTTGCGATGGCTGGTGTGACGCCTCAGGAAATTCAGGTAGCCGAGATCTACGATTGTTTCACGTACGTCGTTCTCTGCCAGCTGGAAGATATCGGCTTCTGCAAAAAGGGTGAGGGCGGACCGTTCGTAGAGAGCGGCGCTATCAGGCTTGGTGGAACCTTGCCGATTAACACCCATGGCGGCCTGCTTTCTCAAGCACACATGGTTGGGATGAACCATGTAGTCGAACTTGCAAAGCAGCTCAGGGGAAATGCCGGAAAAGCACAGGTAAGCGGAGCTGAACTGGGTCTCGTCTCCGGGTACGGCGACATGGGTGACGGGTCGTTAGCGATCATGAGGAGGGGCTGAGAGTATGACCGAAAACATCTATTCGAAGCTAGTCCCCGAGCCCACGCCCGACTCCATACCTTACTGGAAGAGCCTAAACGAGGGAAAGCTGACACTTCAGGAATGCGCGCGCTGCGGGAAACTCCGGCATTATCCGCGGCCTGTATGCGATGTGTGCTATTCGTTCGAAACCAATTGGGTCAAAGCATCCGGCAGAGGTGCAATTCACAGCTGGACGATAACGCATCATCCGTTTCACGAAGGTTACAAATCCGATCTCCCATACACGTTGGTGACCGTGGACTTAGAAGAAGGCGTTCGCGTGCTGGCGCGACTGCATGCCCCACTAGATACTCGGCTCGATATCGGTATGCCCGTCCGAATCGTCTTCGAGAAAGCTAGGCCTTGCCTCACGTTGCCCGGATGCGCTCTCGTTGAGTCCACGAGTGACGTGTCCGCGCCCACACCGGGGGCACGATAATGTCTGCCGAAGTCGACATTGATGGCTTGCGCAAAAACATAGGCACCAAAATCGTGGAGGAAGATGAAGCCACGCGAGCGCCGCTCTTTGGGCTCGTCGCTGCATTCGATCGAGACGAGGCCGTACCCACGAAAGGCGAAGCGATTCCGCCCGGATGGCATCTGGTCTATTTTCATTCATTTGGCCGCAAAGCGACACTAGGCGACGATGGCCTACCCACTTCGGGGGGCGTGGTACCTAAGGTGCCTTTCCCGAGACGTATGTACGCGGGTACGAGTCTTGCGTTTCATCACCCGCTTCTGGTGGGTGACGCCCTCAAACGTGAGACGGAACTGACGGACCTGACCTTGCGTTCTGGTAGTACTGGCCCCCTGCTATTTGTCACGCAAACACGGCGTATATTTTCTCCGCGGGGTCTTGCGATTGTTGAAGAAAGTTACACCGTGTTTCGCGACGCCGTGAAGCCTGGGGAGCTAAGCGGCATTCCGAAGCGAAGTATCCCTCCCGCCGGTCTACCATGGGCACGACAGATCGATCCGGATCCGGTATCACTATTTCGCTATTCCGCCGTAACGTTCAACCCGCATCGAATTCACTATGATCGGAGTTACGCAATGGACTCGGAGGGATATCCAGGCCTGGTCGTACATGGCCCATATTCGCAGCAATGTCTCATTGATCTCGCTCGCGATAACAATACCACCAGAGCTATCGCGTCATTCACGCAACGCGCTCGCGCACCCTTGTTCGATACAGGGCCATTCGAGGTCATGGGGCGCCCGGTCGACGGCGGGGCGGGTGCCGAGCTGTGGGCGACAACGCCGGCTGGAACAGTAGCCATGGAGGTTAAACTACGGTTCCGCTGACTTGGCTCAACGCGCGCAAATTCCGAAACAGAAACCATTAGCTTTCGCCGTTGGCGCATAGATCACCGGCATCTGCCAATCAAGGCTTTTCCAGAGAATTAAGGCACCCCAATTCAAAGCAGGCGCTACTGGTAGACGAAGGAGATGAACGAGTAGCCCGCAGTCAATCTGCCTAGTACTGACGGATAAGGGAGGCGAGAATGAATGCTGATCAAGCTGGTCGGGAACACGAACGATCCTACACTGACACGGGCTTCGATGCGGTCGTTATTGGAGCGGGCGTTGCTGGCCTCTATCAGCTTTACAAGCTGCGTGAGATCGGCTTACGCGTCCGGATCTTCGAAACCGGCAGCGCAGTCGGCGGCACATGGTACTGGAACCGCTATCCGGGGGCACGTTTCGACTCAGAGAGCTGGACGTACGGTTACTCATTCTCGAAAGAGCTTCTCGAGGAATGGACGTGGGAGGAGCATTTTTCGGCCCAACCCGACACCGAGCGCTACCTCAACTACGTCGCCGACAAATTCGATTTGCGGCGCGACATCCAGTTCAACAGCCGGGTGGTCGCCGCGCTTTGGCGTGAGGATACACGCAGCTGGGACTTAACGCTGGAGAACGGTGCGCGGTATTCGACACGCTTTCTTGTTACAGCAATTGGCGTTCTTTCGGCATCTGTGATGCCGACTATTCCCGGCATCGAAAGCTTCGCGGGTCAGTCGTGCCACACCCACAGCTGGCCGAAGGAGGGCCTCGATCTCGCGGGCAAGCGAGTCGGTATCATCGGAACCGGCGCAACCGCAGTGCAGACTATCCAAACGATCGCTAAAACGGTCGGCCACTTGACCGTGTTTCAACGCACTCCGAATTGGGTCTTTCCGCTGAACAATAGCAAGATCACTGCCCAGGAAATGCAAGACATCCGCGCTCGCTATCCAGACATCCTGGCACGCTGCCGCGAGACGCCCGGCTGCTACGTCCACGGCCCTGATCCGCGTAAAACGCTGGAGGTGTCACCGGAGGATCGCGAAGCATTCTGGGAAAAGCTATACCGCACCCCAGGTTTCGGCCAATGGCAGGCGAATTTTAGCGACATGCTAACCGATCGCACCGCAAACGCCCTCGCTTCGGATTTCGCTGCACGTAAGATCCGGGAACGGGTTAACGATCCCATCGTCGCAGAGAAGCTGATCCCCAAGAACCATGGCTTTGGCACGCGGCGGATTCCGCTCGAAAGCGGCTACTACGAGGTTTACAACCAGCCGAATGTCCAGCTGGTTGACGTCAACGAGACACCGATAGAGCGGATCACTCCGCATGGATTAAGGACTTCGGACTGCGAGTACGAGTTCGATGTCATTATTTTTGCGACTGGCTTCGATGCCATTACGGGTGCCTTCGACCGGATCGATATCAGGGGAGTTAACGCCGTGCGTCTCAAGGAGGTTTGGATGGACGGGCCGCAGACTTACCTCGGCGTCTTCGTTGAAGGGTTTCCCAATTTTTTGATGGCGATGGGTCCACACGCTGGACTCAGCAATTACACGCGAACGGCAGAATACAGCGTCGAGTGGATTACGGACCTGGTTCAGTTTGCGACCGAGCGAGGATTGAGTCGCATTGAGGCCACGCCGCTCGCCGTCCAGGAATGGACAGATCACGTCCTCGCGCTCGGCCAAGGTCAGCTGATGAACGAAGTCGGCTCCTGGATGACGGGCGTCAACCGCAACATCGAAGGCAAACAGAAGCCTCGCATCATGCGCTACAGCGGCGGACACCCTGCTTATCGCGAATACTGCGATGCCGTGGCCGCTGAAGGCTACCCTAAACTCGCCTACTGAGCGACCATCCGGACTGGGGTTGTCAGTGATTGAGGATTGCAGCATCCAGAGCAGGATGCAGTCGCCTTGCGTCCTAGCCTGCGACTTGGAAATGGAATACGCACCAAGCTGCCATGAAGGTCTCGAGGCTCTGGCTTGGCCTCGACTGCCTCCGGGATCACGGCGCGAGGGCCTCGGCCCGGCCTGCCCGCTTGAATTCCACCCCTCCGAGGCCGGACCGTCCCGGTCACAGGCATCCGCGCCGTCTCGCGTATCGCGCACAACATGCTGACGCGGCCCCCTCACCGGTCTGCGATGCGGAATGCGCTCCACAACTTGAGCGACAACGCGAGCATGCAAATTGACAGAAAGCACTTTAGTAGGTTTTGGTTGCTTCCGTTGGCGGTCTGAGCCTTGTACTCTAATGCGCAACTCAATGAAAACCAAACCGAGTCAGTTCGGTCGGAAGGCCCAGATTTATTATTCCATAACTATTTCAGGCTTTAGTCGGGTCGTGGTTCAACCTCCCGGGGCAAACTTAGTCATTTCCGTTTACGACATTTCCGATTGCGGCCCTTTCGCCCTCGCGTAAGTGGCTACGCCGTTATGGCCCCACAAACGACGACAGAGAATGGCTGGTCGAAGCCTGGCGTCTGCAAACAGATTTTAAGACAATCGCTACGCACACGCCCTACGCTTTTCATCTGATCGACTTCTCGATCATCCGCGCTCGCCAGCTTGGCGGTTATCGTCTATCTCAATGGACGAGTTCGCTGCCTGCCGCTGCTAGAGGGCATTACGTTTATAAAAGCCGAAGCGGGAGTGTCCACGTCCCCTCCCCCGACTGACGAGCAAAGCAGAGTTTGTTGAAAAACCAGACGAGCGTCGCCTGGGTTCGATTTCAGCACGCTTCGGCAGCAAATAGCGGCCCATCCCGATATCGAAGCACTAGAAGTTGGACTGCAGAGTCTAGGGGAAGAGGATCGTCGGAGAGTATCTTTGTAGCAAGACGTACGCCTTGATCAAGATCGACAATACCTACGCGATAAGGTGATTCTTGCTTGAAAACCGCAGGCGGAACGTGGATTACCGTCTGCGAATACAGGCGGCCCGTACCAATCAAGCCCGCCCACGAGATTGTTGTCGACCAGCAATGTGGACATATCGGCTTCGGCGGAAATGAAAATCGCTCGCAAGCATCGCATCGCGTCGTTTCCAGGATACCTTTGTCCAAAGCTGACCAAAAGCGCGACGTGAACTCGCTGATGCGCGGTGGGTATGCACGCAGTTTGTCGATGCTGACAATTTTTAAGGTCATCGGACAGCCTCCAAGACATGAACCATTGCTGCGTTATAATTTCCGAGCTCCGCGCTAGTGACTGCCAGCTCGGCATTGGCTACTTGCCGCTGTCCTGCTCGGTTTCTAAGTTGATCCATTGCTTCAACGAAGCTGTAGAAGGGGGTGACATATGCGGGATGACCTCGCGATTGTAACCCACCAGAGGTACAGATAGGAATTCGGCCGCCCAACGTAGTTTCACCTTCCTGAGCCATCCTCGCTCCTTGGCCTCTCGGCGCGAAGCCAAGAGCCTCGCTGACCAGCACCTCAATAATTGTGCAAGGTGCGTAGACTTCTGCAAAATCTATATCGCTAGGTGCTACGCCTGCCTCTGAGAAGGCGGTCTGCCCCGCTCTTTCAGCTGCAGCGAGCGCAATCATATTGTTTGGTACCTCGTTTATCTGATGCGCACCTTCATGAAAAAATCCCCGACTTCGTACGCGCACATAGGGGCGATTTGTGCTGCGCGCGATATCCTCCTCAGCAAGTACAAGGCACACAGCACCGTCGCTTCTTGGGGGGACTTCAAACAAGCCAAGAGGTTCGACGATTGGAGACTGTGTAAGTACTTCATCGAGTGTGATTGGTTTCCGGAACTGAGCTATCGGATTTAGGGAGGCATGGAAGCGGTTCTTAACCGCGACCGTAGCCAATTGCTCTCGGGACGAGCCGTAATCGTGAATGTAGCGTGCGGCATCCATTGCATACCAAGAGATTGGCGTGAATCCGAACGGCGTGTGGAAGTCCACGTCGCCCGTCGTCCGCATCGAACTCATCATGTGTTCAGCCGCAGTCACGGCTGTTTCGAAGTTAATCCCTAACGCGAGAGCCACTTTTGAACGTCCCAGTCGAATGTCATTGGCGGCTGTTTCAAAGGCTAAGGCCGCGGTCATTCCGTTCCCCATCAATTCCGCGACAGTACCAGTACATGGCAAACGCAGGTAATTTGCCATGAACGTCCCGAAATACTTTTGGACAGTGTAGGGACGAGGCAACGAGAAGATCAGCGAGCCGATGTCTTGGCGGTCCACGCCAGCGTCCTCGATCGCATTGACCACAAGTCGCGCCAATACCTCATGTTCTAATTCTTGTATGGGCTCTCCAGCCGGCCGCTGCCATTTTCCGACCTTGAGGGCAGCTGACCCTAAGATCGTAACGACTTTCGACATTCTGCACTCCCTTGTTTCCATCTTGCACGCCGGTGGCTTGACAAAACCGGCATTTGACATTGTAGATCAATTGGTCAGTCCATTTGACCACAGTGCACGTAAAGAGGCAATCCTCTGCCAGCGGGACTGGAGATTTAGCAAAGGGAGCTGAAACGTTGATGAAAACGCCCCATCGCGAAAATTATGGGTACGCACGGCTGAAGAGGCTGATCGATCCGAGAGTGATTGCTGTAATCGGCGCGTCCGAAACGCCTGGATCTTTCGGAATGCGTACGCTCGCCAACTTGGCAGATTTCGGCGGTTCCGTTTACGCGGTCAATCCGAGATACGAGTCGGTGATGGGGCGGCCGTGCGTCAGGTACATCGAAGATCTTCCCGAGTCGCCCGATTGCGTCGTGATGTGTATCGCTCGTGATATGGTTGAGCCCATGCTGGAAGGGGCTGGAAAGGTTCGAGCAGGAGGTGCGATCGTTTACGCGTCTGGTTACACGGAAACAGGGAAGGCTGAACGGATTGAGTTGCAGGCAAGGCTGGTCGAGGTCGCAATGCGTACCGGAGTTCGAGTTGCCGGACCGAACTGTGTAGGAATAGCCAATACTAGGCTGCAAGCCGGTCTGAACTTCATGCCCGACTACGGGCGGATGGGCCACAAGCGCGGTCCAATCGCCATCGTGTCCCAGAGTGGAGCGCTGGGTTATACCGTTCTCCAAGGCATGACACGTGGTATCGGCTTTTCGAAGTATCTCGCTGCAGGAAATTCAGCAGACGTAGACGTGTGCGACTATCTTTCCTATCTCGCAGAAGACGACGATACAGAAGCGGTTGTTTGCCTCTTTGAAGGAATAAAGGATGGTCGGCGGCTTATCAGTGCGGGAAAGCAACTCAGGCAAGCCGGAAAAGCCTTGATTGTCTACAAAGCTGGCAATAGCGACGCGAGCCGTAAAGCCGCGCTGTCACATACAGGCACGATGGCAGGATCATCAGCAGCCTACCAAGCGGCGTTCGATGAGATCGGCGCAATCGCAACAGACGACCTTGAAGCAACTCTAGAGCTGGCGAGCTTCTTCACGAAATCAAAAGCACCACCCTCGGGTAGCGGAGCCGGCGTACTTGCGACCTCCGGCGGAGCAGCCGTCATTTGCGCGGACAAGGCATCTGAGCATCGGGTTGCACTCCCGGAGCTCAGTAATGCGACGAAAGCAGCGTTGAACGAGGTCGTCCCCGACTTTGGCTCCGTTGCCAATCCATCAGATTTGACAGCGGAAGTGCTAAAGACATCGGAGACATTCGGATATTGTCTTGATGCCTTCGCGGCCGACCCGAGTTTCAGTTCGCTCGTGATCCCAATGGTATTTGCGCATCCTTCGTCGAGCGGGGCGCGATCAGAGACAATTCTCGCAGCCGCGCGGCGCACAGATAAGCCCATTGCGGTCGTCTGGATGAACGAGTGGCTAGATGGACCGGGATCCGATCTCATCGAACGCGACCATAGCGTTTCGCTATTTCGATCAGCGGACCGCTGTTTCGCAGCGCTAAAGGCCTGGGAACGTTGGCACAGCGACGCCCAGACCTCCTCTGCGACCTCGCGCTTGTCACCGACGTCGGCGGCTGATGTGGCTCGAGCAATCTTGGCGCGATCAAGCGGACCCGCGCTGTCGGAAAGCGATTCAAAGAGCGTACTTTCGGCATATGGAATCTCTGTTCCTCGAGAAGAGATCGCGGAATCGCCGGCTGTTGCGGCGAATGCGGCTGAAGCGATTGGATTTCCAGTCGCGGTGAAGATCGCGTCACAAGATATTGGCCACAAAACCGAGGTGGGCGGCATCGCGTTACATCTAGGTTCGCGAGATGACGTTCAAACCGCAACGGCGTCCATGTTGTCGCGCGTAAAATCCTTGAGACCTGACGCTAGAATTACGGGCGTTAGTGTTCAGGAAATGGTTCCGGAGGGCGTGGAGATCGTGGTCGGAGCAACAATGGACGCCCAGTTTGGACCGCTTGTTATCGTGGGTCTTGGCGGCGTTTTGGTTGAGCTAATGAAGGATACGGCCGTGGCTCTAGCGCCTCTCACAAAAGATCGAGCAAAAGATCTAGTGAAATCGCTGAAGGGGTATGGGGTGCTGCAAGGCTTCAGAGGTCGGCCGGCAGCGGACATCAATGGCATCGCGGATATTGTTTGCCGTTTGTCGGAGATGATGGTGGATCTTGGCGATTCCATCGGGGAGGTCGATGTCAACCCCGTGATCGCCTTAGGTGATAAATCTATCGCAGCGGACGCCCTGATCATTCGGCGGCTAAGCAACGAAAAAGGTACGTCATGACGGGAAGATATTTAGATCAATTCGCTATCGGCGAAATGTCGGAGAGTCCGGGGCGCACGGTAACTGAAACCGATATCGTGGCATACTCATGGGTATCGGGCGACACGAACCCGATGCACACCGATGCTGTGTTTGCGGGAGCATCACCACTGGGGCAGCGCATCGCGCATGGTACGTTGATCATGTCGATTGCGACAGGTCTGAGTGCGCGCTTGGGTCAATTAGATGGCACTGCGATCGCAGCACTAGGGGTTGATCAATGGAAATTTATCAAGCCGGTGTTCATCGGTGATACTGTGAGACTTAAGTCGACGGTGGTTGAGGCGCGTCCGTCTTCAAACCCGGATCGAGGTGTACTCACAAGGCGAATGGACGTTCTGAATCAACGCGCTGAGATCGTTCAAACTGGGCTGATGACGACGCTAGTAGCGCGTCGAGCATCAGAAGAATAAGGAGCGACCAATGAGTTTCGTCAACACGTATGGGCTATCGGAACAGCAAATTCTAGTGCGAGAGAACGTTCTCGACCTTTTAGAAAAGAACTTGCCTTGGCCGCGCATTCGGGAGCTAGATGAAAAGAGCCAGTTTCCGCATGAAGGATATTCAGCTCTGGCGGACGGCGGCTATCTCGGCCTCTTCTATCCCGAGGAGTTCGGGGGGATGGGAGGGAGCCACAAGGACTTCGCCGCGTTCATTGAGACACTCGGATACTACTACAGCGGAATCGCTCAGGCTGTCATGACAACCGTCGTCTATGCCGGAATGCATGTCGTCAAGTTTGCACCAGAGGCCTTGAAAACGGAAATTGTGCCGAAGATCATCAGCGGTGAGGTCAAGCTCGCCTTGGCGATGTCGGAGCCGGGTACCGGATCTGATGTCGCCGGAATTAGGACGAAGGCAGATAAGAAGGGTGATCACTACGTTCTGAATGGTCAGAAGGTCTGGATTACTTGTGCTCATGTTGCTGACTATTTGGTTGTGATCTGTAAGACGGACACCGAAGCCAAGCGACACTCGGGCCTCAGCGTACTCCTAGTCGATGCAAAAGCGCCAGGTGTCAAAATCAGGCCGTTGAAAATGCTTGGTCGCCGCACCACCCACGCAAACGAAGTATTTTTCGAGAACGTTCGCGTTCCGGCGACGCATTTAATCGGTGAGGAAGGAGCAGCATGGTCAAATCTGATGAAGTGCCTTGCATTCGAGCGCATGGCGATTTCCGCCATCTCTGCGGGGCATTGCGCAAAAATAACAGAATATGCTGCGGAGTATTGTAAGACTAGAATTCAGTTCGGGAAGCCAATCACTGAATATCAAGCGGTGTCGCACAAGATCGTCGATATGGCGATCATGACCGAAACTGCTAGGCAGTCGGTTTACCGTGTAACGGATTTGCTCGACGGTGGTCAGGATGCCATAACTGAAGTATCCATCGCGAAGATCATCTGCACTGACAACAACTTCAGGTGTGCTGATCTCGGCATCCAAGTGATGGGAGGCGCCGGCTACTCGACCGAGTATGATATGGCGATGTTCTTCCGAGACTCGCGTGTAGGTCCAATCGGGGCCGGTAGTAACGAAATACAGAGAAACGTCATCGCTAAGCGATTAGGGCTTTAATTTCCTTCGGCGCGCGCCCCCTGTCGCGTCGGTGCGTCGCGCACCAATTCACCAGATCGAATTGCGGCGAATAGGTCATGAGGTGACGTGCAACGTCAGCATGGGATAGAGGCCAGATGTTGAGGAGAAGGCGTCAAGATGAGGCTGTTAGTGAGCATCGCAGTTTTTGCATTATTCACAAGCGTTTCTGCACAGGAAAGCAAACCTCTAAAAATTGGCTTTCTGACTGATCTAAACGGGCCGCATACCGACAATGACGGTAAGAGTGCGATTGAAGCTGCTCGTATGGCTATAGCTGAGTTCGGGGGAAAAATACTGGGCCGCCCGATCGAGTTAGTTGTCGGAGACCATCAGAACAAGCCAGATGTAGGCTTGGCTGTTGCCCGTCGTTGGTATGACAGCGAAGGTGTCGATGTTATCATGGATGCCAACAATTCGGCAGTAGCGTTGGCGGTGAGTCATCTTACGGAAGAGAGGAAGAAGATTTTTCTAGCGACGGCCGCATCCTCGTCCGACTTGACCGGAAAGGAGTGTACATCAAATCTCGTGCAATGGCTTCCCGACACCCTTGCGTTGGCCTATAACGTTGCAGCCGCAGAAACTGCCGCTGGGACGAAGTCCTGGTTCGTATTAGCCGTTGACTACGCGTACGGGCACTCGATGCAAGCAGAAGCCACGGCAGGAATCGTCGACAATGGAGGTAAAGTTCTTGGTGCAGTCAGACATCCTATAAATTCCGCGGATTTTTCATCTTTCTTGCTTCAAGCCCAAAGCTCGGGAGCGGAGGCTCTCGCGCTGGCCAACGTGTCCACCGATTTACAGAACGCCATCAAGCAGGCCCGCGAGTTCCAGATCAGCATGAAGCTCGTAGCGATTCCGGTCTATATTCTCGATGTACCATCTGTAGGCCAGGATGCTATGGCTGGGCTACGCTTCGTCGATGCATTTTACTGGGATCTCAACGAAAAAACCCGAAATTGGTCGAAGCGGTTTTTTTTCTGTCAACAAGCATATGCCAACAACGGTTCAGGCAGACGCCTATCAAGCTCTTGTGCATTACCTTCGCTCGATTCAGACGGCCAAAACCTTCGAATCTGAGGCCGTCATGAAGACGATGAAAAGTCTTCCGCTCGACGATTCTAGTGGTTCAACTGGGTATGTAAGAGCCGACGGCAGGGTCATTCGCGATCTCTATCTTTTCGAGATCAAAAAGCCGTCACAAAGTAGGTATCAATGGGACTATTACTCCGTAGTTAGCAAGATCCCGCTCGACACTGGCTATATCGCTCCGAGCAAAAGCGAATGTAGGTTGTTGCGGTCAACTCAATAATAGGTGGATTTAACAGATTAACCTTCCTTGATCGCACCTTCCCGTTGATAGCCTGCGTGGCTGTAGGGCGCACGCGAAGAGAGCAGTATAGCGCGGGTGACTGTTGCGGGTGGCGTAATGACCGGTTAATGGTTCAATTGATAAAATTTGACAAGATATCAATCTCACAGGCGATGTATGCCGACCAAGCCACCTTCGAAGCTAAAGAGCTCGGCAAATCGGAAAGATCGGATTGGACGTGGAGAGAACCCACCCACCGATCTCAGGTTTGACGAGAATCCTCAGTTCAATCAGATCAGGACCAGGCGGATCTTTGAGGAGATTTGCGAGCAAGTCCGCGGACAGATGAGTTCGGGAGTATTGCGGCCTGGCGATAAGCTTCCCGCAGAGCGCGATCTGGCGGTCCAGTTCGGGGTAAGCAGAACCGCCGTTCGCGAAGCGCTCCGGAGCTTGGAGATCGCCGGTATTGTTGGCCTACAGAAGGGCATAAAAGGCGGGGCGTTCATACTAAAAGGCGATCTGGACCTCATCACCCGATCAATGAAGGATATGTTCTATCTTGGCCGCCTTTCACTTGATGGGCTCACGGAAGCTCGCGTCATCATTCTTAAAGCTGCAGTCGCGTTGGTTTGTTCGCGGATGTCCCCTAAAATGCTGGCAGCATTTGAACAGAATGTGGAAGATCTCTCGGCGCTCCCGCGAGATAATTCTGTAACTGATCGTCTTGAAGTAAGTGCGGAGTTTTACGATCTTCTTGCGGAAGCGACTGGAAATGAAGTCCTGCAAATCATCATGGAGTCGTTAAGCGCTATCGTATTGCAGCGCATTGCGGACAGGCAGATGGCGGCAATGCCGAACCTCGTTTCTCACAGGCGCAAGCTTGTCGGATATCTTGCGAAAGGAGAGGTGGAAGCAGCACAGGCTGAAATTGGCGCTCATCTCCAACGTCTTCACAAACATTTAATAAACGAGGAGCGCTCGTACGAACAGACGATTTTGGATGAGCGCAAGCGGGCCGACAGGAGATAGCAAGCCGTCGCTCATTTCTGTGGTGCCAAAGCGTCGCTGACATCGACGGGCGCGCCTGTGGTCTTCCAACCGTTGGCGCTGAATTCGATAAACCGCGCCGTTTTGAACCGATTGTAGCCGGAGGGAGAGGTGAAGATCTTGACGCCACCAAGAAGCATCCTAATGGGCGGGTCGTTGAGCGTCGTTGCCATCTTGAGCAAATTCTGTCGCGTAAGATCGTCTCCGCAGCTTCGAATGATGTGAGTAGTTATTTAGCCTGCTAGGTTATCCGAGCACGGCCGATGTATCTCTAGGATTTTCATGTGGCGCATACGTCTTCATGAAAGTGAGATATTCAAGTCCGTCGGCGTCGCGTTCAAGCTCAGGCGAGGTTGGGTCACGATAAAAGGTAAGAATCGTGATGCCTTCGGCTACGCCGGGATCCAGTAGAGGCATAAGGCCGCCGAGCGCTCCGCTGGCCATCACTCGTTTCGGATATTACCGCAACTCCGATATCTTACGGACCGCAAGGGTGGCGAAACGCCCGGTGGTCGCCGTGATAAAAATGTCGGCTTCGGTCGATCGAAGTGTTACTACTTGTGAATCGATCGTTGGACTTGTTACGTCGTTAGAGATTTCGCGGGCAATCATTATATCGGCTTTATCGCCTAATCCACGTTTCAGACCTCGCAAGAAGTCTCGTCCATAGTCGTTGTTCTGATCTAAGATCGCTATCTTTCTCCCTCCATCAGAATCTCTGAGGCGTTTGCCAACTGCGATAGCCTCTTGGTTGGCTGCAAGAAACATGCTCGTTGAAAAAGGAAACGCTTTCGGATTATTCCACTAAGCGCTGCTGCTCATCACCAGCAGGTGTGGAACTTTTTTTGAAGGTTTTTCAACGCGCCCTTCGACGCTTAAAACTGAGCCGGGGCCGCTGTATGGCATAGTCTGCCCGATCTTAATTGAAGTATCAGTGACTCTAATGTCGTGTCGCTTTGGAGACTGAGCGATGGCTGTCGAGCTGATAACTGCAAGCGCCGATCCGAGAAGAAGCATTGCACGCATTGTATTTCCTCAACGTATCGCGTTACGATGAGCATAATTATCTTTGGCGTCCGCTGATTGATGAAGATCGATCAATGTCGACTTAGTTAGGATCGATCCCGAATTCTCTGAAAACGTTTGCTGTGTCTTGTCCATGCGACTGAACGAAATCCAAAGCTGAAACGGTGGCTCCTGAAAACTGATAGGGCAAGTTCGGCACGAGGAATGGCCCTGACGAATCTTTGACCTCAGAGAAACTAGATCGATATTGGAATTGTGGATCGGCAATTGCATCTCGGACGGATCGATATGCTGAAGCGGGAATGCCGTGATTTGTGAACGTCGCCTCGCATTCAGCCGAACTGTGGTCGACTGTCCATTGTTCCACGAGGGTCATGAGAGTAGACCAATTGAGAACGCGTTGTTCGCTCGCAGAAAATCGAGCGTCTTTTATCCACTCCGGTTTGCCAACTGCTTTGCACAAGCTCTCAAAATTATTCTGAGTGTTTGGGCAGAGGATCATAAAGCCGTCAGACGTTCGTACGGGCTGGTACAGCTGGCGCTGTTCGGAAGCTGGAAACTGAGCCTCTTGGAATTCATACGGAAATACAGTCATCATCGTATCCATCAGAGATAGATCGATGTGCTGCCCGGATCCAGTCGATGTTCTCATATGGATTGCAGCAAGCGTCGCCGACAAAGCATAAACTGAAGCTAGAACGTCTGCGATGAATAGGTTACTATTGAGAGGTTGCGCAAGACCTGGTTGATACTGCAGCATCGTTAGGTCGTATCCGCTGGCGGCTTGAACAATCTGAGCATAGGCAGCTCGTGTGGCGCTAGGCCCGTTTTGGCCAAAGCCGGATATCGAACAGTAAATAAGGCGGTCGTTGCTCGATTTGAGCGTCTCGTAATCGAGGCCGATTCGCTTCATGACCCCTGGGCGGAAATTCTCAACTACAAGGTCAACCGACGCAGCGAGTTCTCGGGCGGTGATTACATCGTCCGGCTTTTTGAGGTCGAGCATGATGCTGCGCTTTCCGCAGTTGATCTGGCCATAATAGGTACTCTGCCCATCTCGTATTGGCTCTCGGCTTCTTAAGTAGTCTGCATCCGGCGACTCGACCTTAATCACCTCGGCGCCGAGATCTGACAGATGTCTCGTACAATAGGGGCCGGCGATCATTATTGAGAAATCAAGAACACGGATTCCTGCCAGAGGTCGTGGCTTATTTTTTGAGCTTTCGTGCTTCATATTGGTAAACCCGATCTGCGTGGCAGAAGAAATGTAGTGGCAGCGGATGAAGGCCCGGACCAAGTAATCACTAGCTACGATCGCGCTTTCGCGTGCGCACGCGTCCGTTCAATCGGCAATTCAGAAGCTCCATTCGAGTTGTCCTGCGCCAGTTCATCCTCCGTAAAGCCCCACTCAAGTAGCGGCGATGAGGTCAGGGTGCCGGGCGAATCTGGCAGCACGAGTGCGCCTGCTGGTGTTCGACTAAAGCGAGGAGCCGGAGCTGGCTGGAGTACACCATCGACCTTCACGAAAGCGCCGCGAGAGATATTGTGCGGGTGATTGACTGCCTCAGGAATACTCAGGACTGGCGCGAAGCAGACGTCGTGGCCATCGAATAGTTCACACCACTCTCTTCGAGTCTTGCTGCGGAATATGTGGCTAAAGCGAGTGTGTAGGATGGGCCAACTATCCCGCTCGCTACGCGGTGGAAGTTCCGTCTTGTCCAAGTTCAATAGCTTGAGAAGTTTATCATAGAACTTGTCTTCTACGGCAGCGATAGTAACGAAAAGCCGATCTCTGGTTTCGTACACGCGATACCAAGGGGATGCGCCATCAAGAAGATTCTCACCGCGGACATCGCTCCACTGGTTGGCTGCCCGCTTGCCGAAGACGTAGGTCATAAGCGCTGATACGCCATCGACCATAGCGGCATCGACAACCTGTCCAAGACCTGAGCGTGATCTTTCAAATAGAGCAGACAATACGCCAAACGCAAGGAAGAGGCCGCCGCCTCCAAAATCGCCGAGCATGTTGAGCGGAATTGCCGGTGCCTCGCCTCGTCGTCCTAGCGAATGAAGAGCGCCAGTTAGAGCGATGTAGTTAAGGTCGTGACCCGCAGTATTCGCCAATGGCCCAATTTGCCCCCAACCTGTTATGCGACCATAGATTAGTCGCGGGTTGGCAGAGAGGCAGGTGTCTGGACCTAGTCCCAGCCTTTCCATCACACCTGGCCTGAATCCCTCTATCAATACGTCGGCTTGGTCGATCAAGCGCTTCGTGATCGTGATTCCGCGGTCCGACTTCAAATCGATAACGATTGTTCGCCTATTTCGATTCAAGAGTTGGTGATGGGGATCGCCCTTATCCGCCGCAGCCGGGGCTCTACAGATGCGGAGAACTTCCGCGCCCATGTCCGCAAGCAACATCGCACAAAACGGACCAGGCGCGAGCCCGGCCATTTCAATGACCTTCAAACCCGTCAGCGGACCGGCCACATGGATCTCCCAAAGGTATGCGAGCTGTTAAGAGGGCTGATTTGGTTGTTAAAATGGTTAGACCAAAATACCAAAATCGTGTCAAGCTCGGTCAGGGATTTGTAGAGCGACAATCAAAGCGCTTGCCCTGAGCTTAGCCCGGCTCAGCTTCAGTGAACTTAGGATGGAACATGATCCAAATAAAAAAACTGACCGATTCCACCGCAGTCCTTACAGGGTCAACCAGTGGGATTGCGTTCGAGATCGCGGCCCAACTTGCGGAGGCTGGCGTACCGCGAATAATCATCAACGGTAGAAACGGAGCGCGGGGTGCCGATGGCGTTGAGCGGATCAAAGCGCGAGCCCCGAGAGCGGATATTAGGTTCGTCGAGGCAGATCCGACAGAGTACGCTGGTGCAGCCCGTCTAGCTGAAGAAGCCGAGAGGACATTCGGTGGTGTTGATGTTCTGGTCAACAGCATCAGCGGCCCGACGCCGCCGAAGGTCTTCCACGAAGCACGGCCAGAAGAACTAGTGCGATTGATCGATGCGCACTACCTTTCTGTGGTGTTCGTGTGTCACGCCATGTTGCCTCTTCTCATTAAAGATGGTGGAGGGTCTATAATAAACATCGCTTCTGACGCTGCGAAGATTGCAACTCCGGGTGAGTCTGTAATCGGTGGATGTAAGGCGGCTACTCTGATGTTCAGCCGAACGTTAGCACTCGAGACGTCCCGTTATGGGATCAGGGTAAACTGTCTTACGCCTTCAATCGTTCGGAACACGCCAGCTTACGACAGAGTGATGTCGAGCGAGTTTAGCCGCAAGCTATTTGAGAAGGCCGAACGGAAAGCTCGGCTAGGTGTCGTTGAGCCATCAGATATCGCCCCGATCTGCGTCTTCTTGGCGGGCCCGGGTTCATCAAAGATCACGGGCCAAGGTATCAGCGTTAATGGAGGGATTTCTGCGGCATGACGGTTGGAAGATGCGGTCCTTTGTTCTTCGGAATCGCCGAGAATAGCTTTCGGTTAAGATATCATCTTGCCCTACGCCTTCCAGATACGAGTTGCTGTGTATAAGAAGTCTGAGTACCGACGCAGGAAACGTAGTTTTCGTGAGGTTACATGGCGGCGATATCAACGACTCAGCGTCGCTCGAGCCACGTCAGACTGCGTCGGTCGCGCTTGAAAGCGCAACGAAGCTACGAGAAACGTGCTGATGCCAGATAGAAGTTAAAGGCCACGCTTCTTAAAAGTGCTCAGAAAGCTTTTCCGAAGCGCACCAGGCGATTTTCCGACGCTCTTAGAAAAGAACCGGTTAAAGTAGGCGGGATCGGAGTAGCCGAGTGATGCGGCTATTTCGGCAACGTTTTGGCTGGAGTAAAGCAGCTTGCGCTTTGCTTCGACCAGTAGGCGATCGTTAATCAACTCCAGTGATGATTTTCCCGTCGTGCTGCGGCATAAGGCGTTCAGCCGTGCGGTGGTAATGCCAAGCTTGCGCGCGAGCGCCGATAGCGGAAGGTGATTGCGATACGATACTTCGATCAGCTCGCGAAATCTTAAAACTGTATCGACGCCGTGTGTGCCAGCCTTTGCAGGCTTTTCTAGTTTTCCGTGAAGACGGCGTACCGTTATTGCAATGAGATGAAGGTAGGCGCGAATGGCTGCGCTGCGTCCCGGTGCCGCCCATACGAATTCGCGCTCGAGCGCGGCAAAAACTTTGTTCAATTCGATGCTGTCGCCCAGATCCTGCGGCAGAAACCGCGCCGGCCGCGCCAGGCTGCTGAGAAGGTCGGGGTCATCGCGCAGGATCGAGCGCAGATAGGACGTAGACACGGTGATCACGAGGCCGTTGGTGCCGCGCTTGAAGCGGAAGCCGTGCACGGTCATTGCCGGCACCATGATCAGCGTGCCCGGCGTCAGGCGCCAGGCTTCGTCCTCGACCTCGATGGTGCCGCCGCCTTTCGACAGCAGCAGGATCTGGTGATGATCGGGATGGGTGTGCGTTCGGATTATCCAATCATGGCGGCTGCTGCGCACCACGATGGGCTCGATATGCAGAAACGACGCATCGATCTCCTGCGAGCGCTCTTGATACAAAAAATAGTGCGGTATCATGCGCGTCGTCCCGATCGGTGAACTTGTTGTGCGCTGCAACGCAAAAGCGGGCGCTCACGAAAAGTACAATAAAATGATCAAATCGTCCATTGCGGAAGATGCTGCCGGTCTGGATGATCGCGGCAATGTCGAGCATAGCGCGGCGCCATGGCGCGCCGCTGGGGGAACGCATGGAACATGGCACGCAAACCTGTGAGGTTCTCGTCATCGGATCCGGTGCAGGCGGGTTGTCGACGGCGATCACGGCCAAGAAGCACGGCCTCGACGTCGTCGTCATCGAAAAGGAAGATCACTTCGGCGGCACCACGGCGTTTTCCGGCGGAGTGCTGTGGATTCCAGGCAATGCGCATGCGGCGCGGGCCGGCCATGCCGACAGCCGCGACGCCGCGGTCACCTATCTGCGCAACGAGACCGGCAACTATTTCAGCGAAAAAGCCATCGACGCGTTTCTGGACCAGGGGCCGCGCATGCTCGATTTCTTCGAGCGCGAGACCGAGGCCAAATTCGTGCTGTCCGGCTATCCCGATTATCATCCCGACGTGGCGGGCGGCGCGGCGATCGGCCGCTCGGTGACCGCCGCGCCTTATGACGCGCGAAATCTCGGCGACGAGATCAAGCGGCTGCGGCCGCCGCTGTCGACCATCACTTTCATCGGCATGATGTTCAATTCCTCCAACGAGGATCTCAAGCATTTCTTCCGCGCCACGCGCTCGCTGCGCTCCGCGGTCTATGTGGCCAAGCGCCTGGTCAGCCATTTCAAAGATCTCGCGCTGTATGGCCGCGGCGTGCAGATCACCAGCGGCAATGCGCTGGTGGCGCGGCTGGCAAAGACGGCGTTCGATCTGAAGATTCCCATCGTCACCGGCACGGCGGCAAAGCATCTGCTGATCGAGAACGGTGCCGTCACCGGTGCGGTCGTATCGTCGGGCGGCCGCGAACGACGGATCGTGGCGCGGCGCGGCGTGGTGCTCGCCTGCGGCGGCTTCCCGCACGATCTCGAGCGGATCGCGCGCGCTTACCCGCATTTGGCGCAAGGCGGCGAGCATGTGTCGCCGACGCTCGAGGGCAACACCGGTGACGGCATCAAGATGGCCGAAGCCGCGGGCGCGGTGTGCGATATTCGCTTCCCCAACGCGGCGGCCTGGATGCCGGTGTCGAAAGTGCCGATGGGGCAGGGGCGCACCGGCGTCTTCCCGCATCTCGTCGATCGCTACAAGCCAGGCGTCATCGCGGTAAACCGCCGCGGCCTGCGATTCGCCAATGAGTCGAATTCCTATCACGACACCGGGGCGGCGATGATCGCCGATCACGCTGGCGAGCGCGAGACCACCGCCTGGTTGATCTGCGATCACGCGACCATCCGCAAATACGGTCTCGGCTATGCCAAGCCGGCGCCGGTGCCGATCGGCATCTATCTGCGCAACGGCTATCTGCAATCCGCATCGAGCCTGCGCGATCTCGCGGCGAAAATCGGCGTCGATTTCGGCGGCCTGCACCGCACTGTGTCGGACTACAATATCGGCGCGGCGGCTGGCGAGGATCGCCAGTTTGGTCGCGGCACTACCGCCTTCAATCGCTTTCTCGGCGATCCCGAGCACAAGCCCAATCCCAATGTCGCGCCGATCGGCAAGGGCCCTTATTACGCGCTGCAGATTTTTATGGGCGATCTCGGCACTTTCGATGGCTTGACCACCGATACCGTGGGGCGCGTGTTGACGCGGGCGTCGCAGCCGATCCCGGGGCTTTATGCCGTGGGCAATGACCGCGCCAGCATCATGGGCGGCAACTATCCTGGCGCCGGCATCACGCTCGGGCCGATCATGACCTTCGGCTACATCACCGGGCGTCATCTTGCTGGACACGACGACGCGGCAAGCGCGGCGTGAGTGTTTCGACCAATCAATAAATCAAAATCCAATTTGGAGGGAACTACATGACCATCGATCGACGCACATTTGTCGCCGGAACGCTCGCCGCCGCGACTCTGGCCCCGTTGTCGCGGGTCCGCGCGCAGGGTGCCGCCAAGCCGATCAAGATCGGTGTCATCACCGATATGTCCGGCGTCTATCGTGACGTCTCGGGGCCGACCACGGTGGCCTGTGTCGAGCAGGCGATCGCCGAGTTCAAGAGCAGCAATCCCGATATCAAGGTCGAACTTCTGGTGGCCGATCATCAGAACAAGGCCGATGTCGGCCTCGGCATCATCCGCAAATGGTTCGATCAGGATGGCGTCGACATGATCCAGAATGTCGGCAACAGCTCGATCGCGCTCGGCGCCAAATATCTGATCGAGGGCCAGAACAAGGTCGCGATGATTACCACCGCGGGCAGCTCCGATCTGACCGGCAAGGGCTGCAGCCGCAACCAGGTGCACTGGTCGTGGGACTCCTGGTGCCTGTCGCATTCCACCGCGACTTCGGTGGTGCGCACCGGCGGCAAGAAGTGGTTCTTCATCACCGCGGATTACGCCTTCGGTCATGCAGCGGAAGCAGATGCGACCAAGTTCATCAAGGCCGCCGGCGGCACGGTGTTAGGTGCGGTGCGCTATCCGTTCGGCTCAACCACCGATTTCTCGTCCTTCCTGCTGCAGGCGCAATCGAGCGGCGCCGAGGTGATCGGCTTTGCCAATTCCGGCAGCGAACTGATCTCGGCGCTGAAGCAGGCGCAGGAATTCGGCCTCGACGCCAATGGCACGCGAATGGCGGCGATGATCGGCTATATCACTGATGTGGTCGCCATGGGTTTGCCAACGGCCAAGGGGCTCTCGCTCACCGAGACGTTCTACTGGGATCTCAACGACCGCACCCGCGCCTTCATGGAGCGCGTGAGGCCGCGGCTGGCGAAGAACACCTTTCCGAATATGAGCCAGGCCGGCGACTACGCCTGTGTCACGCATTACCTGAAGGCGGTGAAGGAACTCGGCGTCGAGCGCGCGCGGGCAGGCCGCGATGTCGTCGACCTCATGAAGAAGATGCCGACCGATGACGACTGCTTCGGGCAGGGCAAAATCCGCGAGGACGGCCGCAAGATCCATCCGGCCTATCTGTTCCAGGTCAAGCGCCCGGAGGAGAGCAAAGGACCGGGCGATGTTTTCAAGCTGGTCTCGACCCTGCCGACCGAAGAAGCCTTCCGACCGATCGAAGACGGCGGCTGCCCTTATCTGAAGGCGTGAGGTGAAATGCGATGACGTTTGACGCTCCGATTGTCGATCTCCGCACCTATACGATCCAGCTGCGCAAGATGGCGGAATTCATCGACGTGTTCGATCGCCTCGCGATGCCCGTGCAGCTGAAATATCTCGGGCGTCCGCTCGGCATGTATACCAGCGCCGTCGGGCCGCTGAACCAGGTGGTCCATCTTTGGGGTTTCCCGGATATGGGCGAATTCGAGCGGTGCCATGCCGAGCGCGACAAGGATCCGGACTGGCCCGCTTATCTTAAAGCCTCCGGACATCTGATCACAGCGCAGGAAAACCGGCTGATCCGCCGAGTGGATCTGCCGTCGCTGAAGTGAGGATGATGATGAACTGGATCGATCTGAGCGGCCAGCCGGCGGTCGTGACCGGCGCCGGTGGCGGCATCGGCCGCGGCATTGCCGCGGGCCTTGCTGCCGTTGGAGCCCATGCGGTGCTGATGGACCTGCAGGACCAGAGCGCAGCGGTCGACGCGATCGTGGCCGCGGGCGGCCGCGCCACGGCGATCCGCTGCGATGTCACCAATGACGAGAGCGTGCGCGAGGCGCAGCGCATGATTACCGAAAAATTCGGATCTCCCACCATCCTGGTTAACAATGCTGGCACCATGCGGGCCGGGCATCTGGCCACGCTGTCCATCGCGGACTGGGACGCCATTATGGCCCTGAACCTGACCGCTTATCTGCGCTGCGCCCAGGTGTTTGGCGAACCGATGCGGAAGGCCGGCAACGGCGCTCTTGTGCATGTGGCGTCGATCGCGGCCCATGCGCCGCAAAGCTATAGCGGCGCCTATAGCGCCAGCAAGGCGGCTATCGTGATGCTGTCGCGGCAGTTGGCGGATGAATGGGGGCCGCATGGCGTGCGCAGCAACGTGGTCAGCCCCGGCCTCATCGAGACGCCGATGACACGCGGCATCTATGACACCGCCGGCGTCCGCGAGGCGCGGACGGCGCTGGTGCCGCGGCGGCGTGTTGGCCAGCCCGAGGATATCGCCAATGCCGTGGTGTTCCTGGCCAGCAACCGTGCCGATTACATCAATGGCGAGAACATCGTTGTGGATGGGGGATTGTCCCACGTCCTCATGGGCATGGTGCCGCGGCCGGGCTTCGACCGCAATGCGAATGGGGAGTCGAAAGCATGAGCGGGGATCAACCGGTCGTCGCGGTGACGGGCGCGGGTGACGGGATCGGCTGGGCCACGGCCACTGCTTTCGCACAGAGCGGCTATGCCGTCTGCCTGATCGATATCGATGCAGCGAAAGTGGCGGAGCGGGCGCGCGAACTCGGCAGCATGAATCTGGCACTGGGCTGCGACGTGGCGAGCGAAGTGGATGTCCGCCGGGTGTTCGGGGGGATCGAGGCACGGTTCGGACGGCTCGATGCGCTGGTAAACAATGCGGGCATCGGCAGCCCGCATCTGCCGACCACCGAACAGACGCTCGAAAGTTTCTATAAGGTGCTAAGCATCCATCTCGGTGGCACGTTCCTCTGCGCACGCGAGGCGCATCCGCTCCTGAAGGCGGGCGGCGCGGGCGCGATCGTCAATATCAGTTCGATCGCCGGCGTCACGGGGCTGCCGCGGCGCAACGCTTATGGCGCCGCCAAAGCAGGCATCGCGATGATGACGAGATCATTGGCCTGCGAATGGGCCGCCGACGGCATCCGCGTCAATGCCGTTGCACCCGGCTTTGTCGCGACCGCGCTGGTGAAAAAGCTCGAGGCAGACGGTTTTGTCGACGGGCCGCGGCTGCAGCGGCGCATCCCGATGGCGCGACTTGCCGATCCCGCGGAGATCGCCCAGGCGATCCAGTTCCTGGCCTCGAAAGCCGCGAGCTACATCACCGGCACGGTGCTGTCGGTGGATGGCGGATGGGCCGCCTTCGGCGATGCGGGTGACGCATCGTCACCCACGTGACCTCATGATCGGGACACCGAATTTGCGTACACAGATTGTCATTATCGGCAGCGGACCGGCGGGTCTTCTGCTCGGTCAGTTGCTTCATCACTACGGTATCGACAACATTATTGTCGAACGGCAGGACCGCGACTACATCCTCGGTCGCATTCGCGCGGGCGTGCTTGAGCAGGGCACCGTGAAACTGCTGGAGCAGGTTGGGGTGGGGCAGCGCCTGCATCGGGAGGCGCTGATCCATTCCGGCATCTATCTCACATTTGCCGGGCAGCGCCATACCATCGACTTCAAGGTAGCGACCGGCGGCCGCACGGTTGCGGTCTATGGCCAGACCGAAGTCACCCAAGACCTGATGGATGCTCGCGCTGCGGCTGGGCTGCGGACGATCTATCATGCAAAGGATGTCAAGCCGAACGGGATCGATGGCGCGTCTCCGATTGTGAGCTTCGTCCAAGAGGGACGCGAGGTGACCATCGATTGCGATTTTATTGCCGGCTGTGATGGTTTCCACGGCGTTAGCCGGCAATGCATCCCTTCCTCGGCCATCCAGACTTTCGAGCGCGTCTATCCGTTCGGATGGCTGGGGCTGCTGTCTGATACGCCGCCGGTGGCGGAGGAGCTGATCTATACGCGGCACGAACGCGGCTTTGCGCTGTGCTCGATGCGTTCAATGACGCGCAGCCGCTACTATCTGCAATGCAGTCTCGATGAGCGCGTCGAGGACTGGTCGGATGCGCAGTTCTGGGACGAGCTCAGATGCCGCCTCGATCCGGAGGCGCGCGACAGCCTGGTGACCGGCCCGTCGCTGGAAAAGAGCATCGCACCGCTGCGAAGTTTCGTCGCCGAGCCGATGCGGTTCGGGAGACTGTTCCTGGCCGGCGACGCCGCGCATATCGTGCCGCCGACCGGCGCCAAGGGGCTCAATCTGGCGGCCAGCGATGTGCATTATCTCTCTCAGGCGCTGCGCGAATATTATGCCGAAAAGTCGTCGGCAGGCCTGGATGGCTATTCGCAGCGTGCATTGGCGCGAGTTTGGAAAGCGGAACGCTTTTCCTGGTGGATGACATCGATGCTGCATCGGATGTCCGCCGACGATGGTTTTGCGGAGCGGCTGCAGCTTGCGGAGCTCGATTATTTGATCCATTCGAAGGCGGCAACAACCTCGCTCGCCGAGAATTATGTTGGACTTCCCTTTTAATCAGTAACGCCATGCGGCCGTTAAACACCTACGTTTCGGAGGTCTCGAATCTAAGTGTCTAAAAATGGATGGTGTTAGTTAGTCGTCTGAAACAGGCGCCACGCGTACACCTAGCCGATGATATTGAGTAGGCGCACGATGACGCTTATTCAAATTTCGCTTACACTGAATTATGGTTTCGGCGTCGGTTTGGCCTCACTGAACTACGTAATTTGCGCGCCGATCTAACTAAGTCGATCGCTGATGGGCGTGGATCCGATCATGGTCGTTCTTGCAGCATTACCATGGGCCTGGTCGTTACCCGCTCAACTCTCGGCACCAGTGAGGGACTGACCACTTATTTTGGCGACCCAATGCGGCGGATATCGTCTTCTTTGCAAAAATGGAACTGGTGTTTCTCGTGACCTTCGGGCCCGGAGAGGCTGACAAGCATGATATGACGACAATCGTGCACTCGCATCAGCCGAACGCATATTATGCGCGGCACCAATGACAAGATGATCGTAATTATGATTGTTTTGACCGCTATGCCATTCGCGGAGCTGTAACCTTTCTTTGCAATACGAACGCTGCGCTTTGCGCTGTTCGCCGGCACCTCCGAGTTGAAGCTCGGCAGTGTGTCTGCTTTTTGCTCTTTGACAGTAAGATGCTCATGGGCACCGCAGTGCCATATCACGAACCAAATAATCTATAAGCGCACGTTGATGCAGTAGCGGTTGATTCACGTATGGCGCTGGATGCAAAACGGGGCGCTTTGTAGATCATGTGCCACTAGAGATTGGGATGGACGTAGCCTCATAGTCTTAAGGAATGCGCTCGACACTCCCAACTGCACTTGATCGCGTAGATTCGTGCTGCGGATAATCTTGATTCGCCTAGTCGAAAAAGGGCCGCGAATGGGGCCAAAGTCGAGGGAAAAGTTGCGCCGACGAGTCTCATGCTTGGCGGGAAAATTCAAAGGTTGCGCTCTCAACATTACATTTCGTTCCAGCAGCATTCTAGAGGCGCTGCCGCTAGTCAGATTTGACCTTTCTCTCTTCAATGACCTTACGCCACTCCGGAATTTCTGCTGAGATAATTTTTTCAAAATCTGATGGCGTGCCCCAAGCTGCTTCAACTCCGTACGTGAGGAAACGTTCTTTCAACTGTTGGTTCGCTAACACGTCTTTGAGCGCTTTGTTAAGTTTCTCGATTACAGGTGCGGGAGTCCCTACTGGCGCTAGAATACCGAACCAGATATTGACTGTGAAGCCCTTCAGGGTATCGCTTATCTGCGGAGATCCTGGCGCGACTGCCGAAGCGCTGTCAGACGAAGTTGCAAGAAGCTTCACTTTACCTAATCGAACATACTCATTCATAGTGTCCGAAGCAGTGCTCAAAAGCATATCCACCTCGCCTGCAAAAACCGCTAACGAAGTAGGTGCTTGCCCTTTGTAAGGTACATGAATCATTTTAAGGTCGGCTTGAGAAAGAAAGCGCTCAGTGCTTAGGTGTCCAAGAGAGCCAGGGCCTGCGCTGGCGTATAGCATTTGCTGCGTTTGCGCCTTACTGTATTTGATCAGCTCGGAGATGCTATTTGCAGGAATTTTTCCATTAACGAAAAGTAACAAGGGAGCTTTCGATACGAGGGAGACTGGCGCGTAGCTTTTCAACGGATCAAACTTAATGTCTTTTTGCAGTAGGGGGGCGATTGATATCGGACCGTTGTTTGCGAACAGCAATGTATAACCGTCTGGATCGGCTCTGGCTGCCTCGATAGAACCGGTCGTTCCAGCGGCGCCCCCACGATTATCTATGATAAGAGATTGGCCTAATGCTTTTGCGAGCGGCTCTTGAAGCGCGCGCGCCATAATGTCTGTCGATCCGCCTGCGGGGTAGGGAACAATTAGTCGGATGGGACGATTTGGATACTCGCCCGAAACAGCGGCGTTTGTCGACAATGCAAGCAGTGCAGCGGCTAAATATATGTAGCGCATAACGATGGTTCCTCCTCCGAGTGCTCTTCCGTGTCCAGATCCCGACGTTCTGCTGGCGTGGATTGATATTTAATTATACACCACGCACAGGCTGGTCGAGTCTAAATGGTACGACCAAAGAATGGAAGGATGTTTCGCTTCATTCGGTACAATTTCGTCCGATCCGGGAGGGTATCTGCGTCATCGTCCTTGCGGCCAATGCGAGCACACCAAAAACTGCTGTCATCCCAATCGTGGGCGTGAAGGCGTCGAGGCTTTGACTGATAACGGTCCATAGATCGCCGTTGGTGCAGGCAGTAGCATTGCGCTGGAGCGCCTTAAGATTGGAGAGAGTGTTGTCGATCGAATTCAAGTCGGGGCAACAGGGAGGAGGAGCTGGAGCGGCGCCCCGGCCGCGTCAATCTTTCAGGCGACGACGCCCTTGTGGGCCGGTGGGTTGTCCAGGATCGTGAGGTCGCCAAGAGGCGAGCGGCGGGACCAGAACTTGCTCGACGAAGCTGAAGGACAGGCCCCGTTCATCGGGCCATTAGCACCACCCGGGCGGTTACGCCGTTGACCGCCAGTGTGCCTACGAAGGTCGTTGTTCTCCAGTGGCAGTTCAGAATCGAAGCCGGCAGCCGCTGGCTGCGATGAGCCGCTCGTTTGGGGCGCTTAAGTAAAGGCAACCGTTCAGTCGATGAAGACCATCCGCTCGGGTCCCGGTCGAGTTGGCTTTCGAAGCAGCGCGGCACCGCATCAGGACGTGGGACGATACTGCTCCGCCGCGTGCCCGGACTTTTTCAGCATAATCTCCCGGCGCGCGAAGAAACGACACAGTGCCGAAGTCGCTACCGGCAACCCATTGCTGCGCAAAACGATCGCGACACTCAGGTCAGGTTGATGTCCACATGCTTGTTAATCGCCTCCACGATCACCGGCCAACATGCTTTGATCTACTTTGACCGCTGTTCGCGCCGCCTTCCTAGGCAGCGTGTCGCCAGTCACCGCACCAGGGCCGTCCGGTGGATGGCGCTGAAGATGCTCGCCCCGAACTGCTCCGCCGCCTTCAGGCCCGCGGACATTCGATCCGGGAATAAGGGGCCGAGCGATAACTGCCCCCCCCCGACCAAAGGTTGCCGGGTCGTCTAATAGTTCCTACCGAAGCGGGCGCCATTGAACGATGATTGTGTAGATGACACCCACTCGCTCACATTGAGGTGCCAAAATGTTGCTGATAGCAACTTAGAGGGGAGCATCCACAATGCATCCTACCATCATCGGCCTTCATCTCGTCAAACACGTATTTCAAGCGCATGGCGTTAATGCCGCAGGCGCAGTCGTTCTTCTTAAGAAGCTCCGCCTTCCGGAATTGATTGCGTCCTCCAACAAGCTCAACCTCTTGTGTCGTCGGCATCGAAGCACGCGGAAAGGCTCATTACTAGGGCGCGAATTGACGGCCTCTGGCCACCAAGTCAAGCTGATGCCAGCGGCTCACGTGAAACCCCATGTTAAGCGTGGGAAGAACGGTGAGTTGAACGCCGAGGCGGTCTGCAAAGCCGTTAATCGGCCGACGATACTTTGCGCCGATCAAGAGCGCCGAGCAACAATCGATCCTGATGTTACATCGCACCCGAGACCCGCTCGTGCGACAGCCTCGATGCTGGTGAACTCGCTGCTTAGACAACTTGCTAAATTTGGGCTGGTTGCACCTATAAGGAGTCTGGCGAGTTCCGGAGCGCAAAACTCTCTGGCACGGGAGAGCGAACTTCTGGAGCCGGCTCGCGCTCGCGTCGAACTCATCTTGATGAAGATCGATGATCTGCAGTCGAAGATAGAAGCGATCGAGCGGACCAGTCATCGCGCCAATGGACTGAGCCTGCGTCTTGCGAGCATCCCCGGAGTTGGGATCATCAAGGCGACCACGCTTGTCGCGAATGCAGGCGCCTTCAAGTCGGGACGTCAATTCGCGGCCTGGATTGGTGCCGCGACAGAACGAGAGTGGTGGCAAGATGGCAATGGGCGAGTTCTCCAAAAGAGGAGAATCATATTTGCGGCGGTCGCTCGTCCTCAGCGCGACCACAGTAATGCGCCACGTGCGTAATAAGCCCGTACTTGCAGGATGGGTCAACGCGCTACTATTCCGGCGACGCGGGTCGTAACAGTCGCTGTCACCAACAAACTCGCCCGTATCGTCTGGGCGATCATGGAGCGCGGCAGCACATTCAGAGAGCGGCCGTTCGGCATCGCTCGTCGCAAGCTGGCTTGGCAAGATGTGAGATTGCAAGCGCCCCTGTGCAGAACGAATTCTGAGGTTGGCAAGGGCAACGATGACGCAATGGCATTCGGCCGACGAACCGAGGATCGGAACATCCCGAAACTTTGCACGGACCTCGGGTCCGTCAACGATGATTGGGATCGACTTCAGCGAACAACCATCAAGGCCATGCGGTGAAGCAAGACCGCAAGTAGAGGCCGGACAGATGATCGCGAAGACCAACTGCCGCAACGTTAAAAAGGTTTTGCTATGAGAGTGTCATCCACAGTGATGGCGTGGATGGCGTCCGCTAATGGCATCTGATGTGCCAAAGTGAGTCGTTATCGGATTCACTGAAAGGAAGCTATCCACGATGTCCATTATAACAGTCGGTCTTGATCTTGCAAAACATGTTTTCCAGGTTTATGCGGTAGACGAGACCGGCAAGGCAATCATCCGGAAGAAGCTTCGCCGTTCGGAGGTGCTGGAATTCTTCCAGTCGCTCTCGCCGTGCCTGATCGGCATGGAAGCTTGTGGAACAGCTCATCACTGGGCACGCGAATTGATTAAGCTCGGGCACTATCCGGCTGATGCCGGCAGGTTATGTCAGGCCGTACGTCAAGCGAGGCAAGAACGACGCCCTCGATGCGGAGGCAATCTGCGAGGCGGTCACGCGACCGACCATGCGCTTTGTGGACGTGAAAAGCGTCGAGCAGCAGTCGGGTTTGATGCTCCATCGGACGCGCGAATTGTTCGTTCGTCAGCGAACCATGCTGGTAAATTCCTTGCGTGGCCAACTCAGCGAGTTCGGTTTGATTGCGCCGAAGGGCGTTTGGGGGCATTCCGGAACTCCACGCTCTCGCACAGGGCGCCAGCCGGGCTGAACTTCCCGACGCAATTCGTGGCTGTGTCGAGTTGATGATGGGTCAGATCGATGAGTTGCAGACGCGCATTCAAGCCATCGAGAAGACGATCCGCGACGAACTTCGGGTCAGCGATGTCGGTCAACGGCTGAAGATGATACCGGGCATTGGCGTAATTACGGCGTCCGCGCTTACTGCCACCATCGGGGACATCAAGGCGTTCAAATCGGGCCGACACCTGGCGGCCTGGATCGGCCTTGTACCACGACAGTCCGGATCCGGCGGCAAAGTCTACGGGAAGATCTCCAAGAAAGGAGATGCCTATCTGCGCAAGCTCCTTGTGCTCGGAGCGACCGCGGTGATCCGCTACTGTCGCAACAAGCCCGAACTTGTCGGGTGGATCAACGGGTTGTTGCAGCGACGTCCTGCACGCGTCGTCACAGTTGCTGTGGCCAACAAAATGGCGCGCATCGCGTGAGCCATCATGAGCCGCGGCGAGAGCTTCCGCCAAGCGGCCTCCGTGATTGCTTGACGCAGGCTCGGACATGAGAGCGCAGAAATCAGAACATGAAAAGATCCTGCTGTGCAATAGATTTACAGAATTGGTGAGAGCGACGACGATGTAATGGCAATCGGTCGAGACCGAGGATCGGAAAAAACCGTACCTGTGCATGCGCATCAAGCGCGCCACAGTGGCTGGTTTCTGATCTGCGGACTACCTTAGGGCCCGCGGACAATTTGATCCGCTTCTATGAGGCCGGAGCGATGACCGCACCCCGACCAAAAGTTGCCAAGACGTCGAAAAAGTTCTTGCCAAGCGGGCGCCATCCAGCGATGATTGTGTGGATGACACCCACTCCACGGCATCGATGTGCCAGAATGTTGCTGATAGCAACTAAGAGGGGAGCCATCCACAATGCATTCTACCATAATCGGACTTGATCTCGCCAAGCATGTCTTTCAGGCGCATGGCGTCGATGCTGCAGGCGCAGTCTTTCTTCGGAAGAAGCTCCGCCGCTCGGAATTGATTGCGTTCTTCACCAAGCTTCCTCCTTGTGTCGTCGGCATCGAAGCGTGCGGAACGGCCCATTATTGGGGCCGCGAACTGACCGCCCTGGGCCATCAAGTCAAGCTGATGCCGGCGGCATACGTCAAACCCTATGTTAAGCGCGGCAAGAACGACGAGGTCGATGCTGAGGCCATCTGCGAAGCCGTTACGAGACCGACGATGCGGTTTGTAGCGATCAAGAGCGCCGAGCAGCAATCGATCCTTATGCTACATCGTACCCGGGACCTGTTCGTGCGACAGCGCACCATGATGGTCAACTCGCTGCGCGGCCAGCTTGCCGAATTTGGCCTGGTCGCTCCCAAAGGAGTATGGCGTATTCCAGAGTTGGAGGCTCTTGCTCAGGACGGCGAGCTTCCGGAACCGGCGCGAGCCTGCGCCGAACTCATCCTGATGCAGATCGAAGACCTGCAGTCGAAAATCAAAGCCATTGACCGGACGATTCTTACTCGCCATCGCGCCAATGAACTGAGCTTGCGGCTCGCTACCATCCCTGGAGTTGGGATCATCACAGCGACCGCGTTGGTGGCAACCGTCGCGAACGCCAGCGCCTTCAAATCGGGGCGTCACTTTGCGGCCTGGATAGGATTGGTCCCGCGGCAGAATGGCAGCGGTGGCAAGATGTCATTGGGAGGGATCTCCAAGAAAGGAGAGCCATATCTGCGGCGCCTGCTCGTTCTCGGTGCAACCGCAGTCGTCCGCTACGTCCGCAACAAACCCGAACTAGCTGGGTGGGTCAACGCGTGTTCGTCGTCAGATAATTTGAGACCGCTCAGGCATTTCGAGAAGGGAGGATCTGGCTCATCTAGGGTTAAAGTTTAAGCGGCTTGCAATCGATGCTGCAAGCGGCGGTTTGCAATGGTTTCACGTTTGATGCGCGCAC
>WPCJ01277983.1_pt1 | contig 87129 bp, 87 predicted proteins | sample 5399831 | NCBI WGS metagenome assembly WPCJ01 (sample SAMN12869470, study PRJNA574797) | sludge metagenome | isolation source: wastewater treatment of pH10 | place: China:Beijing | collected 2019-05-20
CGGCGTCATGGTGCGCATGCGCCCCTTCCTCGGACAACTCGGCACGACCCCGTCATGCCAGATGCCGGATTCGCACAATGCCGGTGATTTCGGCTCTTTCCTTGTCGGCGCCCCGCACCCCTACGCCCTGACCGCCGAACAGCTCGCAGAACACAAGACCGATGGCCACATGGATATCGACGCCGTGCGGCCGGGCGCCATACTGATCGCGCCGGTCAAGGTGAAGGGAGCAGGCGTCTACATGGGCGACATGCACGCCGCCCAGGGCGACGGCGAGATCGCCGGCCACACAATGGATGTTGCGGGTAGCGTCACCCTGCAGGTTGAGGTAGTGAAGAACATTCCCATAGACGGTCCGGTCCTGTTCCCCCTGCTCGAAGACCTTCCACCGTTGGCGCGTCCGTTCAGCGCCGATGAACGCGTCCGGGCTGAGCGGCTGGCTCATTCGTGGGGCATGGATCGCCTTGAAGAGCTGGCGCCCATCTCGATCATCGGAACTGCCGCCAACATGAATGCGGCTATCGACAACGGACTTGCGCGGGCGGCAAAGCTTCTCGGCATGACAGTTCCGGAGGTGCGCAATCGAGCCACGATAAACGGCGCGATCGAGATCGGCCGCGCACCGGGCGTCATCCAGGTGACCTTCCTCGCGCCGATGGACCAGCTCGACGCCGCAGGTTTGGGTGACTATGCGCGCGAACAATACAACTTGTGAGCGCCATACACGGTCTTAAGGCGAGTTCTCAGAAGCACGCTCCCTCAGATCACTATGCCGAACAGGCTGCCGATTCCCGCTGTAATCGCCATGGCCATCGCGCCCCAGAAGGTCACGCGCACCACCGCCTTTCCTATTTTCGCACCACCGACGCGTGCGCCAACCGCGCCGAGCAGTGCCAGGAACAGGACAGATGCTATTGATACACCTGCGACGATCATGGAATGCGGTATCAGGACAGCGGTAAACAACGGCAGCGCGGCACCAGCCGCGAAGGTGGCTGCCGACGTGAATGCTGCCTGGATCGGCCGCGCCGTCGTCACCTCGGACATGCCAAGTTCGTCGCGCGCATGCGCGTGCAGCGCATCCCTGGCCATGAGTTGGTCGGCCACCTGACGGGCGAGCGCCTGATCGAGGCCACGCTCCATGTAGATTTGCGCCAGTTCCTCGCGCTCGAAATCCGGCTGGCTTGCAAGCTCCTGCCTTTCGCGGGCAAGATCGGCCTGCTCGGTATCGGATTGGGAACTGACCGAGACATATTCGCCAGCGGCCATGGACATGGCGCCGGCAACCAGGCCGGCAACGCCGGCGACGAGCACTTCGGACGTCGAGGCAGAGGCCGCCGCGACGCCGACGATCAGACTGGCGGTCGAGACGATCCCGTCATTCGCGCCGAGAACCGCCGCTCGCAGCCAGCCGATGCGAACGACCATATGGGTCTCCGGATGCAGATGCGCGTGCACCAAAGCCTCCCTGCGATGTTGCCATGCCTTGCCGATCCATTCCCGCCGCCATGACATCCTTCGGGCCAACGATGGTTGGCCGCGCCCGCGAACGGAAGCCCCCTGTTCAGCGCAGGCTCATGCGCTGGAGCGTTCCGTCGCGCAGCACGAACTGGTGCCAGATGGCCATCAGCGCGTGCAGACCGGCAAGGATCAGGATGAATGTGCCGGCATTTTCGTGCAGATCGGCGATCAGGCCGGGGCGTCCCTGGACCGCTGCGGTGAGTGCCGGAAGCTCGATGTCGAGAAAGGAAACCGGCACTCCCATGCGCGATGCAGCGTACCAGCCGGTTATCGGTAGGCCGACCATGAGTAGATAGAGCAGGCCGTGGCCAGCCTTTGCGGCGGTTGCGAGCCATCCGCGTCCGCCATTCGCCTCAGGTGCGGCACCGGCCAGCCGCAGGATCAGGCGCGGCACGATGAGGGCCAGCACCGCCAGCCCCAGCGTGAAATGCAGCAAGGGTGGATCCTGGATCACTTCGCGGCCGCCCTCTGCCGTCAGCCAAGCGCCGAGTACCAGAAGGGCGGTCAGCCAGTGAATGATGATCATGGTTTTCGAATAACGGAGGGAATTGCTCGGCATGGTTGGCTTTTCCTGCGGTGGAAAGGGTTGGGTGTGCCGGGCCGGCACCGGCCCGGCCTGTCGGTCATGTCGCCTTACTTCACGACGCTGGTCGGCAGCTTCCCCGCCCCGAACAGCTTGTTCGAGGGATGTGGCGTACCCGAAGCACCGCCCGTGCCGGGATCGGAAGATTGCCGCCGTTCGCTCAATCCGTCGTCGTCATGCCGGTCCTTGCGCTTCATCTTGACGATCGACAGGGTCTGCGGGTCGATTTTCGCCTTGAATGCATTTCCAGCGTCGTCAAGACCCCTGACCTCATAGCAACCGTCATCGATCTTGATCCGGCTCACCTGCCAGCCGCGTGCCCTGGCCATGCTTTCGACTGCTTCGCGCGGTTGCCACTGGCTCATGGGGACATGGCAGTCGCCATCGGCCAGCGCCACGCCGGACCCGGCCACGACAAGAAGGGCTGCGGCTATCCACATCGGCTTCGCCATGTCATTTGTCCTGTGTCAGTGATTGCCTGCGCAAAAGATGACATTCATTCCTGACGAATAGCTGAAGCGGCACGAACCCGTCCGTCAGCAGGCTGACAGGTTCGCAAGGCAAGAGGCGAGCGACGAGCAGGAATGACAAATGCGAATCCTCCTGGTGGAAGACGACACGATCCTCGGCGCGGCGGTGCGTGACCACATCGCAGCCGACAGTCATACGGTCGACTGGGTCGCCCGCCTCGACGCTGCAATAGACCATCTGGACAGCGCCCCCTACGATCTCGTCCTTCTCGACCTCATGCTTCCCGATGGGCAAGGCATCGCCTTTCTGCGCGATCTGCGCCGCAAAGGCAGCGTAACGCCAGTCATCATCCTGACGGCCCTGGATCAGATTTCGGACCGCATCAACGGACTCAATGCTGGAGCGGATGATTACCTGACCAAGCCCTTCGATCTGTCCGAACTGTCGGCGCGGCTGAACGCGGTGGCACGCCGTTATAGCGGTAATCCCAACCCCCTCGTCAGGCTCGGGGATCTTCAGGTCGATCTTGCCGCCAAGACCGTCATACGCAATGGCCGCCCCATTGATCTGACGGCGCGCGAGTGGGCGCTGTTCGAGGCTTTCGTCCAGCGCCCCGGCCAAGTGATTTCGAAGACGCAGCTGGAAGAGCGGCTTTATACCTTCGGCGCCGAGGTGGAGAGCAACACGATCGAGGTCCATGTCAGCCGTCTGCGCAAGAAATTGGGGCATTCGGTCGTCGATACGGTGCGCGGGATCGGATATCGGCTGGGCGACGCTCGATGATTGCGCCCCGAAGCCTGCAATGGCGTCTGTCGCTCTGGCTGGGCCTGGGCATGACCCTGCTCTGGGTGGCGGCGGCCGCGGTGACCGCCCAAAAGCTGCGCCACGAGATGGACGAGGTCTTCGACAGCGCTCTCGAGGAAACTGGCCAGCGTCTCCTGCCACTGGCCGTTCGCGACGTCATCGGACGGGACAGCGACGACGAACCCAACCAGAGCGTCGCGACGATGCGTGAGCACGATGAATACTTCACCTATGTGGTGCGGAACGCCCAAGACCAGGTGCTGCTGCGCTCGCACAAGGCCGATCTGTCCGTCTTTCCGCCGTTCACCGGCATGGGGTTCGCGAATACTCCCACTCACCGCATCTATTCCGACGCGGCACTTCAGGGTACGGTCACCATTTCCGTCGCCGAGCCGCTGGCGCGGCGACGCGCGGTGGCGTGGCAGACGTTGATCGCACTGGCGCTTCCGCTTGGCCTGCTCGTTCCTGTCAGCCTGATCGGTGTGTGGGTCATCGTGCGTCTGTCGATGGCGCCGCTCCGGCGCTTCCGCTCGGACATCGAGGTTCGGGGTGCAGGCGATCTGACACCCATTTCCGCGGAAGGCCTGCCTTCGGAGATCAGGCCCAACGCGCTGGCTGTAAACCGCTTGCTGGAGCGTCTCAGACGCACGCTGGAGGCCGAGCGCAGCTTCACCGCCAATTCCGCGCATGAACTGCGTACACCGGTGGCAGCGGCACTTGCGCAGACGCAGAGGCTGATCATCGAAACATCGGACAAGGCCGCGCGCGACCGCGCCCACGAAATCGAGACGGCCTTGCACCGGCTTTCCAGACTGTCGGAAAAGCTGATGCAACTGGCGAGAGCCGAAGGAGCGCGGCTTCGGACAACGGAGCCGACCGACCTCGCCGCCATCCTGCAGATGCTCGTAGGCGAAATGGCGGGAACCGCCGGTGGCGCTGACCGTATCAGGTTGACGCTGCCCCATGGCCCCATGCTGTCGCGGATCGATCCCGATGCCTTCGCGATCATGGCGCGCAATCTGATCGAGAACGCGCTGAAGCACGGTTGTCGGCAAGAGCCGGTGCGTGTGGCGCTGTCGGCGGACGGCGTGCTGTGCGTCGCCAATGCCGGACCGGCCATAGCGCCGGATCTGCTTGCCCGCCTGTCCGAGCCGTTCGAACGGGGCCGGGCAAAGGCGGATGGCGCCGGACTCGGATTGGCTATCGCCAAGGCCATCGCCGCCGGCACCGGCGGTAGAATCGAGCTGCTGTCACCACGGCAGGGGCGTCAGGACGGCTTCGAAGCCCGGTTCTTCATCGGCGGATGACGGTGTGATCTGCCGCGACAAATGTGCGAAGATAATGCCGACCGGGGCCTGCCGTGCAACGCTTTCAGCATTTCCACTACGTTGGAGCATCCGGGCGCTGGGGCGCGCGCGCCCCGTGATCGAGGCGCTGATGGCGCTTCAGCCGGAAACGGCGCTGCGTAAGCGCACGGACGGTAGGGTCGAAGAGGTTCCGGCGGCCGAACTTGCCTTCGGCGATGTGGTGGTGTTGCGCCCCGGCGCACGGGTACTTACCGACGGCGTGATCATGATCGGGCGCGGCGGCAGAACAAGCGTGCATTCCCAGTACGCTTACCATCAATTCCCTATTTGCCGGTGCCGCTGGTTCGGAATGGCGATGGAGCCGTGATCTTTCTGCAGCTAACTTGAACTACCCGGTCACACCACCAAGGTTGCGCTCTGGTCGTGCACATTCAGGAAGGCTTTGATCTTCCTTGCCGTTGCGGTTTGCCCGTTGTCGTCACGGCAGGGAATGTCGCCGCCGAAGGTATGCTTGAAGCCTGAGGCCGTGACGAGGCAGACCGTGTTCGCCGGAACCGGCTTTGCCTGCTTGCGCAGCCATGCCACGCCGGCGCATGCGGAGAACTCGGCGTCGATGCCGTCGTAGCGGAAGAGCGCATCGCGCGCATCCGCCAATTCTTGATCCGTCACCGCCACCGCGACGCCGCCGCTCTCGCGGATCAATCCCAGTGTTCTCGTGCCGTCCTGCGGATAGCCTGTCAGGCGATCGGCTATCGCAACGGCCTTCGTCTCAACCGCATCCATCCACGGCGTCACCGCGTCCTCACCACGCTCGAATGCGCGGGCGATGGGTGCACATCCGGCGCTCTGCACCGCCACCATCGGGGGGACCGCATGGCCGGACGCGCGGATGCCGTTCGCCGTCCCTACAAGCACCGGTCCGGCGCTGACGGGCGCCACCACCATGCCTGGCGCTGACCCGAGCTGGCCGCATATCTCGTGCCCCAGCGCGCGGCATCCCCATTCGCCCCATGGCGAGGAGAAAGTGGAGTGCAGAGGGAAGTAGCCGAGTTCGTCGGCGATCCTGTCGGAGAGGGCGTAGGCCGCAGCCGGTCCCTCGCCGCCGCGCACCACCAGCCCGCCACGGGCGAGGACAGGACGGATGCGTTCATCGGGCGTCGACGCCGGCACCACGGCGACCATCGGCAGGCCGATGCGAGCGCACAACGCCGCTGCAGCCACCGCAGCGTTGCCGCTGGAAGGCACGACCACGCCGGAGCAATCCGGAGAATGCCCCGGCAACTCGCGAAGCGTCGCTCCTATGATGCGATCCTTGAACGAGCCGCTGAGGTGGCAGCCCTCATACTTGATGCGTACGCCCTCCAGGCCGGGAATGCGGGTCGAGAGCAGCGGAGACCATGCGTTTTCGGGATGCTGCCAGAAGCTCTCGGGCAAAGGATCGCCGATCTCGCGGATCGTGCCGCCGCTTCCGTAGCCGAAACGTGCCTCAGCCCGCGTCACGGTTTCGACGATAGGTGTTCCCATGCCTGTCCTCACCGTCTCGAGGATCAGAAGTACGTCTTGTATGCGCTCACGACGTTATAGTCGCCATCCACCCCGTAGAGCACATCCCATTTGTCGAAGGTCGTGCACGGATGGGAAATGTCGAGGATGACCATGTCGCCGATACGCAGCTTGCTGTCCTCGGGAATACGCATGAAGGCGTGCTGATCGGCCAGTGCGTAGATCTCATGACACTCGCCAATATGGACGGGTGCCTCGTCTCTGCCTGGTCGGAAGGTGAGGCGCGGCTTCGGGAGATGCATGTCGTAGGACAGGTCGCGCTTGCCGCCGGACAGCAGCGCCATGCCCGGCTCCGGCATGGACTGGACGTAGGTGACAACCTGCAGCGCCGGCTGCAGCCCGCCTTCGATGTCGCGTACACGCTGCGATCGCTCCTTCAGCGCGGCGAAGAAATCACTATACATGATTCCGTCATGCGCGATGTAGCAACCGGATCGGATGACCACCCGCGTCGGACGTGACAGCTTCACCTTCTGAAGACGGTCGACAACGACATCGTAATATGAGGAGCCGCCAGCCGAGAGGACGACTTCATCTCCGGTGAGAAGGCCTTTCTCGTCGAGCGACATCGCGACCGTTGCCACCGATTCGATGAGCGCGGTAACCTTGGCAAGGCTCTCCGGGGTGTTGGGTCCGAAGATACCCTCGAAACCTTCGACGCCGCGCAGTTCGAGAGCATCGGGGTAGGCAGCTATCGCGTCGATCACGGCGAAAGCCTCCTCGACGGAGCGCACGCCCGTCCGCCCCTTCTGTGCGCCGACTTCCACGAGGACGCCCAGCCTGCTGCGGAAGCCGCGCGCCCGGATATGCTCGCCGGCAATGCGCGCGCCGTCTATGGAATCGATGAGGCAGAGGAAATCGAAGCCGGGATCGGCGTCGCGCTCGCTCATGACGAAGTCGATGAAGCGCGGGTCGACGATCTGGTTGGCGAGCAGGATGCGGCTGATGCCGAAATCGCGCGCCACCTGCACCTGGTGGGGCGTGGAGAGCGTGATGGCCCATGCACCGTCATCGATTTGGCGGCGGAAGAGGTCCGGGCTCATCGTCGTCTTGCCGTGCGGCGCCAGCGAGACGTTCGCGTTGCGGCAAAACTCGCGCATCCATCGGGCATTGTTTGCGATCGCCGGCTCGTAAAGGATGGCAAGCGGCAGCGGTTGATCCTGGCGCAGAACGTTCCAGCCCCTGGCGGCGACATCCTCGATGGCGAAGGGAGCCGTGCCGCCGGGAATGCCCTTGGTGCGATGGGTGACGAGTGGATGCCTGCTGCTCATCTGCCGAATTCCTGTGCTCGCGTGCGACCGCTTATTGCGTGACGCTGAAAATGGCTTCGATCTCGACTGTCATGTTGTGGGGCAACGATCCGACGCCGATCGCGCTGCGGGCATGCGCGCCACGCTCTCCCAGCCGCTCGATGAAGTAGTCGGAACAGCCGTTGATCACGGCGGGGTGCTCTGCAAACGTGCTCACGGCGTTCACCAGGCCGAGAACCTTCATCACTTCAATCCGGTCGAGGTCGATGCCTTGCTCTTCCAGCGTCGCCAGCAACAGCTGGCCGACAAGCCGGGCATGCTGATAGGCCTCCTCGATATCCACGTCGCCGCCGACCTTGCCAGCGTGGAAGGACCCATCGGGCCGCAACGGTCCCTGGCCGGAAATGAAGATCAGGTCGCCATGGCGACGGATCAATCTGTAGGAGCCGCGAGGAGTAACAGTAGGCAGCGCTGACGAAGTCACTGCTTCAAATGTCGATGTAATCGGAGGGCACATGAATATTCGTATTCCAGGTATGTATATGCGGTATTGGGCGGCAGATGCGTCCGCTAGTGGGATTCTATGCGACGCAGGAACTGCTTCAGGCGCTCGTCGTCCGGATTATCGAGCAGCTTTTCGGGCAGTCCGTCGGCCACGATGCGACCGGCGTCCATGAACACGACGCGGTCTGCGACATTGCGGGCAAAGCCCATTTCGTGGGTGACGACCAGCATAGTCATGCCCTCACCCGCGAGAGTCCGCATGACGTCCAGCACCTCACCGACGAGTTCGGGATCGAGCGCGGACGTTGCCTCGTCGAACAGCATCACTTTCGGTTCCATGGCAAGCGCGCGTGCGATGGCAACGCGCTGCTGCTGGCCGCCGGAAAGCTCGGAAGGATAGGCGTCCCATTTCTCGGAAAGGCCGACGCGGGAAAGGAGCTTTCGCGCACGATCCTCCGCCTCCGCCTTGCCGGCCTTCAAGACGAGCCGCTGCGCGATGGTTACGTTGCGGCCCACCGTGAGGTGGGGAAACAGGTTGAACTGCTGGAACACCATGCCGACCTGTTTGCGCACCTTGCGCAGGTCGGCCGGCTTGGAGAGGTCCAGCCCGTTTATGCGGATCGTGCCGCCATCGTACGACTCAAGTCCATTGAGCAGGCGCAGGAAGGTGCTCTTGCCCGAACCGCTCGGCCCGATGATGGTGACAACCTGCCCGGCCGGAACCTCAAGGCTGACGTCATGAAGAACGCCGACATTGCCGAAGGCCTTGGAAACGCCGCTAACACTTATCATTGTCGATTATCTCCTCCTGGCGGCGGCTTAGCGTTTGCGCGCCGCAAGGCTGCGCTCGAGACGTTCGCTGAACTTCGAGATCGGGTAGCAGATGATGAAGTACAGCACACAGACGGCGAAGAAGAACTCCAGCGGATGGCCGTAGCGGAGCACGAGCTCCATGGAGCGCCGGGTCAGTTCGTTGTAGCCGATCACCGTGGCGAGGGACGTATCCTTGATCACCGAGACGTAGACGCCGATCAGCGAAGGAAGGGTGATCCGCAGCGCCTGCGGCGATATGATGTAGACGAGGCGCTGGTAGAAGCTCATGCCGAGCGCCGTGGCGGCCTCCGTCTGTCCGCGTGGCACTGCCTCGATGCCAGAGCGGAACACCTCCGCGACATAGGCGCTGGTGAAAAGCGTAAGCGCGACGAAGGCGGCCCAGAAACGCTCGATAGGCAAGCCGAGCATCGGCAGCCCGAAATAGATGAAGAAGAGCTGCATCAGCAGCGGCGTGCCGCGGAACAGCTCGATATAGGCGCGCAACAGCAGGTTGAGCGGAACGAAGCCCAGAGTACGCACTACCGCGATCGCCGCACCGACGACCGTGCCGCCAACGACTGCAGCAGCCGACAGGTAGAGCGTGACCAAAAAGCTGTCGAGCAGCAGCCAGCGCGCGTCCCAGATGATCTGAAGGTTCATCATCTACCTCGAACGCTTGGGAAAGAGCCACGCGCCGATCAGCGAAAGCGAAAGCGCGATACTGATATTGAGACCGATATAGAAGATGGCGGCGATGCTGTAGACCTCGAACGTCAGGAAGGTCTTCGTGCTGATGTTGTTCGTCGTGCCCGTCAACTCGAACACGGAAATTGCGGAAAGCAATGACGAGGCGAGCAGGATCGAGATGACGAGGTTGGAGAAGGCGGGATATGCCGCCCGCAAGGCCAGCGGCGCCGTGACGTAGACGAACGTCTGGGCCTTGCTGAAGCCGAGGGCCGTGGCGGCCTCGCGGTTTCCCTTCTGCACCGCATTTGCCCCTCCCCGGAAAATCTCCGCGAGATATGCGCCCGCGTTGAGGCCGAGGCCGACGATGCCCGCCGTCACGGCAGACAACCGTATGCCGCCGCTGGGCAGGCCGAAGAAGATGATGAATATCTGAAGCAGCGCGGGAGTGTTGCGCAGCACTTCGACATAGACGCCGGAGAGGAAACGCAAGACCCAGAAGCGGCTGATCCTTCCGCCGGCAACCACGATCCCGATGGCAATGCCGAAAAGCACCGCGGAGACGGTGATGAACAGCGTCAGTTCCGCGCCTCGCAACAAGGCGGGAATGAACCCCGGAATGGCACCCCAGTGGAAAATCATCGCGTATCCCCGCAGCCTTGAGGTGGTCGCCGCCCGCTACGGACGGCGACCGGAGTGTATCAGTACTGCGGCATCAGCGGGGCCGGCATCTCGGCGCCGAACCACTTGCGATACAGCTCATAGCTGGTACCGGAATTGTTCAGTTCGTAGACGAACATGTTGACCCAGTTCAGCCACTCCTGGTCGCCACGCGGCACGCCGAGACGCTGGTGTTCGATGATGTTCGCGAACTTCGGATCAACGATGACCTTGAAATCAGGGTCCATCTTCGCCTGATAGTTGAGGACGTTGCCGTCGGAGATGAACGCGTCGACCTGGCCCTGCTTCACGGCGAAGAGCGCGGCGGCCTCCGTATCGAAGCGCATGATCTCGGCCTTCGGGAAATGCTCGGTGACGAGCAGGTCCTGCGTAGTGCCCTTGGTGACGGCGATACGCTTTTCCTCGATCTGGTCGGTGGTGTCGATGCCGCTGTCGGAGCGGACGGCGGTCGCCGCAACGAGCGCGGTGACATAGGAATCGCTGAAGGACACGACCTTGGCGCGCTCGGCGGTGCCAGTGAAGGTGCCGACGATCAGGTCGACCTTGCCGGAGCGCAGATTCGGGATGCGGTCGACGGACGTCGTGTCGACGATCTCGACCTCTACGCCGAGCTTCTCGCCGACGAGCTTGGCAACGTCGACGTCAAAGCCTTCCGGCTCTCCGCTCAGGGTCTTCATGCCGAAAGGCGGCAGGTTCAGCATGACGCCGATCCGCACCTTGCCGTCGGCGATCGCGCGATCGAGAATCGAGTCAGCGGCGCTGGCGCCGGGCGCTGCGAATGCGGTTGCCGCCGCGACGAGCGCTGCGCCGGCCAGGCGGGCAAAGCGACCGCCTATCTGTGACGTTACGGACTGCATATTTTTAATCCCTCCACGATTCTGGATAATTGTCCCGTATTTCGGACTTGTGTCCGATGCGTTGACCACGCTAGCGTATTGGTTTCTTGTCGGCAATCCTCTTGCAATGCGCTCGGCAACAGAAAAGAACATCTGCAGAAGCGGCTTGGCGGAGGATGCAGGCATTGAAGAAGAATCAGGGCGAGAGCAGCAGGGCGCGAGGGATCGATCGCGTTGTGGATATCCTCGAGATCTTGCGTGAAGTCGGCGCGCCGCTCTCGGCGGGACAGCTAGCGGCTCGCTTGAAGGCACCCCGTTCCACCGTATATGAGCTGGTCAACACGCTTTCTAAGGCGGGCATCCTGGAAACCAATCCAACGACGCGCGAAGTCTTCTTCGGCTTGTCCATGCATTTCTACGGTTCGGCCTTCCTCAAGCAGAATCCTCTCGTCGGGGTCGGTGTGGAGGAGGTCACGCGGCTCGGGCGGGCCACCGGCGAGACGACCGAACTGTGTACGCTGATCGACAATCGCTACACGATCATCCATTCCGTGCCCGGAAACAGCCTCATCCGGCTGAAGACCGTACCCGGCCACACGCTGCCCATCCCATGGACGGCCTCCGGGCGTCTTCTTGTTGCGCATATGTCGTTCGACGAAGTAGCAGCGCTTATCCCGCAGGAGGATTTTTCCCTTCCGAACGGCGTGGTGCTGTCACCCGGAGCATTTTATGACGAGGTGCGGGCAGCCGACGCGGAAGGACTTTGCATCACGCAGGGAATTCTCGACAATTTCACGAAATGCATTGCCGTGCCGATCCGCACCGCCGCCGGCCAGAATGTCGCCACCATGTGCTTTGTGCTTCCTCAGGGCATGGAAAAGACCCGCGAGGACGAACTCATCGCGACGCTGCGCGAAAGCCAGCGGCGGCTCAGCCATTATCCATCCGCATTCGGATGAGCCGACTTTTCAGCCCCGTTAAGCCGCTTGCGAATGCGACGATCTGCGCAGCAAGGCGGCGTCATGAGCGAATCGGTGCTGTCGTCGGAGCAGCTTCATGATCCGCCTGCCATGCGACGAAGGCTTTGCCGTGTAAGGCAAAGCAGCGAACGCTTGTCGCGGCGCGCGGTCCGGCCAGCCTTCCCCGGCATGGCTCTTGCAGCCAATCCCGATCGCTCGACGTGCCGGACCGCGTGGATCATCGCCGGGTGACAGGTCATAAGTTGCAGCAGGCTTGGTTCAGCCCATTTTCCGGGCGCGGACATTTCGTTCTACCTTTCTGCGCGGAGAAGCGTGGTTATGGCAGTGCCGATCCGCATCCCGAATCTGCGCCGTTCTCCAGGGATTCAGACAATTGCCGCATCGAACAGGCGCCCTCCCGTGCGATGCTGGCGATATCGTCGAACAAGAGCGCGATATCCACGTAGACGCTGCGGTCCTGTTCCGTCAGCCCCAACTCATCCAGATCGTTCAGGAAATAAAGCATCGTCTCGATCTGCTCGCGATGATAGCGCGCATTGAGGAAATGCTTGTATGTGGTGCGCCGTCGCTCGAGCATGGCGAAACGCGCAAGCGTCTCGTCGAGCTTGGACTTGCACTCGCAATCCAATCGCGCATCCTTGATGGCCGTCGTCAACCTGGCAACGACCGACATGTCGGCGAGGAGCCCCGGCGCTTCGTCAGGCCGCTGGCGAGGATCGGTATTGCCCACTTTCACCTCCCTGCTTGCGGATATCGGCCAGCCCTCAGAAATCGCCGCGCCGATCCCGAATTTCAGTGCACCCATCACGCACCATAATAGACGATCCGTCTGCCGGTCCTTTGCGCTGCCGCAAACAACACTTTGGTTGGACCGCTTGAGGCCGCAAATCCGGGCCTATCCGCAACGGGCTTCCCGAAAGAAGGTCGGCAAACCATGCCGAGTGACGAAAATCCATTCACCGAATCGGCGATCTTTCGATCGCTGGTCCGGCAGGAATGCCGATATGCTGGCCCAAACAGGATTCGATGAAATCTCTGCCCTGCCGTGCCTCGCAGGCCGGCCGGAAAGAGAAATAGTCGATCAAGTCACACCAAGGACAACGCAATGCTGAATGCGCCGCATCTCGAAAATGAGCTCAACGCCTGGGATCGGGATCACTTCTTCCACCCGTCCACCGATATGGGTCAGCATGCGCGCGGCGACACGCCGAACCGGATCATCCAGCAGGCGGAAGGCGTCTACATCGTCGATCGTGAGGGAAAGCGCAGTCTCGACGGCTTCGGGGGCCTGTATTGCGTGAATGTCGGCTACGGCCGCAAGGAAATCACGGACGCAATAGCCAGACAAGCGGCCGAATTGCCCTACTACCACGCCTATGCCGGCCACGGCTCCGAGCCGTCCATCCGGCTTGCGAAGATGGTGATCGACCGCGCTCCGAAAGGCATGAGCCGGGTGTTCTTCGGCCTGTCGGGTTCGGACGCGAACGAGACCAACCTCAAGCTCGTGTGGTACATTAACAACGTGCTTGGCCGCCCCGAGAAGAAGAAGATCATCTCGCGCTGGCGCGGTTATCACGGATCAGGCGTGATGACGGGCAGCCTCACGGGCCTTGCCGCCTTCCACAATCTTTTCGACCTGCCCAAGCCCCCCGTGCTCCACACGGAAGCGCCGTATTTCTATCGGCGGGAAGACCGCTCCATGGACGAAGCGGCCTTCAGCCGTTTCTGCGCCGAGAAGCTTGAGGAGATGATCCTCACCGAAGGACCGGAGACGATCGCGGCCTTCATCGGCGAGCCGGTACTCGGCACCGGAGGCATCGTGCCGCCGCCCGCCGGCTACTGGGAGGCGATACAGGAAGTGCTGCGCAAATACGACATCCTGCTGATCGCCGACGAGGTCGTCACCGGCTTCGGCCGGCTCGGGACCATGTTCGGGTCAGATCACTATGGCATGAAGCCCGACCTGATCACCATCGCCAAGGGACTGACCTCGGCCTACGCGCCGCTGTCGGGCGTCATCGTCTCGGAAAAGATCTGGGGCATACTGGAACAGGGTTCGGACACATACGGGTCCATCGGCCATGGCTGGACCTACTCCTCGCATCCTCTCTGCACTGCGGCGGGCGTGGCAAACCTTGAATATCTGGATCAGCATGATCTCGTCCGGAATGCCGGCGAGGTCGGTTCCTATTTCACCAGTTCGCTGGCCGAGGCCGTCGGCGGCCACCGAATCGTCGGCGACGTTCGTGGCGAAGGGCTGCTGGCCGCCGTCGAGTTCGTGAAGGATCGTGACGACCGCGTCTTCTTCGACGCATCCGAGAAGGTTGGCATCCGCGTGGCCGCGGCGCTCCTGAAGCGCGGCGTCATCGGCCGCGCCATGCCGCAGGGGGACATTCTGGGCTTTGCCCCTCCCCTGTGCCTGACGCGAGAGGAAGCCGATATCATCGTTTCTGCCGTCAAGGGCGCGGTGGACGAGGTCGCTGCCAACCTTTAAGCGACATCCGCCCGGACCTGGCGAAGTCAGGCCCGTCGTGCGGTGCACGAAAAATGAATTCTGGAGTGATTGGCATATGAAGATCGGCGCCCTGTTTCCCCAGTTCGAGATTGGGCTGGACCCGAAGGACATCCGTGACTTCTCAGTCACGGCGGACAGACTTGGCTACGCGCATCTGACCGCATTCGACCAGATCGTCGGCCTGAACAAGGCAAGCCGGCCTGACTGGACATATGTGCACGACGCCGACGACATGTTCCACGAGCTGTTCGTGCTGTTCGGCTACCTGGCGGCGATCACCGAGAAGATCGACTTCGTGACCGGTGTTCTGGTCCTGCCGATGCGGGGAACCGCTCTGGTCGCCAAGCAGGCGGCGGAGGTCGATCTGCTGAGCGGCGGCAGGCTGCGCCTCGGTGTAGGCGTCGGGGTGAAGCCCGATGAGTTCGAGGCCTGCGGCGAAGAATTCGGTAATCGCGGCAGGCGCATGGACGAGCAGATCGATCTGCTGCGGAAATACTGGTGCTCGGATCTCATCAGCTATGAGGGCAAGTATCACCGCGTCGTCGACGGCGGCATAAATCCGCTGCCCGTGCAACGGCCGATCCCGATCTGGATCGGCGGCGTGTCCGAGGCTGCGATCAAGCGGGTCGGCAAGCTCGGCGACGGATGGCTGCCGAATTTCCAGGCTGACGATACCGGCAGGCGCGGCATCCAGGCCATGCGCGAGGTTGCGCTGTCGCATGGCCGTGATCCCGACAAGATCGGAATCGAGGCCACGATGACCATCATCGACCGCACACATGCCGAACTTCGGGAGGAGATGGAGGAATGGCGCGCCATAGGCGCGACGCACATAACCATCAACACGATGCCGGAGCGGTGGGTCGAGGAAGAAAAGCGCTGGAACAAGGCCGATATAGGAGGGCTTTCCGAACCTGCGGCGCATATCGACGCCATCAAGGAATTCCGCGCAGCGCTGCCTGAATATTTCTGAAGCCGATGACCGTCTTCGAACGTCAGGAATTCCTCTCCCGAATCAGGCTCGTCAAGGCACGGATGGTAGAGGCCGGCATCGATCTGCTGGTCGCCGCGGATCCCGCCAACATCAACTATCTCACCGGCTACGATGGCTGGTCGTTCTACGTCCACCAATACGCCGTCCTCGGCCTCGATTTCGAGGAGCCGCTTTGGGTCGGGCGCGCGATGGACGCGCCCGGTGCACATCTCACCGCCTTCCTGAAGCCGGAGAACATCGTTCCCTATCCGGAAACCTACGTCGATTCCGACCTGCTGCACCCGGCGCAGTTCCTTGCGGAGTGCATATCCGGTCGCGGGTACGGCGCGGCGCGAATCGGCGTCGATCTCGATGCCTTCTACTTCACCGCGAAGGACTATATCGAGCTTGGCAAGGCGCTGCCTGGCGCGAGCATCACCGATGCGAACGGACTCGTGAGCTGGGTGCGTCTCGTCAAGTCTCCAGCCGAGGTCGCATTGATGCGGGGAGCCGCGGCTATCGTCGGCAAGGCGATGGAAGTGGGAATGGAGGCCGTCAGGCCGGGCGTGCGCGAATGCGATGCCGTAGCCGAGATCACCGCCGCCCAGTTCCACGGCACCGCCGAGTTCTGGGGTGATTATCCCGCTGCGCTCGCCCAGGTTCCGAGCGGGAAGAAAAGTGCCGCCCCGCACATGACATGGTCGGGCGATACCTATCAGCAGGACACCGTCGCCTATCTCGAGCTCGGCGGATGCCATCACCGCTATCACGCAGCTCTGGCGCGTACGCTTTATCTGGGCAATCCCCCATCGAGGCTCACCGATATGGCGCAGGTCGTGGCCGAGGGGCTCGATACGGCACTCGATGCGGCACGGGCCGGCGTCACCTGCCATGACGTGGAGGCTGCCTGGCGAAAGGTCATCCGCCGCGCGGGCTACGACAAGGCGTCACGCATCGGTTATTCGATCGGGCTCAACTATCCGCCCGACTGGGGCGAGAGGACCGCCAGCCTGCGCGAAGGCGACCGGACGGTTCTCGCGCCGAACATGTGCTTTCACATGATACTCGGCATGTGGATGGACGACTGGGGATACGAACTCAGTGAAACCTTCCGCGTGACGGAAACCGGCGCGCCGGAGATACTGACGTCGTTTCCGCGCGATCTGGTCGTCAAGCGCTGACCCCTGCCGTGCTTCACGGCAGGCGGGACAGGCGCTCCAGCATCAGTTCATAGAACGGCGGATTGTCGAGGTCCCGCAGAACCATGCAGTTCGGCGGCTGCTTGGTGACATTCCACCAGTCCACCACTGTCATGCCCATCGTCGTCGGCGATGCGATCTCGATGGTCACGTAGCAATTGCGACCTCCGAAGAGCTCCGGCTTCAACAGGTAACCGATCACGCAGGGATCGTGCAGCGGATATCGATCCGTGCCGAATTTCTGGTTGCCCCATTGCTGGTAGAACTCGGCCATTCCGGCTGCCTCGACCGCGGTTCTCGTCCCCACCGCGCGCAGCCGCTTCAACCATTCCGGGGTCATGAGTGCCTTGTAGGTGCAGTCGATCGGCACCATCGTCAACGGCACGCCGGACGTGAAAACGACATGAGCGGCATGCGGATCGACGAAGATGTTGAACTCCGCCGCCGGCGTGGTGTTGCCCCCCTCGAAGAAACCGCCGCCCATGAAGACGATCTCACCGATGCGGGGGACGATCGCGGGTTCCTTGATCATCGCCACCGCTATGTTCGTCATCGGACCGAGCGGGCAGAGCGTGATCTCCCCCGGCTCGCTCGCCATGAGCGTATCGATGATGAAATCGACGCCATGCTTCTCGCCGAGAGGACGCGACGGGTCCGGCAGGTCGCATCCCTCGAGACCGCTGTCGCCATGCACATATTCCGCGGTGAACAGCTTGCGCACCAGCGGACGCTGGCAACCGGGATAGACGGTGATATCACCGCGTCCGGCCAGTTCCAGCACCATCTGTGCGTTGCGAGCCGTGCGCGCCAGCGGCACATTTCCCGCAACGGCGGTGACGCCGACAACCTCCAGTTCATCCGGCGAGCCGAGGGCCAGCAGAATGGCGAAGGCGTCGTCCTGACCCGGATCCGTGTCGATGAGAATTTTTCTTGGGGACATTGGTAACATTCACTGATGGAGCGGCGCAGGCCGCCAGCGCCGAGCGCATATGGAAACACCTACCGAATTTTCTTCGGACGCCGCGAGAATCGGGAAGGCCTTTTTCCCGGAGAAATCAAGGCACCTCCGGCACGCTGGAACGACTATGACAGAAGCCTTGTCGCATCATCTCCGGAACATGCCCCTGGCACCGAAACTTATTCGGCAGCGTCGCCGACGCCTCGATTGTTTTTCCGTAGCATACTCAATACCGTTTGCTGGTGCCCATGCCGTTCACCTCCCAAGGAGCGGTGAACGTGCCAAAAGCGAGAGGCGAAACCGCCCGTTCCAACCCTCCAGAGAGAAGAACAACAAATGAAAAAATGGCTTTCCCTTGCATTGGCTGGCGCTGTAGCGACAGTCGGTGCGCTTGGCGCCGCTCACGCGGCCGATCCAATCCAGATCGGCGTCATCGCCAATCTGACCGGCCAGGACGTAAAGACCAGCGTCCAGATGGTTCGGGGCGTGGAACTCGCTGCCGACGACATCAATGCCGCCGGCGGTATCAACGGCCAGCAGATCAAGCTGATCGTCGAGGATTCTGAATACCGGGCGCAGGAAGCGCTCAATGCGGCTACCAAGCTCTACACAGTCGACAAGGTGCAGGCCGCCATCATGTTCGGCGGCAGCAGCCTGATGATCCCTGTCGCCCAGATGGCGAAGGAACAGGGCAAGATATTGGTCAACACGTCTTCGTCCTCGCCGAAACTCGGCGAGTATCCGGGTACTCTTTTCAGCATCCTGCCGCTTGACGACATCCTCGCCAAGGATCTCGGCAACCTCGTCGCCGACAGCGGCGCGAAGACGGCGGCTGTCGTCGTGCCGAACAACGCGTTCGGCCTGGGTGTCGCGGACGCCGCCGCCGCCGCCTTCAAGGCGCGGGGCGGAACGATCACCGAGACGATCGCCTATACCGAAGGACAGCCCAACTACCGGGCTGATATCCAGGTGCTCGCCTCCAAGAAGCCCGAGGCCATCATCACCGCCGGATATGGCGACGATTCCCGGACGATCCTGCGGTCGGTGCGCGAACTGGGCATCGATGCCCCCTGGTACGCCGCCTATCCGTCCATCCTCGAGGTCGAGAATCCCGAATGGATGAGCGGCAAGCTTTCGGGCGTCGACAACGGCGGATACTCGCAAGGTGTCGGCAAGGCCGTGCTCGACAAGTACAAGGCCAAGTACAATGAGGAAGACATTCTCGCGCATGTCTACTACGGCTATGACGCGCTTATGGTACTGGCCGAAGCTATGAAGAAAGGCGGCACCGACGCGGCTTCCATCGCCAAGACTCTGCCCGAGGTCGTGACATCCTACGATGGCGCCAGCGGCAAGATCGTCTGGGACGATCGCGGCCAGCGCATCGATCCGCCGCTGGATATCATCAGCTACAAGGACGGAAAGTTCGAGACCACCGGTACCCGCAACTGATCCAGTCCCCTCAAATCGACCGTCGCGGACAACCGCGACGGTCGATATTGTTTTAAGCGTATACGGGGACCAGACGTCTCGTGCTTCAAGTCTTTATCAACTCCATCGTGTACGCCAGCGAGATCGCCGTGATCGCCGTGGGGGTATCGCTCAGCTATTCGGTCCTGCGCTTCGCAAACTTCGCGCATATCCAGCTCGCCATCGTCGGCGGCTACCTCACATACAGCTTCGCTGCGATCCCCGGCCTGCCGATCGTACTCGCGGTTCTGCTTGCCGCGCTCGCGACGGGCTTCATCGCCGTCCTGATCGACATCCTCGTCTTCAGTCGAATCCGTGGCATCTCCGCGGAAGGCAAGATGATCGTTTCATGGGGCGTGGCTCTTTTCATAAGATCGATGCTGTCTGCGATCTATGGCGGTTCCGCCAAGGTCTTCGACGTGCAGAGCGACGTCATCGTCGTCCAGGATACCGTCTTCACCACGCTCGACATCACGGTCGTCGCGGCAACCGTCGCTCTGATGGTGGGGCTTCACACATTCCTCTACCGGACGCGCACGGGTTCCGCCCTCAGGGCGCTTGCCAGCAACTACGAACTTGCCGTGACACGAGGCATTCCCGGCGAGCGCCTGATCCGCCTGATGTGGTTCCTGTCGGGGGCGCTCGCGGCAGTCGGCGGATCCCTCTTCGCCATGCAGACGCGTCTCCAGCCCAGCCTCGACCTTGTCATCCTGCTTCCCGTCTTCGCTGCAGTCACCATAGGCGGCATGTCGAACGTGTTCGGTGCGGTGATCGGCGCCATCGTACTTTCCTTCGCCCAGAACTTTCTTATCTGGATCGACTTCGGCAGCCTTTTCTTCGGGGAACCGTGGCACATTCCCACGCAGTTCCGCGACTATATCGCGGTTCTGGCGCTCCTGATCGTTCTGCTTTTGAAGTCCGGCCGGGCCGGCGGGGTCAAGAGATAGGCGATGATCGATTTCGTCATATATTCGCTCACCGTCGTAGCCATCTGGTCGGTGCTTGCGCTCAGCCTCAACCTGCAATTCGGGATGACCGGCCTCGTGAATTTCGGGCAGATACTGCCCTTCGCGATCGGATGCTACGCGGCCGGAATCGCGGCATCGCTCGGCTATCCCTGGTGGGTGGGGGTAGCGGCCGGCCTCGTCTTCGCGCCGATGCTGTCGCTTGCCGTCATTCTGCCGGCACAGAGGCTTTCGCAGGACTACTGGGCGCTGATCACGCTCGGCGCGGCGGAAATCTTCCGGCTCACCATGCTGAACACGCCGTCGCTTGCCGGCGGCGCGGACGGTCTCAACGTTCCACGCTTCGCCAGCCCTGTGCTTGCGCTCAGCGTATCGATGGCACTGCTCGTCGTCTCGTTCCTGTTCGCCGAGCGGGTGAGCCGCTCGCCCTTCGGCCGCATGCTGCGCGTCATAAGGGAGGATGAAGTCCTGGCATCCACGCTGGGCCGCAATCCAATCCGCTATCAGGCTCTGGTGTCGGTAGCGGCCTGGATGATGGCTGCGGCGGCCGGCATAGCCTATGGACACTTCAGCGGCTATGTCGCGCCGACAAGTTTCACCGTGACGGAGACTTTCATCATCTGGACCGCCGTGATCGTCGGCGGCCCCGGACGAAACATCGGCGTCGTCATCGGCGCAGCCATCATCCAGTTGCTCGGCGTTTCCTCCCGCTTCGTCGCGCAATGGGTCGACATGCCGTCCGACCTCGTCGCAAACCTCCGGCTGGCTTCGTTCGGTCTGATCCTGGTCATCATGTTCATATACCGGCCGCAGGGCCTCATTGCCGAAAAGCGGGAGGTTCATAATGTTGACCGCAACTGACGTGAGCGTTCTTTTCGGCGGCCTGAAGGCCCTCGACCGCGTCAGTATCGAGGCAGCCCCCGGCATGGTGACCGGACTGATCGGACCGAACGGTTCCGGCAAGTCGACGCTCCTCAACGTTATCGGCGGTGTCTACATCCCCAACGAGGGCCAGGTGTCGCTCAATGGCGCGCCGCTGCCGCTCGGGCGTCCCGACAAGGTTGCAAAGAGGGGTATCGGCAGGACGTTCCAGATTCCGAAGCTTGCCCAGCGCATGACCGTATTCCAGAATATGCTCGCCGGCGAACCCGACCACTGCGGCGAACGGCTTTCGAGCCTGTTCCTCCAGCCCGGCAAGGTTACGCGGCAGGAGAAGGCGGCCACCGAGCGTGCGATTTCCATCCTCAAGCGCCTCGGGATGCTTCACAAGGCCAATGATCTTGCGGGAAGCTTGTCGGGCGGCCAGCGGAAACTGCTGACCATGGGCATGCTTCTCATGGCGGACCCGGCGGTCATGCTGCTTGACGAACCGGCGGCCGGCGTGAACCCGGTGTTGATCGAACAGCAGATCGCGTTCCTGAAGACGCTTCGCGACGAAGGCCGCATCGTGATCCTTATCGAACACAACATGGATATGATCGCGAATGTCTGCGACCGGGTCTTCGTCCTCGACGCCGGCACCGTTATCGCAACCGGCACGCCTGCCGAGATTCGCTCGAACGAGACCGTGATCCGGTCCTATCTCGGCCAGCCGGCCGGGGCTTGAGGGCAAGCCATGAGCGAAATCCTGACTTTCACGAATGTGATGGCCGGCTACGGGCTGATCACGGTCCTCAACGATCTGTCGATGACGCTGCGCGCGGGAGAAATCCTTGCGGTTCTCGGCTCCAACGGTTCGGGCAAATCGACGGTTCTCAAGACGGCGATGGGTTTGACGCAGGTCACCGGCGGAAGCCTGAAGCTGGGCGGGAAGGACATTACTGCGATGCCCGCTCACCAGCGCGCCGCCAGCGGGCTCGGCTACGTGCCACAGACGGGCAATGTCTTTTCCGACATGACCGTCGCCGACAATCTGCGGATGGGAGCTTTCCTGCGGCCGAAGCAATTCGCCGCCGACGTCGAGGAAGTGTTCAGCCTGTTTCCGCGCATCCGGGAGCGCCGGAACGAGAAAGCCGGCAATCTGAGTGGCGGCGAGCGCCGCATGCTCGCCATCGGCATGACGCTTCTATTGAAGCCGAGCATTCTCCTTCTGGACGAACCGAGCAGCGACCTGGCGCCGTCCACGGTCGACATGGTCTTCGAGTCCATCGTGGATATCCATTCAAGCCTGTCTATCCCGATCCTGCTGGTCGAGCAGAACGTCAACAAGGCGCTGGAGATTTCGAACCGCGTGTGCGTGCTGGTGCGCGGGCGGCAGGCGCTTGACGTCGCGGCCAAGGAGATCGATACGCGGCATCTGCACGATCTTTTCATGGACGGAGGCGTCCGCACCAGCGGAGGAAACCGATGATCGCCAATGCGCCACCCTGGCCGAACGGCGCGCGGTGCGCGGTAGCGTTCAGCTTCGACGTCGATGCGGACAGTGTCGTGCATGCCGCACATGGCGCCGCGGCGCCCGCGATGCATCATGCCCTCGCCCATATGCGCTACGATCCGTTCGTGGCCACTCCGCGCCTGGCGGCTCTCTTCGCCGATCTCCAGGTACCGATGACGTGCTTCGTGCCGGGCTGGGTGGCCGAAACCTACCCGTCCGCGATCGAAGTCATCCTGAAGCATGGCAACGAACTCGGTCATCACGGCCATTTCCATGAGTGGCCGAGCGAGCAGAGCTTCGAGGCGGAGCGGGAAACGCTGGCGCTGGGATCGGAGGCGCTGGCGAAGATTTCCGGCAAAAGGCCGCGCGGCTACCGCGCCCCGTATTTCGGGCTTTCGCCCGTTACCTTCGACCTGCTGATCGAGGCCGGTTTCGACTACGATTCCTCGTTGTTCGCCGATGATGTCCCCATCCTGCTCGACAACGGCAAGGGCAGGCTTTTCGAGATCCCCGTTCCAGCGTCGGTGGACGACTACAACCAGTATGTCTCCAGCCGCGCCTTCGATTACCTCATGAAGATTTCCTCGCCGAGGCAGGCATTGGAAGTCTATCAGGCCGAGTTCGACGCTCTCCGCGAATTCGGCGGCCTGTGGGTGTCCGTCTGGCATCCCGCAGTCAGCGGCAGGCCGGCCCAGGCCCTTGCGATCAGGAAGCTGGTGGAGCACATGCAGGCGGCGGGCGGGGTGTGGTTCGCGACGCTCGGCGAAATTTCCGACCATGTCCGCCGGCTGGTCGCGAGCGGCGAATGGCAGCCGCGCATCGAGAAGATACCGTTCTATACGACCCCGGTGCTGAACCATCGGAAATAGAGCCGGGTCCGGCGCGACCACAGGTTCTGCAACGAGGCGAACATGACGATATCACATGACCCACAGCGTATGACGCCTTCGGGACTGCCAAGGGCGCGATTCTACGGCATCCCGTTCGACGGCGTGGCGGGTCCGAACAACGCGATCACGGATGTTCCCGGCGTCAGCGTCGGCTACACGACGCTGATCGAGGGAGACGGGCCGCTGGTCGTCGGAAAGGGGCCTGTCCGCACGGGCGTCACCGCCATCCTGCCAAGGCCAAGGGCCGAACTGGCCACTCCTGTCTTTGCCGGCCTGTTCAGCGCCAACGGCAACGGCGAATTGACCGGATCGCATCTCATCGAGGAGATCGGGACGTTCAACTTCCCCGTCACCATCACCAACACGCATTCGTGCGGCGTGGCGCGTGACGCGACGATCCAGTGGATGGGGGCGCAGGACCCCGACTCGCTCGACGCCACCTGGGGCCTGCCGGTCGCCGCCGAAACCTATGACGGGTTCCTGAACGACATCAACGGCCATCATCTCACCTCCAGCCATGTCGCCGCGGCCATCGATTCGGCCGCAAGCGGTCCCATCGAGGAGGGCAGCGTCGGCGGCGGCACGGGAATGATCACTTTTCAGTTCAAGGCAGGCTCGGGCACCGCGTCGCGCGTCGTCAGCTGGCAGGACAAGACGTTCACCGTGGGAAGTTTCGTTCAGGCGAATTACGGTCCGCGCCGGAACCTGACGATCCGCGGCGTTCGCGCCGGCGCCGAACTCACGGAGCCTCGGCTCGTGGAAAGGACGCCGCGAAAGGAAAAGGGATCGATCATCGCCGTCGTGGCGACCGACGCCCCTCTCCTGCCCCATCAGCTGAAACGGCTGGCCAGGCGCGTGCCGCTGGGCGTCGCATGGACCGGCGGAATCGGCTACCACAGTTCAGGCGACATCTTCCTGGCGTTCTCGACGGCCAATCCTGCCGCTGCATCGGCCCAATCCGGCCGTTTGGCCCAGGCCAGCTATGTGCCGGATTGCGACATCGACGTCTTCTTCGACGCGGTCGTCCAGAGCGTGGAGGAAGCTATCCTGAATTCGCTGGTGGCCAATGCCGAAATGACCGGCCGGGACGGGAACTATGTGCCTGCTTTGCCTCGGGACTGGCTTGAAGCGAGATTTGCCCCTAGATCGACATCTGATATCAACCACCCTTCAGATTGAACGATCTTTGCGAGCAGATGCAGGGCCATAAACTCGATGCCATAGATGTCCGGATTTTGGCTGTCCTGCAGAAGCACGGCAGAACCAAGAAGGTCGAACTCGCGTCGGCCGTGGGCCTTTCGCTTTCGTCCTGCTGGGACAGGCTGCAGAAACTCGAGAAGCAAGGGTTCGTGCGCGGCTACCATGCCGAGATCGATCTGACCCGGCTGATCAAGTCCGAAACGATCTTCACGACGCTGACCCTGCAATACCACACACAGGGACATTTCGCCCGATTCGAGCAGGCGGTGAAAAATATCCCGGAAGTCGTCATGTGCCATGCGGTGGGCGGCGGCATCGACTACATATTGCAGATCGTCGTCCGCAACATCAGCCACTATCAGGATATCATCGATGAACTGCTGACGCGGGAAATCGGCATATCGGTCTACTTCACCTATGTGGTCACGAAGGTGGTCAAGCGCTACGAAGGTTATCCGCTGGCCAAGCTGTTGGACTTCGAAGGCGATCTGTAGAACGTCAGGCGTCGGCGGGCGGAAGAGATCAAACCGTCGGGCAAAGCCCGGCTCTGACAAAAGCATCTTGCGGCGACCGTGACTTATCCGCTCTGATACAACCGCGTCCGAAAACGGGCGACCTGCCTCCTGATCATAAGCGGCAGGCCATCAGAATGGCGGGACGCTCGCGTCCGGTTCGCATTCCGGGGAGGAAACCTTGCCGATCAACACCATTGTCGCAGCGCTTGCGCTCGAAACGGATCGCGACCCGGTCGCAGGTCGCGCCCTGCAGCTTGCCCGCCAGCACGGGGCCCGGCTTGTTCTCGTTCATGTGGTCGAGGATGCGGTTTCCCAGGACGACTTGCCAGCTTCGCTCGATGCCGCCGCCATGCGCGCAATTATGGAGCGGGACGCCACGGAGCGGATCGGGCAATCGATCCGTAGTTCAAGGATCGATGCCGCAGCGGAAATCGTCGTGCAGAGCGGAAAACCGTACCAGATCATCAACGAGATCGCAGAGCGCGAAAGCGCCGCCCTCATCGTGATCGGCCCGGGCAAAGCCAAGAACATCCGCGAGAAGGTTCTCGGCTCCACCGCCGACCGCGTCGTGCGTTCCTCGTCGCAGCCTGTCTTGGTCGTCCGGTCTTCCACGCTCGACCCTTACCGGCGTCTTGTTGTCGCCGTCGATTTTTCCAGGGCGTCGCATGCGGCGGCGAAGGCGGCAATGCGGCTTGCGCCGGATGCCGCCGTCGAGCTCGTTCATGCAATGGAGATTCCGCTCGCTTTCGAACAGGCCATGTTGAAAGCAGGAACGCCGCAGGCGGAAATCGACCATCACCGCCGGGCAAGGGCACGCGAGGCGCGCCAGCAGATAAGTGCGTCGCTGAAGGATCTTTCTGTCGGCGACGCCGGGCTGCGGATCATCCAGGGCGATGCGGCACAGGCATTGGTCCGCCTTTCGCGCAGGGGCCGAACCGACCTGATCGTGCTCGGCACCCAAGGAGGCTATGCGATCACACAGGCCCTGCTGGGCAGCGTCGCCCACCATGTGCTGCGCGCGGCCGGTTGCGACGTGCTCGTATCGAGCTAGAGTCGTTCAGCGTTAGGAATAATCGCCCCTCATCTCCCTGCCGGGACCTTCTCCCCGTTGCTCGGGGAGAAGGAGGCTGGGCGCAACGCTGACGCCCTCTCTCCCCGCAAGCGGGGAGAGAGTAAGGGTGAAGGCTGTTTCCGTAAAGAACTGAACTGGTCTAGTTCGGGCCTGCCAGCACCGTCTACTCCTCAATCCTCATGCCGCGCCTCGATCAGCGTATTGATGACCAGTTCGCGGCCGGACCGGCTGATACCGACGCCGTTCGGCCTTGCGACGGCAAGGCCCAGATCGATCAATCGTCGCCCCATGGCTTCGGTGAGCGCGGGATAAGGTCCACGGTTCATGCGCTTCAGCGCCTGCTGTTCTTCCGGCGCCAGTTCGCCCCATGTGACCGTCGATACGGCGATCGGCGAGGCCGCTACAGGATCGCCCAGGCGATTGCGTCTGGATCGCGAACTCAAGACACGTCGTCCATGGCTGCGGTTCTGACTTCGCCCCCGGAAGCGGCACTCCGGTCCACGCCAGCTCGAGAAGCCGTTGCCATGGCATCTCCCTCCTTCATGCACTGCGATCAGGATGCGACCGGGAACATTTCCTTGCAAGTTCCCCCAATGAGCCACCAGAAGGTCGCCATGCCTGCCAGAGACTCAGAACGTCTGGTTGTAATCGCCGACTTCCGGGTTGCGGCGCAAAATGGTGTCAACCGCCTCGAACATTTCACGGCGGCGCTGCGCGGATACCGGGCTTTCCACCACCACCACAAGCTCCGGCTTGTTGGACGACGCGCGGACGAGGCCCCATGTACCGTCCTCGGCGACGACGCGCACGCCGTTGACCGTCACCAGATCGACGATCTTCTGGCCGGCAAATGTCTCACCTTTTGCCCGCATCGCGCTGAAATCGGCCAGAACGCGCTCGACGACGCCATATTTCACCTCGTCGTCGCAATGCGGCGACATGGTGGGCGTGCCGAAAGTCTCCGGCAGGGCGGCGTATAGATCGGCCATCGACCTTCCCGGATTGCGGTCGAGCATCTGGCAGACGGCAATCGCCGTCACCAGCCCGTCGTCATAGCCTCGGCCGATCGGCGGGTTGAAGAAAAAATGACCGGATTTCTCGAAGCCAGCAATCGCGCCGAGTTCGGCCACGCGCCGCTTGATGTAGGAATGGCCGGTCTTCCAGTAATCCGTGACCGCGCCGTTGGCCCTCAGCACCGGGTCCGTCTGGAACAGGCCGGTGGACTTCACGTCGACCACGAACTTCGCATCCGGATGCAGCGAAGAGATATCGCGCGCGAGCATGACACCCACCTTGTCGGCAAATATCTCGTTGCCGAGATTGTCGACCACGCCGCAGCGGTCACCGTCGCCGTCGAAGCCCAGCCCCACATCAGCGCCGGTTTCCAGCACCTTGTCGCGGATCGCATGCAACATCTGCATGTCCTCGGGATTGGGATTGTAGCGCGGGAAGGTATGGTCGAGTTCGATGTCGAGCGGAATGACCTCGCAGCCGATGCGTTCCAGCGCTTCCGGCGCGAAGGCGCCCGCCGTCCCGTTGCCGCAGGCGGCCACGACACGCAGCTTGCGGCCGATGCGCTTGTCGGCGGTCAGATCGTCCAGATAAGCTTTTCGAAAATCCGCGACGAACTCATAGGCTCCGCTGCCCACGAGATCGAAATCGCCGGCCAGCACTATTTCCTTGAGCGCCGACATCTCGTCGGGCCCGAAGGTCAGCGGCCGCTGCGCGCCCATCTTCACGCCGGTCCAGCCGTTCTCGTTATGCGAGGCCGTCACCATCGCGACTGACGGCGTTTCGAGCGCGAACTGCGCGAAATAAGCCATAGGCGACAGCGCCAGCCCGATATCCTTCACGCGCGCGCCGGCGGCCATCAGGCCCGAGACCAGTGCCAGCTTTATCGACAGCGAATAGCTGCGGAAGTCATGCCCGGTGACGATGTCTGGCCCTGCCCCCAGCCGGCGGATCAGCGTGCCGAGCCCCATGCCCAGCGCCTGTACGCCGACCAGATTGAGATCGGGCGCCCGCTCCGAGCCCGGATGGCCGAACCACCATCGCGCGTCATACTCGCGAAAGCCGGTCGGCCTCACCAGTGCGCTGGTCTCGAAGCCGAAGCTGTTTGGCTCAGCGTCGCCGACAATTCTGAAACTCACATCAGGCTTCCTTCATCACAGCGTCGGACCGCATGACTTTCAGGTCCTCGCTCACCATCTCGCTGACCAGCATCCGCACGTCCGTCTGGTGCCTCCAGCCCAGTTTCTCTCGCGCCTTGGTGGCATCTCCCAACAGCAGGTCCACCTCCGTCGGACGGAAATATCTCGGATCGACCTCTACCAGGCAGCGTCCGGTCGCGGCGTCATAGCCCCTTTCCTCGACGCCTTCCCCGCGCCAGTCCAGCCTTATGCCGACCTCCTCGAAGGCCCATTCCACGAAGGTGCGCACCTTCGTCGTCACGCCAGTGGCCAGCACATAGTCGTCGGGAGTGTCCTGCTGCATCATGAGCCACATGCCGCGCGCATATTCGCGCGCATGGCCCCAGTCGCGGCTGGCGTCGAGATTGCCGAGCCACAGCCTCTCCTGCCTGCCGAGCCTGATCGCAGCCACGGCCCGCGTGATCTTGCGGGTCACGAAGGTCTCGCCCCGCAAAGGGCTCTCATGATTGAAGAGGATGCCGTTGCAGGCGAAGATATTGTAGGCCTCGCGGTAGTTCACCGTAATCCAGTAGGCATAGAGCTTGGCCACGGCGTAGGGCGAGCGGGGATAGAAGGGCGTCGTCTCCTTCTGCGGCACTTCCTGCACCAGTCCGAACAGCTCGGAAGTGGACGCCTGATAGAAACGCGTCCTGTCCTCCAGCTTGAGGATGCGGATCGCCTCCAGCAGCCGCAGCGGACCAATGCCGTCGGCGCTCGCCGTATATTCCGGCGTCTCGAAGCTCACCTGCACATGGCTCTGCGCCGCAAGATTGTAGATCTCGTCCGGCTGCGTCTCCTGCACGATTCTGATCAGGTTCGTCGCATCGGTCATGTCGCCGTAATGCAGGTAGAATCGAGGATTTTCCTCGTGCGGATCCTGATAGATGCTTTCGATGCGGCCGGTGTTGAAAGACGACGACCGCCGCTTGATGCCATGGACGACATAGCCCTTTTCCAGCAGGAACCGGGCCAGATACGCGCCGTCCTGACCGGTGACGCCGGTGATGAGCGCGACTTTGTCTTTGACCATGGGAAGCTGCCTGTGCTGTTCGGCCCGACGGGGACAGTCCGCATGTATCTACGGGCCCAATCCGATATCGTGTAGGTTTTTCACTCAAGAACAGCAATACATTTTGACCCCGCACCCTATGCTAGGGTCTCCTGCGGAGGGACGCAGACAGGCTGCCGGTCGAGGATATTCGGGTAACGACGCTCAGGAGCTCGGTACGCGCACGGCGTCGGTCTTTTCCATCGCCATCTTCACGCGGGCGTCGCGGTCGTAGACGTCGCCGAAATAGCTGACTTTCCCGTCCTTGTCCGGCCATGCCGTGAAGTATGCCACATAGACCGGAATCTTGAGCGTGGTCTTCTCCATGGAGTGGCCTTTGGCCAGCTTTTCCTTCACATGCTCGACGGATGTCCCAAGTACGGCGGCGGCCATGGCGCGCGGATCCTGAAGGCGTATGCAACCATGGCTGAAGGCGCGGTTGTCGCGGTTGAACAGGTCCTTCTGCGGCGTGTCGTGCATGTAAATCGCATGCTTGTTGGGGAATAGGATCTTCAGCTCGCCCAGCGCGTTCGCCTCGCTCGGCGTCTGGCGGATGCTGTAGGGCACTTTCGAGCCATAGGCCCACCAGTTCACCGACGACGACGAAATGCGCCGTCCGCTGGAATCCGCCACTTCGTATCCGGCGCGGTCGAGATAGCCCGGGTCGTTGCGCAGGCGCGGCAGCATCTCGTTGACGATGATCGACTGCGGCACGCCCCAATAGGGATTGTAGTCGACCTGCTCGATCTCGTCGTAGAAGAAGGTCGTCTGATTGGACGGCTTGCCCACCACCGTTCGCATGTTCAGCTTCTCGACGCCCTTGTCCACGAAGCGGGCATTGAACTCCGGCTGGTTGATGAAGACGTAGGTCTCGCCGAAATCATGCGGCAGCCAGCGAAGCTGCTCCAGCGCGATGAGCACCTTGTCGAGCCGGTCGGCCTTCGACGTGCCCGCCAGCTCCGCCACCGTGCGCGGCCCGATGACGCCGTCCGGCTTCAGCCCGGCCTTCTGCTGTGCCGCCTTTATGACGGGCAACAGCTCATCGCCATAGGTCTCGCTGCCGGTCGAGCGCGCCAGCAGTTCGCCGAACTCGCCGCCCATCTCGTCATCGAGGTCGCGGGCGATCAACTGCAATATCTTGGACAGCTCGGGATTCGTCTCGCCCGGTTTCAGCAGGAGCTTGGGATCGACGACGATCTCGTTTTCGACACTGCCCTCGAGCGACTCCAGTTCGACGCGCAGCGCCTTGTAGGCGGGGTTGTTCGGGTGGCGAGCCTCCAGCCACTGCTTCGTATCCGTCGACGCCAGCGAGAGCGTCTTCAGTGCTGCAATCATGTCGAAGGGTCTGGCGGGAAGATCGTGGTAGCCGGACAGCCTGTTCGGATCGATGCGGCCGCCCTCCGCGTCCCGCGCATAGCGAAGCACGCGCGCCGAAAGCGCCATCTCGAAGCGGATGAGGTCGCTCTTTCGTGCTGCGGCGTCCGTCACGTTCGGGGACGGGATGTCGACGGAATATTCCGCGGGCTCAAGCCCATGGCTTGACGCCTCGCCAAGCACACGGACCGCCTCGCGGGCGCGGTCGTTGATACTGTCCTCGCTAACCCAGATGAAATCCGGATTGGCCGAATAATATCCGACAAGCGCCTTTCCGATCTCGGTTTCGGCAAGCAATTCGTAACCGGCAAGGCCAGCCACAGCCTCGCGAAACGCGGTTCCGGCGGTCGCCTGGTCGAGGGAAGCGGACTGGCTGATCGAGGCGAGGGGTGCGAAATCCACCGGCTGCAGGGCTGCGGCCTTGTAGTTGTAATATGACGGCGCGCTGATCTTGGCGGCGGGCGCGGCGAGCGCCTTGCGGGCGGGATTCTGCTCCGACCTTGGCTGCACGTTCTGGGGCGGCTGCACGCGGTAGCCGCTGTCGCTGCTGCCGCGATTGCTAAGCCGCCTGACCCCGCCTTCATCCTGCCGCGTGTTGCGGACGCCCCCGCCGAAGATCGCATCGAGAAAGGTCTGAGCTCCGGCCTGCGGCGCACCGGCCGCCAGCGCTCCGGCAACCATCGCGGGTAACAGGACGGGCTTTCTCGCGAAGAATTTCATTGATGATCCATTTCGACTCGTCGCCTGAATGCATCCGCTTCCGCAATGGCCGATGTAAGGCGGAATGCAGCCGATTCATACCGATAAGGTTAAGGTCCCATAAATTTCGGCGTCCGTGTTGCCCAACCGCTTCACATCCACGTGACCCGCAACAAAGGATAGCAAGGCTTCTGCTTCCGTTCGATGCCGCCGGGCGCGCAGACTGTCTCGTGCCCCCCGCGCAGAGATGCCCCGGATGACCTTGACGGCGATCGGTGCCATGATAGCCATCATGCCGATTGGTTCAATGATGAACATGTCAGTTCAGGAATGAACAAAGAACACGATCCCATACCGGAGCCCCCCTGGGACAACCCGCGCTTTTATAACTGGGTTGCGGTCGCGCGTGCCTGCCACGCGGTCGAGCGGGCGGTTGCGGCGGCGCTCGCTCCGCTGGACCTGAAGCCGGCGCAACTCGACGTTCTGATGAACCTCCACCGGCACCCGGGCATGTCGCAGCATGAGCTAGCGCGAAAGCTGCTGGTGGGGCGGTCCAACATCACGATGCTGCTGCCGCAGATGGAAAAGCGCGCGCTGCTCAAGCGCGAGAACGACCGGAAGGACAAGCGCGTGATGCGCCTCAGCCTGACAAAGGACGGCGAAAAGCTGCTGATGAAGGCGCTCAAGGTTCATACGGCACTGATCGAGAAAGCCATGAGCCAGTCGACAGCGGCCGAATGCGACCTGATCGGCGAACAGATGCGGCGCGTGACGGAAGTCCTGGAGATCGACTAGGCCGGCGCTCTTGCCGGCCGCCCCCGCACGGAGCCGCCGCTGCCGAACCGAGGCCGGGCCATGGCAATGAGCGCCGCGCCAAGGCCCGTCGCCAGAACCCACCATGCCGGCCTGATCGAGAACGAGAATTGAAGGTTTGCGGCAAGGACGCGGCCCGGAGGCACGCCGGTCGCCAAGGCGTACCAGGCATATTCCAAAGCCGCCGTGCCGAGCGCGGCAAGCACGGCGATTCCCGCCAGCACCAGCGGGGACGCCAGCGGAAAACCACGCCAGTGCGCCAGCCGGCACAGCATCAGCAGAATGAACAGTCCCGCCATCAGCGTCGGCTCGAAAACATCGGCCTTCGACTGGATGAAGAAGTGGAATGCCGCCAGCAGGGCAACTGCGTAGACGACACGGTGAAGCCGGTTCCAGTTGCGCCCGAGGCGCCTGATCGCAGCATCCGTCGAGGTAGCGCCCAGCAGGACGAGCCCGACCAGCGCGGCAAATCCTATCGTCAGATAGAACCGCAGCGCGATCTCCGAAGCGGCCTTCGCGAGATCGAACTTCAGGTCGGCGACGTAAAGCGACAGATGCGCCAGCGCATAAGCGAGCGCCGTAACTCCCAGCATGCGCCGCACGGCGACGAGCTTCGGCCAATTTGCGATGCGCCGCAGCGGAGTGATCGCGAGCGAGAGCCACAGGAAGCGGATCGCCCACTCGCCGGTCTGGTGGATCGCTTCGTTTGTCGGACGCGGTCCGAGCAGACCCGCCGTCGCTTGCCACAGAAGCCAGAGCCCGGGCAGGCAGACCACAGCGAGGACCGCAGCCTTGAAAGGCGAGAACTGTCCTGATCGATCTGTCCACGGCGTCATGCGGCGTTCCGGTTCAGCCGCGCGAAAGACCCTTCTCGCGAAGCGAGGCGAGGTAGGCTTTCCAGACGGCATCCTTGTCGTGCCCAAGCTGGTGCAGGTAGTTCCAGGTGAAAAGGCCCGAATCGTGGCGGTCGTCGAAGACGATGCGCACGGCATAGTTGCCGATCGGCTCGATGCGGCTGATCTCGACATTGCGCTTGCCGGGCACGGTAACGCGCTGGTCGGGCGAATGGCCCTGCACCTCGGCCGAGGGCGAGGCGACGCGCAGAAGTTCGGCGGAAAGCTCGAAGGGTTCGTGGTCGCGATAGGTCACGGTCAGCGTCCTGCGGTCCTTCGAGACCCTCAACTCCTTGGGCGCATCCATGCTCATTTCCTTGTCCGGAGCCTTTTCTACGTCGCTTCCAGGCCATGCGGAACCCCGGATATGAGCTAAAAAACGCTCAAGGCTTGAACGGAGGGCCGGTTCGTATCACATGGCTGGTACGAGGGGGCGGCGACAATGCCCGACCGGATGCCGCAACTGGGTACTGGAATGAACATGATCGATCCGTTCGGTCGCACAATCGACTATCTCCGCGTGTCCGTCACGGACCGCTGCGACTTCCGCTGCACCTATTGCATGGCGGAGGACATGACCTTCCTGCCGAAGAAGGACCTGCTCTCGCTGGAGGAACTGGACCGGCTCTGCACCGTCTTCGTGGAGAAGGGGGTCCGCAGGCTGCGCCTCACCGGAGGCGAGCCGCTGGTGCGCAAGAATGTCATGCATCTGGTACGCGGCCTGTCGAGACACCTGAAAAGCGGCGCGCTGGAGGAACTCACGCTGACGACGAACGGCTCCCAGCTTGCCCGCTTCGCGGGCGAACTGGCCGATGCCGGGGTCCGGCGCATAAACGTATCGCTGGATACGCTCGACCCGACGAAATTCCACGCGATCACCCGCTGGGGCAATCTCGCCAAGGTGCTTGAAGGGATAGATGCGGCGCAGGCGGCCGGGCTGAAGATCAAGCTCAACGCCGTGGCGCTGAAAGGGCTCAACGATGACGAACTGCCCGACATCATGCGCTGGGCGCACGGGCGTGGCATGGATATGACGATCATCGAGACCATGCCGATGGGCGAGATCAGCGAGGATCGTACCGACCGCTACCTGCCCCTGTCGCTGCTGCGCGTCCAACTGGAACGCCGCTTCACGCTCGCCGACATCCCGTACAAGACTGGCGGACCCGCGCGTTATGTCGAGGTCGCCGAGACGGGCGGCAGGCTCGGCTTCATCACGCCGATGACGCATAATTTCTGCGAAAGCTGCAACCGTGTTAGGCTCACCTGCACCGGCACGCTCTATATGTGTCTCGGTCAGGAGGACGCCGCCGACCTGCGCGCGCCGCTTCGCGCATCCGAAGGCAACGACCTGCTCTCGAGCGCGATCGACGAGGCGATCGGCCGCAAGCCCAAGGGCCATGACTTCGTCATCGACAGGCGCACCAGCAGGCCCGCCGTCGCCCGGCACATGAGCGTGACGGGCGGCTGACGAGGCAGCCACTGCAAGCGCCGAGGATTTCCGCATGAGCCCTTCCATGCCCAGAACCGCCGGAGTGGTGCTCGCGGGCGGCCTGGCGACGCGGCTCGGCGGCGGCGACAAACCATTGCGGACAATCGCCGGCAGGCCGATGCTCGACCATGTGGTGGAGCGGTTGATCCCGCAGGTCGACGCCGTGGCGATCAACGCCAATGGCGACCCTTCCCGCTTCGCAGGCTACGGCCTACCCGTTGTCGCCGACCAGGGCCTTATCGGACAGGACATCCAGGCGGGGCCGCTTTCGGGCATATCGGCGGCGATGCGCTGGGCCGCGTCGGTCGGTGCAGGCAGGGTGCTGACCGTTGCCGGCGACACGCCCTTCTTTCCACGCGTTCTTGCCGCGCATCTGCGGCAGGCGGCGGGCGAACGCGCCTGCGTGGCCGTCGCCGCATCCGGCGGACGCACCCATCCCGTCTTCGCTCTTTGGCCGGTAGGGCTCGAAGCCGCCCTCGCCCGCTTTCTGGACCAGAGCCCGACCTACAGCGTGATGGTTTTCCTGCGGGAACACGAGACGGTAATCGTCGATTTCCCCATAACACCGGCCGGAGGAACGGCATTGGACCCCTTCTTCAACGTGAACACGCCCGACGACCTGAGGATCGCCGAAGCCGTCGCGGGTCTGGCATCGTGACGCAGCGCGTCTTCGGCATCACGGGCTGGAAGAATTCCGGCAAGACCACGCTGACCGAGAGGCTTGTGAGCGAACTCTCGCGGCGGGGCTGGAAGATCTCGACCGTGAAACACGCCCATCACGCCTTCGACGTCGACAAGGAAGGCACGGACAGCTTTCGGCACAGGCAGGCAGGCGCCGGCGAGGTGGCGATCGTTTCCAGCCATCGCTGGGCGCTCATGCATGAATTGCGTGACGAGGAGGAGCCGCCGCTGGAGGCCATCCTGTCGCGGCTGGGACCCTGCGATCTCGTGCTGGTCGAAGGGTACAAGCGCGAGGGCCACAGCAAGATCGAGACGCGGCGCATGGACGCCAGGAGCAATGTTCTCCTGAGCGAAGCCGATCCCTCGATCCTGGCGATCGCCTCCGATCATCCGGTCGAGGGCACGGCATTGCCGGTCTTCGGCATAGGCGACATAGCGTCAATCGCCGATTTCATTGAAAGCGCCAGCGGCCTTCGGGCAAAATAGCAAGACGGGTCGCGAAAGAGGGCAATTCCTGTTCGGTCTTTTCCGCCCGCCTATCGTTGGGGATTGCTTTTTCTTGAAAAAGAGGCGGATTATCGCCCACCGGCGCGACAATTGCGCAGCCGAATATGCCGGGCTTGTCCGGCAGTCAGAGGAATGAGGATCCTATGTTCACCATGAAACGCTTGACGCTAACGGCTTCCGCCGCCGCACTGGCGCTCGCGCTCGCGGCCTGCTCGCAGGAGCAGAAGCCCGCCGAGCCAGCACCTGCGCCCGCTCCAGCCGAGCCTGCGCCCGCACCGGCCGAACCAGCACCCGCACCTGCAGAGCCAGCACCTGCCCCAGCAGAACCGGCACCTGCAGAGCCAGCGCCAGCACCAGCAGAGCCTGCTCCCGCTGAACCCGCACCGGCTGCTCCAGCCGAGCCGGGCGCTTCGCCGGCCTCGCTGAAGATCGGCACGGAAGGCGCGTACCCGCCCTTCAACAACCTGACCGCGGACGGACAGCTCGTCGGCTTCGACATCGACATCGCCAAGGCGCTCTGCGAGGAGATGAAGGTGACCTGCGAATTCGTGACGCAGGACTGGGACGGCATCATTCCCGCGCTACAGGCCGGCAAGTTCGACGCGATCATCGCCTCGATGTCCATCACGCCGGAGCGGTCCGAAAAGGTCGACTTCACCAACAAATACTATAACACCCCGCCCGGCGTCGTCGCCCCGAAGGACTCGACCATCGCAGGCGTGACCAAGGAAGACTTGGCAGGCAAGACGGTCGGCGTCGCGACATCGACGACGCACTACAACTATGCCGAGAAGACGTATACGGACTCGACCATAAAGGGTTATCCGTCCAGCAAGGAGTTCCTGCTGGATCTGGCCAACGGGCGCCTCGATGCCGCCAGCGACGACGTCTCGGTGCTCGAAGAGTGGCTGAAGTCGCCGGACGGCGAGTGCTGCAAGCTCGTCGGAACCATCACGCCGGTGGTCGAGATCCACGGGCCGGGCGCCGGCATTGCCCTGCGCAAGGGCGAGACTGAGCTGCGCGACAAGTTCAACGCCGCCATCTCGGCCATCCGGGCAAACGGAAAATACAAGGAAATCAACGACAAGTACTTCACCTTCGACGTATACGGCGGCTAAGGCTGGAAACATGAACGGCGGCGTATCCGCGCCGCCGTTCCCGCATCCGGGGAGGAGTACAGGCTAGCCGATGCAAAGTGCGTGGACCCTCCTGTCCTGGGGCCCCCAAGGCTGGCTCGACGACATCGCCTATGGCGTTCTTGTCACCATCTCCCTGGCGCTGGCGACCCTGCCGGTCGGGCTGCTGATCGGCTTCCTCGTTGCCTTGGCCAAGAATTCGAGCGAACCATCCCTCCGGCTGGCCGGCAATATCTACACCACCATCTTTCGCGGCCTGCCGGAGCTGCTGACCCTCTTCATCATCTTCTTCGGCCTGCAGATCGTCCTTCAGGAACTGGTTCAGTTCTTCCGGCCGGGGACAGCCGTCGACGTCAACGCCTTCATCTCGGGCATGGTCGCTCTGGCGCTTGTCTTCTCGTCCTATGCCAGCGAGGTCTTCCTCTCGGCCTTCCGGGCTATTCCGCGCGGCCAGTACGAGGGCGGCTTCTCCATCGGCCTGACGAGCGGACAGACGATGCGGCTTATCGTGCTGCCGCAACTCATCCGCATCGCCCTGCCCGGCCTCTCTAATCTCTGGCTGATCCTGCTCAAGGACACGGCGCTCGTGTCAGCCATCGGCCTGCCCGACACGATCCGGCAGGCGATCATCGCCTCGCGCGTCACGCAGCAGGCCTTCCTGTTCTTCGGCCTCGTGACGCTCATCTATCTCGTGCTCGCCATCCTGTCCTCGGTCGGAATCGGCGCGATCAGCCGCGCCGTGACCCGCCAGGAGGCGCGCAAATGAGCGCCGCGAGCGACTTCGGGACCGAGCCTCCGCCCGCCATTGCCAGGCCATGGACGAAGACCCGCATGATCGGCTACGGCCTCGTCGGGTTCTGGATCGCCGCCGGCGCGGGCATGGCCTGGTACCTCGCCTCTTCATGGAACCCGGATTTCTTCCGGAAATACGGCCCGTGGTATGCTCAAGGGTTGCTGACGACCGTCATACTGGTCGTGCTCTCGGTCGTGCTTGGCGCCATCGTCTCCGTGCCCATCGCCTATATGCGCATGTCGTCGAGCAGGGTTCTCGGGGCGATCGCCTACGCCTATGTCTACTTTTTTCGCGGCACGCCGCTGCTGGCGCAGCTGTTTCTCGTCTATTACGGGTTCGGCGCGTTCCGGCCCCAGCTCGAGGCGATGGGACTGTGGTGGTTCTTTCGCGAAGCCTGGTACTGCGCGCTGCTCGCCTTCTCGCTGAACACTTCGGCCTATCAGGCCGAAATCCTGCGCGGGGCGATAGAGAGCGTGCCACGCGGACAGTGGGAAGGTGCCACCTCGCTTGGCCTCCACAAATGGACGACGCTGCGCAAGGTCGTCATGCCGCAGGCCATGATCGTAGCGCTGCGGCCCTATGGAAACGAAATCATACTGCTGATCAAGGGTTCGGCCGTCGTGACGCTGATCACCGTCTACGACCTGATGGGCATGACGCGGCGCATCTACTCGTCCAGCTTCGACTTTCAAGCCTATATCTGGGCCGGCCTCATCTACATGTCCATGGTCGAAGCATTGCGCATAGCGACGGAATGGATCGAGCGGCGCATCACCATTCATCTCAATCGCTGACTCTCGCGTCCCGATGCGATAAGGGGCGTTGGACGAAGATTGAAAGGACATGAAAATGGCTTCGGTTGCATTCCTCGGACTTGGCGTCATGGGCTACCCGATGGCCCGTCACCTCAAGGACAAGGGCGGCCACGACGTCACCGTCTACAACCGCACGACCGCCAAGGCGGAAAAGTGGGTGGCCGAGAATGGCGGAACCGTCGCCAGGACGCCTGCGGAGGCGGCCTCGGGCAAGGATTTCGTGTTCACCTGCGTCGGCAATGACGACGACCTGCGCTCGGTCACGATCGGACCGGATGGCTGCTTCCAGTCGATGCCGAAGGGCTCGATCTACATCGACAACACCACCGCATCGGCGGAGGTCGCGCGGGAACTCGCCGAAAAGGCGGCGGCACTCGGCTTCGCCTCGCTCGACGCTCCCGTCTCCGGCGGCCAGGCGGGCGCGGAAAACGGCGTCCTCACCGTCATGGTCGGCGGCGACCAGACGGCGTTCGACAGGACGAAGCCCGTCATCGAATCCTTTGCCCGCATGGTCGGACTGATGGGGCCGGCCGGTGCAGGCCAGTTGACGAAGATGATCAACCAGATCGCCATCGCGGGGCTCGTTCAGGGCCTTGCGGAAGGTCTGCATTTCGGACGCAGGGCTGGCCTCGACCTGGAGAAGGTCGTGGAGGTGATCTCCAAGGGAGCGGCCGGCTCATGGCAGATGGAAAACCGCCACAAGACCATGATCGCGGGCAAGTACGATTTCGGCTTCGCGGTGGACTGGATGCGCAAGGACCTCGGCATCTGCCTGGAGGAAGCCGACCGCAACGGCGCGAAGCTTCCAGTCACGGCGCTCGTCGACCAGTTCTACAAGGAAGTGCAGCAGATCGGCGGCAAGCGCTGGGACACCTCCTCGCTCATGGCGCGGCTGGAACGCTGAGAAGGCGATCACCAGAGCCGGCTGCGAAGCCCGCCCGCGAGAGACTCAGATTCCCGATCCCGCGTGGACGCTCGAATCCTTGTCGACGATCATGTAGTCGAGCGGCATTTCGGTCGTGTACTTTATCTGCTCCATAGCGAAGGACGACGATACGTCGCGTATCTCGATCTTCGCGATGAGGCGCTTGTAGAAAGCATCGTATGCGCCGATGTCGGGCACGACGACCCGCAGCAGATAGTCGACGTCACCGCTCATGCGGTAGAATTCCACGACCTCGGGGAATTCCTGCACCACCTCCGAGAAGCGGCGCAGCCATTCGTTGCTGTGCGAACTGGTGCGGATCGAGACGAACACGGTGACGCGCGCGTTGATCTTCTCGGGATTGAGGATCGCGACACGTCGCCTGATGACGCCTTCCTCTTCCAGCTTCTGAATCCGCCGCCAGCAGGGCGTGGTCGACAGTCCGACCTTCTTTGCGACATCGGCTACGGCCAACGTCGCGTCCTCCTGCAACAGGCGCAGAATCTTGCGGTCAAGGCGATCCATCAGAGGCTCCGGTAATCGTGTTTTTCGATTGTCCCAGCAAGCTTGCCGCCAAACAAGAAAGAAATTCTCCGTTAGGCGGCAATTCGGGGTAAAATTTTCTACAATTATGTCAGATGCGCGCCTGGATTTCCGCTCGCAGGAAAGGGAGCAATTCCATTTCAAACCACGGATTCTTCTTCAGCCAGCCCGTATTGCGCCAGGAGGGATGAGGGAGCGGCAAAACCAGTGGCCTCTCGGAGGCTGCGAAGATTTCGCGCCAGCCCATAACCGTTTCCGTGAGAGAGTTCCGGCGCATGTCTCCCATGTGCCATGCCTGCGCATAGATGCCGATGGTAAGCACAAGTTCGAGCTGCGGCATCAGGTCCATCAGCCTTTGACGCCAGGCCGGCGCGCATTCGGGCCGTGGCGGCAAATCGCCGCCTTTTGCATCCTGACCCGGAAAGCAGAAGCCCATCGGGACGATGGCGAATTTTTGCGTGTCGTAGAATTCGTCCGCAGTGACGCCAAGCCAGTCGCGCAGCCTGTCGCCGGAAGCGTCCGTGAACGGCGTGCCCGACAAATGCACCTTCGTCCCCGGAGCCTGACTGGCGATCAGGATGCGGGCCGTGGAAGACGGCCGCAGGACCGGACGCGGCTCATGTGGCAACGGCCGCCTGATCGGTTGTTCTACGCACAGGCGACACGCACGTATTGCTCGGGTCAGTTCTTCGAGATCGGCAGGCGGGGCGGTCATGGTGTCCTGAACATAGTATCTCGCTCAGGAAAACCGAAGGACGCGCCGCAGCCAATCGAGGACGCCGGGCAATGCATGTTCCGTTTCGGCGGGGCTTCCGCGCATTTCGCGCCAATGTTGTGGCCGCTCGAAGGAACCCGCCCAGATACCGGCTCCCTTTTCGCGCGCGGCCCTCTCCTCCGCCTCGTAGCCGCCATAGGCGAAGGCCCAACCGGTTTCGACCTGGCGTCTGTTGAGCTCATCCGGGCCGGCCGTACAGGTCGCAAGCAGCCGGTCGTATCTGTCGCGGCCCTGCGCCGAGCAGGAAACCGTCCGGCCGCCGATCAGCCCCGCGAGCGCCTCGCGGGACTGACGGCCGCACGGATAGTCCTCACCCGCTTTGTGGCATGTCTGGCCGAGCTCGGGCGCATCTATGCCGAGCAACCGGATGCGTTCGCCTTCGAGCGTCAGCGAATCGCCGTCATTGACGACAACCCTGCCATCCAGCACCTGCGTTTCGGTGCGGTCGAGACGCGCGGCAAGCAAAGCGAAGAGGCCGAGGATCGCCACCGCAAGCAGGCCGTCCCATATGTTTCGCGCCGCAGATCGGGGAGCTGCCGCCCTTCGCCCGCCCCCTGGCGGTCGCATCCTCACCATATGGCAAACAATGTCTTAATCATTGCGCCCTAACCTCCGCAGTCAGGTGCGTGCAAATTGCGTAAGTTGAAGTTTTCATGCCGTTGCTGCAGCCGAACACGGCGGACAAGATCATTGTGGACCGCAGGAAACCGCATCGCAACAGCGACGTGGCGCGCGCGGTGCGTAAAACGCGCGACCAGCTTACGAACCAGCCCGGCAGCCTGACCTTCGACCGCGAGATCCTGAAGCTTCACGCGCGCTCCATGTCCCGCGTGGCCCTGGCTATTCCAATCATGGTCCTGGCTGTCGCAGCAGCCGGAATCCATGCCGGCCTCAAGGATGCGGTGCTCGTCTGGACGCCCCTGTTGCTATGCGGCTACGCGGCTCTGGCGCTTGTGGCAGGCACGGCGAAACGCACCGAACTGGCAAGGCTCGACGTCACCCGGACCCGCCGTAATTTTCTCGCAGCGCATTTCCTGAGCGGCGTCGGCTGGATCTACTTCGCGTTTGTCGGCTGCGAAGCGTGCCAGATCGAGCAGTTTCAGATCGTCAAGGCGATCGTCCTTCTCATGGCGATCGCCGCGACCGCGCTGATCGCGTCCATGATGCGCGGCGCCTTGGTGGCGACCTTCGCACTTCCCGTGGCCGCCTACGTCCTGTTTGCGCAGCATTCCTGGACGGTCGCCGACATCCTGATGACCGTATTGCTCATGGCGTCGCTGCCTTTCTTCGGTCTCGTCGCCGGCCACGTGAACCGGGCAACGCAGATGCTGCTGTCGTTCCGATCCGAGAAGGACGCGCTGATCGCCGAGCTCGACACCGCAAGGTCCATGTCCGACGAGGCGAGGCATCGCGCCGAGGAGGCGAACCTTGCCAAATCGCGTTTCCTGGCCTCCATGAGCCATGAATTACGAACGCCGCTCAACGCGATCCTCGGTTTTTCGGAGGTGATGGCCGACGAAGTACTCGGCCCCATGCAAAACGACACCTACCGCGACTATGCGCGCGATATAAACGACTCGGGCCACCATCTGCTCGACCTGATCAACGAAATCCTTGATCTCTCCCGCATCGAAGCCGGCCGCTACCAGCTCAACGAGGAGCCCGTCACGGTGACTGCGCTCGTCGAGGAATGCTGTCACCTCATGGAGCTGAAAGCGCGCAACAAGGATATCCGCATCGTCCAGCAATTCGAGAACGGCCTGCCGCGCCTGCTGGCCGACGAGCGCGCCGTGCGCCAGATCGCGCTCAACCTTCTGTCCAACGCCGTGAAATTCGCCACGCCCGGAACCGAGGTTCTGGTTCGCGTCGGTTGGACTGCCGGCGGCGGGCAATACATCCTGGTCAGAGACGCCGGCCCAGGCATTCCGGCCGAGGAAATTCCGGTCGTGCTGTCGGCCTTCGGACAGGGCTCCATCGCCATCAAGAGCGCGGAACAGGGCACCGGGCTCGGCCTGCCCATCGTGCAGGGATTGATCGCACTGCATGGCGGCGAATTCGAGCTGCGCTCCAAGCTGCGCGAGGGCACAGAGGCGCTCGTCATCTTCCCGGCGTCGCGCGTCGTCGAGGCGCTGCCTCCCGTTCCGGTAAAGGCTGCCGGCCGCGCCGGCCGCTGAGGATCAACGCCGGGCTACCGCCGCCATGCCCGAAGCCATCATCGCGGCGGTACGCACCAGTCCCGCAGCCAGCGCCGATCCGACGCCCTCGCCATGCGCCAGCGACAGATCAAGCAGCGGCGCCAGTCCCAGACACCTCGCCGCGCGCTCGAATCCTTCGTCGGCGGGACGGGAGGCCAGCATGCAGTGGTCGAGGACCGTCGGATTCACCGCATGCAGCAAACAGGCTGCCGCGATCGCTCCATAGCCGTCGAGGAGCACCGGCACCTGCTCGGCACGCGCCGCTATGATCGCGCCTGCGATCGCGGCGAATTCGCGCCCGCCGACGCGGCGCAATATCTCGAACGGGTCCGCGCGGTGCGCGGCGTGCAGCGCGACCGCCGCGTCGACCAACTCGGCCTTGCGGCGCATGATGTCCTGATCGCCAGCCGTGCAGGAGCCACGACCGGTCCAGTCAGCCCCCTCCCCGCCATAGAGCAGGCACAGGATGGCTGCCGCCACGGTCGAATTGCCGACGCCGAGGTCGCCAAGACAAAGCAGGTCCGTTCCACCACCCACCGCCTCCATGCCGAACGCCATGGTGGCCGCACAGCCACGCTCGTCCAGCGCCGCCTCGCGGCTGATGTCGCCGGTGGGAAGGTGAAGCGCCAGGTCAAAGACCTTAAGGCCGAGATTCTGCGCGAGGCAGACCTGATTGATCGCGGCGCCGCCTGCCGCGCAAAGCTCCACCGCCTGCGCGGTTGCCTCCATCGGGCGCGGCGAGATACCCTGTTTCGCAACGCCGTGGTTGCCGGCGAAGATCGCGACGAGCGGCCGATTGATCGATGGCGGGGCATTGCCCGACCACTCCGCAAGCCAGGCGGCGATTTCCTCCATGCGTCCCAGCGAGCTGTCCGTCTGCCCGGGACGGGCGAACAGCTCCCGCACGCGCTGCGCCGCGGCCTTGTCGCCGGCGGGAAGCGCCTGCATCAGGCTGCGGAAATCGTCGAAGGGAAGCGCGCTCGTCATGTCAAGACATCCATTGAACCGTTCGGGCATAGCTTCCGGGGCGAACCAGCACAATGGCCGATCTTCCGGACCAGGGATTGCCCCGGCCGGGTATCCGTTCCAGGTGTCCGGCGGGCTTGCATCGCTCCGCCGCTTGGCCCATTTGATTGTCATGAGGCTGAATCCCTGAGATGGCGGAGATCGAATCCCCCTGCGTCCTGATCTGCACCGTCGACATGAAGACGGGCTATTGCTTCGGCTGCGGCCGCACCCGAGAAGAAATATCGGGCTGGATGTACATGACGCCGCAGCAGCGCAAGGAAATCATGGTCATACTGCCTGCCAGGCTGGAAACGGTCGAGCGCAGACCGCGCCGCGAGACGCGACGAGCACGCATGGCGCGGGAAAAAGGATCGGCCTAGGGCATGATCCGGGAAAGCGGGAACCGGTTTTCGGAAGGGATCATGCAGTGGGTGTCGTAATGCCGCAGCAACGAAACGACATTGCGATCTAGCGCATGCGGGGCGTCTGGATCGCAATAGCAATCCTGGCCGTGGGGCTGATCGTGCTCGTGGCGTCGGATTCGAGCGGCAGCGTGCTTGGGCTCAGCACGGACAGCTTCGGCCGACTCGTCTATCTTTCCGCACTCGGTGCGGTGATCGGCGCGGGAATCCTGTTCTCCGGCCAGCGCTTCGGCCACACGGTGCGCCTGCTGGCAATCTGGCTGCTGGTGATCCTCGCCCTGATGACGGGCTACGAATACCGCTACGAGCTTCAGGACGTGGCGAGCCGCGTCAGCGGCGGCCTGGTGCCGGGCAGCCCGCTGTCGATCACCGACGCCGATGGCCGCGCTACCGTCACCCTGCGAAAGCGCATGGATGGCCACTTCGCCGCCAATGTCGGCATCAACGGCAGGGCGATCAATGCGATGATAGACACGGGCGCGACTTCGACCGTGCTGACGCATGAAGACGCTGTGAAAGCCGGCTTCGATTCCAGCGCGTTCCTGTTCAACATCCCCGTCTCCACCGCGAACGGCGTGACGAATGCCGCGCGCGTGGTGGCCGACGAGATTTCGGTGGACGGCATCGTGCGCCGCAACGTGCCGCTGCTGGTGGCGGAATCCGGCCAGCTCGGGCAGAGCCTGCTGGGTATGAACTTCATCGGCACGCTGTCGGGCTTCGAGCTGCGCGGAGACCGGCTGGTGCTGCGCGACTGACGCCAGTTGGGACCTTCTTGCGACGGCCCTACGCGGCCGCGAGTTCCCCGCTCACCTCCACCGCCGCGAACGCCTCCCGAAGCACCTCCGTTCCGGCTCCGGGACGGGCTGCGTCCGTAGACAATATCTGCCGGTAGCGGCGAGCGCCAGGCAGTCCGTGGAACAGCCCGACCATGTGTCGCGTGACATGGGCGATACGCCCGCCTGCCGCTATGTGGCGCTCGCAATAATCGCACATCACCTCAAGCAAAGCCTGCCTGTCGAAGGAGGCCACGGGCCTGCCGTAGAATGCGGCATCCGCCAGCGTTAGTATGCCCGGCGTGTGATAGGCGGCCCGCCCCAGCATGACACCGTCGACATGGGCGACATGCTCCTTCGCCTCGGCGATGGAGCCTATGCCGCCATTGATGCCGATGAAGCGATCCGGATAACGCAGCTTGAGCCGGTACACGCGATCGTAGTCGAGTGGCGGGATGTCCCTGTTTTCCTTCGGACTCAGCCCCTGAAGCCAAGCCTTGCGCGCATGGACCCACAGTGCATCGGCGCCGGCCGCAAAGACCAGCGACGCCAGTTCGTCCAGCGCGGGCTCCGGGTCCTGCTCATCGACGCCGATACGGCATTTCACGGTCACCGGCGCCGTCACGGCATCCTTCATGGCGGCGACGCAATCGGCCACCAGCTGCGGCGTCTTCATCAGGCACGCGCCGAAGGTTCCCGACTGCACGCGGTCGGACGGGCAGCCGACATTGAGGTTGATCTCGTCATAGCCGAAGGCCTCGCCGATCGACGCGGCCTGCGCAAGCTTCGCCGGATCCGACCCGCCGAGTTGCAGCGCGACCGGATGCTCGACTGCATCGAAGCCGAGCAGCCTTTCCCGCTGGCCGTGGATCGCGGCGTCGGCGACCACCATCTCGGTATAGAGCAGCGCGCATCCGCTGAGCTGGCGATGGAAGAAACGGCAGTGCCGGTCCGTCCAATCCATCATGGGTGCGATGGCCAATCTATGCTTTTGATACTTATTAATTTTTTAGCTCCGACGTCAAAGGAAGCATGCCAGCGAGGCATTGCAGCGAAGCTATACTATCCGATCCAGGCACTACCAAGACATTTGCCCGCCGCACCGCGCTTGCCGCCGTCAGCAAGTTCGAAACGACGTCCGCATCCTCCCTGAAAAGGTGGATTATGGAGAGCATGCGGTCCCTTAGCCTTATCGAAATGCATCAAGATCGACCCTTTTTTCACGATCAGGTATAACAGTATCCTATAGGTATGGACGTCCTACAGTTGCGAACCCTGATCCACGTCGCGGAACTCGGCAGCCTCTCGAAAGCGGCGGACCGCCTGCACATCGCCCAGCCGGCGCTCAGCCGGCAAATCAGGCTGCTGGAAAAACCGGGAGACACGACACATGGCCGTTTTGCAGGACTGGATCGGGCGCTCCCACGAGGTCGAGGACATGGTGACTGCGCGCCTTGTCGCAAGCTACCGCGCCATGCTTGGCTCCCACCTCGCCACCCTCAAGGGTGACGCCGCTCCGCTGGCGCTACACTGGTGCCTCGCGCCCGACATAGCCGACGCCGGCCAACTCGGCCCCGATGGCCATCCCGCCAAAGGCGGCTTCCTGCCGCCCGTGCCCCTGCCACGCCGCATGTGGGCGGGAAGCGACGTACGCCTGCTCGGCACGCTCGCCACCGGAGACACCGTTCGCCGGCGTTCGACCATCACGAAGATCGAGGAAAAGCATGGTCGCACCGGGCCGCTGGTCTTCGTGACGGTTCGCCATGAATGGCGCAGCGACGCCGGGCCCGTCGTTGAAGAGGACCAGATCATCGTCTATCGCGAGGCGGCGGGACCGGGCGCTTCGCCATCAGAAACGCCCTCGTCAGAACACCCTTCCGTTCCGCATGAACGCAAGGTGGAGATCGATCCGGTGTTGATGTTCCGCTATTCGGCGCTGACCTTCAACGGCCACAGGATCCATTACGACTTCCCATACGCCACCGGGGTCGAGCACTATCCGGGCCTCGTCATCCACGGTCCGCTTCAGGCGACGCTGCTGCTGAATTTCGCGGCCTCCATCCCCGGCAGGGCGCCCGGTCGATTCTCCTTTCGCGGCACGAGCCCCGCCACCGGCACGCAGACGCTGACATTGCGCGCCGCACCGGACGAGACAGGTGGCCTCGCCCTCGAAATGCATTCGGCCCGTGGGCAGGTGACTATGAAAGCCACGGCGCAGTGGTAAGGATGCAATCATGAACTTCGTCACGCCCATAGCGCCGCTGTTCGTTCCCGCAACGCGTCCCGAGCGGTTCAGCAAGGCCGACGCCAGCGGTGCGGACGCCATCATCCTCGACCTCGAGGACGCAGTCGCCCCGGCAGACAAGGGCAGCGCGCGCGACGCGCTCGTCGCTCATGCGGGAACCATCAAATCTCCCGTCATCGTCCGCATCAACGCCGCCGGCACCGCTTGGCACGCGGCGGACCTCGACGCCGTGCGGCGGCTCGACAAGGCGACCATCATGCTGCCTAAATCGGAGCGCCCCGTCGATATCGCGGCCCTCACACGCCGGATCGGCCGCGACGTGCATGTGATCGCACTTGTCGAAAGTGCCGTGGGACTCGCCAGCCTGTCCGACATATTGGCAACGCCCGGGGTCGCCACGATCGCTTTCGGCTCGATCGATTTCTCGCTGGATCTCGGATGTGCGCATGAGCGCGAAGCGCTGCTTGCGGCGCGTAGCGAGATCGTGTGGCGCTCGCGCGCTGCCGGCGTCAACGCGCCAATCGACGGTATTACAACGGATCTCGGCAATCCGGACGTGACCGAGGACGACGCCCGCTACTCGGCAAGGCTTGGCTTCGGCGGCAAGCTGGCGATCCACCCGAAACAGATCCAGCCGATCTGCCGCGCCTTCCGCCCGGACGAACAGGAGATCGCCTGGGCGCACCGTATCCTCGGCGCCGCCACGAGTGGCGAGGCTACCCAAGTCGAGGGCCAGATGGTAGACCGCCCCGTCATCGAGCGCGCTCGGCTCATCCTGGCGCGCGCTGGCGCATCCGCGGCGAACCCCGACGAACAACAGGGAGGCTGAGCCTCTGTCCGATATGGCCGACACCGTACTGACCACCCCGCAACTGCAAGAGCGGGTCGAGGCGATCTTCCGCAAGGCGGGTCTATCCGCCGTCCAGGCCGGCGCGATCACGCGCGTCATCGTGGCGGGAGAGCGCGACGCCTGCAAATCGCACGGAATCTACCGTATCGAGGGCGCCCTGCGCACGATCAAGGCCGGAAAGGTCAGGCCGGATGCGGTGCCTGATTTCGTGCCGCAGGATTTGCCGGCCGTCGTGAAAGTGGCCGCAAACGGCGGCTTCGCGAACCCCGCCTTCGAGCTGGGCGCTCCCGCCCTGATCGAGCGCGCGCGCGCCTGCGGCATCGCGGCGCTCGTCCTAAATGACGCGGTGCACTTCTCCGCCCTGTGGGCCGAGATCGAGACGCTGACGGAAGCCGGCCTCGCCGGCATCGCCATGTGCCCGAGCTACGCTACTGTCGCGCCAACCGGAGGCTCCCGTCCGCTTCTGGGCACCAATCCCTTCGCGTTCGGCTGGCCGCGCGAGGGGCAGCCGCCCTATGTATTCGATTTCGCGACCTCGGTCGCCGCAAGAGGCGAGATCGAGCTGCACCGCCGCGCCGGCAAGCCGCTTCCGGAGGGCTGGGCCATCGACGCAGAAGGCAAGCCCACTACCGACCCCGAGGCGGCGCTTTCCGGCGCCATGCTGACCTTCGGCGGCCACAAGGGGTCGGCGATCGCGACCATGATCGAGCTGCTCGGGGGTATCATGCTCGGCGATCTGACCAGCCCCGAGGCGCTCGCCAGGATCGGCACGACTACGCTTTTCCCGGCTCATGGCGAGCTGATCATCGCCTTCTCTCCGCAAGCCTTCGCGGCCGGCCGGCCCGGCAACCCGCTGGCGCGCGCCGAGACGCTGTTCGAAGCAATCGTTGGCCAGGGAGCGCGCCTGCCCTCGCAACGACGCTTCGCCGCCCGCGCCAAGTCGCAACGCGACGGCATCGCGCTGTCCTCTGCAGAGATTGACCAGCTTGACCGATTCCTCGCGCGGGGACTCGACGCCGTGTGACACCGGACCCTTGCTCGTTCTCCGGTATCGCCTATGTCGACGGGATAGCCTCCGGCGAGGTCATTGCCAGCGATCTGGAACTGAGCTTCTGGGGTGGTGTCGACCCCGCCACGGGCGAGGTCATCGACCGCCACCACCCGTTGAGCGGGAAGTTTCTGGGCGACAGGATTCTCGTCATCCCCGGCGGCCGGGGCTCCTGTTCGGGAAGCGGCGTGCTGCTGGAACTGATCCTGAACGGCAAGAGCCCGAAAGCCATGCTGTTCGAGCGGGAGGAGGACATCCTCACCCTCGGCGTCATCATCGCCGAAGAGATGTTCGGACGATCAATCCCCGTCGTGACGCTCGCTCCACATGATTTCAGAAAGCTCTCCGAAGCCCGCTTCATCAGCGTCGACGGCCACAGGGTCAAATGCTCGAACGCGCCTGACATCCTCCCCGCAAACGCGCGAACCGGCCGAACCGAACACCTGTTCGGAGAGGTCGCGCTGAGCGACGCCGACAGGGCTTTCCTGAACGGAGATCACGGCGAGGCGGCAAAGGCGGCGATGCGCATCGTCACGCGCATGGCCCGGCTGCAAGGCGCGAAGGAATTGATCGACGTCGTGCAGGTGCATGTCGACGGGTGCATCTACACCGGCCCCGGCTCGCTGCTTTTCGCCGAGAAGCTCCGCGATATGGGCGGGAGCGTCCTCGTGCCGACCACGCTCAATTCGATTTCTGTCGACCATCGACGCTGGCGCGATCAGGGTATCGACCCATCGCTGGGGGAACCGGCAAGCAGGCTGGGCGACGCCTATACCGCCATGGGCGCGCGGCCCACCTTCACATGCGTCCCCTATCTTCTGGAGTCGGCGCCCGGCCCCGGAGAGCAGATCGCCTGGGGCGAATCCAATGCTGTCGTCTTCGCAAACAGCGTGCTCGGCGCCAGGACGATGAAGTATCCGGACTATCTGGATATCTGCATCGCGCTGACGGGGCGCGCTCCGCTCGCCGGTCCCCATATCGAAAACAACCGCAAGGCAACGCTTCGCATCGAGATCGCGAACCTTGGCGAAGTCGACGATACCTTCTACCCGCTTCTCGGCTACAAGGTCGGCGCTCTTGCGGGCAACCGGATTCCCGTCGTGACGGGTCTCGACCGCGCCGCGCCGTCAATCGACGATCTCAAGGCCTTCGGCGCAGCCTTCGCCACCGTTTCCAGCGCACCGATGTTCCATATCGAAGGCGTCACGCCGGAAGCGCATCAGGATCGCCGGATCGAATCGGTTCGCGTCATACCCCGCGACATGATCGCCGAGTGGAATGAACTCAACGGCGCGGAAGACGCCAGGGTCGATCTGGTCGCACTCGGCAATCCACATCTTTCGTTCGACGAGGTCGAAGCTCTCGCAACGCTTTGCCGGGGACGCAGCAAGAGTCCCGATGTAGCCTTGGTGGTCACGACCGCGCGCAGCATCCACGACCGTGCACGGAAATGCGGCCTGGTCGCCGAGTTGGAAGGCTTCGGCGTCCGCTTCATGACGGACACCTGCTGGTGCATGGTCGGCCACCCCGTCATCCCGCCTGCCGCGAAGACGATCATGACCAATTCGGGCAAGTACGCCCACTATGGCCCCGGCCTGACCGGTCTGCGCTTCCATTTTGGCGGCCTTGCCGCCTGTGTCGAGGCCGCATCGACCGGACACAATCCCAAGGTCCCGCCGAAATGGATGCTATGACCGGCAACTGAGCCGATCATGACCTGGAACCTGTGCGGCCTGACGGACGTTTCTTCTGCCAAGATCAAGATTTCAGCGAGGATACGCGTATGTATACGCTCAAAACCGGCCTCGCGGCAGCCACGATGGCCGCGACTTTCGCGATCGGCAGCCTTTCCCCAATCAACGCAGCGCCGATCTTCTTTCCAGCCACTGTTTCCGCTCAATCGGACGTGATTCAGGTGCGTGACGGCGTGCGGTGGTACAACGGTCATCGCGGCTATCGCTACTACAGGCACGGTTATCACCAATATGACGGGTGGTGGTTCCCGGCGGGAGCCTTCGTGACGGGCGCGCTGATCGGCGGAGCGATCGCCAACAGCAACGCCTACTACGGCGACGGTTATTATCCGCGATACTACGAGCCGCGCTATTACGATCCGGCACCCCGCTATTATGCCCCGCAGCGCGTCTATCGCCAGCCGGATTCGTCCTATCGTGCCGGCTACCGGCAAGGCTACCGCGACGGATACTACCATCGCGATTACTACGGAAAGGACATCACCTGCACGCCCCGGCTGGAGGATGCCGGCAAATGTTAACATAAGCGGGCGTCTGCCTGAACGACACTCTTGGTCACCATGACGGAAAGACCTATATGTCTGTCATGCGAAACTGGTCAGGCAGACCCTCCGCCATCCTCGCCGCGCTTGCGCTGGCATTTTCCACGGTATCCGGAATGATATCGGCGCCAGCCATGGCGCGGGACCTCAACAGTCCGCCCCTCTATTCTGCACCCGTGGTGCGCGGCCCTGATCTCGGGCAGATACAGAGCCTGCGCAGCATCCAGCAGAGGCTGGATTTTCAGCGGCAGCGCCAGATCAACAATGAGATAGACGCCCTTTCCGCAAGACAGAGGCAACCGCGCATCGAAGTGCCCGTCCTGAAACCCGGTTGCAGTCGGGGCAGCACCAGAAGCAGCTACGCCGCGCGCGGGTGCTAGAGCCATTCAGCTTCAGGAAGAATGGCCCTCACCCCCCTGCCGGCACCTTCTCCCCGTTGCTCGGGAGAAGGAGGCTGGCCGCAACGCTGACACCCCCTCCCCCTTCGCGGGGAGAGGGTAAGGGTGAGGGTCGTTTCCGTCAAAAACTGAACTGGTCTAAATATCCCTGAACAGCAACAAAAAAGCCGGGACGACAGTCCCGGCTTTCTCCTGTCAGGCGCGGCCAGCCCGCCTGCGCTTCACGTCCGGCGGGGTCGCCTCGTCCACGAGGGCCTCGATGGAAGCCTCCAGCGTCATCGACTGCTGGTCGCGTGAGCCAAGACGACGCACATTGACCGTGCCTTCCTCTGCCTCGCGCTTGCCGCAGACGAGGATGACCGGCACCTTGGCAAGGCTGTGCTCGCGCACCTTGTAGTTGATCTTCTCGTTTCGCAGATCGAGTTCCGCCGAGAGCCCGGCATCCTTGAGCCTTGCCAGCACCTGCCTCGCATAGTCGTCGGCATCCGAGGTGATGGTTGCCACCACGACCTGAACAGGTGCGAACCAGAGCGGCATCTGGCCGGCATGGCTTTCGATCAGTATGCCGAGGAAGCGTTCCAGCGAGCCGGCAATGGCGCGATGGACCATGACCGGCTGCTTCTTCTCCGAGTCCGAACCGATGTAGAAGGCGCCGAAACGCTCCGGAAGGTTGAAGTCGACCTGCGTCGTGCCGCACTGCCACTCGCGGCCGATCGCGTCCTTCAGCGTGTATTCGAACTTCGGGCCGTAGAAGGTGCCCTCTCCCTCGTTGATGCCAGTCTTGATGCGGTTGTCCTCGCGCGCCATCCGCGCGAGCGCGCGCCGCAATATGTCTTCGGCATGATCCCAGGCCGCATCGGTGCCGACGCGCTTTTCCGGGCGCGTCGCGAGCTTCACCACGACCTCGTCAAAACCGAAATCGGCATAGACCGACATCATGAGGTCGTTGATTTTCAGAATTTCGGCCTCAAGCTGCTCCTCGGTGCAGAAGACATGCGCGTCGTCCTGCGTGAAGCCGCGCACGCGCATCAGGCCATGAAGCGCGCCCGAAGCCTCGTAGCGGTGCACCGCACCGAACTCGGCCAGACGGATTGGCAGGTCGCGATACGACTTCAGGCCATGCTTGAATATCTGCACGTGTCCCGGACAGTTCATCGGCTTCAGGGCGAAGATGCGCTGGTCGGCCTCCGGATCCTCGGGATGCGTGAAGGCATGCGCGGATTTAACCGCGAACATGTTCTCCTGATACCAGCCCCAGTGGCCGGACGTTTCCCAGAGCGACTTGTCGAGGATCTGTGGGGCGTTGACTTCCTGATAGTCGTCGCCGAGGCGGCGGCGCATGTACGAAATCAGGTTCTGGAACATCTTCCAGCCCTTGGCATGCCAGAACACGACGCCCGGCCCCTCCTCCTGGAAGTGGAAAAGGTCCATCTCGCGGCCGAGCTTGCGGTGGTCGCGCTTCTCGGCCTCCTCCAGCATGTGGAGGTAGTGGTCGAGCTGCGCCTGGTCGGCCCATGCCGTGCCGTAGATGCGCGTCAGCATCGGGTTGTTAGCATCGCCGCGCCAGTAGGCGCCGGCCACCTTCATCAGCTTGAAGGCGCTACCTACCTGACCGGTCGAGGCCATGTGCGGCCCCCGGCATAGATCGGTCCATTCGCCCTGCGAGTAGAACTTGATGTCCTGCCCCTGCGGGATCGCGTCGACGAGCTCGACCTTGTAGTTCTCGCCCTTGTCGCGGAAGAACTTCTTGGCCTCGTCGCGCGAGACGAGTGTCTTCGTGAACGGCTTGTTGCGGCCGATGATCTCGCGCATCTTCTTTTCGATGACGGGGAAATCCTCGGGCGTGAAAGGCTCGTTGCGCGCGAAGTCATAATAGAAGCCGTTCTCGATGACCGGCCCTATCGTCACCTGCGTGCCGGGCCACAGTTCCTGCACGGCTTCGGCGAGGACGTGCGCGGCGTCGTGGCGGATCAGCTCGATGGCGCGGGGATCGTCGCGCGTGACGATTTCGACGGCGCCGGAATGCCCGAGCGGGTCGGACAGATCGCGCACGGTGCCGTCGAGCGCGTAGGCAACGGCCTTCTTGGCCAGCGATTTGGAAATCGATTCCGCAAGTGCGGCGCCAGTCATCGCGGCGTCGTATTCGCGCACGGAACCATCGGGAAATGTCAGGGAAACGTTTGCCACGGTCTTCTCCTTTATCCAGTCCCGCAAACGAGCGCGGGTGGTGTGGTGTGGCCCGGACGCACAATTCAAGCGTCGGCCGGCTGCTACATAAGCGCAGCGCAACCGCCGGTAAAGTCCCGAAAGGCGGTCACGGCGTCGGCAAACGCAAGCGACCTGCCCAGTTGGTTAGACCTTTATGAATTCTATGCCTTGGAATTGTCCTCGACCGGCGCGCCTGGTCCGTTCTTCTTCATGGAGTCGATCGCATTCTGGGCGCTAGCCTTGGAGGTGTAGCCTTCCGTCGAGAACATCACCTCCTCATTGTACTTGAAGCGCACGCGGAACTCGCCCTTCTTGTCCTTCCAGATCTCGAACTTGTGACCCATGGCGGCCTCCCTGTGGTGATTGCGCACAAAGGCTGCCAGCCACACAGCCAAGGGGCAAGCAAAAGCTTACGTTACGACATCTCAAGTAACAGCTTTCAGACATTTACCCGTGGGCAAGCGGGTCATTGCGGCTGGCCCGCCAGTATCGCCAGGGCAAGAACCATCGATAGCGCCCGTCCAGCGTCTCAGGCACGCGGTCGATCCCATGGGTGCCCCATGGTCCGCAACGCACGACGCGGAACATTCCCAACCAGCCGCCGGCCCACAGGCCATGCCTGGCGATCGCCTCATGCGCATATTCCGAACAGGTCGGCAGATGCCGGCAGTGGTTTCCGACGAATCCCGACAAGGTAAGTTGATAGAGGCGTACGAAGGACGTCCCAATCACGCGGCCCGGTGTTTTGCGCCACGGCCCCGGCCAGTTGCGGCCCGCGCGGCTGCCCTTGCTGTTGTGAGTTTCCCCGGCCATGTCGCTTCGGTTACCTCGATGTTCCTGCTTGAACTTCGCAGACAGTCTGTTCACTGATGGCCGTTTGATCGGTTCCGCCGCATACCTAAGTATCGCGCGGCGACTTCCCAAGAGTCATCAGGCCAAGAGTCATCAGCCTTCCACCCTAAACAGAAGCCCTAAGAGGACGTTATGTCAGACGCCGACAAGATCGAACTGGGACTGGACACTTTCGGCGACGTGACGGTCGACGCAGAAGACCGGCTGCTGCCGCAGGCTCAGGTTCTGCGCAACGTGGTGGAGGAAGGCGCGCTGGCCGATCAGGTCGGCATAGACTTCATCGGCGTCGGCGAGCATCACCGCGACGACTTCGCGGTCTCCGCTCCCGATGTCGTGCTGGCTGCGATCGCGGCGCGGACGAAGCGCATCCGTCTCGGCTCGGCGGTCACCGTGCTGAGCTCGGACGATCCGATCCGCGTGTTCCAGCGCTTCTCGACCGTGGACGCCCTGTCGGGCGGCCGGGCGGAAGTCATTCTGGGGCGCGGCTCCTTCACCGAATCCTTCCCGCTGTTCGGCTTCGCCCTCAGCGACTACGAACGGCTTTTTACCGAAAAGCTCGACTTCTTCTCAGCCCTGCTGAAGCAGGGGCCGGTGACATGGAAAGGATCGATCCATCCCGGCCTGAAGGACCAGATCGTCTATCCGCAGGTCGAGAAGGGCACGTTGAAGACATGGATCGGCGTCGGCGGCAGCCCGGAATCGGTCGTTCGCGCGGTACAGTACGAATTGCCCATGATGCTCGCGATCATAGGCGGCGAGCCGACGCGCTTCCGCCAGTTCGTCGACCTCTACCACCGCGCGGCCGACCAATTGCAGAAGCCGGTACTGCCGCTCGGGGTTCATTCGCCGGGTCACGTCGCCGAAACCGACGAGCTTGCGCGCGAGCAGCTCTGGCCGGGCTACAAGGCAATCCATGACCGCATCGGCGGCGAGCGCGGCTGGGGGCCGACCAGCATCGCCCGTTTCAACGCCGAGGCCGATATGGGCTCGCTCTATGTCGGCTCGCCCGAGACGGTCGCGAGGAAGATCGCCAAGACGATCAAGGCGCTCGGAGCCAGCCGCTTCGACATGAAATATTCGTCCGGGACCCTTCCGCACGAGCACATGATGACGAGCATCGAGCTTTACGGCACGAAGGTCATGCCGCTGGTGCGCGAACTGCTGGCCTGATGAAAGGAAACCGGGATGGAAGCGCCTATGCCGGCAGGCCCGGGAACTGCTGGTTTTGGCGCTTCCTCTCGATCTGGCCGATGGCATCCACCACCGCATCGAAGGTCAGCATGGTCGAGGCGTGCCGCGCCTTGTAGTCGCGCACGGGCTCCAGATATTTCAGGTCCTCGAAGCGACCCTGCGGCGGCGTTCCGTTTTCCTTCAGCATCTTCAGCATGGTCTCGCGCAGCGCTTGCAATTCCTCGGCAGAGGCGCCCACGACATGCGAGGCCATGATGGACGAAGACGCCTGCCCGAGCGCACAGGCCTTCACCTCATGCGCGAAATCCGTGACGATACCGTCGCGCATCTCCAGATCGACGACAACGGTGGAACCGCACAGCTTGGAATGGGCTTTGGCGGTGGCGTCAGGATGGTCCAGACGGCCGATCCGGGCGATATTCCCGGCAAAACCGAGAATTTTCGCGTTATACACCTCGTCGATCATTCTTTTCCAATCCGTCGCCGTTTTGCGAACGTCCGTGGCGGGCCGCGCACTTCCTTTCGTGCCGGCCGAGCTTATATAATGCTTGTGATCCGTGCTCGACAAGGCGATCGGCCGGCGCTAGGCGGAGCACATTTCGCAGCTATGGGCGTTCCCATGGAAGACTGTGATCCGTTCAACTCGTTCCTTCGTTGAAAGGAGCTACGGGAGACACCTGATGGACGCCATCGCCAAGAAAATCGCGCTGCCCGCATCCGGGGACAAGCCCTTTTCGAACCGGCCCACCGAGGCAGAGGTCGAGGCCGCGGTAGGCGTGCTGCTGCGCTGGACGGGCGACGATCCTTCCCGCGAGGGTCTCGTCGACACGCCGCGCCGCGTCGCCAAGGCCTACCGCGAGATGTTCAACGGCTACGGGATGGACCCCGCCGAGGAACTCGGTCGCACCTTCGAGGAAGTCGCCGGCTATGACGATCTCGTCATCGTGCGCGACATCCAGTTTCATTCGCATTGCGAGCATCACGTCGTGCCGATCATCGGCAGGGCCCATGTCGGATACATGCCGGACGGCAAGGTCGTGGGCCTTTCCAAGATCGCGCGCGTTGTCGACATCTTCGCGCACCGCCTGCAGACGCAGGAGGCGCTGACCGCCCAGATCGCCGGGCTGATCCAGGACGTGCTCAATCCGCGCGGCGTCGCCGTCATGATCGAGGCCGAGCATATGTGCATGGCCATGCGCGGCATCCGCAAGCAGGGCTCGACTACCCTCACCTCCACATTCACGGGCATATTCAAGGACAATCCCGAGGAGCAGATGCGCTTCGTGACGATGGTTCGGGGATATCGCGCGGGCTGAAGCACAGGCCCTCGATGACGCATATGGAATTCGCCACGGCTCCTGCCGACAAGAAGCAACTCGAGGAAGGCTCGGCCTTCACGCCCCGCTTCGACGCCAACGGGCTCGTCACGGCCGTCGTCACGGACGCGGGCGACGGTACCGTTCTTATGCTCGCGCACATGAACGCGCAGGCGCTGTCGCTGACACTCGAGACCGGCATCGCGCATTATTGGTCGCGTTCCCGCAACAGGCTGTGGAAGAAGGGCGAGAGCTCCGGCAATATCCAGCGTGTCCTAGAGATCCGCACCGACTGCGATCAGGATGCGGTCTGGCTGCGCGTAAATGTCGCCGGCCACGATGCAACCTGTCATACGGGCCGGCGTTCCTGCTTCTACAGGACCGTCGGGCTGACGGACGGCAAGGTTTCCCTTGCAAGCGACGGAAGCGAACCGTTGTTCGACGCCGGAGAAACATATCGAAGTGGCAAGGCTTGAAGTCCCATATCGGGCTCGTAAACAACCGAAGCGTTAGCTGCGACACGGATTCACCATTTCGATACACGCTCCGGTGTATACTGGCGTTGGGCCGGATATCGGAGCCGGGAGTTGGTGATGCTCGACTGGGCGTCGTTTCGTGGAAAACACGGCATGCAGGAGGCCAACGGGCCGACCTCATCCGGCGGCGCGACCAGTTCCGATTCCGTTAGAACTCCTGAAAAACCCAGGCCCGGAATAGCGCTGGCTCTTGGTGGCGGCTGCGCGCGCGGCTGGGCTCACATCGGCGTCTTGAGGGCTCTCGACGAGGCGAAGATAGACATTTCCATGATCGCCGGCACGTCGATCGGCGCGCTGGTGGGCGGCTGCTATCTCGCCGGCAAGCTGGACGAGCTGGAAGCGTTCGCGCGCAGCCTTACGAGGCGGCGAATCTTCGGTCTTCTCGACTTCACTTTCGGCGGCAACGGGCTTCTCGGCGGGATGAAGCTGGACCAGAGGCTGCGCGAGCATCTCGACGGCGTCCGCTTCGAGGATCTGCCCAAGCCGTTCGTCTGCATCGCCTCGGAGATCCGTACCGGACATGAGATCTGGCTCTGGAGCGGCTCGCTGATCACTGCGATGCGTGCGTCCTACGCGCTGCCGGGCGTGTTCGAGCCGGTGGCCGTCAACGGCCGCATGCTGGTAGACGGCGCATTGGTGAACCCCGTTCCGGTTTCGGTCTGCCGTGCCTATGAGCAGCCGCTCGCCGTCGCAGTGAACCTTCACTACGACCTGTTCGGCCGCGCCGCCGTGGTCAAGCATACTGCCGACGAACCGGCGGCCGCGCCCTGTATGTCGCCGGCCGAGCGCTTCAACGTCGAGTCGCGATCACGGGAGGACCGCTTCGGGCTGACCGGCGTGATGGTCGAGGCGTTCAACATCATCCAGGACCGCATCTCGCGCGCGAGGCTGGCCGGCGATCCGCCCGACCTGTCTCTCCAGCCTCGGCTCGGCCATATCGGCCTGACCGATTTCCACCGTGCCGGCGAGGCGATCGATATCGGCTACGAGACGACCAAGGCGCGGCTGGCAGACCTGGAACGGCTTCAGAACGTTCTCGCCTGAAGTTCCGGAAGAGAGTCCGGCGACCTTCCCAAGCCATTGATTATCTTTCTATGTTCTTGTTTTCCGTCAGGCGGGCGCTGCGTCGATTATGCGGAAATCCACCTTGCGGTTGCCGTTCCAGTAGCTGCCCGACAGCGAGCCGGCGACATGCACGGTCTGGCCCCTGTTGGCGAACAGGAAGTCGCCAAGAGGGGTATCCGCGGCGCGGAAGCAGATCGCCTGAATCCTGCCGCCGCCGTCCGAGCGCAAATCCGCGCGCACATGGTTGGTGCCGACAAGGCGGGCATCCTCGAGCCGGTGGCGTGGCAGCACGAAGACCGGTGCCACATGCCCCGCCCCGAACGGCCCGGCTTTCTCCAGCGTCTCCAGCAATCCGATCGTCGCGCCCTCAGCCGCGAGCGCGGCGTCGATATCCAGCACCTCGTCCTCCTGGAGCCGGAACACATCGGATGCAGCGCGTTCCTCGAAGAAGGCGCGCAGCGCACCAAGCTTGTCGCGCTCGACCGTGATGCCCGCCGCCATGGCATGGCCGCCGCCCTTGACGATCAGGCCCTGCGCCGCCGCCTCGCGCACGAGCTTTCCGAGGTCGAAGCCGGTGATCGAACGGCCCGAGCCCGTGCCGACGCCGTTCGGGTTGAACGCGACGGCGAAGGCCGGGCGGCGCGCATGATCCTTGAGCCGCGAGGCGAGCAGCCCGACTATGCCCGGATGCCACTGCTGGCTGGCCGTCACGATGATTGCCGGTCCGGCCCCGCCGGCCAGTTCAGCATCCGCCTCCGCGCGCGCCTCGGCCAGCATCTGCTGCTCCATCGCCTGCCGCTCCTGGTTCAGGCGGTCGAGCGTCTCGGCGACCTGGCCGGCCTCGACGGGATCTTCCGTGGCCAGCAGTCGGCTGCCGAGCGCGGCGTCGCCGATTCGCCCGCCGGCATTGATGCGCGGGCCTATCAGGAAGGAGAGATGGAACGTGCCGATCGGCTCGCCGATGCGCGCCACCCGCGCCAGCGCCGCAAGCCCGACATTCTTCTGCTGGCGCGCAGCGACAAGTCCCTTCACTACGAAGGCCCGGTTGATGCCCGTGAGCGGCACCACGTCGCAGATGGTCGCAAGCGCGACGAGATCCAGCATCGAGAGAAGATCGGGCTGGGCATCCTGCGGGCGCTCGATGCGCAGCACGCGCGCCGTCTGTACAAGCGTCAGGAACACCACGCCAGCCGCGCACAGATGCCCCTGCCCCGACAGGTCGTCCTCGCGGTTCGGATTGACCACGGCTACCGCCATGGGCAGAGGACCGCCTACCTGATGGTGGTCCAGCACCACGACCTCCGCGCCGGCACGCAGCGCGGCGTCGATCGAGGGGGCGCTGTTGGTCCCGCAATCCACCGTTACGATCAGGCTCGCGCCCCGCGCCACCAGTTCGCGCATGGCTTCCGGGTTCGGGCCGTATCCTTCGAAGATGCGATCCGGGATGTAGATTTCCGCCTCGATACCGTAGAAGGCAAGGAAGCGCTTGAGCAACGCGGAGGACGATGCTCCGTCCACGTCGTAGTCGCCGAAGATCGCGACCTTCTCGCGGTTGCGGATGGCCTTTGCGATGCGTTCGGCGGCGCGCTCCATGTCGGTCAGCGAGGCCGGATTCGGCAGCAGGTCGCGGATGGTCGGATCGAGGAACCGTTCCGTCTCGTCCGGGGTCACGCCACGCCCCGCCAGCACCCGCGCAACGATGTCGGGCACGCCGTGCGACTGCGCAATCGTCAGCGCGCTCATCTCCTGGCGCTCGGTCAGCCGATGCTCCCAGCAGAGTCCGGTAGCCGACTTCCGAACGCCAAGGAAAATGCGCCTTTCCGCCATTGGAGCCTACCGGTCACCCAGCCATGACGGGCGGACGCGCCGCTTGCGGCCCCCGGATATCAACCTGCCCGCTCGATGCGGATCACCTGCGGCTTGTCGATCAGGTGGCCGTCCTTGGTGATGCCGTCCGTCGCCTTGCGGATGGCCTGCTCGGTCGTCTCGTGCGTCACGAGGATAACCGTCTTGTGCAAATCGGTCTCGGCCGAGCGCTGGACGATCGATTCGAGTGAGATGTCGTTGTCGGCCATGCGCTTGGCGATGGCTGCGAACACGCCCGTGCGGTCGTGCACGGTCAGGCGGATGAAGTAGCCGCCGGCATGGCTGCGCATCTGTGCCTTCTTGTAGGGTTTGAGTTCCCGCGCCGGACGACCGAAGACCGGGCCATGCTGGAAGCCGGGGCGGCTCTTGGCGATGTCGGCTATGTCGCCGACCACCGCCGAGGCGGTCGCATTGCCCCCGGCGCCCGGCCCCGAAAGCAGCAACTCTCCCAGTATGTCCGTCTCGATGGCGACCGCGTTGGTCACGCCATGCACCTGCGCGATCACCGACGCGGTCGGCACCATGGTCGGGTGGACACGCTGCTCGATGCCGCTTTCGGTGCGTTGCGCCACGCCCAGCAGCTTGATGCGGTATCCCAGATCGGCGGCCGCGCGTATGTCGGCCTGGCTGATGTTGGCGATGCCTTCGAGGTAGATGTCGTCGGCCGAAATCTTCGTGCCGAAGGCGAGCGCGGTCAGGATGGACAGCTTGTGCGCGGTGTCGTTGCCCTCGATGTCGAAGGTCGGATCGGCTTCCGCATAGCCCAGCCGCTGCGCATCCTCCAGGCAGGCTTCGAAGGTGAGCCCTTCCGCTTCCATCCGGGTCAGTATGTAGTTGCAGGTGCCGTTGAGGATGCCGAAGACACGGTTCACCGTGTTTCCGGCAAGCGCCTCGCGCATCGTCTTGATGACCGGGATGCCGCCCGCAACGGCCGCCTCGTAGTTCAACAGGACGCCCTTCTTCTCGGCGATTTCGGCGAGCGTGACACCGTGCTTCGACAGCAGCGCCTTGTTTGCGGTGACGACGTGGCGGCCGGCCTCGAGCGCGGCCTTGACCGCTTCCCTCGCGGGTCCCTCGTCACCGCCGATGAGTTCGACGAAGACGTCGATATCGGCTTGCGCGGCGAGCTTGACGGGATCGTCGAACCATTGCGCCGAGGAGAGGTCCACGCCGCGATCCTTGCCCGCGCTGCGCGCCGAAACGGCAGCGACGACGATGGGCCTGCCGCATTGCCGGGTCAGTTCGCCGGCCTTTGCGGAAATGACCCGCGCAACCGATGCGCCGACCGTGCCCAGACCTGCAATTCCAATACGCAATGCTTCAGCCATTTGCCGAAAAGCCTTTCAATTTCTGCCGGTACGTCCGATCAGCGCCGCGCGGCGAGCGACACGACGTTGCTCGCCTGTTTCGCCGAGGCGGTGAGGAAGCGCTTGATGCTGCGGGCGGCCTGGCGGATACGGTGCTCGTTTTCCACGAAGGCCAGCCGCACGAACTCGTCGCCATGCTCGCCGAAGCCGATGCCGGGGGCCACGGCCACGGCGGCGTGTTCGATCAGCAACTTGGAGAATTCCAGCGAGCCGAGATGCCGGAACGCTTCGGGGATCGGCGCCCACGCGAACATGGAAGCTGCCGGCGGCGGGATCTCCCAGCCGGCGCGACCGAAGGAATCGACCATCACGTCGCGGCGCTTGTGATACACGCTGCGCACTTCCGCGATGTCCGCGCCGTCGCCGTTGAGCGCCGCCGTCGCCGCGACCTGGATAGGTGTGAATGCGCCATAGTCCAGATATGACTTGACGCGGGTGAGCGCCGAAATCAGCCGCTCGTTGCCCACGGCAAAACCCATTCGCCAGCCCGGCATCGAGAAGGTCTTCGACATGGACGTAAACTCGACCGTCACGTCGATCGCGCCAGGAACCTGCAGCACGGAGGGGGGCGGGTTGCCGTCGAAATAGATCTCCGAATAGGCGAGGTCGGACAGGATGATGAGGTCGTTCTTTTTCGCGAACGCGACCACGTCCTTGTAGAAATCGAGGCTGGCGACCAGCGCCGTCGGGTTAGACGGATAGTTGAGGATCAGCGCGAGCGGCTTGGGGATCGAATGGCGGATACCACGCTCCAGCGCCGGTATGAAGCTGTCGTTCGGCTCCACTTGCAGCGAGCGGATGACGCCTCCCGACATGATGAAGCCGAAGGCATGGATGGGATAGGTCGGGTTCGGGCACAGGATCACGTCGCCGGGCGCGGTGATCGCCTGCGCCATGTTGGCGAAGCCTTCCTTGGAGCCGAGCGTCGCCACGACCTGCGTGTCGGGGTTCAGCTTCACGCCGAAGCGGCGGGCATAATAGTTCGCCTGCGCGCGGCGCAGGCCGGGAATGCCGCGCGAGGAGGAATAACGGTGCGTGCGCGGGTCGCGCACCACCTCGACCAGCTTGTCTACGATGGCCTTGGGAGTCGGCAGGTCCGGATTGCCCATGCCGAGGTCGATGATGTCGGCGCCGCCAGCGCGCGCGCTGGCCTTGAGCCTGTTCACCTGCTCGAACACGTAGGGCGGCAGACGGCGGACCTTGTGAAACTCTTCCATCTTGAAAAATCCCGGCGCTTTGGCTGCTGGATCGTCGGCGGCGCCATATATACCGACTTTCCGCTCCGGTCGAGGTAAGGCTTATTCGCCTTCGATGACCTTGAGCGTCTTTTCCTGCTCGTCGACGGAAGCCTTCAGGCGCTTGCGCGCGGCCTCTGCCTCGTCCGGCGGCGTGGTTGCGACCGCGCCGGGGTTCTGCCGCTGCTGCAGGGCGGTCAGCCTCGCGAGCTTCGCCTCCTTCTCGTCCGCCGTGAACTGGGACGTGGCTGCCTGCTGGGGAATGTTCAGGTTGGGATAAGTGCCCGTATCGCTCGGCGCGCCCCTCCTGCCGGGGGCCACGGAGACTTCCTCGACAGGCGAGGTCGTGCAGGCCGCGGCGAGGAGAGCGATGGCAAGTGCGGCCATGCCTGCGCCGGGGAAAAACGATCTAGCCCTAACGTATGTCATGTTTTCGCTCATCGCTCAGCCGTAGAACGCATTGGACGTCCCACGATAATATGTCAAGAAAGGGTGTGAGGAGGAACGATTTCACCATGCAGAAGTCGGCCGGGCCGGACAAGAACGGGACTGACCAGACTCCCAACGTCGACCAATACCTGATCAAGGATCCAGAGCGCTTCGCGATAAACATCGCCCGCATGGTCGAGCAGGCCGGAAAGGCGGCCTCAGCCTGGGTAGAGCCGCGCGAGAAAGGCGAGACGCGCGACTCCGCCGAGCCGGCCGCCGACATGGTCAGGACGTTCTCCAAGGTCACCGAATACTGGCTTTCCGACCCTGCCCGCGCGCTGGAGGCGCAGACCCGGCTCTTTGCGGGCTATCTCACGGTCTGGAACAACGCGATCACTCATGTCAGGACCGGTGCGCAACCGCCCGATGCCGTCGAGCCCGAGCGTGGCGACAAGCGCTTCCAGGACCCGGAATGGGGAAAGAACGCCTTCTTCGATTTTCTCAAGCAGGCCTATCTGGTGACGTCGCGCTGGGCCGGCGACCTCGTCGAGCGTGCCGAAGGGCTCGACGAGCACACGCGCCACAAGGCGAGCTTCTACGTCAAGCAGCTCACCAATGCGATCTCGCCGTCGAATTTCATCCTGACCAATCCCGAGCTGTTTCGCGAGACGGTCGCCTCGAACGGCGAGAACCTCGTGCGCGGCATGAAGATGCTGGCCGAAGATATCGCCGCCGGCCGTGGCGACCTGAAGCTAAGGCAGGCAGACCCCTCCAGCTTCGAGATCGGCAGGAACATCGCGACCACTCCCGGCAAGGTGGTCGCCGCCAGCGACATCGCCGAGATCATCCAGTACGAGCCGACGACCGATACGGTGCTCAAGCGCCCGCTGCTGATCTGCCCGCCATGGATCAATAAATTCTACATACTCGACCTCAACCCGGAGAAATCCTTCATCCGCTGGGCCGTCGGCCAGGGTCACACCGTCTTCGTCATCTCATGGGTCAATCCCGACAAGCGGCACGGCGCGAAAGGCTGGGAGGCCTATATCCGGGAGGGGCTGCAATTCGCGCTCGATGCGGTCGAAAGGACGACCGGCGAGCGTGAGGTCAACGCGGTCGGCTACTGCGTCGGCGGGACGCTGCTTTCGGCCGCGCTGGCGCTGATGGCGCAGGAGGGCGACGACCGCATCCGCTCGGCCACGCTTTTCGCCACGCAGGTCGATTTCACCCATGCCGGCGACCTCAAGGTCTTCGTCGACGAGGACCAGGTGTCGGCCGTCGAGCGATCGATGAACGAGAAGGGCTATCTCGAAGGCACGCGCATGGCCACCGCGTTCAACCTGCTGCGCTCGGGCGACCTGATCTGGCCCTATGTCGTCAACAACTACATGCGCGGCAAGGAGCCCCTGCCCTTCGACCTGCTCTACTGGAACGCCGATTCCACGCGCATGGCCGCAGCCAACCACTCCTACTACCTGCGCAACTGCTACCTCGACAACACGCTCTCCCAGGGCAGGATGGAGCTTGCGGGACATAAACTGTCCCTCTCCGACATCAAGATTCCGATCTACAACCTCGCCACAAAGGAAGACCACATCGCGCCGGCGCTGTCCGTCTTCGTGGGCAGCAGCCTGTTCGGAGGCGACGTGCGCTTCGTGCTGACCGGCTCGGGCCACATCGCGGGCGTCGTCAACCCGCCCAAGGCCGGCAAGTATCAGTTCTGGACGGGCGGAAAGCCGGTCGGAAAGCTCGAGGACTGGACGGCGAACGCGAAGGAAACTCCGGGCTCCTGGTGGCCGGACTGGCAGGAATGGATCCTCGCGCAGGACAAGCGCCGCGTGAAGGCCCGCAAGGCCGGCAAGGGCGTCAAGGTGCTTGGGGACGCGCCGGGAACCTATGTAAAGGTGCGCGTGTAACATTCCTTGAATGCCTGCGTGGTTGACCGGACGGCCCGAAGCAGGTCAAAAGATGCCTGTGAGAACATATTCCCGCTGCGTCGGGGCCTGATGGCCAACGGTCGACGACAGTGCGGGGTATGGTGGCGGTTTGTAGCTCGATCGCGAATCGACCCTCGTCAGACTTCGTTTTGCCGAAGCGGAGGAATGCGTACGGGAAAGTAGGGGATACTTTTTGGCGTCACGAACCCGCCCGGCGAGAGGACGTTCCTGTGCTGCCCTGGCAGCGCTGATGGCCATGCTGGCCGCCGGCTGCTCGTCGACCGCCGAACCCACAATGGAATTGGCGCAGGTGTCGGATGCGGGTGCGCCTGCTGCCGACCTGCAGCTTGCCGAGGAGGCGGGTGGCATCGCCGGCGCCAATGCCGTGCAGGCCAAGGTCGCGCAGGAAAACACGTCAAAAGACAAGACAGCCGGCACACAGCAGGCAACCAAGCAGGCGGCTGACGCCCCGGTCGTGGAAGCGGCGGCGACTGCCTCCGCCACGCAGGAGCAGGCCGCCGCTACGACCGCGCCCCAGGAAAAGAAGGCCGAAACGTCAAAAACGGCGACATCAAAAACGGCTGAGTTGCCGCCCTCGCCTTCCGGCCAGGTGCTCGAGAACGGCGGTCCGATCCTGACGGCGGGCACAATGCCGGCCGTGCCGATCGAGCCCAAGAAAAAGAGCTTCCTTTCCTCCTTCTTCGGCTCCACGCCTGCCGAGGCGCAAGCGGCTGCGCCCGCCCGCGAAGCGAAGGCGAAGCCCGTCATCGCGCTTCCCGATCCGCAGGACGAGACCCGCAAGAAGGCCGCCGCCGTCCGATTCGCAGCGCTGGGCGCGGATGACGACGGGATCGACGACGGGGCGGGCGATTTCTCACTGCCGGGCGTGCGCAAGACGAATCTGTTCGAGATAAAGCGCAAGTCGGGCATCGACGATGACAGCGATATCGACGTCTACGAGGACGAGGGCGGGCCCGTGCGGCTGGCATCCGCCGGCGGTATGGCGCGCCTCGCCCCCAACGGGTTGCTGAAGCAGCGCGAGAGTGTCGATACGGCCTGTCTGAAACCGAAGCTGGTGCGCATGCTCAAGGACGTCGAGCGCCGTTTCGGCAAGCGGCTGGTCGTTACCTCCGGCTACCGCAGCCCGTCCTACAACAAGCGGGTGCGCGGCGCCGAGAAGTCGCAGCACATGTATTGCGCGGCTGTCGACGTGCAAATGCCCGGCGTCAACAAATGGGAAATCGCGCGCTATGTGCGCTCCATGCCCGGACGCGGAGGCGTTGGCACGTACTGCCACGATTCCATCCACATCGACATCGGCCCGGAGCGCGACTGGAACTGGAAGTGCGGCGGCCGCAAGACCTGACCTCCCTGCCCGCCTGCTGAATCCAACTCGCCGAAAAACCCTGCTAAAAACTTCGTTTCACGGGTTGCCGCCTGCGGGTAACCCAACTATAAGGCGCTTCGTCCCGGCGCGCCCATCGTCTAGCGGTTAGGACACCGCCCTTTCACGGCGGTAACAGGGGTTCGATTCCCCTTGGGCGTACCATTTTTCTGGCTTGTTTGTTCCGGCTCTAGGAACCCGCGATCGCGCTTGTCGCGGCTACAAGCGAGAACACTCCCAAAACCACTGCGGCAGCCTTGTAGGCCAGCGGCTTGATCCGTGCAGGCAGAAGCGATCCGCCTATGGTCCAGGCCGCTCCCGCGCAGATCGACAGCGCCAGAAAAGCCAGCACGGCGAAATGTTGCCGGTCTGGTGCGATTTGCGGGACGAGGATGGCGCCAACGAGCAACGCCTTGGGGTTGAGTATTGTCGTCAGGAATACCCGACGAACGGCAATCAAGAGTCCGGCCGCATTCGCCTGCGGCGTCTGCCGCCAAAGGGTCCACGCCGAATAGAGAAGCCACAAGGCGGCAATGGCCTTGATCGCTGGCATTGCGCCCGGCACCTTCTCCAAGGATGTCGCCACGATGAGGTAAGCGGTGATCGCGAGCAGATAGCCGGCGGCTTCTGCGAACGGGAGACAGCCGGTCCGCCTCCACCCCAGTACCGAGCCCGAAGCTGCAAGGATGGTGTTGGTCGGGCCGGGTGTGATGAGGATCAGGGCGGCGGCGAGGATGAAAGAGGTAAAGGACATCGGCCTTCTGGATGTTGATGATCCGGTACTAACAGCAATGGCGCGGCAGGTCCCGATGAAGATACGCAGCCGCACCCTGGACGTCCGTCCAAGGCCTTCGTCCAAGTAGATCACCTTAACCTTTGGCTGCGACATTAGGCAGATTGACGCTGTTGTGGAACGACACCCGGGATGAAGCGAAACGCAAGAAACGGTGCATGGCTCACGGCGCTGGCGTTCGTCGCCGGTTGCACCTCCGTGCCCGCCGACTATGCCGCTACGCTCTCTCGACAAGACCCCAAATGGCTATCGCCGGAATGCGAGCAAATCCGCGCAGATGCAGCTGACTACAAGGAAAGGAAGGTCAGCTGGGCCGCCGGTCTTCTGATCGGTCCTTACGGCCTTGCGCTTGTCGCCGCGGGCAAGGAACATCAGGAGAAGCAGCGAATCCTTTTTGCGCGCGAGGTGCATCTGCGATGCTCGAGCGCTCCATTGCCGAAGAAGCTGCAGATCGATCCTTCGGCAAAGCCGAAGAGCAATTCCCGATAGCGCCTGCAACGGCGATCCCCAGCTTCAGCTCGCCTTTTCCGCTTGCCAATTCTCCGGCGTGCAGGTCATTGTCCGCACCAGGCCCTTGGGAGGCTCAGGAGAATGAAATGCGCTTGAACGACTTTGCGGTTTGCCTGTCGAAGCTCGGCAAACTGTCCTTGGCCACGGCTTGCTTGACCGTAGCGCTCCATGGTCCGGCAAGCGCACAGTTTTCCGGTTCCTCGCAGTCCAAAGTGACAACGGTGGAACAGGCGAGAACGGCGCGCGTCGGCAGCCGCGTAGCCCTGACCGGTTCACTGAAGAACGAGGTCCGCAGAGCTCAGTATATGTTCAGGGATGCGACGGGCGATATTCGTGTCCGAATCGAGCGGGAATTCTGGCGAGGTCGCGAGGTGACCAGCAAGACGGTTCTCCAGTTGAGGGGGAAGGTCGAGTCGGACGTTCGCGGCCGCTTCATCGACGTGTATTATTTCCGGATTCTCGATTAGTTGTTGCGGACTTCAGTCTCCGGCCGCCTGAACGATCGCTTCGCCGCGTTTGCAGTTCCGCGCATGCGCTTAGCCCGTGCAGATCAGTGGCCGGTGATGCGATCGGCCAGCGTCGCCAGCTTTGACGTGTGAGGCAGGCCGGCGATCTCGCGCCGGTCCGCGAGCCGGTAAAGCTGGTACATGGAATGGACGCCGAGCCAGCGTAGCGGCTCCGGTTCCCAGCGCCGCACCGAGCGGTTAACCCAGGGCAGTCCTATCAGCTCGGTTTCATGACCGAGGATGAGGTCGCACAGCGTGCGCCCCGAAAGGTTCGACGTCGAGACGCCCGAGCCGACATAGCCGCCTGCCCAGCCGAGCCTGGTGCGCGGATCGAGCCCGACCGTCGTGCACCAGTCGCGCGGAACGCCGAGCACGCCGCACCACGCATGGTCGATGCGCACTCCCTTCGTCTGCGGGAAAAGCGTCGTCAGCACGGCGTGGAGCTGGTCGATCGTCGCCTGCTGGGTCTGCCCGTCGACATCCGTGCGCGATCCGTATCGATAGGGAACGCCGCGGCCACCCATGGCGATGCGCCCCTCGCGTGTGCGCTGCGCATAGCAATAGGCGTGAGCCGTGCTGCCCAGAAGCTCATGTCCCTTCCAGCCGATCTCCTCCCACAGCGCTTCGGGCAGCGGCTCGGTGACGATCTGGGCGCTGTTCAGCGCCAGCCAGGTTCGCTCCTCACCGGGGATGCCGGCGGTGAAGCCCTCGGTCGCCCGGATGACGGTTTCGGCGCGGACCCTGCCGCGCGCGGTCGTCACGAGCCCGGGGGCGATGGCCGTCGCCGCAGTCTGCTCGTAGATCGCGACCCCCATCCGCTCGACGACGTCGGCAAGCCCGCGCGCCAGCTTCGCCGGCTGGATGCGCGCCTGATTGCGCACGACACAGCCACCGAGCGCGCCGGCGATGTCTATGCGCGCCCTCACGGCGGCGGCGTCCAGTAGATCGATCCGGCCGGGGTCGGCATCCCATGCGCGGATGGTTTCAGCCCGCTCGCGGACCCGCTGGAGCTGGGCGCTGTTGGTGGCAACCGACAGATTGTCGACCCGCATCATGTCGGCGTCGATCCTCTCCTGCGAGCACACCCGCACGACTTCGTCGACCGTCGCGACCAATGCGGCCTGCATGGCCATGACCGCCTGCCGGCTGGACGTCTTTAGATATTTCTCGCGCGACCAGCTGAATCCTCCATTCAGCCAGCCGCCGTTGCGGCCCGAGCCGCCGAAGCCGGCGAACCTGCTTTCGATCAGGGCGATGCGCAGGGATGGGCTGGCCTTCTTGAGGTAATATGCGGTCCACAGCCCCGTATAACCCGCCCCGACGATGGCGACATCGACGTCAAGGTCACCCGGCAGGGCCTGCCGTGGTTCCGGGATCCCGCCCATGTCGGCGTACCAGAACGATATGTCGCCGTTACGCACCGCATGCATGGCAGACCTCCCGGAGATTGCTCTTGATCCCGCACGCTCGTCTGCGGGCCGGCGCATGGATCAGGCAGCGCGGTCCCTTGGCCGTTGCACAATGATGCTGAGCAGCGCCAGCAGCCCCGAGCCGATCATCAGGAACACCGACACCGCATTCAGGACCGGTGTCGAGCCCACCTTCACCATGCGGTCATACATGGTGATGGTCAGCGGAGCGTCGGACCCCACCAGCATCAGCGTCGTGTTGAAGTTCTCGAAGGAAACGAGGAAGGCCACGACGAAGGCGGAGAAAAGTGCGGGCGCCAGATAGGGCAAGGTGACGGTCCTGAGCACGCGCAGGCGCGAGGCGCCGAGGTTCAGCGCCGCCTCCTCCAGTTCGAAATCGAACTTGCGCAGCCGTGCCGCGATGACCAGCGAAGTTATGGTGACGATGAACGAGAACTGGCCGAGGACGACGAGGAAGACGCTTGGCCGCAGGAAATCCCACTCGATGCCCAGCCATTCTTCCAACCCGTTGGCGATCATGCTGGCAAAGACGAGGATCGAGATGCCGAGGATGACGCCGGGAATGACCAGCGGCACGATCATCAGCACGTAGAGCGCGCTCTTGCCCGGGAACTGCTTGCGCTCGAACAGGAAGGCATTGCAGGTGCCGACGACCACTGACAGCAGCGAAACGATGACGCCGATGATCAGGGAGTTGCGGAGTCCCTCCATGAGCCGGCGGTCATGGAACATGCCGAGCTTGGGGTCTTGTGTGCCGAAGAACCAGTCGAGCGTGAACCCCCGCCAGGGCAGTGCCGGGAACAGCGAATCGTTGAAGGCGAATATCGCGGCGGCCGCCAGCGGCGCCGCCAGATAGAGGAAGAAGGCAAGCATATAGCCTGCGTAGATCCAGCGCAACAGGGCCGACTGCGGGGCTGCGACGTTCATCGGCGCTAATCCTTCGCTACGGTTGAGGCAAGGCTCTGGCCGGTCAGGCGCAGGCCGAGCCAAACGACGAAGGACGTGAATGCCAGCAGCAGAATGCCGAACGTCGCGCCCGACTCCCAATTGTAGCGGGTTACGAATTGCTCGTAGATCTGTTCCGTGAACCACATGCTGTTCTTGCCGCCGAGAAGGATCGGCGTCAGGTAGCTGCCCGCTGTCAGCATGAAGACGATGATCGAACCAGCGACGATGCCGGGCATGGCATATGGCAGGACGATGCGGCGGAAGACCGTGAAGCGGCTGCCGCCCAGATTGTAGCCGGCCTCGAGCATCGAATTGTCCATGCCCTGTAGCGTCGACACCAGCGGCACGATCATGAACAGCACCACGGTGTAGACAAGGCCGATCACCACTGTGATGTCATTGTAGAGGAACTCGACCGGACCGCCGATCAGGCCGATATTTTGCAGGAAACCGGAGATCAGCCCGGTTTCGCGCAGGAGAACGATCCAGCCGAACGCGCGAACCAGATCGCTGACCCACAGCGGGATGAGGCACATAAGGAAAAGCGCTGCGCGGGAACGCTCCTGCGCGATCTTGGCGATGTAGTAGGCGACGGGAAAGCCGACGCACAAGGCCAGCGCGGTGACAAGTATCGACATCCAGGCGGTGCGCAGCAGGGTGTTCCAGTAAACCGGCTCGCGAAGGAAATCGACATAGTTGGCCAGCCCGAAGCGATATTCGCCGGGGCCGATCTTCTCGCGCAGCGACAGATAGCCGATGCCGAGCTGCGGCAGGATGATGAGCAGCACGATCCACAACGCGAACGGTGCGAACAGCAGGATGAGCGATAGCTTGCCAATGTCGGAGCGGGGCATAGCGCTATCCGGGCAGCGTGAAACAGAGACAATGCTCCCGGCGCCATACCATGTCGACGGTATCGCCGGGCCTGACCCCAGAGGAACCGTCCATGACGGCATATCCGACTTCGACAAGGCTGCCGCCGGCGTCGCGAACCAGGACGCGGCTGTTGGCGCCGTTGAAGAGCAGGCTGTCGACCACGCCCGGCAGCCGGTTGCTGCCGCTATCGCCACTTCCGTCGCCAACCCCCAGCGAAATCGTTTCAGGTCGCGCGAAGACCTCCACCCGCGTCCCTTCGGCTACCCCCTCCCCGCCGGGCGTGGCGACGACCTGGCCGCCGCCGTCGAGTTCGACGCGCGCGCCATCGCCGCTCAGAGCGGTAACACGCCCCAGCCAGCGGTTGTTGTCTCCCACGAATCCGGCCACGAAACCGGATTTCGGGCTGTTGTACAATTCCTGCGGCGAGCCGATCTGCTCGAACCGGCCGGCATTCATGACCGCGACCTGATCGGACATGACCAGCGCTTCCGACTGGTCATGGGTGATGTAGAGAAACGTCGTGTTGAACTGGTTCTGCAGCAGCTTCAGCTCGATCTTCATGCGCTCCCTGAGCTTCAGGTCGAGGGCGCCGAGCGGTTCGTCCAGAAGCAGCACATCAGGTTCCAGAACCATGCAGCGGGCAATGGCGATGCGCTGCTTCTGGCCGCCCGACAGCTGCGAAACCTGTTTTTCGGCGACGCCCGGAAGGCCGACGCGCTCCAGCACCGCTTCCACCTTGCGCGCGATGTCGGCCTTGTTCTCGCCACGGCAATGCAGGCCGTAGGCGATATTTTCACCGACATTCATCATCGGGAACAGCGCGAGGTGCTGGAACACCATCTTGACGCTGCGCTTGTTGGGCGGCGTGGAGACCACCGATTTGCCCTTGATGCGCAGATCGCCGGCAGAGGGCGTCTCGAAGCCTGCAATCATGCGCATCAGGGTCGTCTTGCCGCAACCGGACGGGCCGAGGATCGAGAAGAACGAGCCCCGCGGAACGCCGAAAGTCACGTCGTTGACCGCGGCATACCGGCCAAAAAGCTTGGTCAGGTTTTCGCATTCAAGATCGTGCATTAGCGCTCACCAGTTGTGCAACCAAGATACCGGCCCGCGGGATGTCTCTCGCGGGCCGCATTACGTGCTCTGTCCTTCGGATCAGTTTCCCGAAGCCGCCTTGATGCGCTCCAGCGCCTTGCCCTCGATATCCTCGAGCCCGGCCGGAATGTTGGCGAAGAACTTGAGGTTAGCCAGCGCCTTGTCGTCGAACGCGACCTTCACGGCTGCCTTCTTGTCGTCGGGCAGGAGGTCCACTCCACCCTTGACCGCCGAGATCGCGCCCGTCGAATCCGACATCAGCTTGACGATGTCTGGACGCATCACGAAGTTGATCCACTTGTAGGCTGCGGCGTCCGCCTTGCCCTTGCGCGGGATCGCGAAGGTGTCGATCCAGGCGAGCGCGCCCGTCTCCGGGGGAACGAAGACCAGATTGTTGTTCTGTGCGTAGAGCTTGAAGGCCGTTGAGTCCCAGGACTCGGAAGCGATGACCTCGCCCGAAAGCAGCAGCGTGGAAAGATCGTCGCCGCCGTTCCAGTAGGTCTTCACGATGTCCTTGCAGGCGATCATCTTTTCGGTCACCTCGTCCAGCATCTTCTGGTAGGCGTCACGGTCGCTGTAGAGCGCGAACGGGTCCTTGCCCATCGAGAAGGCCATTCCGAGAAGGATGGTGCGCCTCAGCCGCATCGAGGTGCGGCCTTTGTACTGCGGGTCGCAAAGGTCGCCCCAGCCCTTGACGTCCGGCGCCTTGGTCTTGTCGACCACGAGCCCCGAAGTTCCCCACTGATGCGGGACTGCATAGACGTTGCCGTCGATGGTCGTGTTGGCCTTGACCGCCTCGAGCAGGTTTTCCTGCATGTCGGCGGTGTTGATCTGCGACAGGTCCAGCGGTTTGTAGATGTCGTATTCCTGCTGCACCGCGAAGATGCGGTCGTGGCTCGGCTGGGCCAGGTCGAAACCTGCGCCGCCGGTGGCGCGCAGCTTGGCTATGATCTCCTCATTGTTGGAGAGGGTCACCTCCACGTCGATATCGGGATATTCCTTTTCGAAGAGCTGGATGACGTTGTCGGGGGCATATCCGCCCCATGTCAGGAGCCGCAGCGTCTCGGCATTGGCGCCGTTCGAAATGGCCAATAGCGCGCCGGCTCCCGCCAGTGCGGTAATCAGTTTCTTCAGGATCATCGTTTTCCTCCCGGTCTCTTGCAGGCAACGGCGTCCGCGCTCGTTCCCTCAGGCTCACTATGCGAGCCGCCGCACAGCCATATAAGGTCCACTTTCAATGAAACACAATGCCGCTTGGACGAGCCGTTCAAAGCCCGATACAGGCCCTCTGGCGGATCGCCGAGCGGGCCTGCATGGCTTCGATGTTTGCCGGCTCAGTCGACGGAAGCCGCCTTGATGCGCTCCAGCGCCTTGCCTTCCAGGTCCTCGACCCCCGGCTGAATCCGGGCGGCAAAGCGGATATTGGCGATGTCCTCGGGCGTGAACGCGCCCTGCACCGCCGCGCGCACGTCCTCGGGCAGGAGGCCGATGCCGTCCTTCACTGCGATGATCGATCCCGTGCTCGCGGAGAGCTTCGTCACGATCTCTGGCCGCATCACGAAATTGATCCATTTATAGGCCGCGTCGTCGGCCTGGCCCTTGCGCGGCAGGGTAAAGGTATCGATCCAGCCCAGCGCTCCCGATTTCGGGGGCACGTAGACGATATTCGGATTCTGCGAAAACAGCCGGAACGCGGTCGAGTCCCACGTCTCAGCAGCCACGGCCTCGCCCGAAAGCATGAGCGCCGACAGGTCGTCACCGCCCTGCCAGTAGGCTTTCACATTGCCCTTGCAGGCGATGAGCGTGTCGGCCACCTCGTCGAGGATCTTCTTGTACGCGTCGAGATCGGAATAGGCCGCGAACGGGTCCTTGCCGAGCGCAAACGCGGTGCCGACAAGGATCGTGCGCTTCAGGCGCATCGATGTGCGGCCCTTGTACTCGGGATCGCACAGGTCCAGCCAGTCGGAAATCTCGGGGGCCTTGGTCTTGTCCACCATGAGGCCGGACGTTCCCCAGTCGAAGGGTACCGAATAGACCTCGCCGTCGACTGAAGCGTCAGCCTTGACCTTTTCCAGAAGCATCGGGTCGAGCGCATCCAGGTTCACCCTGGACAGGTCGATCGGCTTGTAGATGTTGAACTCTGCCTGGGCCGCCGCAACGCGGTTGAAGCCGGGCTGCGCGAGGTCGAACCCGGCGCCGCCAGTCGCACGCAGCTTGGCGATCATCTCCTCGTTGTTGGAGAGCGTCACCTCGACATTGATGTCGGGATACTCCTTCTCGAACAACTGGATGACGTCGTCGGGAGCATAGTTGCCCCAGGTCAGAAGCCGAAGCGTCTCCGCCTGTGCACCGCTCGATAGGGCGCAAAGCGCTGCCGCGCCGGCAAGTGCGCCAATCAGTTTTCTTGAAATCATCGCTCTCTCCCGTTTTTCCATGGCCTGCATGTGCCGGCATGTTCCCTGGCCACTATGGAGACCGCAGCGATGGTTTTAAGGTCCACTTTCAATCAAAGATGATGCCGCTTGACGCGCGCCGGGAAGCCTAGAGGCGGATGGTGACGGCTTTGGTCTTGCAATAGGACGCCACCGCAAGCAGCCCCTTCTCCCGCCCGATGCCCGAACGACGATTGCCGCCGAAGGGCGTCTCGATACCGCCGGCGAAATACTCGTTGACGAAGACCTGTCCGGCATCGACGTCCCTTGCGATGCGATGCGCATTGGCAAGGTCGCGCGTGAAAAGGCCGGCGACGAGCGCGTAACGGGTGCAGTTGGCCGCCGCGATGGCCTCCTCGACGCTATCGACCACCTGGACAGCCAGCACCGGTCCGAAGATCTCCTCCTGCACGACCGGATCGTCCCACGACAGGCCGTCGAGAACGGTGGGCTCGAAGAACCAGCCCTTGCCGGTCGCCGGATCGGCGGTGACATTGCCGCCGACGACCACATCGACCCCGCGCGCCTTGGCGGATTCCACACAGGACGTCACCTTGGCCAGATGCTCGGCCGAATTGATCGCGCCAAACTCCACGCCTTCCGTGAGCCCATGCCCTATGCGCAGCGCGCGGGCGCGGGCCGCGAGCCGCTCCATGAATCCGGCATGGATTGAGCGCTCGATCACCAGCCGCGAGCCTGCGGAGCAGATCTGCCCAGCATTTTCGAAGATCGCGCCGATCACATTGTCCAGCGCATGATCGAGATCGGCATCGGCAAGCACGATGTTGGGCGATTTGCCGCCGAGTTCGAGGGTGACGGACGCGACGTTGCGGGCAGCCGACTCCATCACGCCGATGCCGGTGGCGGTAGAGCCTGTGAAGGTGACATGACGGACATCGGGGTGGGAAACGAGCGGCGCGCCGGCCGCCATGCCGGTGCCGCTCACCACGTTGCACACGCCCTTCGGCAAGCCTGCCTGGAACAGGATCTCGGCAAGAAGCAGCGCGGTCATCGGCGTCTGCTCGGCGGGCTTCACAACAGCCGTGCAGCCGGCCGCCAGGGCAGGCGCCAGCGATCGGCATGCCGTCGACAGCGGATAGTTCCAGGGCACGATATGGGCGGTGACGCCGACCGGTTCCTCGATCGAATAGGACGTGTAGGCCGGCCCCAGCGGATACGCCCTGCCCTCGTGCTTGTCGGCCGCGCCGGCATAGTATTCGAACGCCCGGGCAGAGCCGCGCACGTCGCCCAGCGCCTCGGCATATGTCTTGCCGCTGTCCAGAACCTCGGCCATCGCAAGCTGCTCGGCGTGCTCGCGGATCATCGCTGCCGCCTTCGAGAGCACCCGTCCCCGCTCCACAGGCGTCGCGGCGCCCCATTCGCCGCGGCCGGCCCGCGTGGCGGCGGCAACGGCCTCGGCGACGTCCTCGGCGGTGCCGGCCGCAAACAGCGCATGAGGTTCGGCCCGACCGGGATCGAACGTTTCCATCATGCCGCCGCACAACGGCTTGCGCCACGCGCCATCTATGAAATGCGCCGACGGCAACATGCCGTGTTGCGTCGCGACAGGGCCACTCATCCTTCGGCCTCGCTCACCTGATAGTCCGACTTCGCCAGCCACTCGGGATCGATCTCGACACCCCAGCCGGGTTCGTCGGAAATGCGGACCATACCGTCTTCCACGTCATAAGGCGACTTGACGAACAGGCCCTCCTGCCACGGATAGTAGTCCGGCCCCTCGATCGAGAACTCCAGATATTTGCCCGCACCCTCGATGGCGCGCAGAAGATGCATGGTGAACAGCGTCACCAAGCCGAGATTGGCGCTGTGGGGCGTTACCGGCAACCCGGCCGCCCTGGCCATCGCGCAGACCCGCAGGGTGCGGCTGATGCCGCCCAGATAAAGGATATCGGGCTGGACGATATCGACCGCGCGCATGTCGATCATGTGACGCCAGGTCGCAATCTCGCAGTCCTGCTCGCCGCCGGTCACCGCGATGTCGAGCGCGTCGGCGACCTGCTTCGTCTGCTCCAGTTCCCAATAGAGGCATGGCTCCTCGAAATGCTCGACCCCGTTGTCCTTGAGCAGACGCCCGACCTCGATGGCGCGTTCGGGCGAGAAGCCGCTGTTGGCATCGACCAGAAGCGCCACCTCCGGGCCCAGCGCCTTGCGGATCGTCGGCACGATCTCCTCGGTGCGTCCCGGCCATTCGTCGACGTCATGGCCGTATTCGGCGGCGATGCGGAACTTGAAGGCATCGAAGCCGTGGCGGTCGCGCAGTTTCTTGAAGCGCTCCGCCTCATCGGCCGGCGTGATGTCGCGCTTCATGGAGGAGGCGTATGCGCGCAGCTTTCCGGGCGTGCCGCCGAGCAGGCTGACGACCGGCAGTCCGGCTGCCTTGCCGCGCAGGTCCCATATGGCGGTATCCAGTCCGCCGAGCGCACGCTTCATGTAGGAGCCGGGGAACTTGTGCTCCCGTTCGATCACCTTGTCGGTCAGGACATCGATGTCGTCGAACTCGACGCCCAGCACATAAGGCGCCACCTGCCGGTGCAGCACCAGCGAGGTGATGTCGGAATTGTAGGTGGAGACCTGCCCGATGCCCTGGGCGCCGTCCTCGGCAGTGATGCGCACGAAACCAACGAACCGGTTCGAGAACGTCTCAACACGTGTGATCTTCACTTGCGTACTCCCAGTATTTTAGCCGATGGCTAGGGAATCCGGCGGCGGCCGGTAAGGTCCACTTTCGAAAAATCAGAAAGCCGGTTATCAGCGACCGAGGATACGGCAAGTCTAGGGAGAACCCTGCAGGAATGGTGAAGAGATCGTCCGGCGAGCTTCTTTTTTCGATCGCCGTCGATCGCTCGTCACCCCGGTCGATCACGACCCAGGTCTACACCGCCATCCGCCAGCTCATCACTTCGGGCGACCTTCCTGCTGGAAAGCGATTGCCTTCGAGCCGGACCCTCGCCAGGGAACTGGATATTTCGCGCACGACCACCATGGCCGTTTTCGAGCGCCTGAACTCCGAGGGACTGATCGAATCGCACACCGGGTCGGGCACCTATGTCTCGGACCTAGCGGAGGCGAGCAGGCCCGGGCAGGCGCTGGTCGTCCACGCCGCAAGGCCGGTGTCGGCGAAGCTCGCCGACATTATTGCCGAAGCCTCGCCGCGGTTTTTCCAGCGGCTTTCCCATCCGCAGCGGCCACGTGCCTTCGTGACGGGACTGCCTGATTACGACGCCTTTCCGCTGGCCGTATGGGCACGGCTGACGGCCAAGCACTGGCGCGAGCCGCGCGATCAGATACTGGGCTACCCCGACGCCGAGGGCCACCCCCGGCTGCGGCGGGCGATTGCCGAGCATCTGCGCGCCAATCGCGGCCTTCCCTGCGATGCCGAGCAGATATTCATCGTCACCGGCGCCCAGCAGGCGTTCGACCTGGTCGGCCGCGTCCTCCTCAATCCGGGCGATCCTGTCTGGTACGAGGACCCCGGCGCCATCGGAGCCCGCAACTGCCTGATCGCCTGTGGAGCGCACATGGTGCCGGTGCCGGTCGACGACCAGGGCATCCGCGTGGCCGAGGGCCTGCGGCTGGCGCCAGATTTTCGCCTCGCCTTCGTCACGCCCTCGCACCAGCACCCCACCGGGGCGGAAATGAGCCTGGAGCGGCGCAGCGAATTGCTGGCGGCCGCGAACCGGGCCGGCGCATGGATCATCGAGGACGATTATGACGGCGAGTTCCGCTATGACGGGCGACCGCTGCCGACCTTGAAGAGCGGCGATGCGGGAGAGCGCGTCATCTATGTCGGCACATTCTCCAAGACCATGTTCCCGGCCCTGCGGCTGGGTTTCTACATCGTCCCCGCCCCGCTCGTTTCGGTGTTCCAGCGCATCTCCGGAGCCTTCCTCCAAGGCGTACCGTCCAGCATCCAGGCCGTTCTGGCGGCGTTCATCGAAGAAGGCCATTTCGCCACCCATCTGCGCCGGATGCGCGACATCTATGCCGAGCGCCATGCCGTCTTTCATGAGGCCGCGGCGCAGCACCTCGCGGAGCTGCTGCATGTGCGCCGCTCGGTGGCCGGCTTCCATGTCACCGGAACCTTCGCGTCGCCGGCAGTGGACGAGGATCGGATCGTGGCGGATGCCGAAGCGGCGGGTCTGGTGGTTTCCCCCATCAGCCGCTTCACCATCGAGCGCGGGCGCGTCGCGCCGGGACTTGTCCTGGGCGTCAGCGCCATCAGCGAACGCGAAATCACCAGGGGCGTGGAGACGCTGAAGCGCGTTCTCGAGGCGGCTCTCTCCCGGCAGGACTGAGCCGAACGCCTGCTATCGATTGTCGTCCAGTATGATGCCGGAGGCTTTTTCGGCAACCATGATCGTCGGCGCGTTGATGTTGCCGGACGTTATGTTCGGGAACACCGACGCGTCGATGACGCGCAGTCCCTCGATGCCGTGGACCCGGAGCCGCTGGTCGACGACATTGGTCCCGTCGTCGGGTCCCATGCGGCACGTACAGGAGGCGTGGAACACGCTGCCGGAACGCGCCCGGATATCGGCGACCAGATCATCCTCGGCCTGAACGTCCGCGCCTGGCTGCATCTCGTCGACGATCAGTTCCCGCATGGCCGGCTGCGCAGCGATGCGGCGGATCAGGCGAACGGCATCGAGCATTTCCTGCATATCCTCCGGTGCCGACAGGTAGTTGGGCTCGATGACCGGCGCGGCCTTCGGATCCGGCGATCCTATCGCGATGGACCCCCGGCTCTGCGGCCGGCACGGCTGGATGCCGATGAAGAAACCCGGAAACGGGTCCGGCATGGTCAGCCGCCGAACGCCCGGCGTCGGCTTGCTGTAGCTGACTGGTGAGAAATAGAGCTGCATGTCGACGCGCTCGCGTTCAGGGCTCGATTTGACGAAGCCGCCCGCCTGGTTGACGCTGAGCGACAGCGGTCCGGTGCGCAGCATAAGGTAGCGAATGCCCAGCAAGGCTCGTCCCCACCATGGCCGCAGCAGCGAATTGAGCGTCGGCCTGCGCGAACGATAGAGATAGTCGATGCCGAGATGATCCTGCAGGTTGCGGCCGACGGCCGGCATGGCCTTGACGACCGGCTTGCCGAATTTCTGCAACAGGTCGCCGGGACCGATGCCGGAATGCTGGAGCAGGATGGGCGAATGCACGGCTCCGGCGCTGAGGACGACTTCGCGGCGCGCATGGGCGGTGTGCTTCACCCCGTCATGCTCATACTCCACGCCGACGGCGCGTTGCCCTTCGAACAGGATACGGGTGACGAATGCGCCGGTGACGGTTTTCAGGTTGCGCCGGTTTTTTACCGGATGCAGGAAAGCCGTGGCGGTCGACATGCGCAATCCCTTGCGGGCCGTGATCTGATAGATGGAAATCCCTTCCGGCTCTGCGCCGTTGTAATCGGGCGTGCGCGTGAAGCCGGCCTGCTCGGCCGCCTGGAGCCAGTTCTCGCAGAGCGGATGCACCGATCCGGCCATGTCGGTGACGTAAAGCTCGCCGGCACCGCCGCGCGATGCATCGGCGCCGCGCTGGAAGGTCTCCATCGACTTGAAGAAGGGCAACACGCTGCTCCAGCCCCATCCGGCATTGCCGGCTGCTTCCCAATCGTCGAAGTCGAAGGGCTGGCCGCGCACATAGACCATGGCGTTGATGGATGACGAGCCGCCGAGCACCTTGCCGCGGGGCCAATAACTGGTGCGGCCGGCCAATGCCTGCTGCGGGCCGGTCTCGAAACGCCAGTTGACCTTCGGGTTGTAGAAGCTGTGGCCGTAGCCGATCGGCATGCGGATCATGAAGCGGCGGTCGCTGCCACCCGCCTCCAAAAGCAGGACCCTGTACGCGCCGGACTGCGTCAGGCGATTGGCAAGAACGCAGCCCGCCGACCCGGCCCCGACGATGATGAAATCGAATTCTGCCACGAGCCTGCCTCTTCACCGCGCCTTGAGGACCCTACATCGCCACGCGCCCGCGAAAAGAAAAGGAGCCATTTAGGCAAGATTTCGAAGCCACTCTCGGCCTGGAACATCAATTGGCAGGAGGACCGTTGGTGCGGATGAAGGGACTCGAACCCCCACGCCTTTCGGCACTGGAACCTAAATCCAGGGCGTCTACCAATTCCGCCACATCCGCATGAGCTGGCCAAATCCCATGCAGCCATCATTCTGTCAATGTCGCGATGGCAGATGAGTTCACCGGATCGTTCCCGGTACGAGACGCGAAGAAGTGTTGAAAAAAGGCGGCACGTGTGACAAAAGGCGTGGCAATTGTGACGGGAGTTTAAGATCTGCTGCTGGCGGATGTGGCAAGTTGCTTTGAAAACAAGAACTTGCCGACAGTCGGTGCGCTCAGCCGAGCGCAGGAATCCGAGCCGGATAAATCCGGACAAGGCGCGGCCGGCAGGACAGCAAACCAACCCGCACACCCAAACTAGCCACTCCGGCACGAATACACCGGCAGGCTGAACGGCAAGGCCGTACAGGTTGTCTGGATTCTGGAAAACGAAGGTTTTGACGATGCAGGTAACCGAGACGCTTAATTCCGGCCTCAAGCGCGAGATAACGGTCACCGTGCCGGCCGGCGACATGGAAGCCAAGCTGGTGGCGCGGCTTAACGAGGTGCAGGGCAAGGCCCGCATCAACGGCTTCCGCCCCGGCAAGGTGCCACTGCCGCACCTGCGCAAGATCTACGGCAAGTCATTCATGGCCGAGGTCGTCAACGACATATTGTCGAACCAGACCCGCCACATCATCGCCGATCGCGGCGAGAAGGCCGCCATGCAGCCCGAGGTCAAGATGACCGAGGACGAGAAGGAAGCCGAGAAGATCCTGGCGGGCGCGGCCGATTTCGAGTTTCAGCTTGCCTACGAGGTGATTCCGTCCTTCGAGATCCAGGCTTTCTCCGGCATCTCCATTACCCGCCCGGTCTATGACGTGCCGGACAGCGAGATCGAGGAGCAGGTGAAGCGCGTCGCCGAATCGACGCGCAGCTACGAGCCCAAGGACGGCAAGGCCGCCGAGGGCGACCGCGTCACCATCGACTATGTCGGCAAGATCGACGGCGTGGCCTTCGATGGCGGCACCGGCAACGGCCAGCCGCTCGTGCTCGGATCGAAGGAGTTCATCCCCGGCTTCGAGGACCAGCTGGTCGGCACCAAGGCAGGCGACGAAAAGCAGATTACCGTCACCTTCCCCGACAACTATTCCGCGCCGCATCTCGCCGGCAAGGAAGCGACCTTCGACGTTACCGTCAACGAGGTCGGCAAGCCCGGTCCGCTGGAAATCAACGACGAGACGGCCAAGGCCCTCGGCCTGGAGTCGCTCGAGCGCCTGCGTGAGATCGTCAAGAGCCAGATCGAGAACCAGTTCGGCTCGATGACCCGCCAGAAGGTGAAGCGCCAGCTTCTCGACCAGCTTGACGCGGCTTACAAGTTCGAGGCTCCCTCCAAGCTCGTCGATGCCGAATTCTCGAACATCTGGGCACAGGTCAATCGCGATCTGGAACTGGCGGGCCGTACCTTCGCCGATGAGGAGACGACCGAGGAAGAGGCCCGCGAGGAATACATGAAGCTCGCAGAGCGCCGCGTGCGTCTTGGTCTCGTCCTGGCCGAGATCGGCGAAAAGGCCGGCGTCACCGTGGCTGACGACGAGGTCCAGCGCGCGCTCTTCGAGACCGTGCGCCGCTTCCCGCCGAACCAGCAGCAGGAAGCCTTCGATTTCTACCGCAACAACCCCAACGCGATCACGTCGATCCGCGCGCCGCTCTTCGAGGAGAAGGTCATAGACCATCTGCTCGGACAGGTTTCCGTGACCGACAACAGGGTCACCAAGGAAGAGCTGATGGCGGACGACGAGCCGGAAGCGGCCGAAAAGCCGGCCAAGAAGGCTGCGAAGAAGAGCGCGAAGAAGGCGGATGATGCCGCTTCGGACGAGGCCGCAGCGTCGGACGACGCCAAGGCTGAAGCTCCCAAGAAGAAGGCTCCGGCCAAGAAGAAGGCCGCGGACGGCGAATAGAGCGGACATTCATAGAATCAAAAAGGGCCGCCTCGCGCGGCCCTTTTTCGTATCAGATGAGCAGCAGGCCCTTCATGCTGGCAAAGCCCTTGCGGCCGATGATGATGTGGTCGTGCACGGCAACGCCGAGCCGCTTGCCGGCCTCGATGATTTCCTTGGTCATGTCGATGTCGGCGCGCGACGGCGTCGGGTCGCCGGACGGATGATTGTGGACCAGCACGATCGCCGTGGAAGACAGCTCCAGCGCGCGGCGTACCACTTCACGCGGATAGGCGGGCGTATGATCGACCGTGCCGACCTGCTGCACCTCGTCGGCAATCAGCGCATTCTTCTTGTCGAGGAAAAGGATGCGGAACTGCTCGCGCTGCTCGAATGCCATCGCCGCACGGCAATATTCGAGCACGAGTTCCCAGGAAGACAGAACCTCGCGCTTGTGCACCTTGCCGCGCGCCATGCGGCCGGCCGCGACGGCGATGATCTTCAGGTCCAGCGCGACGGCAGGCCCGACGCCCTTCACCTCGGCAAGCAGAGCGGGCGGCGCGCCCAGCACCTCGGCAAGCGTCCCGAAGCGGGCGAGCAAAGCCTTGGCGATCGGCTTGGTGTCACCGCGTCGGACCGTGCGGAATAGCAGCAGCTCCAGCAGTTCGTAGTCGGCCATGGTATTGCCGGAGACCGCGAAGCGGTCGCGCAGGCGCTCGCGATGGCCGTGGAAATGCGGTTTCTCCTGTGCGGAGCCACGATCCAGAAGCGGCGGCATGGGATGTTCGGCGAAAAAGCCGCGCTCGTTCCCGTCCTCTCCCGCCATACGCTGCCCCCTCCCCGCATCGAGCGGAAACGCCTCGCCCTGTCGGATACTATGAAGGCAGGCCGGGCCGGTCGAGCCCCTTGGCCGACAGCGTGAAGATTTCGCAGCCGTCAGCGGTGACGCCCACCGTGTGCTCGTATTGCGCCGAAAGCGAACGGTCGCGTGTCACGGCGGTCCATCCGTCTGCAAGCACCTTCACATGCGGGCGCCCGAGATTGATCATCGGCTCGATGGTGAAGATCATGCCCTCGCGCATCTCGACGCCCTCGTTGGCGCTGCCATAGTGCAGGATATTGGGCGCGTCGTGGAAAAGCTGGCCGACGCCATGGCCGCAGAAGTCGCGCACGACGGAGCAGCGTTCGGCTTCGGCGTAGGACTGGATGGCGGCGCCGATCGCGCCGGTACGCGCGCCGGGCTTCACTGCCGCTACGCCGCGCATCAGGCATTCATGCGTGACCTCGAGCAACCGCTCGGCGGCGCGCTTGATCTGGCCGACCGGGTACATGCGGCTGGAATCGCCGTGCCAGCCGTCGAGTATGTAGGTCACGTCGATATTGACGATATCGCCGTCGCGCATCGGCTTGGCGTCGGGAATGCCGTGGCAGACGACATGGTTGATCGATGTGCAGGTCGATTTCGTATAGCCGCGGTAGTTCAGCGTGGCGGGCAGCGCGCCGTGATCCATGCCGAACTCGAAGACGAAGCGGTCGATCGCGTCGGTGGTGACGCCCGGTTCCACAATGTCCACCAGCGCGTCGAGACACGCGGAGGTGACCGCGCAGACCTTGCGCATGCCCTCGAAGGCATCAGCGCCGTAGAGCCTGATCTGGCCGGTGTTGCGGAGCGGAGCCACTGCGGCGTCGAGATAGGTAACCATTGAAAATACGCCTCGGGATCGCGCGGCTGGTGAAAGGGGAGATCATTCGGGGCAGATTTGGCACCGGATCGCCGCCGGTTCAAGTCCCCGGCCCGATTCATGAGCATCCGGCACCCTAAGCGGGGGAACCGGATGCCGTCGATCAGTAGAGCGGTTCGTCGTAGAGCCGCTTGTCCCCGTCCATCAATGCCTTGATCTGCGGGGTGCCGTCCCGGCCGACGGCGACGAGGACGCCGAACGGATGCTCCCGCATGTCGGCCTCGATGGCGAGCCCTTCGCCTTCCGGCACATAGTAGCGGCTGATCCCATAATCGACGCGGATCGAATCGCCGGGCTTGACGGTCCAGTAGCTGGCGACCGTGCCGCGTATGTCGACCTCGCCGGCGGCCGGCGGCGCGCCCGGCATCCCGAGCGATGCCGAGCGCGGCCGCCAGAAACCGTCCTCGTCCCTGCCGAGGCGCACGAAGATCGGACTGTCGCGAACCTCGAAGTCGCCGGCCGGGGCGTTCGTGACCAGCGCCACCGGGATATCGCGGATCTCGTAGGTGAGGACGACATAGTCGCCGCGCAGCAGGTCGCGCGGATCGACCGGCTCGACCTTGAGCAGGACATCCTGCCCGTTACGCAGCACGGCCGCGCGGCCGGCGATGATCCAGGACAGGAATCCGATCTGCGCGAGGGCCAGGACCAGGGCTGCGAGGATAAGCTTCTTGCCGGTCATGCGGATGCTCCTGCCGGGACGGGGGCCGGGATGGGGGCCTGCATGCGTTTCTCGATGCGGATGATCACGATGGCGAGGATCGCCAACAGGATGCCGGCGGCCAGGAAGAAGCCGGCCGTTCCGAGCATCCCCTCGATCATCACCGCATAGATCATGCAAAGCTCGAGGCCGAAGCCGACATAGGCGATCCAGCGCAGCCCCCGGCTTTCCCGCCCGGCCAGAACGACCGCCGCGACGATGCCGCAGAGCGCTACGACGGATGCGACGGCAAAGCCGGGCCCCTTGGCATGGGACAATTCCATCTGGGTCATGACCATGCCCGTGAGGAAGCCTATCAGCGCGTGGACGGTCAGCAATCCGTCGATGCGCGCGATCCTCTCCACCGTCTGCGGCAGGGCGACGGCCAGCGCGAAAAGAACAGCCGACATGCCGGCCATCGCAGGCGCGACGCGCAGCACACCCCACTCGGTAGCCAGAAGCACGCCGTAGAAGACAAGCGACAGCAGAAGCAGGTGCCGCGCCCCCGCGCTCTGCGTCCAGTACGAGACGAGCCACAGCACGGCGCCGAGCAGGATGAAGGCGTGCGGGAATTCGGTATCGCGCCAGAAGCTCACGCCAAGGAAAAACAGCCACGCGGCGGCCAGCGCGACCGCAGCCATGGTCAGCGG